>TARA_R110002126_G_scaffold73629_1_pt1 | contig 30899 bp, 49 predicted proteins | sample TARA_R110002126 | Tara Oceans TARA_R110002126 (sample SAMEA4397536) | marine metagenome | biome: Polar Biome; feature: [DCM] deep chlorophyll maximum layer (ENVO:01000326); material: water (ENVO:00002006), including particulate matter (ENVO:01000060) such as... | depth 30 m | reverse complement strand
AATTTGCCAACGCTCTAAAAAAATAACAGTAACTAACAATGTATAAAACCCATAGAAAAAACGGGTCTTATACTAACCGTTAGTAGTAATTGGTTTTTAAGTAAGCACTCTATACATTCCGTAACCAAAACCAGTAATAATACTAAACGTACTGTACATTTGCCAAATTCCATCAGTCCATAAATCTATATCCCAAACACCTGTAATTAATCCTATAATTCCGTACCATAAAGCAAACCAACATACTACTAACAACACATAAAAAATATGCTTTAAAGTCCTTGTTAATTCGTACTTAATCTCCCATAATAAATCTTTCATAATATATTTGTTTTTAATTTTTTAATTCGCACATTTCTTATCTGCATCACGTTACCCACAATTATTTTTTAGCCATCTACACGTGCTACTGCAACGGCATAGTATTGTGTGTCTTTCTCTATTCCTATTCCATTTCTATTTAGGTTTTTACAAGCTAACATTGTTGTTCCAGAACCCATAGTGTTATCTAAAATAGTATCGTTTTCATTAGAGTAAGTATTTACAAAATACTCTATTAATTTTATAGGTTTTTGAGTTGGATGTAACTTACCTTCTCTTTCAGCAGTAACAAAATACTGTACACTTCTTGGGTTTCTTAATCCACTTTTATTTTCAATTAGATTACCATTACCAATCTTACCAACTGCTTCAATTTCTGTTCTTTTTTCTACACCTTTATTGTATGGCTTGCCTTCTGTTTTTTGAGGATTGTAAGTAGGCTTCTTTTTATAGAATACCATAATATCTTCGTGAGCAATTAAAGGCATTTGTTTGGCGAACAAAAAGTTAGTAGCTTTTGATTTTTCCCAAATCCAATCATATCTATACATTTTAACATTACTTGTTCTTAGGTAACTACTAAAAGGCTCTCTACCAAACAACACAATAGCACCACTATCTTTTATAATGCGATTATACTGTTCCCAAAGTGGCTCAAACGGTATTACACTATCCCATTTACAGGCAGTAGTTCCGTAAGGTAAATCACAAAAAATCATATCAATACTTCCTGTTTCAATCGTTTTCATCACTTCAAGGCAATCGCCTAATATTAAATCTATCATATTTTATTTGTATTGTTTTTCAATTAAATCCCTTAAATAACTTTCAAAAGTTCCGTTATGTAAGTTCATCCTCCAAAAGTCAACCGCTAATTGTTTCACTTCTTCTATAAATTTTTCTTTATCTTTCATCTTTATTTTAATTTTTCAAATTAATTTGCCACCGCTCAAAAAATAACAGTGGGTAACACCGTATATAATGCATTTTCGTACCTCAAACGCACCATATACGAATACGTTATGTTAAGATTAATACAACTACAAACCACAAAAAAATAATTACCGATACATATATTAATATCTCTCTCCTATCTTGCTTTCTCATAATTCTTCTTTTATTTCTAACAATTTTGTTAGTACCCAGTGTATTTCTATTTTAGTTTTGTTGAGGCTTTTTAAATGTTCTATAAATCCTATTAAGTCTTTTAAATTTTTCATTTGTTTATTTATTAAGTTCGTTTATTATTCAATCGCAAAACCAGTTATTTTTTAAGCATTGCATTTACTTCTGAAATAATTCCTGTTTTCACATCTTCAAAATTCCAAATTTCTCCAAGTAGTTTTTTCTCATTTATATCCGTTTTAAGAGCTTCTTTTATTTTTTCTATATTCTCGTACTGTTTTTCTTTTGAAATCAACACAGGATGCTTTAAATCATCTCCTGTGGCTTCTTTAATCATTTCGTAACGCTCAGAATCGTTCAAACTGTCTTTTAGGTTTAAAATTATGTCATCCATCGGCATTTTTAATAGATTTCCTATTTTTCTTCTGTGGTTGTTTTCAAAAATCGTTGAACCATCATTTTCCATTATTTTCATTGCTGTATAAATATACAACTTTGCAAAACTTTGATTGTCTTGAAATTTCTGTTGGTTTTTATCTACAAATTCCGCAAGAGAAACCAAAGCATCAATATCATTTTGATTTATTGTAAATGAATTGTTCTTTTTTGTGGCCTCGCTAAACCTCCATCCTAAACGCTGTATTGCTTTTTGTGCTTTCATTTTACCAATTTGTTTCATTACATTCTTTCGGTGTTACCGTACTAAGTTCTAAATTAAAATAAAACTTATCGAATGGTGCGCCTCTTGAATCTTTTTGTGTAACCTCCACCGGGCTGTTAACGGTATCCATGTCTGTAACCTTCAAAAATATGGATGTTTCGCATTTTTTCTGTATGAATGTTCCCAGATGTCCTGTGGCCTTATCTTTTTCAAAGGTTTTATGAATTACCGCTAAAATATGGCAGTTTTTGTTCCATTGCATTATTTTTTGGGCCACCTCTTTTGATTTTTCAATATCATTTGTGTTCGTACACAGGTCGGCTATTCCATCAATACAAATTAATCCAATTTTGTTTTTATATCTTGGATCGTTTACCACCGCATCAATAAATAATACCCTCTCTTCATCGGTTAAATTCTTTAATCCAAAAGGTAAATAGTTAGCATAGTTAGCCCCTACCATCTGGATTACACCCCTAAAAGACCTTTGGGCATAGTATGCTCCCTGCTCCGTATCGAAGTCTAAAATGTAGGGTTCACCCTTTCGGAAACTCTTCATGTTTGGAAAGTAATTTTGGCTTTTACCACCAATGTAGGCTGCTATTGTGGCCCTTTTATAAAACGTTTTTTTGCTTTTTTGTGGTGCTATAATTGCTGAAAGCTCACCAATTGTGTGTGTTGGGTTTGGGTATATCTTCCCTTTGTACTCGTGACTGCCTATGCCTAATATTATTTCTGGCATATCTATAACCACATCTAAATTTACAAAACATTCGTTGTATGCTTTTTTGTAGTCAAATGTTTCGGTGTTGCTGTTTAATTTTATTTCTGGAATTATCATAATTATTTGTTTTGGCCGTATAAATTAGAGTTTTGATCGGTAAAGGCTGTTAAATACTGTTCAAACTTTTCTAAAAAATGTGTTGGGTTTGTTCTCATGGACTCCATTCCGTTAAACATTTCTTTTTGTTTGAATAATCCAACTAACCCCTTTTTGATGTCCACTCTTGCATAGCATTTTTCTATTTCTTTAAAGATTTCTATTTCGTAAGGTTTTAATCGGTTTAAATGGCTCGGTTTTTTTAGGTGTTTTAATCTCAAAGTATTCCAATCCTGTAAAAAAAGTTCTTTTGTGTATTTTTCTTTTTTATTTATTACACTATCATTTACACTTACACTTACACTAACACTATCAGCTTTTTTGGGTTTTGAAATAAAGGGTTGGGTTTTTTGGGTTTTTTTAGGTCTACCACCTTTTGCACCATTTATCTTTTGTTTATCAATGTATCCTTCGTATTTCTTTAAATCTCTTTTTAAGGATTGTTTAATAGAAATAAAACATAGTTTCACTTCTCTGCTTTCGGCTTCTGGCTCTAAATCATTAACATATCGAAACAAATGTTTTGCAAGTTTTCCGGCTTCAATATCTTCAAGTTCTTCAAATATTTCAATCCAATCGCAATATGCTACAAATGATTTTTTATTTTCTGCCATAAGTTTTTTGTATAAAAAAACCTCTTGGTTCATCGGTGCAGCGAATCCCCAAAAGGTTTAATGTTTTTATGTTATAACGTCTGCACTCGTTATCTTTTACGAAGATAATAAATTAATTCAATGTATCAAAACATTGTTAGTTGTGTTAAATAAGTTTTATCAAATCGGCTGCTTTTATCCATTTTTCTTTACAGTCTTTATTTTGGTATAATTCCCTTAAACTTTCTAAAGCCTCGTTAACCCGGTCTTTTTTAGTTTTTCTTAGCTTTGCTTCTTTAGGTAAATTGTCTGTCAAATCCCATAGCGTTACTTTTCGATTAGAATGTTTGCACTCTACAATACTTTTTTCATATACAACCCCACGATCAAATAACTCTGTTATTCTATTTCTTATTCCTTCACTATGATTTGAACTAAAGTGTTTTTGTTTAAATAAAATAGAAACTTGTGTGCCTGTTAAACTACCATTTTCTAATAATATTTCATAAACTTGTAGCCTTCTTTTCGATAATAAACCACCGGCTTTTATTTGATTATAACAATCTATGGATGTTTGTCTTATCATAGTTTTTCTGTTTTTAAAGTTTCTGCTTATAATAATTTTTTATTTTATTTAATTCAGTCCGGGAATACTTAAAACCTATTTTCTTTTCAAGACTTGCTAATCGGTTTATTTCCTTGTACCTGTCCTTTCCTATTCTTTTGGGTAAATTAACTCTGTATTGGCCCTCATTTCCTTCTTTGTAAAGGTTACAGCCTTGGCATTGCCCATGTATATTATCTTCATTAAACTTTAGACTACTAAACAACTCAGCTTTATAAAAATGCCCGGCTTGGTGCTTGTCATTCCAAGGTTCACCACAACTTATGCAGGGTTTATACTGATCCCTTTCCCGGATGTATTTGTGGCAAATTATTGATGTGTTTTTTATTAAAGTACCCAATTTATCAAACTCCTTTTTTTTGGTTCGTTCTTGTTGTAGTTCAACTCTTGGAGCTTTTGCTTTTAAAATAGATTGACTCAATTTTTCTTTTCCTTCTTTTGAGTTCATAAGCCAATTGCCATAACATCCGCAGGACTTACCCAGTCCATAAATACGATTTGATTGGCCGTACAAAGATACCGGTACTAAAGAATCACATCCGTACCCTATTGCTTTTCCATTACCTTTGCACGTTTTATTGTCAATCATTTTGCAGGTTTTTAATTTATAACTTTTGATTTCTGTAATTTTAGATAAGGGTTCAATCGGTATTTTTCAAAATCTTCTAAAATATTATCTGGAAGCTCCATTATAGTTTTAGTAATTCTAACTTGAATCGCATCTTTTGGCTCTAAACTTTTAATTCTGTTCATCTCATAAATTTTTATTCTGAGATTTGTATTTTCATTTTCTAAAGTTTTGATTTGACTCAATAAATCCTCGTGATAGGTTTCAACTTCTGTGGGTTCTTTTATTGATAATAGACCATCGACCACTCTTGCAAATTCATTATACAATTTTCTGTAATCTTTATTTAATTCATAAGAATTGGCAGTTCTAATTCCATGTAAAACTGTGGAATGATCTCTTTTACCACAAATCAAACCTATTTTACTTAGTGATAAATTCGTATGTTTCCGGGCCAATGTATAATAAGCACATCTCGCATATACATTTCTACGCACTCTGTTGTTTGCTGTAAAATCAACTCCGTAAACTTTTAAACACGCATCCATTATTGTTTGTAAGTTTTCCATCATTATTTTTCTGTTTTTATAATGGATATTTCCATTGTTACGGCCATTGCCACATTATTTGCGGAATCAATTATTTTTCTGGTCATTCTTAATTCTGGAAATTGTTCATTTGCTAAAATTACCCCTGCTGAAACTGATCCTTTATGTCGATATTGTACTGCATTGTGTTTTTCAAAATACTCAATATTATACTTTGTTAGGTAATAAATATTAGCCCTTAATTCTCTAAGCATTACACGTAAATCATCTAAAGAAACCCACGTACCGCTATTATAAGTATCAATTATATCGGTTATTTTTTTTAATACATCCTCCATTAATTGATTTTTAGATTGTAATTGTCTTTTATGGAACACCCATCTATTTTAACACCTGTTTTCAAGGCTTTTTTTATGGCGGCTTTATCGGCTGACTCTGTTACTTTAATAGTTTTATACTCTTGTGGAAGTTGGTTTACATCTTCAACTTCTACTGATTGACTTTTTCTGGTTGAAAATTTATTAAAACCTGTTTCAAAATCGCCAAAGGTATTAACGGCAATTAATAGATTGTCTTTTAATCTTGAAACCAAAGCATCGTTGCGTTTTTTTATAGCCTGTAATCTCTTTATTTCATCTGAGATATTAAGATTAAACGCTTCTTTAGACTTAATAACCTCCAAATATGCAATTGATTTTGCCTCTAATTGATTTGCATTTATTATTAACTGTTCTTCGAGTTCCGGTGTTAACTCTCCTTCCATCAATTCAATTTCTTGGATTGTGTACTTTTGATCCTGTATAATTACGTAAAGTGAATTTTTCATTATGCTTCTAATTTTAATGCGGCTTCATAAATAGCTGCGTTTGCTTTTGATATTCTAAAGTATTTCCTTAAAGTTGCTATCGGTGTTTTCTTGGCTAAAGCTCCTTTGTATTGTGGCATATCTACGTTTAACCATGGAATATCGTCTTTACTGTGATTAACTGTTTTTATTGGGTTATGATTTGAACCGCTAACCATATTTCCATCGTCATCTCCTGCTTGTAGGCCCAAAAGACTTTGCAATGTGTACCTTCTGTAATAGGTTATTTCACTACCTTTTTTTTGTGGATCAGTACCATTATTTAATTGCATTGAGCTTTCAATTTTTTCACCTGTTTCCGGGTTTATGATTTGCGTAACCACAAAACCATCTATTATCGGTTGTAAGAGCAAAAGGCCATTCTTTTGTAGTTCTGGTTCGATATGCTCTAAAAGAGCATTTACATCGAAATATTTTGATTTGAAAAATGGGTTTGTACTGTCCTTTGATATTTTTCCAATGCTTAATTTTACTTTTGCAAGTTTTTTATAAATCTCCATTATTTTCTGTTTTTAAATACAATGTTATTAATCCAATCGTTAAAATTGAATGTTTTTCTTTTAGTTCCGTTTTGGTATGGATTAACCTCTTCGTAAGTGACCGGTATTTTATTCAATTCTTTTTTGGTCATTACTTATGGTTTAAAGCCACTTCTGCGGCCACATCAAAACCCCTTGAATATTCCTTTGATGATAATTCAAAAGCTGCTTGTTGCAGTATCATTTTATCTGGAAAGGATATGTCTAATTTGTCCAATTTGTTACAAAATTTTTCGTAGTTGCTCATAAATTTTCTGTTTTTAAAGGTTGATTATAATTATTATCGGTTTCTGTTTTTTCTGAATACACTATTACTATTTTACAATTTCCGTTTGAAATATGGGCAATAGTATTTCCATTTCTGCCTTTGGCATATTCTTTTATTTTACGTTTCATTTTCAAAGCATAGGGTTTCTAATTCGTACCAATCTTGGGATTTTATTTTATGCGTAATATCATTCTCTAATTTATCGTAGACAGTCCAAATTCTTACTGTTGGGTTTGCTCCCGGATGATCGTGAGTTGCTCTTTCACCTTCATCATATTCGTATTTTACAGTATATACTTCGTCATTGTATGTTAAAGTAGTTTCTCTCATTGTTTATAACTTTACACAAATATAAGGTATATAATATATATACACAAGGTTATTAATGTATATTTGCCGTAAATAAAAAATAAAAGAAAATGAGCAATAAAACTGTTACTCCGGAAAAAAAGGGATTTAAAAAACTATCTGTAAATAGTTCTTACGAAACATTTGAGAAGGCCGTACTTTTAAGCAAAAGTCTTTTTGGTACTTCAAATGTATCGGGTTACATTAACTATATAATTATGAAAGAGTTCGAAAAAACAAAAGGTGATCTATAATTTATTGTTTTTATTTCATCAAATTTTTTAACTCTTTGGATTTGTCTTTTGAACCTGCACTACTTCCAAAAAAGTATTGGAAAATGCCTGTTAATCCTGTACCTACAACAACTCCCAAAATAAAGTTAATAACATCTCGGTTTTTCTCTGGGATTTCAACTATAAATAAAAGCAATACAATCAATGCTGAAAACGAAAATACGGCTGTTGTAAGGTAGTATATAAATCTTTTGGCAAATAAATCTTCTTGTTGTAAGGCTACTTTTTGCAAATCCCTCGCATCTGCTAAATCTGAATAATCTAATTTAATGAGTTCTAAGGCCGTTTCTTTTTGATTTGCAGTAAGACTATCGGTTTTCTTTATGGCCTTGCCTAAAGCATCCAATGCTCCAATTCCTGTTATCTTTGAAGCAATGTTTAATACATCCGGAGCAACACTTGCTATTGTTTGCAAAAACTTTCCAACTTTGGTTTTTTCTTTTGGCATTACTTTTAGAGATATGAATTAAAAATAGTTATGGTTGTTCCGAGTTGTTCAATATCTTCTAAAGACTTATTAAACCTTTTAAGAGCATCTCCACTACCTAAAGTGTCATAATACCCATCGTCATTTAATTGGCCCAAATAAGTTCCGGGAGCAATACAACCATTTATTTGATCCCACATATTGGCCGCATGAATTTTGCACTCGGATCGGTTGGGTACATCTTTTAATTCCCAAACCATTCCAAATTTTGGGCTTAGTTCGTAGACTAAAGGATATGTACCTGTTGGAACATTAGATACATTTTGCTCGTTGTTTCTATCTCCACGCTCTATACATGGGCTTATATAAATTGGCTGTCTAAATTCATCCAAAACAATTAAAGATCCGGTAGATTGGTTATCATCCATCCAAACTCGTTGAAGTATAACCTTTTTAATCATTTCTTTTTATTGTTTCTTAAATTTAGCCATTTTGAAATTGTATATCCGATTGTAACTAAAAGTAAAATAATTTTAAGCCAAAATTCAATATCTGTAAACGTTGTTATTCCCATTGCAATAGCATTAATTGCGTATATTTTAATGTCTGTCATTGTTATATTTTTCATTTTTTTCGCTTACGTTTTTTACTCAGCTTCTTTTTTTCTTTAGGGTTCTAAAGTTGGAGGAACTTCGGCATCCTTATCCCAACCCATAAAACTATGTACTTCATTTGGTGCAGGGAACACTTCATACGCTCCAAAGTCTAATTCATCACTCGACATTATATCGTATGCCCAACCGGGGAAATAAATTGGTGGTGTTAATTCGTTACCATCTGCATCATAGGTTGCAGGTATTTCAACCACTTTTCCAATATTTACAACCGCAGCCGTATTTTCTGAGAATACAATTTCCCCTTCACTTTCTACCAATACGCCTAAATTAAGCAAAAATTCTTTACCTTGTTCTTCTGTGTCGAAAACAGTTTTGTAAATTTTCATTTTTTTATATATTTATATAGTTGTTAAAATTTGCAGCTCTTGATCCGATAAAGCTGTGTTGTAAACTGCAACTGCTTTTGTGTTAGAATAAAAACCATCAAGGGTTAGTTCGTCTAAAGATGTATAAGTCATTCCGTTATTAGCAGTATCTGCCAATGAGCCATTAATCCATATATCTGCGGAAGCGGAACTATATCTAATAGCTACTTTATTAATATTTGTATTTACTAAAGTCAAACTTCTTGCAATGGTTGTATTGTTACCTATTAAAGTCCATCTTAAAGTACCAGCAGATAAAAATCTAATTCTACAATCCTGACCTCCCCCTCGTAATTGAATAGTTCTATCCGTAACACCCTCTTGAAAAAGTAGAGAAAACTCCGCATATAAAACACCCTCTGTGTTATTTATTAAAGCAGCACTCCCTCCATTGTTACATAAGTCTTGATTTTTCGTAACTGTTGTTCCTTCGGTGGGGATGTACGATGTTGCGTATGATTGTTGTTCAAGCATTGCACCCCAAACTTCTATAATATCGCCTGTGGTTAATACATTGATATAGAGCCTTCCTGCTCCTGTTGCAACCCCCGTTACTGAAAATCTCTGCCATTCACTTGTAGCCGTAAATGGTGTACTCACGCTATTAACATCCCTCAATGTTATCGCTCCACTTCCACTTACGTTTCTAACATAAATAGAACCTGTGTAACTTAACCCTGCTGTTACTGATGCGACAGCCCCTAATTGAGAACCTGTTACTCTCTCGACCAAATAAGTTCCGCTATTTCCCGATGGATTTACATTAGTGCTTGCAGTTACAGTTGCATTTGTTGCTCCACCTGTCCAAATTGCATCACTAAAATCCTCTGAATACGTTATTAGGTTTGTTGACTGCGGTTCTAACAATAGAGATCCGTTCGTATTGTCTTGAAAATCTATTCTTGGCAATCCAAGAGCTACCGTTTCTATTAAGCCTTGACGATTAACAACAGTACCACTTGAAGCTCTTGTAAAATCAAATGGCAGGGGCTTATATGCAGCGTTTTCATTATTGTAACCTAACAATGAATCCTCTTTAGTTGCCCAATCTCCGTTACCTAAATTAATTGTATTAGCCATATTTATATTATTGTGTAATTTAATGATTTTGCCATTGATATAAAAGATGCCCAAGAACTTAATTGTTCAAGTTCCAAATCCGATAAAGCCGTTTTCCAAACTGCAAGACATTTAGTTTTGCTTGCAAATCCACCACCTCCATCAGTTGGGAAACTATATTCTATTAAATTTAAAGTATTTGCAGTAAATATTGTTGTGCTTGTATCAGTACCAACCTTAACACCGTTAACCCAAAATGCGTAATCACCACTTTTCCATTTCAAAGCAAATTTATTATTTAATGTTGTATCGGTTAAAAATGTAGCAATAGTATTAATAGTAACACCGCCAATTTGTGTTCTCATTAAAACTTGGTTGGATGTACTTACATATCTAAAATAAATGTAATTTGATACAGTACCATCATTTATTGAAAGAAACCTATTTGTTCCATCATCTGCCAACGCTGCACCCTCAAAATATAAAACTCCTTGGGTGCTATTTATTAAAGCGGAACTCCCTCCATTAGTACATAAATCGCGATTTCTCGTAACTGTTGTTCCTTCGGTGGGGATGTAAGATGTTGCGTAGGATTGTTGTTCTACTTGAATACCCGTAATTAATACTGACTTTGTTATATCACCTAAATACGTATTATTGCCAAATCCCGTTACTGTGTTAATAAGCCCTACTGCTAAAAAACTTGTTGTTGTTATGTTTATTGTTATTGAACATCTAAACCAACCATTACCATAATCTTCCAACTTTGCACTTCCTCCAACATACACAGTTGTAGTTGGTGGCTCGTAAATAGTTTCTGTATTTGTATCAAAAATTACTGCTTCATTTATACCACCTAATCCTACACCCCACATCTTAAAATATCGACCTAAACTAACGTTTTTTACAAAACAAGATAATGTATTATTTCCACTTAATGAAATCGAATTTCCTCCTATATAGTGTTGGTTTGTTACTGCCATTTCTGTTATTAAAAAAGGAGTAACTGACTTTATTGGTGATTTTTCCGTTGTTGTGCTTACTGTTGTGCTTACTGTTGTATAAGTAGACAAATCCTCTGAATAAGTTATTAGGTTTGTTGACTGTCCTTCCCACAACCAGCTTCCGCATCCGCTATTTGGAATTATATTACCACTTCCATCATAACTGAAACCATCGTAGTTTATTCTTGGAAGGTTAGTATCCGAAGTTACTTCGATAATTGATAAATTTGTAACAGAGCCGTTAAATGAATTAGATATAACAAAGAAATTGGATGTAGTAGATGCAGTTTGATAAAAGGTATAAGTACCATTTGCAGACATTCGTCCTCTTGGTACTGCACCCGCTGAAACCTCTGCATTACCACTAACATAATTTGAAACAGTTGCTTCTATTTTATATTGTTTATTAGGAGTAACAGTACCAACTTGATATAAATTACCACTTGTTCCATCACATATAGCCTTATCATCTCCAATACTCCACCCAGTTGCTAAAGTCCAATCTTGACCGACCTCACGTACTGAAAAATTTGTTATCTGTGTATCAGAAAAAACACTTGCTGCATAAAATCCTATATAAGAAAAGTTAGATGAAGGTGTAAATATTATTGAGTTAACACCTATTACGGGATTACTCAAAACAACTAACCCACTTGTTAAACTTGTGTTTGGAGAAACCCTAACTTGAGCCGTTATTGATTGCGAAGATGTAAATTCTAATTTATAACTCTTTCCGCTTATAAAAGCAGACGAAGAATAACAATTATTACCACTTGCAGAAGAAACCATCTGTGTAATATCAGAACCGTTTGAACTAAACGCTGTGAAATCATTATTTACCCAAGACGTAACCAACTCCGCACCTTCTTGTGAGAAATCTCCGTTAGTAACCAAGTTACCCGATAGTATCTGTACATCTTCAACAAGACCTTGTGCGTTTACTCTTGTAGCTGATGAATTTCTGCTGAAATCAAGATCCCCATAAGGTGGTTCACTTGGCTTAACACATAACACTTTGCCATCATCATAGGCAGTTGGTGTAAGAACAATTGAAGCTGCATTTAATAAATTATCTGCCATAATATGTTTTAATTATATTGGTAATATACTTGTTCCTCCTAATTCAGTTGTATAAATATCTAATACTTCTGCCTGTGTTAATTCTCTATTTTTCCAAACATGAAGTTCATCTATCTTACCATCAAATTCATAATTTGTTGGGCTTGGCCCCCAAGTTCCTACATTAACGGTAGCTGTTGTATTATTCATTCCTAAATAAGTTCCTGCACTTGAATTTGTTAAGGTCTGACTTACACCATTAAGATACATTTTAATACCAGAAAAAGTTTCGCTTCCACTATAAACAAATGTATAATGTGACCAAGTAGTTCCTCCAATTGTTGGTGTATATATGAATTTTGCTAAAAGATAATCGGCAAAATTTCCATCACTTCCTAAAGCAATCAGTACCGTTCCATCAATATTAAAATAAATTTGCCATTCTCGATCACCTCCACCTGCTCGTTTTGACATTATATAAGTTGGATCTGTATTAGATATTGTATCAAAGTTGGCCCAAAAGGAAATACTAAAAGGTAAATCTGTTACTCCATCTGTAAAGCTAAAGTCATCACTATCAACTGCAAGAGCATAATCCGCATCACCATCAAAACTTGCACAATCATCTACAACCCCTCCATTTACTCCGGCTACCACATTACCATTAGCACTTAAATTATTATTTCCTGTATAATCTGTAAAGTTAGTATCAAAGGAATATGAAGCTACTAAATTATCTGTATATACTGGTGGTGGTGCAGTATATAGTATGCGTTCAAGTTCATATAAAATTGTTGTTGAACAGATTAAGTTTTCAAAAAAATCTGCCCTTGCTTTCAATGTTCGCAATAAACCATCACTAATTTTTAATGGCCTAAACCATAATTTCTTTTTACCAATCATGTGGCTAAATTTTGAAGTTGGTAAATAATATCTTGTGTATCTCCATTAATGGTTGAAACTGTTAAAAAGTTTCTTACTCCCAATTTATAGGGATCGGATGTTGGTGTTAATTCCCAATAGGCCGGGAAGGTTGGAATAAAATTACCACTCAATAAAATTAAAATATCATTTGTAACAGTTCCTGTAACTAAATTTGCATCGGTAAAAGTAGTGTTTGCTGTCATTGTTAATTCAAATACAACTCCCAAAGACCTGTCAATAGCATAAGTTGAACTTACATTTGCCGTAACTCTTGCCTTTAATTCATTAGACAAATTATCTCTTGTAATACTATCATCCTTAACTTCGATAACATTTAATTTCATTTTTTTAGAAGTTCCATTTGGGCCTTCCGTAGAATCATTTACATCTACTACATAAACCAATTCCGCACCTGTCGAAACTGTTAACTCCTTATTTATTTCCGTTAATTTAATGTCCATGGTCTAATTTATTATTTTACCTAAATTTTTTATAAAACTCCAATACGCTCAATATTAAATACCGCACTTTCGCACGTAAACGTTGCACTTATCCCTTGTGAATATACATAAATTTCAACATTATCTCCATTATATATCGCATTTGGCGTTATTGCAGTAAAACTCGTTGTTCCCTCTGTTATGGTGTTATTAGTTAAATCTATAATTCCTAAAATCCCTGTGCTTAACCCATTAATACGAAAATCAAATGTAAAAACATCATGATCTGTGCTTGCTATTGCAATTGAAAAAGAAACTCTGTAATATCCACTCGCTCCATTTGTTGAAGGTGTCATTGCAGAAGTAAATCTTGTTGTGCCTGTTTGAGTTATACTTACATTACTTTGTAGTAATCCTGTATTTCGATATATTTTTAGCGGAATTGGTATTTGATTTATTATTTGTGTGGTTGTAAGTATTCCTAAAACTTGCCCCACAGCTAATAATAATGCGTTTGGTACACTTGGATTAGCGACACCACCTTGCAATACTAACCAATCAACTCCTAACTGTGGTGTTCTATTAAGTGTTAATTTTAAAGTATCATATTGTGTTTCCGTTCTTGAACTTGATACAAAAGAACTTAAACCTATTTGTATTAATTGCCATCCAGTAACATTTACATCATAACCATAATTTATTAAATCTGAAGGCCTTAATGTTAAATTCCAATAGTCTAAACTAACACTATTTATTAATTGAAATTGTAAAGTTGCTTGTGCTACAAAAGCCGTTGCAGGTTTAATGTAAAACAATAACTCTTCATTGGCCACATAAGTCCATTGTACATCATTCTGCCAAGATACGGTAGAAGGTATCGCATAGGCCGGGAATAAAGCACTTGAAGCCCCTACTTTGGGATCGACTAAAGAAGCTAAATCTGCTCCTGTTGGCAAAGTAATATTTGTCCATTCTGTTGGCTCACCTGTATTGTCGTTAAATATTTCTTCCGTTATTGCGTTGGGATCAGTTGTTGCATTTGCTTTTATTAAAGCTACTGACACTTGAACTTGTGTTGATAAGTCTAAAGTAGGTATAATTGGATTTAATGCAGCCGTACCCTCTAAAATGCCTACACTTATGTTTGGAGGCTCTTGATTATCTATTTCAATAAAATATACATCAAATCTATCATAACTGGCATCACCTGCATTGTTAGTTACATCACCCCTTACCGCAGTATCAAAATAACGGCCATTAATTATATATCGGTTTGCCCAAATATTATAATTTAATCCTGTGCCTAAATAAGTAATACCACCATTTATAATTGCATTTCCCCCATAAATATCTTCAAAAGTAGGAAAATTTTGAAATTTTAAACTGTATGTTGCAGGTTCAGTCCCCAAATCAACATCCACAACAACCGCTTTTCCTTGTTGGTATTCTAAAGTTGTTTCCGAAACATCGGCTAAATTTATAAAGTTATTAATGCCAAACTCTAAACCATTTGCAGTTGCGTTTACCTTTACTATTTGTCCCTGTTTTGTTGTAAAAGTTGTTTCTGTAACATCATTTAATTGCAAAAACTCAGCAAATTCAAATACTAAAGCATTTTCGGCAGCATTTACTTGAACAGTTTTTAAACCATTACCTGTATAAGTGTTCGGTGCATCTAATAAAGAAGTAAATAACTGAGCAAATTGAGTTCCTAAAAAATCAGCTCGACTCATTTTTTTAGAAGTCCCGGTAGGATAATGACTTATATCGTTAGGATCAACCACATGAATTAATAAATCGTCATTTGGTGTTACTAACTCGTCTTTTTGTGGTAATCTTTGATCTGCCATTTTAATTGTTTATGTTGGCCCAAACCTTTCCGGGCTTAATCCATTCAACTACTATTTGATTATCGGTTAAACCATTATAAAAACCTGTTTTTATTTCCCAACTTGTAGGGAATGTTACAGTAAAATTTCCTGTAATATAAATTGAAATTGTCTTTGTAAAACCTGTTGTCGGTGTATTTATTTCTGTAAAAACAACATTTCCTGTCAAAACATAATCCCAAGTGTCGTATAAATTCCACGCTATTACTTGGTTTGTATTTACATTTCCTGCATCTAATAAAACACCGGTAGAGCCTCTGTAATTTTCAATTTCCATTTTCTTGGATGTTCCTTCCGGCCCATCTGTCAAATCTGCTCTATCTACTACGTGAATCCACTCGTTCCCAATGGCTTCCGCTAACTCTACTCTTTTTGTTAATTCTTGATTTGCCATTTTAATTATAAATAAAATTGTTAGCATCTTGGAAAATATAATTATTTCCATCTTGGAATATATAATTATCTGGAACAGCTAAACTCGGAATTGCTAAAGCTCCATAACCTAAAATCTGACCAGAAAATGTTAATAACCCTTCTGCTGCTGAACTATCGGTTAATCCTACAATATACCCTGTCCCACCTTCAATAAATGTGGTTTCAGTTTCAATTACCCAATTTACCAACTGCCTCCTTCTCTTGTAAATTTTTAAAATGTCTAAACTTGCTTGTGTTGGAACTGCATAATTGCTTTCAACTTGAAGTCCAGAAAATGAAATACTATAACTTTGATTTAATGGCCTTCCTGTTTTCCAACCTTTATTATCGGCTGTTGTAGTTTCAATCATATCTACTTGCTCAGTAAAAGAATTTTCTGTCAAACAAGCAATAGGAACTTTTGTTCCTTCAACTAAAATATACAAAATTTGGGTGTCACCTAAATAAAAATTACTCATAAGTCAAAAGTACGAAATTTTGATTTAATATTTATTAAAGTTAAAATATTACCCTTTTATAGCAGGTTTTATAACTGTGTTGTCAGTTTCTAACTCCTTGTTATATGTAACATCTTCTGAAATATCATTATTATAAATTCGTTCAAACTCTGCTGAAATAACATTTAATGCTAAATCATAAGTCCATTTAGTAGTAATAAACTTATCCAAAGTTACAGGTTCGGCATCATTTCCGATATTGTCAATTGTGATAACTCCTAAATATGGAAAATACCCATAAATACCGCCAGAAAACTTTAATGCGTTTCCACTTGAAATTTGTAGCCTATCTGTAACCATCCATTGTAATAACTCATATTGGTTACTTGAATCAATTATATTGGTATTTATAAATCTTTTCGACCACCTTAACGTATTATCTGTTTTAGCATCTTCAATTCCCCCTACATAAACATCGGTTAAAGGATTATCACCTACATAAATATTGCCATCATCTTCTACAACTGCCGTAACTGTTCTATATTCTAACTCTTCTTTTCCTCTTGTAGCTGTATGGCTTTCCCCTTTTATTCCGTTATCGGGCTGTCTTATATTTACATCTGTTATCTTTATATATGTAGTAGGGCCTTGTGTATTAAACCATTGTGGCAAATAAAAATGAACACTTATATCCCCTTCAATTGGTGTTGCTGATGTTGTTCCTTCAAAAGTCCAAGGTAAATCATTTACAGAACCACGAACAGTCCTGCGAACCATATTTATTTTTTCTTCTGAAAGATCAGTCCATCCACCATCTTGCTTTAAATAGTAAACAGCACCCAAATCTCCTATTAATTTTATTTGTACAAATTGGCCAATAGTAATAAGGGTATTTGTTGGGCCTATTGCACCAGAAATATTTATTTCTAAACTTATGTTTTCTTGAACCCTTTGATTTGTGGTTGTTTTTAGTGCTAAAAAATCATTATATTGAGTTGTAGGAAACATATTTCCTATATAATAACCATTTGGATAACCGGGAGGATTTGAATCTATAAAATCAAATTGAAATTGACTACTTATTTGAAAGTCATTATCTGTAATTTCCCAATAATCTATATCACCTTGATCGTTATTGAAGTAAACATTTTTATTTAAAACAATAGATTTTACTAAACCATATTCATAGATTACCTTATAAGCACCTAAAGAAACATTGTAATACTTTTGTTGGTTTGCGTTTGCATGATGTGGATAATAACCATTTATTTGACTACCTAATAATTTAATCCTATTTGGTGCTTCTTGAACTCCTGTTGTAACACCATTAAAATCATATTCGGTAAAAACCATTTGTGTTGCTTCCGAAAAATAATTTTCTAATCTTATAATATTCCACTTCCCATTTTCTTGTACTACATAAGCCCCATATTTTTTTAATATGCTCTCTAAAACTTCTTTTACTGTAAATACCGTATTACTCTTATCTGTTTTTACGTATCTGTCCGTATTTACATAAGTATCGGTAATTGGTTTGTTTGTTAAAATTGGCCCATCTGAATTAGTTGTAAAATATAAATTGAAATCATAAAGTCTAAAGTCAATTTTACTTCCGGTTAATTGTAAACACCTTGCTAAAAGCAATAATTCGTTTTGTGGCCCAAAATATTGTTGTTTGTTACTATCTAAAAATTGTATATTATCTAAATATCCAAGTCCATCAATTGCCTGTATATTGATATACCAATAATCAGTAACAAAACTTTCCACAATTCCATCGGGTTTAATAAAACCTGTCCAAAATATAACCCCATTTCTATATAAAGTTACCGGAAGTTGGGCATCTCCTACTGTATTATATAAAAAACTGTAATAACTTGTGTCTAAAGAGGCTTCTAACTGCATATTAAGAGATGAACCCCTTAACATATCCATTGTATCGACTTTTGGATAATCTAATACGGCTGAACCCTGTACTTCTCTTATAAACGTTCCTTTGTAATTTGGATCAGCTATATCTATTTTATATGGCACTCCTTCTGGATCGGTAAAATTAATTCTAAGTCTTATAGGGTTTGTTGACATTATCCTGCTGTAATTAATCCATTATCGACACCTGTTCTTAGGTCATTTCTTGAAGTATTATTTAAAACTCCAATTAATTTACTTCCTGCAATTTCAAAAACAACCCTTCCTTCAAATCCACCCGATGAAGTTGATGAAGTAAATCCTGTTGAACCTAAACCACCTCCTGCACTTGTACTTGCTCCGCTAACATTTCCACCGCCACCACCACTTGGAGCTATGTTCTTTGCCGAAGCACTAAAAGCACTTCCTAAAGCAATTAAAGCAATTCCTGCCCCTATGGCTACCGCAGGATTTAAAGATGACAAACCTAAATCTACTGCTAATATACCAATACCGACTTCTAAAACCATTTTACCAAATTGAGTTAACAAAGCACCCATTGAAGCTAATAAAGATTTTCCTGCCCCTTTTAATATATTTGTTCCATTAGCTAACCCCTCTCCAATTGCTTGACCAATTCCAGACAAAGCATTAACTAAACCATCGGTAATTACAAAACCTAAATCTTTATTTAATTGTTGTAATTCTGTTAAAACAATTTTACTATTTTTTTTTGTTATATCCCCTACAATATTTCCTTGTGCATCTAATAATTTATTTACAGCATCATTATTTTTTTGAATAATTGCTTGTTCTGCTATGCCATATTCAGTATAAGCTATTTTCATTGCTACTTCGCTATCATCGGCTAATTTTAATTTTTTAGCCAATTGTAACTGAATTAGTCTTATTTCATCATCATATATTTGTTTTAATGTACTTTCAGTTTCAGCAAAAGAAGATGAATCTTTTAATGCCACCTTTAATTTTACGATAGCCAATTTTATATCTGCAATTTCAGAATCAATAAGGCTTGTATCAATTCCTGTTAAATCTTTTAATGTTTTTGGTTTTTTTGGTTTTGTTTCTGGATCTTTTAATAGCTGAACAATAGCCTTATATAATAATTGCGTTTTTTGTGTAGCAGTTTCAAGATTGTTTTCAAGTACTCCAATAGCGGATGTCCTACTTGCTATCTCTTCTGGCGAAGCCGGAACCATAACATTACCGCCTTGAAATCCAACGCTTGACTCTCTATTTACTTGTGTTTTGGCTATGGCTATTTCTGCTGCTAATCTTTGTTGTGCTGCCAAAGCTAACTGCAATTGAAAGGTAAGCTCCTTTTTTTGTTTACTTACGTTAGAATCTAAATTGCCCCCTTGTAGTTTTAGAACACTATTTTGTATTCTTAAAGTTTTTAATCTGTTTTTAGAAAATTCTTCTTGTTTTTCTTCAAGTTCTTTTATTTCTTTTGCCTTTTTTGCTGCATCATCAAAATAACCAATTATTTGTTTCCAATTAGCTATAACTTCACCTAAAAGAACAACTAAAATACCTATTCCGGTAGTAATTAAAGCACTTTTTGTTATCTTTAATTGTGCGTTAAATGCTTTCGTTGCTCCTATTACGGTTCTAAACTGTGTCGCTAATCCACCGGTGGCTTTATCTAATAAAGACATGGCACTATAACTTGTAAATAAATCTGTTATAGATTCTTTATTTGTAGCCTTATACTTTTGTTGTTGGTTATTTAAGTCTTTTAATGCAATTCTTTGATCTCCAATTGCATCTTTTATGCCTATTATTTTTTTCTTTATAAAATCACCTTGTGGATTCCAGTCTGCATTTCCTGTGGCTACAAGTTGCCGTTCAAGATTTACAAGCTCTTTTTGAAATTCAAGGGTAATATCCTTCTGTTGTTGAATTACCGAACTAAAATCTCCCATAGAATCGGCAAACTTATCTACATCTTTTCCTGCATTTTTTAAGCCTTGATTAAAACCATTGGATTTTAGTCCTAATTCTACAAAAAATTCATTATTTGAGGCCATTGAGTTTACTTTGTTTTAAATATCGTTCTTGGGCATTTTTAAACGCTTTTATTTGATCCTCCGTTAACCCACCTTTTTCTTCGCTATCATCTACAAATGGCAAAAGCATCATATCCATCGGTTTTTTAGGAATAGATTTAGGAGCTATATTAAACGCTCTTATGGCCCAATATGATACTGACCTATACTTGGCCCAATCCCATTGTTGTTGCCTCCGATATGCGTAAGCCCTTAAACTAAACTCAGCCATAGTCATATCATAAACTTCATCTAACGTTTTAACTCCTAATTCGCCTAAAGCAAAAGAAACAAACTCAGCATTAAAGTTTACACTTTTGGCATCCTTACCTTTTTTTTTACTCCCTTATCTTTTGGCAATTTAGCATTTAACGAATCTATTAAGGCCGTTCTAAAACTAACAACCGCAGATGAACTAACACCAACACCACCTTCATCAATCCACTCCATAACATCGTACTTTGTAAAATCCGCTGTTAAATCTTGTCGCAGATAACCATACAATAAGGAATAATACATTAATTCTGGTAAAACTTGAAAAGGATTTTTTAATAAATTATCCTCTAAAGTTCCTAAAGTATTATCGGTGTTTTCGATAAAAAGACCTAAGAAACCAATTCCAAAGTAAAACGTTCTCTTTTCCCCTCCGAAATCAATTTCGGCTTTTTTCTTGCTAATCATATTTTCTGTTTTTAAAGTTTATGGTATTGGATCAACTAATACAATTGAACCCGAACCGCTTAAAGTAGCAGTAAAAGTACTATTTTCACCACCTGTTGGAGCATCTAAATTAAGGTCTGTAATAATTGCAGTACCATAATATTCAGTATTTGTAATTAAACCTGTTGAAATTCTCCAATTGGTAACTGTTCCTGCCATTTGCAAGGCCAAAAGTGTATCGTGAGATTTTTTTGTAGTATCTCCACCTACTCCGGTATCAATATACAAACCATCTGCACTAATTGAATAATCAAATACTCCCGGAGTTTTGATTGTTTTACCCGGATCACATTTTGTAATTGTTTCGATAGTTGCCGTTGTGGTGCTTAAACTGTTTGAAGTTAAACAAGCCACAGGTAAATATCCAGATCCATCATGTACTGATAAGATGATTACATCACCTTTAATGAAAGTTTCTCCTGCCATTTTAATTTTATTTAATATTAATATTCAAAGTTAATCATTTTATTCGTAATTCCAATCGTAAGAATTTTCTATACAAAGTTCCGTTTGTTAAATTCGTAACTAAATCATTTGGAAAACTCATTAATTGATTGTCTACTGTCAAACCACTCGTTGCGTAATCCAAATCTAAATTGTTTTGTAGGGCCAATCTTAAAGCCTCTAAAACATTATCGGATAATAACCTACTTCCGGGATTAGAAACACCCATTACCAAATTGCAAACCTCCAAAAGAATGTCGCTCTCCCAAAAATTACTGCATTTATTATAAAGAACACTATTACTTTGAACGCTCATAACCACATAGGACTCATTATTAGCCTTCGTAGTGGTGTATCGGGTATCATAGACTAAAATGGGTGTGCCATCTACAATAGTTCCGTTAAACGCATTGTAAACCGCTTTTCGTATATAAGGATCTGGTATGGTCTTGTTCATTCTAAATTAAAATCTTTAATTATTTGCGTTATGTTGTAAATTAATTCTTTTCGGCCTTCTTTATATGCAGGATATAAAAAAGGTTGTGGCATAATACCCTTTTTTAAAATACTCATAAAAATAGGATATGCCGCACTCTCTGGAATACCTTTCCTTATGCACCATTGCCGTATCTCTTCTAAACCATTGTCCCAACTTTCACCTGTTGAACCTTTAAATTGGGCCGCAAACTGTGACCACTCACCCGGAACATCTACAAAAACACCTGTTCCAAATTCTACATAAGCCGCATAATCTTTATTTGAACCTATTTTGTAATCATTTTTTGTGATTTCTTCGGATGCAATACTTTGTTTTAATCCACCCCTATCGACTGGTGATAAATCTTTTGCTATCCCTTCAACTGTAAATGCACTTGCTCTTAATTCTAATTGAGCCATTTTTACAGTCTTAGGCCCGGCCTTTTCCAATTTCTTAGATAAGTTTTTTAATTGCTTTATGTCAATTGTTACATTCACTCCAATATTAGGCTATTGCCATCTTGAACAACTAAATTGTTACCATTTTGTAAAACTAAACTCCTTACAATTTCATTGGTGTTTCCAATTCCAAAAGCAATTTTGGCAATTACAATTTGTTCAACGTTTTTAAACCCATTGGTTTTAACATCTAAAATGGAATAAATAATACCCCTATATTTTAATGTATGTATTTTTGGATTTATAGTAAAATTCTTATCGTACCTAAAAGTAAACTTTTGTGTATCTGTGAAATCGGTTATCCCGGCATCTGACTGATAAGAATTAGAGCCTACATCTTCAATATTGCACCATCTTTGAGTTACAACAATTGAACTAACTACATTACCCCCAAAACCATCGGGTGTAATATCACTTTGTAGTATTTCTACCCTCTTATTTGCTTTCCTTGCTTGAAACATACTAAAATATAAATCTGCGTTCCTGTGCTAAAATACTCATTACACTTGTAGGAACATATCCTTTCATTACCGTTTCGCTCTCACTACCATAAAACCAGAGTTTTACCGTTTCTAAAACAGCATATTTAAAAATGTCCTTGATTTGATCGGTGTTTGAGAAACCTATATTTGCTTCTAAACTTAGTACTGTCTTATCTGTTTGAACATAACTCGAATATAACTGGCTTTGTGTTACGGTGTATCCTGCCGTTTCAGTAATTGAAACTATTGGATTTGCATAAATGCGTATAACCCCTTTATAGTTAAATATGTAGGTTTTTGTTTGTGGTTTAAAATAGAATTGTGTGTAATTCTCTATAAGCTCACAGGCCGCATTTATCATTACGGTAATTTCTAAATCGCTTTCCGTTTGGGTATCCAATCGTAAATAGGTTTTGGCTTCGGCCAAAGTAACCCAATCAGTATAATTTGTAATTGTAGCCATTTACTATTTTTTCTCTATTTTAGTTTTTGGCCCTTTTTTATTCTCTTTAGGAGCTGCCTTTTTCTTAGGTTTTTCTAAATATAAAGATAAATCTTTTCGTGATCCGGTGTACAAATCCCCTTTGTGGTATTTCTTGTTTTCAATCCTACAAAAAAATGCGTGTATTACTTTCATGATATTATAGATTAATAAATTCCAAGTAAAAGTACAAAAAATAAAATAAAAAAAAGGGAATGGCTTTGTAGCTCCATTCCCTTAAAACAGAAATCATGATTAGCAACCATCATAATTAAATCAAAGATACAAAAAAACCCTCTACAAATTAATGCAAAGGATTTTTAAGAATAACTATTAACTAATCAAATTCTTACTATACGGCTGTGAAATCTCCGTAAGTTAAAGCATCTGGTTGTTCAACTGTCAAAGTAACTTGTGCCTCAACACGAGCTGTAAGGTTGTTTTTTCTGAAATTGTCAGAATCATCTTCACTTACTGCAAATGTGAATCCTTCAGTTACAGGCTTTCTTACTCTTGACCAATCACCAACATAATATTTGTTAGCTGCTAACCAAGTTGCCATAACAACACGAACACCATTAATACGCAAAGTACCACCATCAAAAGTTACAATTCCCGGTAAACCATATCCGGCCCCTGTACTAACTTCTGTTACCATGATTGAATACCAATCAGCAGGAGTTACTACAATATCGGTAGCCATAAAGTTCTTCGTAGCTAAATCAGCTAATTCACCTATAAGCATTTCGATTTTGTTCTTTCCAGTAATTACTTGGGTACTCGCTGTTGCTTGTGCCGCTAAAATTGCTGCAAAAATTGTGTTTTCGCCACGTAAATAATCATTACGTAAATCAATTGATAACGTACTTTCCAAAAACGGAAGATTGTTACGCATTTTCTTACTATAAACGGCAAAACCTGCAATATAGTTAGTGTTTGCGTCAATCATTGCGTAGTCATATTCTAACTGTGCTTTTACTGCTCCTTCTGTTTGCTCTGCAACTGCTCCACTCGCTAAAGTTGAACGAACATACGTGTAAGTACCACCAGAAATAGCAATAGTGTTAGCTAAATCTTCTACGTTGGCCATTTGATATGGTCTTTTAACCACATCAAAGTTATAATCTCTTGGCTGATCTCCTGTAAGAGCATTAGCCAAAGTCATGTCTTTAACCTCTAACATGAAAGGGCTTGACTTTGTTACCAAAGCAATATCTTTAATGTTCTTAGAAATTAAGCTGTTAATCTCAATTGTTGAACTTGGAGTTTTAGACTTCAATTTCACATCTAAAGCGTCAAGGTGTTTTTGTTGAACCTCTTGAAGTTCTTTAAGACCTTTGATCTCAATACTTGCTGCTTCCTTATCTTCTTTTGATTTTGCTTCAAAAGCATTTTCTTTAGCCTTCAATTCTGCATCGAATGACTCTTTAAAACCTGTTAATAAAGTTTTAGTTTCTAAGGTTGTTGCACCTTTTAATTTTGTTTCTAAAGCATCTAATGCTTCTGTCAATTTAATATCCATCGTTTTTTTTTTAATGGATTAATATTTCATTGTATCGGCTTCAATCAATAAAAGTGTAGTAATACGGCTTTTATCTTAATAAAGTGATTTGGTAAATGTACTAATTTATTTTTAAACTCTTGTTTATGTTTGTTTCATCACAAAAACTTTCAGCATCTACGGATTTAATTTGATTAGAATCTATTTTTGTTTTTACATAAACATCATCTAAAGATCCATCGTTATCATCTAAAATAAAAATATCTTTTTTCATAAGTCTTTATTTGGTATGTATTGATAATCTAAATATTCTTTCCCAAAATCAGATTTACTTAAATGATCCCAAGTTTTGGTTACTATCATTCTATTTGCCTCATCTACCACCCAATCTGTTGTGACATCGTTAGAATTAAACCAATTGTCTGTCATTATTTTTGAATACCTGCTGCTTATTTCGTATTGTAAGTCAAACTTGGCCCTCGTTATTGCATCGTTTTTTAATAATTTCATACTAAAAACACCATCATCACCTACGGCCCTCATTTCTTTTAAATCAGCTCTAATTAAAAAACTTATATCTGCTTTACTAAAACTTTTACTTGTTGGGTGATTGTGTGTAAAAACATATCCTTCCTTTTTTATTAAATCTAATTCTGAATCTGTAAAAGTTACACTATTAATATTACCTTCTTTTTCAAATATTAATTCCCCATCTTCATTATAAACTCCTGCTGTTTCAAAATTATTGTCTTTTATTCTATTTTCAAAAGACTTTAAATTATTTTGTTGTCCCCATGTACCATCTGCTGATCTGGTTTGGTTTGTATTAAAACCTGCTTTTACTAAAATAGTATCAATGTCGCTTAAAGTTTTTTTTTCAGATATAGCCCTATTTGTTCAGCATAAGCTAATTCTTGGCTTTTTACCTGTGGAACTATAATTTGCTTTCCAATCTCAAAGGCTTGTTTCTGCAAGTCTTTTAATGCAATTTCTAATAATTGGAATGTTTCATCGGTAACAGTTCCATTTTTAAAGAATTTTAGAATTACTCCAATTTTATCATTGGTTTCCGTAATACTCAAACTCTTAAACCCAGTAAAAGGTGTTTCCGAATTATCACCAATTGTTACGTTTGAACCCTCGTATAATTTAAGCTCCTTTAATATTCTGTTTTCTCCTTTGGTTTCTTGTGTGACTGTAACAAAACCTACTGAATGATCGGTAATTATCCCGGCCTCGTAAAGTTTCAAAGCATCTTCTGAATAACTTGTGTTTATCAATGGTTCACTTTCAAAATAAAGACCTTTTGAATCCTCATTTAATACAGCAAATTTACCATGTGGCTGATCCCATTTGTGTTGGTTTAAAAACACTATTTGGTTTCTACGTTCCTTTAAAGTCTTTGCGTAAGCTCCTTTTGTGATTATATCTCCGGAATGATCTATATTATCAAAAGAAGATAAATAGCCGGTTACAACTCTATTTTTGGTGTCCACATCTTTTACACCTCCAAAATTGTTTTGCTTATATTCTAAAATTCCTTTCATATTCCAAATTTACTAATTATTTTTTTAATACCAATCTACCGTTTTTATCTCTTCTGGGAACAGGTGCTGTAATACATCTGCAATTTATAACATTACCTGCCGCTCCCCTCTCCATATCCATTGGGTACATTACGTTGTTTGTTATGCCATCTTGATTGGGAACTTTAAACAAACTGTTGTAAGGAACTATAACCCCATCCATTATCCTATGATTGTATTCTTTTTTCGATTCACCATCACGAACTCTGTCATCATCTGCACTTAACCACATTTTATCCACAACCAAATCTGCATCATCCATTGCAACCCAACTTGCATAATTGGCGGCTGCTCCTGTTTCTGTTCTTACAATTCGTTCCATTTGGTATCGGTATAAACCTTCTTTTGTTCCAAATTTTTCAACCATTTCATTGGTAATTACTTGAACACTTTTACCTTCATCGTTACGACCTGCTATATATTCAACCACCGTATCAATAAAAGTTTCACGTATTGAATTTATATTATCCCCACCATATAGCCCTAAAAACTCCAATACATTCTTTGCAAATGACTCAATCCACAAACTCATAAACCTCCTTTTAACGGTTAATGTGTTATCATTAATGCCTTTATAAACTTGATTTCCAAATGGCCCTCCTACTTGTATGTAAATCTCTAAAAGCATATTAAAAATGGTCTTATAACTTACTGATTTTGTAAGTAATTCAACCATATTATCCTCTGTGGGTTTATCTTTAGCAAATTTTATAAGTGAGTTTTTAAGGTGTTTCTTTACAATACCCCTTGAAACCTTTTCGTAAGATCGTAGCTGCCTAAAATACCATTTTCTGTATTGGGGCTTGTTCATTTATTTTTGCTTACTCTCTCTTTGTTAAATTTAGCAAATCCTTTCATTTTTTCCTTTAAAACCTTATCTGAAAATTTAGTTTTATTGTTTTTGCTTTTTTGCATAATAGTTTTTTTATAATAATTTACCCAACATTTTTTAGGTGTTGGGTTAAAATAGCTCTTATTTTTATCATTTTTTACAAACTTTTAAATAATAACAAAAGGTAAAGATGCCAACGATTTCTTTTCTAAATCTTCAACCGTTTCAGCATCAAAAGAATTTATTAATTCTTCTCCGTAAATATAGGCTAACATATTTACTATCGACTCTGGTCTTATTTCGGTTGTCATTGAACCAAAATTTTCAACTTCATATTCCTTTACTATTTCAATTGCTTCAAAAGCATCTAAATCATGATTTTTTAACCACTCTTTGGCCCTTGAATGATATACTATATAGTAATCTTCATTAAAGCAATGAAAATGCCAATCGTCTTTATTATCATTGGTTAATACACCATCATTTATCCTGTCTAAAATATAATTTGCTAACTCCGTTTTGATTGTATTTCGCATTTTGTCTGTTTTAAGAAGGAATCTTATTTAATTCCTATACCTTAATATACACAATATATACAATATATGCAACCTATTAGCAATAAATTATTTTTATAGCCCTGTCCCTCCGGTATCTATTTCAACAATATTTTCCAAATCGAATATTTTAATTTGGTTATGTGCTATACCTAAACGCTTTAGTCTTTTGGCCTCCATTCTACCTGTTACCACCTTTGTAATATCCAACCAATGTTGGCCCTCATAAATCCATGTCCCAATTATAAGATCATCTGAGCTTAACAAAATATCCTTGTGTTGCTCGTAGTAATCTTTTAATATTTCATCGGTTAAAACTGTTCCCAATGGCAGGGCCAATGACTTATCTTCAAAAACCCCAACTGAAAAAGCATTTTTCTTTCCTATTAGATTTTCTCCATCTAAATCAAAACTGCTTCCTTCAAACTCATTATGTGCTTTCATTTGCTCTTGCAAATCAACTTTATTCCAACTTCCAGAACCCCATTGACCACCTTCACCTCTTAGTTGGTTTGGATTAAAACCTGCTTTATAAATTAGATTTTTTTTTTCGTCTACTATAACAGCTTCTGGCTCTTCCGGTGCAATGAATGTTTCCTCTAACGGCACAATTCCCATTTTTGTAGTGTACCTTTCAAAATCTGCGTTTCCTTCTATAATTGGATAATTTAAAGCCTCCCGGTATTCGTTCCTTGTTATTGTGCCATCTAATAAGGCCGTACTTAACCAATTTGTTAAGGTTGCCATATCTGACTGCATCTCTGGAAGTGTACTTGCATCAAAAACTAACATAGTATTTTGATAGTTCTTAAATCTTGGTAAAATCTCCATATTAAATGCGTTCTCAAATAAGCCTAAATCTGGCATTATATCGGCAACAACATTTTCCTTTTTAATTTCCTTAATAGTACCACCATAATCCGAAATTGAACTATCTATAAGAAACCAATTCAAACAATTAGCTATCTCTTTTTTATCAAAATTCAAATACTCAAATGGCATCAAATCTTTAGTTGGTAAGCTCATTCTCGTAAAACCTACCTCTGCCGAAACCCCTGCAATATTTGATAATCTTGTTGGATCGTTGTCCATTTCTGTTAATCGACTCTTTATTTCAGAGGCTTGATCGGGTGTCAATGGGTTTGTTTTACCATGAATAATCCCAAAAGCACCACTATTTTTCATAGTTTTAATGTTTTGGGTAATTGCTTCATTGGCACATTCTAAGTTTCTTAAAGCTGCTCTCAATGGGCTTTGGCCGTATAAATGGCTTCCTGTCAACGAAAATTCCGGGTTTGGGTATTTTATATGAACTACTGACTCACTTTTAAAGTCTGCCCATACCGTACCCTCTATAAGACTATAATAGTCTACCGGATCTTCGTCTATTAAATAATTTGCATCTTTTTTTACGACTATTTCAATTAAATGGGCAGGTAAAATATACATTGCAATTGGAACTCCTTTATTTGCTCCCTCTTCTGGTGCTACCATGTAAATATAACAGTTTCCTGTCATCTTCATATAGGTTTTGTACATAGCCATAAACTCTGTCCACGTTTGCTCCACGTTTGGGTTCGCCAATGGAAAATCCATATTGTCATCACCGGGAACAAATGCTTTATTTTCTAAGTTCTTTAGAAATATTTTGGTTTGTGGATCGGCTATATTTGACCTTTTTATTTCTCTTTTAAACGCTTTGGCCTTCGTTTGATTTTCCACTTTTTTAATAAAATATGGAATTGCTGCCGTTTTCTTGGCTTGGGCCTGTATAATAGAATACACAAAACTGTTCTTTTGGTATCCTTCTTTTAAATACGTTTTTCCGTTTATATCGTAACTTGAACTACTGTTACCAATTACGCTATAAAATGCTTGATTAAAAAGGTTTTGAGCTTTTGCCTTGAAGTTATTGGCTACTCGATTGAAGATATTCATAAATTGATTTTATAAATGAGATATAAATACCAAAGGTAATAAAATTTAACGGAATTTAATTCATTGCTATTATTTTACCAAATTCAATAAACTTGGTATTCATCGCAAAGCATTAAAAAACTATCTTTATCTGTAAAAATGTTGCCGTTTTTCACAGCTTCTTTTTCTTTTTCTCTGTCGTAATCTAAGGATCTAATTGTGGCAAATCCTCCGGTGTTAAAAATATGCAATTCAAATAATACGTAATCATGTGGTAAATTGATTTCGTGTGCTATATCTTCTTTTGATATTGCTTTTATGGCTGCTATAAAGTTTTCTGCTGTAATCAAAATTTTGCTTTTTTAAATTAATGTTTTTTTATTGATATTACTCTAATTCCTAATGTTTCAATAAACCAAGATATTACTCCGTTAACTGTTACAAAATCTAAAGTCATATCTTCTGTGATAAGTTCATCTAATCCGTTTTTAAATGTAATCGTAAATGTGTTCATAATTTCTGTCTGTTTTAATTAATAGACCACAATATAATCATATTGTATATATAAAACAAGCATTTATCAATATATTAAAATGTAAATATTTCTGGAATATCTTCTATTTCTACGATCCCTGTCAAAGTATCCGGGCCATCGTCAAACTTATTGGCTTTGAATAACTTTTTGTATTTCACCACATCACTATAAAACCTGGGCCACCTTAAAAACCAATCTTTTGGCATTGTAACCCTATTGTTAACAGTTGCACTATTTGAGAAAATCCGGGCCTCTTTGTTGCTGCTTTGGTGAAACCATTCAACGTTAGTTCCTACCGCACCCTTTCCAACTACTCTTGCAAAACCTCGACCTCCATTATTGCTTTCAATGTTTGCAATTTTTACCTTATTCTTTTTAAATAGGTCTATTGTTAACGGCTCTGTTGCCTCCATTGGTTCTGCCGTATATAACACATCCAAAATATAAAGATGTTTGTCAGTATCGGCTAACGCTATGCCGTAGACTATGCTACATAAATGATCCTGTCCGGTATCTGCTGTATCTGTATAATTCTTAATCTGTTTTAACTCTGGAAGCTGTTCATAGGTTTTAAATGTCGAATA
>TARA_R110002126_G_scaffold194706_1_pt1 | contig 31011 bp, 29 predicted proteins | sample TARA_R110002126 | Tara Oceans TARA_R110002126 (sample SAMEA4397536) | marine metagenome | biome: Polar Biome; feature: [DCM] deep chlorophyll maximum layer (ENVO:01000326); material: water (ENVO:00002006), including particulate matter (ENVO:01000060) such as... | depth 30 m | reverse complement strand
CAGAAGTCGTTCGTGCTCTGCCCGGGCGGCACAACAAACGCCCGGATGATATCGCGCAGCTTGCGGCGGGAATAACGGCCTTCACCTGCATGTTGCCGCTGTTCTCTGTCATTGAAAAAGGCACGCTAGCGGGGGAAAAAATCGGCAGCACGAAAATCCCCAGTACCGACAGCACCTTTCCGACATTTAGAACTCCTATCCGGGACAAACAAGGCAATGTTGTTTACTGGTGGTTCTGGGATGGGGAAGGTTTGCGGTATGATGCGGAACCGGATGCCTCGAGCGATGGAATGCCGATGCGCGAAATCACAACGGCAGACACATTGATCGAAAAGCTCTCAGCAGCCTGATTGAAGATCTTAGGTTGGAATGCGGGTCGGGGGGACTTTACGTCCTTCCTCACCCGCTTTTCTCTCATCTTCCTCAAGGTTTTCGAGGATGGTCAGCATCCCTTTGCGGAGGATCTCCAACTCATTAGGGCTGAGCCCGGCCAATGCAACTTCGTTGACCTCGATTGCAAGCGGCTCAAGCTCAATACGCAATTCCTTGCCACGTTTGGTCAAAAAGACATGCTGTTTGCGGCGGTTACCTGCAAGGGTACGCTTTTCGAGGAAACCAAGGCTTTCCAAGCGCTGAAGAGCGGTGTGGGTGGTTGGCTCGGTCAAGCCGGCTTCTTCGGCCAGCTCTCGTTGGGTCAGACCTTCCTGATCCCAGAGGATACGCAAAAAGATCCACTGTCCGAATGTGACATGATGCGATGACAGCCGAATTTGCAGGGACCGGTTAAAACCGCGCGTTGCAAGTCGGATAATGTGCGCAAAACGCTCTCGCGAGTTGGGAACTTTATTTTCTTTATCCGCCATCGATCGAAAGATGCCCTTAAAAGCCAATTGAAAATGTTTTCGGATTGACTGATACAGTCGTCCCAGACCGAAGTCAAACGTGCTTGACAGGATGACTGCCAAGCACGCTCAAACGGCAAACATCTTATTGACCTTCGTCAGCTTCTGCCGTTTCTTCGGCAGTGCGCGTCATGCCAGCAGACATTGCCTTTGTGTAACCGGGGGTTATGCGCGCATCAATGACAACAGGCTGACCGGCCTTGACCGCTGCCAGCCCTTCTTTGATCACGTATTTCAGTTCCGCTGCGGTGCTGACCGGACCAAATGCAGTGACCCCCTGTGCGCGTGCCATTGCTGCCAGATCAATATCCGGCCCGCCAATATGCTGCCCGATCCATTTGTTTTCGACCGGCCGATCACGGCTGATTGCGACCTTTTCCTGATGGATTTCATCATTATAGAAGGATCGATTGTTGGCAATGATCGCAAGGAACGGAATGCCATAGCGTGCCGCAGTCCAGAAGGCCGAAACACCCATCAAAAAATCGCCATCGCCCAATACAGCAACCGGCAGTCGGTCGGTGTCACGCAGCGCAAGTGCAGCCCCCACCAGCATGCCCGGACCAGACGCAATGCCAGCACCGCCGTCATAGCCAAGATAATCAAGCGGGTGACGGAAATGCCACGAATCGCCGCCCCAGCTGAGGGGCAGGCGAACCAGCGACACCACATCATCTGACAGGGCCTCACCCATCGCAGCAGCAAGACTATCGACATCCAATGGCGCACTCTCATCGGACACTGTGCCAATGCATTTTGCGGGCAGGTTTTCCGGGGGGGACCCAGCCTCTATGCCAGTTTCCTCGCAAAGCGCTTTGATCACAACATCGGGTTCTGATGCGATATGCAAGTCGGCCCGCACAGCGGCCTGATGGTCCATACTCCAACCGTTATGAAGCTGATGGTCCACAGACACCTGAACAAGCTTCGCTGCTTCGGCCACTGGTCCTGCCTGTTTGAGCGTTCCGGCAACATCGACCCAGTCAAAACTGACAATAAGGTCTGCCTCATTCAAAACCTTCGCGCCATCTGGTGACATAAAGAAACCCGGCGCGCCAGTATGCAGCGCATGGTCCGTCGGGAAGGCTGCGCCAAGTTTAATATCGGTCAAAACGCGTGCATTAAATTCTTCGGCCAGTGCCACACGGCGCGCCCAGTCTTCAGCAGAACGTGACACCCGCCCCATCAGGAATACGGGCGATTTTGAGGTTTGCAGCAATGTGTGCAGTTCGACCAAGGTTTCGCGTGAAGGGACAGTCGGGGCAGGCAGTGCAAAGCGACTGACATCTGGCAACTTGACCGGGTCGGTGACTTCTTCTTCCTGAACCGAGACATCAAAACAAACATAAACTGGCGCCATCGGTGCGGTTTTTGCAATTGTCGCACCACGGATCATGGCTTCAAGCGAGGCAGGAAGGGAGGCGGGCTGATCATCCCATTTAACATACGGGCGCACCAAGGCCGCCTGATCCCGAGATGTATGGATCCAGTCAATCCATGGTCGACGCTCAGCTGCGTCAACCGGACCGGTTGCGCCAAACACCAACACGGGGACGCGATCACACCAGGCGTTATAGATCGACATTGTTGCATGCATCAAGCCGACATTGGCATGGACAATTGCGGCCATCGGACGTCCGGTGACTTTCGCCCATCCGTGCGCAATCGCGACAGTGTGTTCTTCATGCAGACAAAGAAGCATTCTGGGGTCTTTATTGCCCAGATGGTTTACCAGACTGTCATGTAAACCACGGAAACTGGATCCGGGATTAAGAGCGACAAATTCAACATCAAGGGCACGTAATATCTCAGCAATAAGGTCACTGCCCCACAGCCCTTCTGATCCTGACGCAACAGGATTCTCGACCTTTTCCATTTTTCCTCCCGGACTTTTCCGTCTTTTATCAAAGCAAATTAGAAGTTTTCTTTTTAAATACTTCGATATCTAACATTATGTCAAACGGGATTTCTACATACACTTGGGCTACTATTGAACAACGGTCATCTTTTTTGCTGACTTAGGGTGACCCTTAAAGCCCTACACATGTGCCCGAGGTCACATCAGGTGGAAGATAGATAAGTTTTGAATTGCCAATAACTCGACAATCTATCAGTAATTTTTAGAAGTCTAACAGAGGTGGTGGGCCCGGCGAGACTCGAACTCGCAACCAGACCGTTATGAGCGGTCGGCTCTAACCAATTGAGCTACAGGCCCCGATTGAGTAAGAGTTTGCGGATCCTCAATACGCCGCCGTAAACTAGATATATTCGGCCCAAGGTCAAGCGCAAACTCAGTTCACGCTCATGGACATTAACAGCGACATCGCTGGGGCAATTTGTCTCAGACACTTTAATTTCAGCCTAATGAGCATTTTCAGCTTCGAGATATTCTTTGACGTGGAAAATACCCTCAACGCCTCTTTGCACCATCACCTCCAAGGCACTCAGACCACCGAAGGTTTGGTTCGGCTTCTTCACCCACTGATAGCCTCGCCGTTTGTCGACAAAAAGCACCCTCAGCTGTTTATGAATGCCTAACAACAAATGCGCCCGAACCAACATGTCGTCACTAGGGCTTTGCTGCTCGTTCCTAAACGCTATCCCGTTGTCACCAAGAAGAACCTGCACTTCGGCATCCGAGAGCTCCCAGTTCTTCAACAATCTGAATGCCGCGCGGCACAATGCTTGAGATTCCTTCTGAGTAAGTACGTTCTCCACCTGCTTTTTAGACATTCTCACCTCCAGTCGGGAGCACACTCCAGAACTAGAATTCACCAATATCACTGAATAGCCCCTGAAATTGAAGAAACCCGGTTTGATCAGATTTGTCGTCTTTCGAATTCGACGGGTAACACCATTCCGTTGGCACTATGTTTGCTCTTCGGGATGTAGAATATTTTTATGTAATCGAAGACAACCTGACGTGCCTCATCCCGTGATTTATAGACCCTGCGGAGAATGCGCTGACGCATCACTTTGAAACACCCCTTTCATTTAGCAAACGCATCAACCGGTTTCTGAAACGCGACAATTCATAGATCCACTGCTTCCGCACCACCTCGACGACTTTCAGTCTTTGATCTGGGCAGTTAACAAAGTAACTCTCAGCCGCGGCAATCAACTTTTCCGCAGTGACCGGAAGCTTTGACCGCAAAATCGATCCAGCAACTTCAAAGACATTTGCTTCAATCTGACTGGTTGCACTCTCGCGTTCGCCACGGGCAACGGCAACGCATTTTTTCAACAAATCATCTTCAAAATCTCTTGCAGGCATTGGCACACCATTATCCAGAGAAGCTTCGCACCAGACAGAGAAAGGGCTGAATGCCAAATCAACCCATCAGAACTGCCCGTGAGAGCAAAGCTAATCATCGACGGCTCGCTATACAGCGCTCCAAGGTCATTACATTCACAACTTTTCAAGTAGAGCTTTCAGCTTTGCCGCGCCTCTTGAGTAAAGCAGCTCCAGGCTCTCAAGCCCCTCTGTTTCTTCAAATGCCGGCGGCAAGAATCTTTCCATCTGCTCACGATGTAAACCCTGAGCTTTGATCTGATCAATCACGCGCTCGAGGTCACCAAGACACGCGGTGAAGAGCACGACTTGCTCCAAGGCATCTTTCATTAACTCCGCAGAAAATGCACCCTCAGAAAGATCAACAAGCCCCGAAGCAAGCTCGTCATTCAGTGCAACGCTTGGAAGAGTTTTACCAAGGTTCTCTTTGTACGAACCAACTTCAAGCGCTTTTCCCCTCTCATCATAAAGCACGGAGACCTTGATGCCTGGTGCCTTCGCGGAAGGTCTAACGCTAAACCACCCACCTGACTGATCAAAGTAGCATTGCCCAAAAACGAATGGTTCGATCTTGGGGCTCTCAAACAACACCTCGGGCCCAGCCCTAGAAATCTCGTCTCGGAATACTTTGATGTTTTCAAGCGGATTGACAAGGGTAAGGCGAACTTCATCCGGAGCACCAAAACCAATTACTGAGGCAAACAATGAAGTGCGACCAGACAATCCAAGACTGCGATCTTGCATAAAGTCCGCTGAAAGCGCGCTTACAACAGTTTTTATATCTGCTGGTTTGTGTCCGTGAATAATAGCGTTCTTAGGCTCATGTTTAGACCGCTTTGCAATCAGCTTCTTGCATTCAACCTCAAGCCATGAGCCATGAGATGATGCCAGTGCCTCGATGGACTTGAGCTCATCTACCGTCGGCTCAGCAAGGATATCATTGAACCTCCATCCCCGCTCATAGGCGTTAAGCATTTCTTGTTCACTCAAGCGCCTTTGCTTGTCTCCCTGCCAGAGCAGTGCACGCAAGAAGGTCCACCTGCTTCGGTCAACCATTGAACAAACCTGTTCTGCGATGCCACTCAGGGACAGGTTTAGGCTGCAAAAATTGTCTTTCATCGCTGAAAAGTTTTTGAAGAACTTCTGGATCAACCCCGAACTTGAGAAACCCACGTTCCTTTTGGGAGTACATCAACAATTCAATTTCTCCCTTTTTGATCATCTTCAACATTCTCACATATGACAGCCCCTGCTTGTTGTACTTCTGCACAGCTGCCACTAACTGCACCGGAAGAATTGAGCACTTTTTGGCAGTCTCTTCCAATTCATGCAGGAACCCGGCAACAACTTCTTCATCAAAGCGCCAGCAATGGTTGCCATCCAGATCTGGAGAATGGAACGGCCTCAAGAAGCCCGCATCGACCAATGTCTTCAGAGTATGCAAGGAGATCGACAACATGTTGGCTGCAGCACCGATACTTATCAATCTCGACTTCAAGTCCAGATAAGCATCGATACTTTCGTGAGTAAGAAGTCGATTTACCGTGCCCCCTCGACGGAACGTGACGGTTTTCAGATGCCCCTCTTTGATCAACCTATCGAAGTGCTCCCGGCTGACCCGAAGCCATTCGCGCGCGTCAGCAGCACAAACAAGCCATTTGTGTCTCCCAGATCTAGGGGTAATAGTTTTCGGCGACACCACTGGTGCCTCGCCAGCCACCGAGTGCAGATAAGCCTCGAAACCTGCAAAAACGACCGGGATACGGTCCTGATGATCTAGACTAAACTGATACAACTTTTCCAGACTGTATCCAACGCAAGACAGTGCTGAATAGTCCTCAGCGGGAAAGAACAACTTCCCTATGTGAGAGATGAAACCGTTCGGCCAATTGGCGAGCGCATCGGCAGATACTGCCACGTGGCTCACTATCTTATCCACACTCAACTGATGGTAACATCTTCCATCCAGATTAGCGTAACTGAGAAGTGAAGAGCCAAGTATTGCGACTGTCTCTATGATTTCTCGAAAGGAAGCACTCTTTAGTTGGTTCGAAAAACCGTACTGCTCCAAATCAAAATCAGTCCCCACATACTTGTTGGACAAAAGCCTTAGCAAGCCAATATGCGCATTGGATAGGGCAGAATCTGCATTCTCGTTGGGCATTGAACACCTGCAAAAGTCGACAGTTGTTCGATAAAAACGGGAATTCTCACCACAATCTGAACACACCTCTCGTAATCTGCAAAGATGCTTGGGGCAATGCGTCACCAACCTCAGATCCCAAAAACTCGAAAGATATCCATTTTCCCGAGCACATTGAGAGCAAATTGCTTTCGTTGGCCACTCAAGGAAATATCTAGAGATCACCTCGCCATTTGGTATTCCGACCTTTGAGTGGTTTCCCTCGAGGGCGTTCAAAGGAGCCAAAAGGCTAAGTTTTCCGGTACCTTGCCCCAAGATTTCGGCAAGTTTCGGCAGAGCGTTGTTCCACTTTGACGCTTTGATCCTTGAGTAATCGAGACCAGCGAGCTTCAGAATCCACGACGAACGTTCATAGAAATTGATATGAGAAACTCGTATCAGATATCCAATCAAGCTCTCGTCTCGAATAGGCGGCGCAGTAATTGGTACGACTTCAGAAAGGTACATCAGATACCCCTTTCCGTTGCCCCGTTTTCATCTTACCTACCGCTTTGCTCTGCCCCGGTTGCGATGGCCGAATAGCCTTGGTATCGAGTTCAGCAGACGCTTCCTTTAGCTCCGAAAGAGCAGCCAGAAGATGTTGTTCAGTGAGTGCCTGACACCGCGCTAACAACGCGATTTCAACAGCTCGATAGATAACCTTTGTGATGTAACCAATTAGCCCTTTGCACGACCGAGCAAGCCTCAACATGACTTCACTGCTTTTAAGAACTGACTTTGACGGATCAGGCAACGGCAGTTCGTTGTTCAAGAAATGGAACAACATTAGGAGCTCTTTCGCACCATCCTTCGTCGAAGGATCAAATGGGTGCAGCTCAATTCGCCCGCGCCGGCGCGTTTCAAGTTGAGGGTTCACCATAAAGATGTCGTTGACCTCCGGAAGTCCAACAAACAACACTGGCCTACGTAAAATTTCGAGCTGCGTCTTCAACCAATCGGCCGTATCGTAGCGACGAGCTTGACTACCTTTGTTGGTCAAATGCTGAAATTCGTCGAAGATCAGCATGCTAACACTGGCGTGATCTGCAAACCGTGCGATCCGTCGCTCCATAGACTCTCGCGTGCCCATACTCGCGCACGGATCCCCTAATGCATGAAGGATACGGGACGCCAGGTTTTTGATCGTGCAACTTTGCGGAATGATAATGGACAGAACTCGACTACAATCGTGTTCACTATTTGCGACTGTGCAAAAGTTCTCAATGATAGACGATTTTCCAGCTCCGGTTTCTCCGACCAACGTCATTATACCTGGCGCATATGCCCGAGCACCTGATCGGTGAAAGTTTGTTATCCGAGCAGTTGCCTGTTGGAACTGGTTATGATGAATCCTCTGATTTTGAAAAGCTGCCAAACCATCCGCTTGAGCATCGGTCAGGATCATTTCTTTATGCATTATCGCCTCCCGTTCCTCTGGACGGAGACGTTGATTTCCAGTGAGCTTTTTCGATCTCTGCTGCAATCTCATCAGATGAAAAATCAAATTCCTGAACTGGAATATCTTCTCTTTGCTTATCCTCTGATGCATTCTCGAAATTAGTCACCACCTCAGCTATGACTTCTTCTCGAACATATCTGTGAGCCTTGTTTCGCTGCACCTTCCGCTTACTAGTCTTAAGTTGCTGCGCGAGCTCGAAGGTTGTCACACGAGCATTGAGGAGCTTTTCCTCAGAGTGCTTGCGTGCACCGTCCGTCTCCTTGGAAACAACCCTGCTGATCAACTTGTGACGCCAAACCGACAAACCGTCAGCATATGAGGCATATACGCAACTTGCAGGTAAGAAAATTCTGTTCCGCGCATCCTCCACATAAACCATGAGCAGGTTTTCTGGATCATATTTAACGCGAACTTTTGGGTTGCGCCCCAAGTTCATTCTTCCGGTCATCAGCTGACGGTAAAGCAGTTTGATAGCTTCTGATTGGAATTGCAGATTGAACAACCGCACGCCGATACGCGACAACGTACATGTTTCAACGCACGAAGTCAGAACACTTAAATCTTCGAGGTTACTTAGGAGGCGGACGGGATGCTTTTCCGTACCTTTTGTCCACCTGTTAATAGGACAGTCCCTGATCCCTTCGTGATAGGTGTTTGGATACTCATCGACCACAAACTTTGTCACAAGCAACATCAAATCTTGAATGGTAAGCTTGGCGTTCTTTTCGGACTCATAATCGCCACGCTCTTTAGTGTTGGAAAACGTCGTCCCGTCAAGCGTATGGATCAGTTTTGAATTGAGCGTTTCAAAAAACCGCTCGACCTTCCCCTTATAGCGTGGCTTTCGTTTCGGGTTGTATTCAATAGAAATTCCAAGCTGACTTAAGGCATCAAGCAAATTCTGTGAGTGGAACTCCAAACCATTGTCGACAACCAAAACAACGATCATGCCCAAACAAGGCCACTCATGTTCGATGTCAGCTTCTATTTCATTGCCGCTTTGGGCATTGAATTCATCAACAACGCTTTTTATGAACTTGTCCTTAGGACTTATCGCATTTCTCAAGCACCTCATGATTGAGCGATAGGAGGGTGGTTCAGGGCTTATATCAAACCCGACCACCATGCGGCTGTAGCTGTCTAAGGCTAGCGTCACCCAGACGCGCCCCATCACATCACCGTTTGGGTAGACAACCAATAAGTCTACCAAGTGGTGATCTATCTCGACCCTCTCCAAGGCATAACTCGTAATAACTCCCGAACCGACAGGACCAAACTTTTGCTCTGCCACCTGCTGGCCATGATGGGCTACAAGCACCTCATAGGGGTCCAGTTTGCTGAGGTACCTATAAATTGTCCGACGGCTGGGAGCTTTTAACTTCATGCCAACCGACGCAGTCTGATTTTCCCTTTTTATTCGTCGACAGATAGCCCGATAAATCTCCGTTCCGGTACTGTATTCCGGCTTCAAATACCGTTCATGCACAATTTCCCAAACGATACTTTCAAGTCGGTTGTCAAAACGCATCTTGTCCGGGCCCTTGAAGCAATTTCTAGGCAACAAGGCACGAATATCCTTCCCGCCGGAAATCCAGGATTTGTACCAGCGCATTAGGGTCCGTTTGGAGGGAATGTTTTCACAACCGTCTTGATCGCAACGCCGAACTACACAGCTAACTGCCTGATTAAGATTGCTTGCACCTGACGCCCCATCCACCTGCCTGACAAATGCGAGTCTGGCTCGAGCTTCTGTTCGCTCCTGATCACTAAAAGAGTCAAATGAGACCAACTGATGCTGAGCATAATTGGTAAAGTCGCTCAAAATCTCCGCTTCACCGTCAAATACTGCCTGTGCAATCTCTTTAGACGGTATCAGCAGCGGCTCGCCCGTATCCAGACTACTGAGATGAACGTCTTGGTTTTCGGTCAAAGTCACGACCTTATACTGCGCACCTTGAAACGCTAGGCGAGAGCCTTCAGGAAGATGAATTCTTGTCATTTCCTTCCTCCCTCGTCCACGAGTTCGACAGAGGACATCCTCCCGATCTTTTCATCCAGATTGAGCTTAAGTTGTCCCGTTGCGACCAGTGTCAAAGCGTCATCAAGGGTCGCCTCTTCACCCATGATTTCCACCACATCCTGAATCAGGAAACTTCCTGCGCTCTCGGAATAGGACCTGAACCTACTCGCATCGAACTCTGGGGAAGCACTCAAGCGGTGAGGACTAAGGGACCTGACGTTCGAACTTCTTGGTTCCCGCCGAATGTCATCTTCCGTCCAAATCTCGAACTGATAGCCTTTTTCGGCTAATACCGTTTCGATAACCGGAAACCGTTTCAAATTCTCCGGCTTCCCAAGATCGCGCTTGGGCTTGACCTCAATCACTGTCCGACCGAAGTCACCAGTGATCAAGATGTCCGGAAAATACACTCTCTCCCGACCATCAAACTGGTAGTTCAATTTGAATGGCTGCACCGCAATATCATCAACTTCGGGAATGAGATCGAGAATGATGAGGGCATCTCTCTCAAGCTGAGATTCCCAGGGAAGTAGACGTTTGACCTTACGGCTGTAGTAAAGACCGTGCACTCGCCCTTTGCTGCGGCTTACAACTTGGCGTACCGGTTTCATAATAAGTTTCTCCTTCGCATGATGCAGGCAAAGCTCACCCGTGGCGTGCTGACACGCAGTGCTTGCCTTGGATTTGGCAACGTGCTAAAGGAGGAGGTGCAAACTAGCTCGCTTTAGCGACGTAATTGACCGGTTCAGTTCTCTGGATCGGTTTTTTGCGTTTTGGGGCCTCCCTTTACGGATTTATTTCGAGCTTCATAATCCTGCCACAGGCATTTTTGTCAACTTGCCCTCAAAGCAGAAAACATACCAATGGTTGCATAGTATTTTTTGTAAATACTGCCGATTCTGCATTACCCATCCACGTCGATTCTGTATTTTCCAAATCCGTTTTACAGAATTCTCCTTAGTACAGACTCATTTTTTTGTATTAAAATTAGGATTATATCAGTTCTCTGGAAGTCCTCTAACAATGGTACGCCCTTCAACAAACAACTGACAATTTTATGTATTTCCGAAATACAAATCCAAATTCTGTATCCATTTTCATAACAAATAATTCAACCTTAAATTTAATTTCGATTTGAAATGAAGTGGTCAAAGTAGCCTGTTGCAGGCTAAGCCAGCCTGGAAAAAACCTGATGCCGATTGAGTAACTTATAAGACTCGGGGCTGTTTTCTTAATTTATGCTCGGGCTGGGGCAACATATGGCCGACCAGGTCAAACTCCAGGCGCGAATTCCTGGTCGGCGTGAACAACAAACCAGCTAATTGCTGTTTCGATGATGCTCTAGACATAGGTAAGAAGAAGCTGCCGCCGTAGTGCGAAATCGTTGTCAACTTCTTGGCACAAATGACAGCTTTTGTGGCACGAATGACAACTTTTGTGGCACGTGACATGGTGAGATTACGGCAATCGTTTCGGGAGTGATTTTGTCCGTTAATTGAGGTTTCCGGACAAAAGGTTGTAGTTAAAGCTTTTGGATAATCTCCAGGAATTCTGATTCTGGATATTGGGAAACATGAATGAAATTCGCGCCGTGAGATTCCACGTAGTCATGTATCTCGTCGCTCGCATGTCCCCGATATTGGGGGGGATCACTGGCATTTGCGACGAAGTTATACGCACTTGTCGCGCAAACCAAATCTCGATGAAAGTCTAGGCGTGAGCCGTGATGGGATAAAACCAAAGTGGAAATATTCTGAAGATATCGGTGATAATAATGCATCCACTTGGTTCGATATGCTTCGTTTCTGAAAGGTGCGTCACCAGTAGCTAACCACCCCACAGGGCACGCATCCAGATTAGAATGTGGCCAGTGAGTGAGTAGGAAGGTTTGAAACTTTGGAGTTGCAGGATTGAACGGTGACATTGGTCCAGAATACAGGGACATTGACACATGGTTGTGGGTGCTTCTTGCTCTGCTCGGCTTAAATCGACCATAAGCTCTTTTGAGCCTCATGCGTTGACGGCGATCTTTCAGGCTAGTGGCAAGGTCTTCGGAACGTATGCGCCTCTTTGTCGTTTTGCTGCCAAAAAGAATCGCTCGAACCTCACGCTGAAAGTCTGCCAGTTTGACAGAAGGTTCACTTGAGACGTAGGGAATCAATACCCAGTCAATGGAAGAACTTGGATGTGAAATTCCAAGACAGGAACCTGGTGCGAGATCGGAGAGCTCCGCTTGGGCAGATTTTTGTTTTCGTACTTGTTTCAGCTTGTTTTTATCGACTTTTAAGCTGAAGCCTAGTTCATCTCTCTCCCCAGCGTCACGCGGCGGTTCTTCAGGTGCTCGCATATCATCATCGCTGTTGCCTCTGGCACGAATTACGCGGCCAACTCCACGTTTGCCAAACCAAACATCTGGTTCAAGGCATGCCTCAATGTGATTTAGGTTGGTACCAGTTTCAGCCTCAATACGAAAAATATCAGCGAGGTTTACTTGCTGATCAATATAGGGAATTAAGACGGTATCGACACTTATATGTGTCAGTAATTGATCCAGTCCCTGCACATGATCATTATCCAAGTGCGAGAGGACAAGAAGATCAATTTTTTCGTAATTATTTACATACCAATCTATAGATTGCTGGAGAGCGTCATTCTGTGTTGCTCCGCAATCATACACGATGGTGAACTTTTCCGTTCTTGAACTGCGGATTCTGATTTCAGAAGTATGAAAACCGCCCTGACCAACAGGGTGTTGGCATCGGATAACCTGAGTTGGCAATTGTGCCTCCCACTAAAAATATACAGAAGAAATTACACTCCGGTGTAAGAGGTTTATTTCAACTTTAGGCGCTGGCTGTCACGTAGCGCTTATGTCTGGGATGATCAGAAAGGAATCTCATCATCCAAGTCATCAACAATTGCTTTTTGTCCTGTTGCGGACTGTGGTCCCTCATTTGGAGTTTCGATTGCAGGCAATTGGGGCACTGGATTCTGGGCCCGGAAAGAATCGAGGAAGGGTTGACGGTCATTCAGTCGAACAAGAACGGGATTTTCACAAGACGAAGCTTTGCCAAAAATCACGGCATGACGGGCTTCAAGACTAGGTAATATACCGGCATAATCACGGCCGATATAGTTGGAGAGAAACTCCTTGCCGGTATCGTCAAATGTGCGCATCGCGAAGATTGTGTTGCATTGATTGAGAATGGTTTTGGTTACGTTGGCGGTACGCTGGGTGATGAGCAGACATCCAAGGCCGTATTTTCGTCCCTGCAGAATTGCGCGAGCACTTCGCGCCGTTGCCGCCTTGTCACCCTCAGCTACGACCGAATTCCATTCCGGGACAAGCGAGTGTGCTTCCTCGTAAACCAGACAAAGCCGACCTTGGTCAGCCATTCCCAGTTCCTGGCACACTTCAAGAGCGGCATCCGAAAAAATCGCGGTAATTTCAGTTGGTGTCAGCGTGGCCCAGTTTGCATCGCCCTGATACATGCGGCCAGCTTGCCGAGTAACTTCAAATTGTGCCGGATTGAGAACACGTAAACTCCTTGGGTTTTCCGGCAGAAGGAATTCGCGTAGTTGCTCTGTAACCTTTGCTCGAAATGCGGGATGGCTTCCGCCTTGCTCTTGATTCTGGTGAGCTACGCCGCCGCGCCCTGCGTTCATCAGTTCTTGATGTTGCTGACCTTCGTAGGTCGCATCAATAAATTCCGACAGCAATGTCGCATATTGGTTGGTCAAGTCTAAGCAAATGACCTTGATGCCGTCGGCAATCATGCGCTCGACCAGTTCGATCGATAGATAGCTCTTGCCGATGCCGAGGATACCGAGAATGGCAGTGTTGTGGGTGACGGCTTCGGAGATGTTTACGCCAACGCCAAAATTGGTGTCGGGAAAATGTCCGACCACGTTTGGAGAGATGTTTTGGTCCGTGGTTTCCAGCAGAAAGACCGGCGCATTGATCCGTGGCAGCCATTTTACCGGTATGAATTTGCCGGCATCACTATCCCATCGACCAATCTTGCGGGCCTTGGCACGGGCATAGCCATAAGTGTTTTTCTGCTGAACAATGTCTTCGCGCGTCAAACCGTCAATGATCTGAAAAATGACGCTATGGTTGCCAATTTTTGACTCAACCAGTCGCCCTTCGGCAAGATCAGTGTCTTCGATGACTTCAAACAGAAGGTACTCGAGATTGGCATCGCTTACGACGATGCCGCAAAGTCGTTCAATCTGTGCGATTTCATCGATGTCAGCTAGCGCGTCAGGTGCAGCAGAAACAGCAAGTGCTGTGCCTGAAGTGTGGTTTTTCGTCAGATTTTTCAGGTTGTTTTGGAGGCCTTTGGGCAGTTCTACCGTCAGAGATCTAAGCAAAATTCCTTCGTCACGCCCGACATAGTTCAAGGCAACGCCCAGCATCCAGGGTCCATTATTGTCGGCGATAATCATGGGTGTGCCACGAGAAACTCTGGTGTCTCCGCTTTGACGTATCAGAACGATGTTGGGGGACTGATAGGCTGCAATTTCGCCAACAACATCATTGGTTGTCAGAACGTGCCATTGCTGAGCAGTCCAATCACAAAAATCCAAAACCGACTCAACCGGCCTCAGCACCACGATCACCGCCCAGGCAGTCAGAATGATTGGTGCTTCATAAGGTTGCGAACGGTGGAAAATCCAGACGCAGATCAGAATGACAATCGTGAAGAGGACAACCGGGCTTCCCAAACTGCGCACAGCGTTGTCGAGCATCCGCACCCAGGGGCGGTTTTCTGATCCGCTGGAAGGTCTGAGGAGCAGCACTCCTACAGAGGTGATAAAAATGACAACGCATAGCGCGATAGTCGATGTTAGTAGCGTTGCATCAAGGCTGTCCTGTTCAACGACAAGAGATCCCGCAAATAAAGCTGCTCCTGCCATAAAAGCATTGGTTGCTGCATCGGCAGGTGGTGTGAAGTGCGGATTGAGCAGACGGCTGCCAAATAGCAGACTGGCAAAGCCGCTATAGAGCCAAATGGCATTCTGATTGGGGGTAAAGCCGGTTGAAATAAACAGATGCTGTAAATATGCGAGAAACGCGCCGTATAGAATAAGGCTGAAGACCCGATTTCGTGTTTTGCGCCGAGTTGCTTCTGCCATTCTCTAAATCCCCCAAAACTGTTGAATATTAGACGGCCATAAGAACTTGGGCGTCAAGATTATCCAGAGAGCTTAGGATGATTTCGCGTTTGCATAGGTATCCTGCTCGCAAGAGCAGTAATCAGGTACTTATTGAAGTCCGAGACCTGACCATAGCTCTGTCTGTGTCGATCACAAAAGCTGCTGTGGTGATCATCTCTTGGTGGTCGTACCCTGCGATCTTTGGGCGAACTTCAAAGAAGGATCCAATGCGAACATGGTGTTGGTTTCGGCTCGCAGTGGCTATTTTGGCGTATCAACATGCCATGTAAGCGTCAAACTCATCCATTGTGGTAATGATTTTCGCCACTCGGCCGTCAACCGTTACAATATGCATCTGCATGCCATCGTTTTCGATGCTGGCACAGGCTGCCTCCCTAATTTGCCACAACTCTGCCTCAGCAACACGAACCGCATCCCGCGCTTCATACATCTTTTGCTTGGCGTCCGTGATGATGTCCCAAGAAACCTCCAGGTTTTGGGGGCTGGGTATGTATTCTTCGTTTTCTTCTTGCATGTAAAGCTCCATGTTTGGTTCTTGATATATCGGTAATCATCAGGACAAATTTTATCCCGATATGGTTCCATATCTTGCAAGATCCTTGTTTGCACAAGGGATATCCAGAAAAAATCTAGGATGAATGGGAACGAAGTCCAAAGGCGTGCAATAAAAAGAATGGCGCCCAGCTTGTAGCGGACGCCATTCTCAAGTTTGTCTCGGAGCGTAAGGATGGATCATTTGATCCGGTGAGTCATTATCTACGCATTTCACCAGAGCATATTAGACCCTAATCGAAGGTCCGGCCCAAAGAAGCCCGTTTAATGCCATCACGCAACCTGAGGGATAGGTTCTTCACGTTTTAGATCATCAGGGTCGAGTTTGTTTTCTTGGTCTGTACGTTTGCTGTCAAAAGCATACAAACTCGTGATCTTCTGTCCGTTCCATGAAAACCGATAATGCTCCATCTGTGTCGCCCGATCAGCAACAGCATCCCTCTGTAGCACGACCAACCTTGTGCCTGTTGGTCGTTCCGGCGAGTGGAACAGAACCCCATGAACATTTGCCTCTTCGCTCTTTTCCATATCTCGCAATCGTTGAAGGATACTTGCGCCAATATTGCGACGTTCTGATCTAGCCAGATTGAGTGACAGCATGCGGGCATCCAGAAAGCGCCCGATCACAGGTCTTCCCAGCATCCGCATGTCTAGGCCAATCGGCTTCTCCGACGTGCGTCCAAGAAAAATTTCCCGCTTCTTGACGGAAACTGCAAGGGCAGTCTGCCTGTCGGTGGAAAGTTCCAAGCACCTGATCGATTTATCAAATAGCCAGGTTCCTTCTGGATTTGGATAAGCGAATGGTGCGTGGTTCCAGTTCTGGAGTTTGGGAGACGTCTCGTCGAGTGAATGGCCGCTGAGCGAAATCAGCTTCTCCCGTTCCTTGAGCCTCGGGTTGGTCATGCTTTCGAGCTTTACGAATTGCTCGTCATTGCCGTTGGCAATCCGCCCGTAAATTGGAACGGGCGGAAAACGGGAAGGAATCAGGAGATAACCGGTTTCGTTGATGTCTCGAACGGGGAACTCATCCACCTCGCTGCGCATCTACATACTCTCTTACTTTGTAGATATCGATGACTTGACCACCAAGCATTACTTCAAGCGCAGTGTTGCCATCGAAAAATTCATTCTCGGTTTTAATCCACTTGTCGGCAGCCTGCGGGTCCGGCAGCAGAATTTCGAGCGCTTTATAGATGCTCAGCAAGTGAGATATGCGTTCCGTGGTGTCGTTTGGCAGATTGCCTCCTTCTTTCTTCCACTTGAAAAACGTTGATCTGGCTGGCGAACCCAGAAGTTTGATCTGTTCGTCTGTGGAGAGCTCCCAAGTTTCGGCCAGGCTGGAAAAGGCGTCGATTGCAGACGACCGATCAACACTCCCTGCATCCGTTTCGCGCACAGGGTTAGAGCGTGTCATGCATAGGCTCCTAAAAATAGTTTATATTTGGACTTGCGAATCCATTTAGTCCAGATCTATACTGGTCTATATCGAGACGCTTTCATGATTCTAGTCCATGAAAGGTAAATTGCAAGTAAATCCGCCGATTCAGGAATGACGCGAAGGAGTTTGATTATGAGTGCTGTTGTTGAAGATGTCCGCGTAGGGTCCGATAAAGGGCGTAAACCCAAAGATAAAGGGTCCTACGAAATCCTTGTTGGCGATGCTGACCTCAATTTTAGGCAGTTCGTTCTCGATGATCCGATTCCGACGGGTCGTCAGGTCATCGAGGCCACCGGTATGCGTAAAGCCGAAGAACGGTTGGTATTTCAGGTTCTGAAGAATGGTGAGCTTGAAGAGCTTCGACTTGAAGAGACCGTCGATCTTCGTGAGGCTGGGGTTGAGCGGTTTCTCATCTTCACCAGCGCTGAGTCTTTTCGAATTGATCTTGATGGCAAACGCCTTGAATGGGGGCAGGCCGTCGTGAGTGGTCGTGTGCTCAAGCGTCTCGCGGGTGTAGATCCTGCCAAATACTCTGTGTGGCAGGAAATTCGGGGCGCAGAGGATCGTTTGATTGCAGACAATGATCTCGTACGCCTAGATCACGCGGGACTGGAACGTTTCTTCACCGGTGTTTCAGATACCACGGAAGGATCAAACTGATGTCCTTCTTGCCTTCGAAAGATCGTCGTTATCTTGCGGACCGTGACGTTTCCTTCCACGAAGTTGTGGAAGGAAACAAGAAAGGAGTGGTTCTTGAAAACTTCTTGCTGCCGGCAGGGAAATACCAAACAGCAAGTGCTGATATCCTGATCATGTTACCGCCAGCCTATCCGGATGCTCCTCCTGATATGTTCTACGCATTTCCGCATCTGCAATTAGTTGCGAGCCACCGGCAACCTAATTGCACAAATGTTCGCATTAACTTTGATCGGAAAAGCTGGCAACGCTGGTCGCGACACAATGACCAGTGGCGACCTGGGGTCGATGGGCTTTGGACAATGGTAAAGCGCATTGAACAAGCGCTGGAGGTGGCAGCGTGACAAATTGTGACCTGATCTTTCAGCAAGTTCACCGAGAACAGCTCTGCCAGCTGTTGGCCAGTAGGAAAGGTGAAGAACGGGCTGCATATATGCTGTTTGGTATCAGCGATATTGCTAAAGACCCATGGCAACTGACCCGCCGGGTTCGCTATACCTCATATGAAGTCATCCCAATTCCAGAAGAGGACTATGTTTCCGCAAGTCGGAGGCATGTCACTTGGAAGACCAACTCCTTTGTAAAGCTTTGTCAGCGTGCAAAACAGGACGGTTTGGTCGTGGCTATTGCTCACAACCATCCAGCCTGCACAGACGCATTCTCAGACCAAGATGATCAAAATGAACGTGATCTCTATCAGTTGATGGTCAATCGTAACGGCGGTGAACATCCGTTGGTTAGCGTGCTGCAGGTTGGCAAAGATACGATCCGGGCCCGAGTGTGGAACGGTCCTAGCGTGCCTGACGACTGTCAACGGATCAGTTTCATTGGTTCCGGTATTGAAGTCTCGACGATACAACGAGATCGGCCGAAAGCGTTTCTTGATCGTCAGGCGTTGGCATTTGGTGAAGATGTCAACGCTGCGCTCAGGGATTTAAGAGTGGGTGTAGTCGGATGTGGCGGGACAGGCAGTCCTGTTGTTCATCTTCTGGCCCGTCTTGGGGTGGGTCGGATCGTGGTTCTCGATGACGATATCGTAGAGACGACCAACCTCAACAGGTTACAAGGTGCAACCATTGATGACGCCAACGAAAAGACGCCAAAAGTTGATGTGATGGTGCGCGAAGTTAACCGAATGGGATTGGGCGTTCAGGTCGCTTCAATCAGGGGTTGGGTGAATACGCCTGAGGCGCGTGACGCACTAAAATCTTGTGACGTCATATTTGGATGTACTGATGATCATTCAGGGCGCTTGTTTTTGAACCGCTTTGCCCTGTTCTATCTGATTCCGGTCATCGATACTGGACTGGTCTTAATGCCAAATGAGTCGGGAGCGCCTGGGTTACAAGAAATGGCGGCTAGGGTTTCTGTTTTGGCGCCCAGTGCACCGTGTCTTGTGTGTCGTAAGACAGTGAATGTCACACGTGCACGGGAAGAAGATCTTCGTCGACATTCTCCGGAAGAATACGAGGCCTTAAAGAACGAAGCCTATGTTCGGGGAAGTGGCAATCCGGCGCCTGCGGTTGTGACTTTTACGACCGAAGCCGCAACGATGGCAGTGAACGAATTATTGCAAGGCTTGGTGGACTTTCGCGCAGAGGGTCGGTGGGCGTGGCAAAGATATCGTCGACTTGACCGAGCAACAGAACGGGTACAAGGAGCAAAGGCGATACCTGGTTGTGGCATATGTGCGGATCCGACAATTTGGGGTCGTGCAGATATTGAACCTTTTCTTGATCGGACCGGATGATGGGAATCTTAATCAATCTAGTACGCAAGTTTCTGGAGGCCTTCCACTTTGTTACTTGCAGTGATGTGACAGTACGCTTTGTTTCGCGTCACCCGAACCCGGAACAGATAAGATCCGGTGAGATGTTGATTGTCCGAGACAAGATCGACAAATGGTTGTGCTTCCATTGCCCGGATGGATGTGGAGAAATAATCAAATTGCCACTCAATCCGAGACAGCGACCACGGTGGGGAGTTTCAAGCGATTGGCTGAGACGACCAACAGTCAATCCGTCTGTGCGGCAGACGTCAGGGTGCAAAAGTCATTTTTGGGTCCGGAAAGGAAAAATCGATTGGTGCGGAGATAGTGGAAATAGCGCCTGAGCTGAGATCTAGAAGTTGAATTTAGTTTACCAGAATCAGAAAATTTAACTTGAATCTCGAAAGGATATTGCGTGGACGTTTACGAAAATATTGTTATTGGAGGTTTCATTTATACACTCGGGTTTTGTGCAGGTCGAAGAGCCCTACCTCCACCAACGAATATTAATTTGTTGCAGCAAACTCCGATGGACCAATCATTGGCAGATGTTCTGATCGGTATGCCAAACGTTTACCATCTGATTGAATTCAAACGTAGGGCCAGTAGAAGTCAGAAGGAAACGGACAAACGCCGTTTCCTCGAACGATATCTGAGCGTCCATGATCGGCGTTTCTGTAACATCTCGCGGGCAACCCATCTTTATATCGAAAACGATCTGCGCAGTGGCAGCCTTGAAGTATTCTGTGCGCCATACCTTGACTTTGTAACAGGCCTCAAAAAAACCACCTTGGATTTGATCGCAAATACGATTTTGGACGGGGTGCAAGTGACGGACTTGCGAATTTCAGGCAAGGAGTGTTGCGATTATCTTGAGCTTGTTCAGCAGGCATACAAGGGAATGTACAAAGCTAGTGGTTCGGCTGGGGATAGCGGCGGTTTTATAATTGTTGGCGGTGCGTCAACCGGTGAGATTCAGTTTCAGGCGTTACCTGACATTCGACAATTTGCAATGACAGGTCGTGAGCTTCAGCGATTACATCAAGACCAACGTCGCGATCTGGATCAAAAGATTGATACCAGCAAAACTCGCTCACGAGTGAATGAACGGGAGCGATCGCAAGATAGAACAATTTCGCGCGGCTTAAGTATGTAGGGGTTAGCAGATGAATGAATTCTCAAAGAGCTCAACTGAGTTCGAAGAAGCGTTGCGGGTTTTTTACGGCTTGATGGAGAAGGCTGAAAATGACCGGGAAATCTCTTTGAAAGCGGCAAATGACTTGCGGAAAGCGGTTGAGCGGTTTGAAGAAACAACCCGAACCAGTTTAGCTATTGCAGCACTAGAGCGCGCGATGAAACCTATCGCCCGTGACATTGGGACAAGTGTGAAATCCGATATCTCGGCAATGTATAAAGAAGCGGAAAAAGCTAAGGAATGTGCAGAAGCTGTCACTACCAACATGACTCAAAAAGCGCGAAAAGTCCTATGGCCGATCCTTGGCGTTCAGGCGATGCTGATTGTGCTAATCTTGACTCTGATTACGGTAGGATATTTTTATTTTAGTCCGCTCTTCGGTTTGGAAGCCAAGCGGGCGGAATATGCACAACTGGCGCAGAATGTTGAGTTACTGGAGTTAGTTGAGAACAGCAGCGTTCGGCCATGTAGCACGAAGGAAGGTCAGCGCTTTCTCTGCACAAAAATATACAGGAATGGTAGTGCCGACAATCAAGTGTATTATGTTCAGCCTTACTAAAGTTCCCAGCAGCAAAGTTGCTTTGTTAAACCGGTCACACCAACGTTCAGCAATGGCCTGATCTGGTACGAGGGCTATGTATGTGCACCATTTAATCGCGCGACAAATTTTCCAAGGATGGTCAGTGCGGGCCCACCGAGTTTTCGTTCAATCAAATTCAACTGCGCCAGCTCTTTGAGAATATTCTCGGGAACTCGCTTTTTCATCAGCCCTGAAGCCAATCCGACAATGGCCATCTTCTTGTTCTTCAGAAAGTTTGGCGTTCACTCTTGCGGCCTCTCGCGCGAAGTGTGCAATGGCGCGACGGCGTCGCTCTTCATTGTTCATGTCTACCTCGTGTTTCCTAGAGTGTGAGACCTGTCGCTTTTGATATCTCCTGTTTCAGATAACCAATGGCGATGGTCGAGAGAATCTCCAAGGTCACATATCCACCGGCCTCGGCCACTTTGCTTCTGGTCTTGGACCAGATCGTCTCATTGCGAAGTGCTTGTGTGAAGTCATGCCCTGCCGAAGTCAGGCGATAGGCGTTGTCATTGACCCGTGCAAGAAAGCCGCAATCACAAAGTAATTCCAGGTGATGGTTTTGCTTCTTGAGCTCTGCCGAAGCGCTGAGTGGTCGGCGTGTAATAAAAACAATATCTGGACTGTCCTCTATCTCCATTAGGAGATCACGCAAGTAGCTGTCATCCCGATGCATGGAATCCCTCCTGCCAACGAACAAATTGAGCACCATCCTGGACGCAATACGCGCATGCGACGACGTTACATTACGAGAATCTTATACCCTTTTTGCTGCCCATCCATAACATACGACATGACTCAAAATGCCGCAGGTATTTCCCGACTAATGAGTCTCATCCACGAAAAAGGGAATCTCAAATTAAAAAACGAGTCTCAAAGATGAAAACGGGAGTCTCATTGAAAAAAATGGAGTGGATACCAAACCATTGAAAAAATGGACTTCTACTTTTTCTCGAAGAATTTTCATGTAATCAGAATTTTCATGCGGTTTCCGAAATGCGTGAAACTTGATGAGTGCATCCTGGGAGCTTGATGCGTCAAAATCTTGAGGTATTCTTCAATCTAGGGCAGAATTCAGCTCGCTTCTTCCCTTGGAGCAGTCCCATGAATCGGCCTAGTACAGAGCAGTCCTACCTTCTTAGTCTGGCGGCCTCGGCCGGCGATCTTGTCGACACTGCATTGGCAACATCTACGCGTCGAAGATACCAAGCTGCTTGGAAACGATATCAGGATTGGTGCAGGTTGCACGGCTTGGTACAGAGCGCTCCTTCGGCCAAGACAATCGGTCTGTTTCTCACAGAGCGTTCCCGGATAGTAGGCATGTCGGCTCTGACACAAGACCTCTCGGCGATCCGGCATCATCTAAGACTTTCCGGGTGCGCGGTAAGGGACGATCGCGAGCTTTTGGCTCGCCTCCTGAAAGGGTGTCGGCGCGCAAAAAAGAATATCAATCGACCTAAACGCAAAATCGAACCTGACACGCTTCTCCGAGCGTTGGAACTTATTCCCCAAACCCTGAAGGGTCGACGGGATCGTGCGATGTTACTGACTGGTTTTGCTAGCGCGATGCGTCGATCGGAGTTGGTCTGCTTGGAATGGAGTAACATCCGATTTGAGGAAGAGGGGTTCTGTATCACCACTGGTTGGAGCAAATCAGGTAAAGCGATTGATGGCTGTTTTGTTCCCAGAGTTTCTTCACCATTGTGTGCATGGTCAGTGCTAAGCGGATTACGTGGTGAGCTCTCAGACAGTAGCCAATTCTGCTTTCCTCGAATTGCGGCTCATGCTCCCACCATGCAGCACGTTTCCGACCGATATCTTTACCGCCTCATAAAGCATCTGATGGCCGAGCTTGGAGCTCCTCACGAAGAGTATGGTGCTCATTCATTGCGGCGGGGGTTTATTACCGCAGCTCATCATGCCGGCGTTGTGAACGGCGATATTCTCAATGTCACGCACCATCGCACCGAAAGGGGTCTCATGCCATACATTGCTGGCGTCGATGGCAATGCTTACCGGAAAGTCATCGCAAGTCTTGGAGCAGGTTTCGATCAAGATGAAAGAGGCTAGTGCCGAACTTAAAAGCATTCCTGCGTATGTCGCGAGAGAATTTGAACACCCGCAATATCTGCTCGATTTTGTGGGGGTCGGACATGACAGTATGTTGTCGGTCGAGGAAGGTTATGATTCTCAGCAGATTTGGTTGATTGCTCGAATTTTGGAAATCAATGAATCAGTTTTAACAGTCGAACACGATCTTTACGGATGGGCCAGATCAAACGCGCATACAGCAGTTCTGCGACGGTTTCCCATCAAGGATTTTTCGCAGGTCCGTGAGAGTCAACTTCTTTTCTACCACAGACAGATCCTACCCAAAGAACAGTCTTTGGTGACCTATAGGATGTGGGTTGACCCAGAATCTATAGAACATGTTTGGCTCCATCGCGAAACCAAGAATGATGTTCTGCTCTCGCGTTCATCACAGAGTAATAGAATTAATCAAGGGTGGATTGCACCTCGGTTTCGTGTGTCGTCTATCTTGAGACAGTCTGGTAATCGTAGCCACTATGGATCAGAGTTTAAGGAAAAAATTCTTCTAAGTCCCGGCGATCTTTTTTGGATCTATTTTCACAAATCACCTCTCTTGGTCCAGTATCTTCTGGAAGGAGCGACGAAGCCCGTATTGCCGCGATTTTTTCAGCGGCAACCAAAACAAGTTGGCCTAAGGTATGAGGCCGTACTGAATAAATGTGACAGTCTGACTTATATTCGTGCGGCTATAAATTTGGCGAACTTTCAGGTTTCGGGTGGAAGATCGAATGCCTACCTCAGTAAAACAGCTCAGATGCTCGTCGGTATTTTGTTTCGCGACGGGCGCGCATTCTCCGAATTTCCCCTACTCTTTCCGTTTACCGAACCGTTTATGATCGAGTTTCTGGGGCGTCGTGTGTTGACTTCAGAGCCAAAACTGGACCGTCCTCTAGATGAGGCGGCTGAAGGGCAATTAATCAATCGTCAGGCCATTCAAGCTGTTCAGATTATTTCAATTGAACCCAAACACTGTGTCACGCGACTTTATTTCTCAAGCAAGCAAAAAATTGCGAAGAGGTTTAGACCGAATAAAAACGGTCGAATTGATGTCCCGGTTTCTGGATTCTTTGGTGAGTCAATTCTGCGGAAAACGTTTAGGTGGACACCGCCACCCGAACTTGCGTTGAGAACCGCGCAAGTTGGCCCTCCCCTCCGTCCAGCCAGTTACAATCGACTCCCGACGGATCATCCAAAAGAGAGGTCGATTGGAAATGTGAATACGCCGGAAGAGCTAGGCTCAGGACTCATTAATTGAGGTAAAATATGACGGTAGCAGCGATACAGATCGCTGAAAAGAAGGTGTGCGCGCATCGGTCATATCGGGTCGCCACCCTGCGCCAGTCTTTGAGCTTTCCGAACATGTTCTCGACTTTGTGCCGGGTTTTATAGAGCTTTCGGCAGTATGATATGTGTGTGTTTCTGTTTTTGCGGGGCGGTATGCAGGGCTTGACACCCTTGGCGTTGAGCGCCGCCCGGAACTCGTCGCTGTCATAGCCCTTATCACCAATCAGGTGAGATGCCGAGGTTGGCAGGCTTTCATACATAAGCTTTGCGCCAAGATGATCGCTCATCTGACCTTCGGTTAGCAGCAGGACAAGTGGCTTGCCGTGCTCATTGACGACGGCATGCAGCTTGGAATTCAGGCCACCTTTCGTTCTCCCGATACGGCGGGGAACATCCCCTTTTTAAGCAGGCTGGCCGCCGTGCGATGTGCCTTCAGATGTGTGGCGTCGATCATCAACTGTTCAGGCTCGCCGTTCTCGGCTGCAATCGCAGAGAATATACGATCAAAGACACCCAATCGGCTCCAGCGTACAAAGCGGTTATAGAGCGTCTTGTGCGGCCCGTATTCCCTTGGGGCATCACGCCAGCGAAGACCGTTGCGAATGACATGGATGATCCCGGAAACAACGCGCTGATCATCAACACGAGGAACCCCGTGAGCCTGTGGGAAACAGGGCTCAATACGCTGCAACTGAGAACGGGAAAGCCAGAATAGATCACTCATAAAGTGCTCCTCACCAATCAGAGACACCACTTTCTACCAAAAAGGTGGAGCGAAAATTAATAGGTCCTGAGCCTAATTCGAGTATCTAGGACACTATTTGATCAGAAGGTAAAAGTTCCTTTCAAAAGAATACGGACGATCTTGGGTCAAGCTCCTCATTACGACTATCGTTTCCGAACATTTCAACTCCTTCCATCTAGCCCAAATGGAAACAGAGCTATCTTCACTACTTGGTTGGGCAGTAAGGTTGGCTTTCCAATCAGCCCGACCGCATCCGCACTTTTCTCACTGGTTGAGTCCACTTCAGCGCAGGTATGGACATTGGCTGCCGATTGGCTTCCAATGAGTCATGAATATCCGACGATCTCACTTGTTGAAATACCTGAGTGGTGGGGCACCCCGATCCTCGTACAGCCCCATAGCAAACGCCGACTTTGTGTCCTAATGGCAAGGTTGTACCTTCATAACGCGAATTACTATTTGTTCTGTGTCGAGCGGCGATCGCCGCCCCATTATTCTCCGTTGCGACTTGGAAACTTTTTGGTCAAGCCGGACGAAGAAATGTGGCTTGGTCAGGATGTTCTCTTGGATATTCTTTACACTGGCGTTCGGTCAAGTAATGGCGGTTGGCCTCGAACGGAAGAACTCGTAGAAGTAGCCGGATGCTATTCATACCCTGTCAGAAGAAAAGCTAAGAGCCGAGAAGGGGTAGGAGACGATCTTTTGCGTGCAATTAATAAACTGGATTATTGAGGTCATAATTGAGCAGTGCTGTACCCTCACGTAATTCGTGACATGGGTCATCAATCGGACGTAAGAAGTAGGATCGCCAACACTTGGCATTCGTGCCGCACGCGATAAGGCTCCAGGGCCAGTTGAAAATGAGCCGACCCACGAGTGCCATTAGTTGATGTCGAGTTTCGCAATCGAGAACGCCAATGTTGGGTTTTTCGCCTGGCATGTTGAGCCTCTCATAATCTCCACCCATCAATTTATGGACAGTATTCCGTAGCTCAGGTGCTCTGTGCCCTTGCCCTGTGCAGCAACGCATAAGTTCTGAGATCAATCGAAGCAATGCTTTCGGCGTATCCGATGGGGTGTCCCAGAAAATTGTCCCCGTTGTTATTGCTTGATCTATCCTCTGTTGTAGTCGGAAGGCATAGGAATCAATGTGAAAATTCGTCTTTGCGTCACGCCGGTCCATGCCGCATTTGTCGCACTTGTGGATCTCGCCGCGATGCAGGCAGACGGGTGCTTCGCAATTCCAACAGCGATCAAGCAGACGTTGGCGATGTTTTGTACAAACCGTAACGCAATTTAGGCGCCAAAACAGCTGATAGTAGCCCTCTTCCTTTAGGCACTGTGGACAATAGGTTTGGCCGAACTTCTTATGAAGTCTGTGAAATATCCCAAGGACGGTGATCTCTTGCTGCAACCCTGAGCCTGAAGTTTCCGGTAGCAAAAGCTTTTCGTAAAATGGAAAGGTGGTTGCGAGTGCTTTTGCTGGCGAAGTGCCCGTCAGTATCGCCATCTGACGGAGAATGTTTGAGTCTCCCAGGCGATCAGTATCCCTGTTCCATATCGGATAGAGGGGCCAGACCAGATCACAAAATGTTTGTAGATAAAGCCCATTCAAATGCGCCGTTCGGACAACCCAGCTCGATAGGCTTTCACCGCATTTTGGCCGTGGACGGACTGGTAAATAGCTCCTAGCCATGAGACTGCTTGGCCAAATCACGTAGCCTTGCTGCCTGAACGGACTTTGGAACAAAGCCAGTATCCCTGAAGTGAGCAACTGTAAGGCTTGGGGAGCCATCATCAAATGCAATGTAAGTTGCTTCTTTCAGAAAATCGATCATATCTCCCAAATTGCCCTCACCTACAGTGAGGATCATCTGTGCAATTTCCTCGTTCTTATAAAGGAATGAAGGTTCGGGTAACGGAATCAAGGATTCGATCATATAGAGAAGTTTTCGGTACTCCTCGCCGTCTTTCCATAGAGGCAAACTATAGGGGCGAAATCGGCTGGCTAATTGGGGGTCAGATGCAATGACCCGTGCTGCAGAGTCTATGCCAGCAGCAACAAAAGAGATGCGTAACTCATTGCTTAAAAATCGCAGCATGTTCAAAAACTCGTGCTGAGACCGAACACTGCAGCGGGCGACATTGTGAAACTCGTCAATGATGATTGAACGAAGACCGAGACTTTCGCATAAAGTAAGAGTTTGGATCTCAAGAACAGAAGTCGCGGCTGACTCTTTAAAGAGTGCCCCCAGACGTTTTAGCATCATGGAATAAAAACGTCGCAAATCGGGTCTGGGGGGCATGGTTATAAATATAACGGGAACATTGTTGGATTCAGCTTCGATATCCGTGATCGGCGGATGAGCTTTAAGCGCTCTTTCCAGAATCATCGTTTTTCCGTTGTTGCTCTTTCCAATCAGCAACATTGAAGGCATCCGATGACACGGAGGTTGTTTTACTGTGAGAGAAATCTCTCTCAACAAACGATCAGCATATTCGTAGGAAGTCCACTTTGGTTCCTTCATCCAAAGGGTTTTCTTTTCCGCATTTTCCGCGAGTAGCTGGAGGGTTCTTGGGTGCAGGTGAGATGTCATTCGAGATCAATCCCTGTCTGCAAAATCTTTGGATCGAACTCATAAACTGCTTTACGCCCTTCCGAGCGTCCGCCTTTGTCTCTATCCGCTTCCCGTGTAGTGGCGAGCTTATTACCATCAACGTGTTTGGCTCTTTCGCCGTTATTGATGGCTGGAACTGTAGAAGGGTTGTTGCTAGGCTGGAGTGCCTTTTGCCGTCTCTTGCGCTTGTGGTGCTTCGTTTCTTTGAGAGCTTTCTCGGTGTCCCGACGCATTTCAAGCAGGCTTTCCACAATCTGAGTCTCGTTCTCTAAAGCCCTTCCTGCACGCTCTGCTTCACGAGTAATGATGTTGTATTCATATTGGCTCATTGGTGGCAGGGATTTATCCCTGTAGACGAGCGGGTAATACTTCTGTTCGCTAGGCACATAGATGAACAGTTTGGAGATATCGCGTGGGTCATAGCGAACCGTGTAGCTTCTCTTCTCGCCCATATTGAGGAGGTGATCCAGGATTTCACCATCATACTCAATGTGATTGAAGCGAACGCCGTACTTCTGAACCGTTCTCGTAACCTGCGGTAGGAAATCCAACAAAAAGCGATCTGGGTCTTCAGGTTCTCTGCTTGTCTTGCCATATTTTTCGTACATTATCTGTAAACCTTGTTCGAACTTTGCCATCGGGGGCATGCCGATTTCGGTATGCACTTTGTTATGGTAGACGCCAGTAATGAAAAGAGCCCACCTTCGATCTAATTCGCTTAAAGTCAGGCATGCATCTTTTTCCGGGTTGTAGTCGGAATTCTTGTTTGGAGGGCTTCTTGTCGAACCTGGTTGCCCATGATTTTGCCGGTTCATGTTTCTGATCCAGCTTTCTACTGTGCCCCCAAAATTCGGTTGTCCTAAGGGTCTGAACAGAACGGATATTCCATATTCTTGGCAATCTCTGACAAACAGATTTCTCCTGAACTCTTTGGCATTATCGGTATGAATTATGCCGGGTAGTCCGTGCATTGGCCATGGAGCGCTAATACGGCGTTTAAGTAACCATTTGTCCTTCCTTAGGACAGCGTGTGTCAGACACATCGCAACGGAAAGAGTGCTGGGGTGTGCAAAGCTCACATAGTATCCGAGACATGCTCGGCTATAACAATCAATAGCGGTCGTTAAAAAGGCTCTTCCGATTACGCATCTGTTTTCTGGATCGACGAGATGTCTGTCGGTTGGTGTATGATCAATTTGAATGCATTGCAGCGGATACTCTGCGTACGGAAAGTGCCCTTGTTCCAGTTTATATTTTTCGTTCGCGTGCTTTACTGAAAACCGTTTGCTGCATACGGTTTTGGGCGCCACCGAAAGAATCCGTTTCCGAAATGCGGATATTGAAGGCAACGGGATATTCTTTAGTTGGCAATCTACACGTAACTCGTTGTACGCAGAGGCTAGCGTTGGTCTTCGTTTGTTTAGGTAATGTGTATCGATCGTGGACGTCATCAAGGCCTCTTGATCCTTAGTGAGCCGTCCAGTTCTAGGCATGGTCTTCTTGCTCGAATGCAAAAAACACGAGGTGTTTGGCTTCTTGATATATCGTTGGACCAGTCTGTAGAACGTAGCAGGTGAGACATGCAATTCTTCTGCATGTGCTTCAGCTTGGGCTCTGGTCTTCTGCTTGGTATCTAGCCACCGTTCGACACTAGTGCGAAATTGGCACGCCCTTTTCCATTCTTCGTCGGAAACCTTATCCCGCTTGTTATCGCTGGCAACTGGGGGATGACCTTGTTGCATCATGGCGTCAACCTGCGTTCTATTTCGATTCGGACCCGAAACATACCACATAATGGCTCAGTCGTCAGCAGGTGCCATATCGACCACCACTTTACTTAGAAATCTTGCCACATACTGACAAGGCTATTTTCAGTTACGAGCGACATCGGATCAGATGCGATTTGGCGGTTTGCCAGCATCCTTAGAACTTCAGAAAATACGAGGTTACTTGGGAAGTTTCCCAATTCTTGTTGAACGTTTTGAATCAGTTTAGGTCCGCCTGTCCGAAGAAGTGATGCAATGGCTGTTTCCAGCTTCGTATTTTCGGGATTGCGGCGAAATGGCATTAGCTGTTCGGCTCGATGCAGTTCCGGCGTTCTGATTTCGTCTTCGCTATAGACAGCAAATCTCCAGCCGCGCCGTTTTGCCCAACGTTGAGCGTGCTTGAATTTTCCTATGAGATCCGGCGATTTTGGGCCGTTAAGCTCAGAGGTGAATTTGACCTCGACAAAGATGCTTTCAAGATGAGTTGGTATGTTGTTATGGTAGACACGTCGCACGATATGGAAATCTGGGGTGTAAGACCTGAGGCGAAAGTCTTCGTCAAAATAACCAATCTTTATGGGTTGTGCATCGATAACACGCACACCTCTTCTCAGAGCCATGATTGTAATGAAGTCTCGCTCAAGGCGGCTTTCAAACTTTACGAAGCCACCTGTGCTATCGATAATGATGTTTCCAGTTGATGAAATCCTGCTCGGCGGAATTTCGCGCTGACTGATGGTGGTTTGGGAGGCTGCTGAAAGTACTTCGAATAAAGCGTCAGATTCCGAGGAAATTTTAGCGAGTCTCAGGTTATCGTGCTGAGTCTCATATTTAGAGAACCAGTCAGTCCATTGGTCGTTGATATCATTGGCCATAGCGAATCTCACATTTAGAAAACTTTTCCAGGCGGACATCGGATCAAACCCGGTGAAATGTCGCTAGCCCATAACGGGGTTCTGTTTTTAGACGAACTGCCGGAATTTCAGCGAAATGTACTCGATGCGCTGCGTCAGCCACTTGAAACCGGGCAGGTATCAGTGGCACGCGCCAATGCGCATGTGACCTATCCGGCCCGGGTTCAACTGGTGGCGGCGATGAACCCGTGTCGTTGCGGGTATCTGGGCGATAATGACCTTGCATGCAGCCGCGCCCCGCGCTGTGGCGAGGATTATCAGGCGCGGCTTTCAGGCCCGCTTCTGGACCGGTTTGACATTCAGATTGATGTGCCCGCCGTGAAGCCTG
>TARA_R110002126_G_scaffold2609_3_pt1 | contig 31094 bp, 14 predicted proteins | sample TARA_R110002126 | Tara Oceans TARA_R110002126 (sample SAMEA4397536) | marine metagenome | biome: Polar Biome; feature: [DCM] deep chlorophyll maximum layer (ENVO:01000326); material: water (ENVO:00002006), including particulate matter (ENVO:01000060) such as... | depth 30 m | reverse complement strand
ACCTTCTAAAGTTGTTAAGGAAAAAAAGAAGTTACCTAATTTAAATGTTGCATCTGGTGATAAGTGGGAGTACGGCGATATACCAGCTAGACAAGGTTCAGCTAACACTAAAGGAGGTTTAAATTTCTTTAACTCAGATAAAGACTTAGATGCATGGGTTAAATCTGACACTTTCGAATCTGACTGGCTGTCAAATATAGATCAAGGTATAAAAGAATCTATAGGTATATCATCTATAAATGATATGAATGACGGGGCTAAAGTTCTTGCGTACCAAAAGGCGTGGAATCTTAAGTATCCAGACAATAAAATTCAAGAGGATGGTAAATTTGGAGAACAAACTATAAGAACTGCAAGATTAGGATCTAGTGAGGAAGAAGTAATTGATGATGGTAGTACAGAAGAGACTACATCAGAAACTACATCAGAAACTACATTAGATAAGCTTGAGAATAATAAAAAAAGTAGATGGAGTCAAGGTGTAAATAAGATGGGTCAATATTTATCAAAGAATGGTTTAGACTTAATTGCGGGTGGTATACAATTGGCAGGTCCTATAGCTGCTTATAAAAAACCTATTAGAATGGCTACAGCTGTTACAGCTCCAGGGTATAGAGGATCTCGTGTTAATTATGATTCTTTAATTAAGGAAGCTACAGATCAAGGTAATGCTAGAAAACAGACTGCAAGGAATAATATTACAGGCCCAGGCTTAGAGCAAGCGTTGGCTAAAATAGACGCAGAGACTCAAGGAAATATTATGAAAATAAAGAATGGAGAGTCTAACCAAAATCTTTCTTTACAGGATTCAGAAGCTAAAATTAACACTCAGATAAATCAAGGTAATGCTACAGCTATGAACAGAATTGAGGAGCTTAATACTAAAAACTTGATACAACATGATGTTGATAAAGTAGAAGCTATAGATAGAGCTACTAACAGAATTGCTAATGTAATAGGTAATTACCAGGATAGAAAAACTAGAGAATTTAGTGCAGAGATAATCAGTGGGGAAACAGGTGTATATACTAGAATGGATTTCCAAAAACAAACAGGAATGACAGCAGCTTCTAATCCTGAAGCTTATATACAATGGCTAGAATTAAATAACCCTGCTATGTTAAAAAGATTAAAAGCTGATAAATTAACAGATACAAAAACTGAAGAAACTGAAGAGAACAACTAAAACTAAATAATATGGCCGGAATTAAGTACACAGATTACGTAGAGACCTTTAGAGATCGTAATGAAGTAGCTAATACAGAGTATGTAAGAAATTTATATGATACTAATGTAGCTAATAAAGATAAGATATACCAAGAACTGGCAGCTACTCCAGTTGGTGCTGGAGATAAAGTTCATGTAGATAACTTAACAGAGAAGATAAACGGAAACCTTTCTAATATAGCTACTACTGGGGATTATGAACATTCAGGTGTTGCTCTTAGTGAGTCTATGAATTCTATGATGACAGATAAGGGATATTTATTATCTAAAGCTTCGTACAAAGCTAGATCAGAAGAAGTTAATTATATACAAGAGCAAACTAAAAAGGGAGAAAATGTATTAGACTTTGGTAATGGATCTTGGAAATCTCATCAATCTTATTATAAAGACGAGAATGGTGATATGATTGAAAATCAATATAGCTCTAAAGTAGAAACTCAACTAGAATATGGTAAAAAAATGTCTGAGCTTTTAAAAACTATAAAAGCTGATGATTGGGGTATAACTCAGGGTAAGGCAGATGGAATTGCATCTAGACTAATTGGTACATATTTAACATCTAAAGAAGGTAAGCAAGATTATAGACGCTTAACTCAAATAGGTGTAGACCCAGAACTTAGTAAAGAAGATGTACATAAAAATGCCATACAAGATATTTTTGGTAGAATGAAATCTTTTACTAGTCAGTATGTTCATCAAAAGGCAGTGGAGGGAGCTAAATCTAGATCAGGGATGTTATCAGGTATGAACGCTCCTATAAATTGGAAAGGATCTACGTCCACACCTATAGGTTTAGTTACAGGAGGGGCTAGTAATAATATAATGGAGTTGAGAGGTAGAGCAGCTACAGCAAGTAAGAGTGGAGATTTCAAGTCTGCAGCCAACTATAATAAAATGGCAGATCAGTTATTACACACTGCGTATTCATCAGGAGCTATAAGTAAAGAAGACTATTTAGATTACTATAATAGTGAAATTGGTATATGGACAGACAATGGAGATAATGATGAGGCTGTAGGTGGATTAGTAAGTTACTGGACTAACAATACTTGGCAATCAGATTTCTCAACTCAAGATGATTTTGATTGGGGTACTACAGCAACGGTTGCGGGGGCATCAGGTGCGGTAGCGGGTACAGCAGCATTAATAGGAGGTGCAAATGCTTGGAATCCTATTGGATGGGGGATAGGACTTGGGTTTTTAGCTTATGGTGCATATGAACTAGGTAGCATGCTTTTTGAAGATGAGACTAATGTTAGAGACTTAGGTAGAAATGGATCTGCAGATAATATAGCAGATTATAGGAACGAAGGAGACCAGAGTTACTTTTTTGATAATGAAGTTGAACAGCTAATGCAGAATATAGAAAATATAGATCGTGTTAACGAGCTACTAGGAACAACATATACAGAAAAAGATGTACCAAGACTTAAAGATAAAGCCTTAGTTATGTTAGATCATAAATATAATGGAGGAGATGATATAGATCAAGTGTTAGAAGAGTGGGATGATGATGTTATAAATAGTCATGTATATGTACCAGACTCCTCTAAAGAGGGTGCTTTAATTTTAAATAGGATACAAGGAAGCGTAGAAGCTATGAATTTAAAAGACTTTGAAGTTTTAGGTATACCTCAAACTAGTGAGGCATATGATGAACTTATGGGTAAAGATAAAGACGGGAACATAAATCATAATACTAAGTTAGATTTTAAAGGTCTTATAGCATCAGACTTATTAACAGATACACCTATAAGAATGATGGTAGGTGTAGGAAATAATATAGTTATGGTAGAACCTAAAGGAGAAAATAATAGTTCATCTTTTGAATATTTAGAAGGTATAGCTGAAACTATGGGTAGAGGTGACCTTATTGTTATGAATAGGGCTAGGCAAATTTTATATGGAGAGAATGGTAATGGAAGAAATTCTACTTATAATGAATTGGCCTATGCTATAGAATATGGGGCTATGTCTTCTGGAGCTTCAGAAACTGAGGCAAATGCTTTGACGTTCCAAATATTTTCGCAATATTTGCAGACGGACCCGGATCATAGAAATGCATTTCAAATAAATGCACAAGCTCTTGAATCAGGGCAGATAGACCAAGCTACGTATATGAGAAATATACAAACATATACTGTAAATCAAATGAGATCTACAGAAAAAATATTTTAATTTATGGGACTAGATAATAATGATGTTATACTACCAGGAGATGATAGTACAGTAGATGGTAATGGATTAGTAAATACAAATGATATTCCGGAAACCACTGCTCCTCCAACAGTTAAAAAAGAAGGAAGTGTTTTAGATGCTATGTTTCAAGCAGGTAGTGGAGATCTAGGAACTATGCAACCTTTAGAAGGTACAATAACTAAAAATGTTGATTATGCTAATTTTGATAAGTATATAGATCAACCTTTTTCATTTACACACGATGATGTTTATGATCTACGTGCTCATGGACAGTCTACTTCTGAGAAGTGGGGGCACGGTCTCTTAAAATTTCCAAGTAAAATACTTACAAATGTTATAGGAGCAGTACCAGGTTCTGTCTATGGTTTAGGGGCTATGGCTGTAGATCTTGCTGAGAATGGTCCTAGTGCTAGTAATTTAAACGCATTTTTTGATAACGATTTCCAAAGAGGTTTAGATGGTGTAAACGAATGGATGGATGAAGAGCTACCTAATTACTATACTAAAGAAGAGCAGGAAATGAACTTCTGGAATAGTATGGGTACTGCTAATTTCTGGGCTAATGATATGACTAATGGACTATCATTTGTTGCTGGTGCGGTATTATCTGAAATGGCAACGGGAGGATTAGCTACATTAGGTGTAGTTCAAAGGTCTGCATCTCTAATGAAGGGAATGTCTAGAAAAATGATAGGTGCAGGTTCAAAAACTGTAACTGCTGCTCAAAAACAAAAAGGCCTTTTAAAACAAAAACAATGGGGTAATGGACTAGTTACAGCTAGGCAGTTAGCTACCGGTGCCGGGTATGAGGCAGGAGTAGAAGCTAGGCATCATTTAGACTCTACAGTTTCAAGGTTAACTGAAGAACACATGGAAAGAAATGGAGTTCCTCCTACACAGATGGAAATGGCTAAGATTAGAGATATAGCTACTAAATCCGCTAATGGTGTGTTTGGTGCTAATCTTGCATTAGTAGGGTATAGTAACTATATTATGTTTCCAAAAATATTTGGAAAAGGTATAAACGCATCAAGAGGTTCTTATAAAGGTCTAGTAAAAGAAGAAATAGTTGACGGAGTTAAGAAGTACAGATCTGCATACAAAGATTTTAGTAAAGGTCAAAACATTAGAAAACACGCATGGAAGATAGCAAAAACTCCATTATATGAAGGGTTTGGAGAGGAAGGTGGTCAAAAATGGGCAGATCTAGCGGGTCAACATGCTTCATCTAGGTTTTATAGATTAGGAGAAGATCCATCATCTATGAGAATGATAGGAGGATTATTAAATTCTATGGATGATTCTTTTATAGAAGCATATGGTACAAATGAAAGTCAAAAAGAAATTGGTATAGGTGTTATATTAGCTGCTCTAGGATTACCAACCTTTATAAAGACTAATTCTCAAACAGAGAAAAGAGAGTTTGGATTAGGTCTATCTGGAGGTATCTTTGGATCTAACGGTTCTATAGACAATATGAGCAAAGAGAGAGCTGATACTGATAAGTTAGTTGATTTTGCAAATTCTAACCCATCAGCTTTTGAATCTATAAAAGTTAACTTTGATAATATGGTAAGACAGTCTGCACTCCAGGAGGATATGGATGCTGCAGGAGCTGTTGATGATATACACGGATTTAAAAATGCAGAACATGATGCTTTCTTTAGTTTTATATACTCAAGACTTAAATTAGGATATTTTGAAGATGTAGTAGAAGATATTAAGTCTGTAGAAAATATGTCTCATGAAGACTTTGCAGAATCTTTTGGGTATGATACTAAGAACATGACCAAAGAGGAGTTAGATGCTAGAAAAAACAATGTTATAGATAAAGCTTTAGAGAGAGCTAATAAAATAAAACAAGTATACGAAGAGCAAGACGGTCTTTTCAATAAGTATACTGAAAAAGTTAAGATGGAGATAGCGCATACAATGTCTGTTGCTGAAAATTTAGATGAAAGAGAAGAAGCTTTAAAAGCTAAGATAGAAAAGAAAACAGGTAGAAGCTCTATAAGAGTAGAGAACAAAGCTCAAGAAGATGAAAAAGCTGCAATGTCTTTTAAAGATAAAGTTAAAAGTTCTTTTAACTATATTATAAACGGAGATAAAAAAGCATACAGAGATTTAGTGTCATCAGGTATAATACAAGAGATTAAATCAGAGTTAGGAATAGAAGAGTTTACAGCTCCTTCTCAGTTAGTTGAATTACATTCTGTATTAGCTAATAAAGCATCTATGTTGGATAAAATGCTTGAGGATCCAAATATAACTGATGAGCAAAAAGCAGAAATTGAAAGTCAACTTAATGAAATAACTGTAAGATCTAACCAGATTAGAAAAATGGCTGCTGATGGTATCAGTGAAGAGCTTTCTTCTGAAGAGGCTCAACTAATGGATGAGTGGAGACAAGAGAATCCAACAGGATTTGCAAAAGACTCTGAAGAAGTTACAAAAATGCTTCTAGACATTAAAAAAGTCAGAGCTAGAAGACATGCCTTTATTGATTTATACAACGAACTTACAGGTATAGAAACAGCAAAGCCTAAGATCCAGCTAATGGAGAATGCAATACAAGATATTAGAAAGGAAGATTCATACGATCAAATAGAAGACGCAGAGATGAAGCGTTTATATCTTAGGTATGCGGGAGAGATATTAGAGTTTGATTATACAACTAAAGATGGTACAATTAAAAAATATAGAGTAAGAATGGAAAAGGAGCTAGACTCTGACAGCAATCCTATACTTACTAAAATACCTACTATAGAAGATGCGTACAAATATAAATTAGCAGAAGAAATAAAGATACTAGAAGGTAAAGAAGATGAGTATTCTAAAAAGAGGATACAAGAGTTACAGGACAAGATGGCTGAGATGGGTAATCCAAAACAAACTTACAAAGCTGACTTCTTAAAGTCTGCTAAAAATATAAAACTTATAAGCGGTAGTGAAATATTATTAGAGAGAGTTCATTATATATCAGAAATGATGAGAGATGAGTTCGGTATGGAGCTACACAATACTGTAGAAAAGATAACAACTAAAAGGAAAGAAATACAAGAGATTAGAGATGAGGTAAACTCTATTAGAATTCAAATTAGAGACAGTAAAGGATCTAGATTTGGAATCAAAGGTCAAAAAGGATTATTCTCTATAGAAGGGGCTAATAAGATTATACAAAAATTAGATGCTCTTGTAGAAGATTTAAATAAAGATATAGTAAAATTAGAAGTTAGTAGAACTAGATTTTTTAACAAAGTACAGGAGATTGATTTTCTAGTGTCTGAGGTTGGAGATCCTAATTTATCAAATGCAGCTAGAGTTCAAATACTTAATAAGTTATTACAATATGCTAGATATGATGATGCTGTTAAACAGACGTTCTATGAAACAGAAGCTCAATATAATCCTATATTAAAAGATCTTCTTAAAACTGTAGATGTTACAGATAAAGACGGTAATATAGTAGGACAAGAGGTGGTTGTAAATCAAGATTTATATGATCAACTTGCTAAGGATTTATTAGGCACTAACATTACTGAGGATTCTTTAAGGTATTTATCTTTAATGGATGAATCTATAAACACTTTACAACAAGAATTAGAAGGGTTACAGGACTTACAAACTGGATTACATAATGATTTCAGTCAGCTTCTAGGGTACGACACTACTACACCAGGAGGTAAAACTAGGTTGATGGACTCTATGGATAAAAGAACCAAAGAGTATAAGAACTTCAAAGCTACTGAAGATCAAATACAATCTATCTTAGATAAACTAGACATACTTACAGGCGATACAAGTAATTTAAGGTTTGGGGAAGAGGCTCGTAAATTTGTAGAAAGGGTTGAAAAGATAATAGATAAGAGTGAAGCAATTGCTACCATTGCTGTAGAGATGCAAGCAAGGTTAGAATTTGTAGAGAAGTTTGTAGCTAATATGACTACTCCTGAAATAAAGACAGAGACAGAGAATGAAGTTGTTGCTGATAAAATAGGTAATCCTTCTACTAGATTAGGTGTTATGACTGATGAGGAAATACTACTATTACTTAAAGATTCTTCTCAACCTGGGGTAGTATATAATTACCATTCAAGCATATTAACTACTAAAATGGCTAAAACTGCTGGTAATCATCCGCTCATTTTAAAAAGGATTGATTTATTAACGGCATTAGAAAGTCCTGCTATGGATGAGCAACTGGAGTTATCTCATTTACAGGCTCAAGCTAGGATGTTTGCTATATCTGCTTTATTTACTACTAAAGAGGCGGATTATAAGATGAGTGATTATAACTTTCAAGTAGTTACTAGATCTAATATTATAGGTACAGACCTTGAGGATAAGGTTTTATTTTTCGATTCTAGAGATGGTAAATATAAAAGATCTTCTGACTATACAGGAGATCTAGATCCTAACATAGAGAATATAAAGTTAGTATTAGTAGATCTAAAAGGAAACCCTGTTGAGTTTAGTGGTGGAATTGCTTATACTAATATACATGAAGGGGAAGTGTTTGATAAAAATGGTGTATATAAATTTGCACAATCTGATTTAACAGAGGCAGGAGATCTTAAATCTGATGCCGCTAGTGTTTTATCAAGATTTCAAAAATTTAGATCTAATATACTATCTTTAAAAACTCCAGGATATTTAACCGTGTCTGGTACTTCTAAGGGTATGAATTCTTGGATCAATGATGAGAATGGGATGCCTGATGCACTAGCTAAGGCACCTGTATTAAATAGAATAGCTAAGAATAGAGCAGGAGTTAAGAATGTAGATCTTAGAGTTGCAAAAAGCGATAAAGATGTTAAGACAGAGTTTTTATACACTAAAAGTGGTTTAAGAGGGGCTCATAAAGTAAGGAATGGGTTTCCATATATTATACATAATCAAACAGTTATACCAGCAGTTGTAAGTTTACTGTCTGAGTCTCAAACTAAGAATATACATAATTTACTTAAATTGTGGGCTACTCAACAAATAGCAAGAACTGAAGGAGATCCTAAGTTTAAAGGCCAAGATGCTAATTATTTACCTGGTACAAATATAAATATTTTCCACGTAATAAAAGACTATGCATACTTTGGTAAAGCTTCAAAAGAACGTGAACAAGAGCAGTATAGATTTTATATAGAGAATGATACTATATTTTTTGGAGATAACTCCATAAGTGTAGGAGAACTAGCAGACCCTGCAGAGAATGAAACATTAAATCAACAATTTAGAGCATTTTTAGGTACATTGACTCATCAAGTTAATGGGTTTAAAGTTGACGCTACTATTAAAGCTAGAAAGGATGCTGCCACCGCGGCTTCAAAATCTAAAAAGTTTATATCTCCTACATACGAAGAGTTCTCTCAAGTTATAGTGCAGGATAATTTAGAAGTAGACACTGTAGAGTGGTCTAATTATAACACATACTTAATGGCAGATCAAATGCCTGATAAGACACCTAGAAACTCTGATGATATTCCTTTACAAGTAAATCTTGTAGAAGATCTTACAAGAGAAAAAGGTATGAGTGAGATGCACCACATGTTCCCACAAGTTAAAGCTAGATATACTACATTTAATGCCAGTTTTGAAATATTCAAAGCTCCAAAGAACACAACAAAGAAAAAAGGAACTCCTAAAAAAGACAAAAAAAATGTAGCTCCTACAGTTGACAAAGTTGTAGGTGGAAATTATGCATTAAAAGTAAACTCTGATTACTCTGTAAATATTAAATTTGGACAAAATAATTTTAGTTTTACTGTTAAAGTGGCTTCTTTAAATGCTGACAGTAAATATACCTTTAAGCTTGTAGATTCAAATGGATTAGCAAAAGAGCATACAGGAGCTGTATTACAACATATTATAGGTACTACTGAATTCTATACAGGAGTAAACACAGAAGGAAGTATAACTAAAGTAGAATTTGGTCCAGGACAAACTACAGATGTAGAAGTAATTTTTACTGAGCTTAACGTTAAAAAAGAGAAAGGATTACCAGAAGGTATGTCTAACGGAAAAGTAGATGATAATGTAGATACAACTGAAAAAACAAATCCTATCAACAAAAAAAGTAGTAAAGTTCTTTTAAACAATTCTGAGTTAAAAGAGGGGGATATTGTTTTTGATGAGAATAACGATAAATATATATTCAGAGGATTTAGAGAAAAAGATGCCATAGGAGGAGGAGCCATTAGACTAGAAGATAAAGAGGGCGAAATAATGGTAGGTGGTATAAATACAGAATTATATACTGAAGTACCACAACAAGGAGGTAGACGATCTATCAATTTTTCATCTAATAGTCAAAATGACGTGCTTCCTACTATAAAAGAACAGTTAGAAGAAAGTATATGGTTTACAGAAAATATGCCTAAAGACTCTACAGGTAAACCTTTATTTACTATTAAGAGAGTAGTAGGACTTATTGATGGTAAGTTCTTAGGAGAGCTTACAGAGGCAGGAAATATACTATTATCTATGGACGCACCTAAAGGTGCTATTTACCATGAATCTTGGCATGCTGCAACTAGATTTTTAATTTCTCAAGACAAACTAGCTCAAATGTATAATGAAGTTAGAGGACTAAGAGGAAAAGCTACTACATATAAAGGAGAAAATAAATCCTTATCTTCATTTACAGATAAAGAAGCTGATGAATATTTAGCAGAAGAGTTTAGAGAATACGCTTTAACAGATGGTGTTCATACTATGGGAGATACAAGAGAGACTTCTTTCTTAGATAAAATTATGGACTTCTTATATAGAGCTTTAAAATTCTTTACTGGATCAGAAGGTTTAGCAGAAGATATGGCTAATAAAATTTATACGGGGTATTTTTCTAAAGCAGCTATAACTGATCATAACTTTGATTCAAATGAAAGAGTCAACATGAGTGTTGGGCCTAGTTCTGGATTTAAAGCAAATGCAGTTGAAGGTATGACTACCCATTTCTTTAATGTAGCATCTAGAGAAGGTCATTTAGATTATACAGAGATATTTGATATAACAGAGTTAGAGCAAGGTATTAAAGCTGTGGCGGAAAGAGTATACGGAAATCCTAATACATACACAGATGGTGAATATTCAGATGATACAGTATATGGATCTATGATGTTAGACCTATCAGATGCATGGGACTCAGCTAATAATAGTTTAAGTATGGCTAAAACTGAAGAAGAGATAGCATATTTTGGTAGACAAAGAACTAATATTGAAGATGGTATTAAATTATTACAAACACCTTCTGTATGGGAAAGCCTAAAAGCAGAGCACGGTGAATATTTAAAGCGTTGGAAAGTAGATTTCAAATTAGATGAAGAAAGCGAAGAAGATATACAAGGTAGGAACAAAGTAGATTTTAAACCTGCTAATGAAGTAGATCCTAACGGAGTTATGCCTAAACCTTTACAGTTGTTAATTGCAACACTTCCTAGATTAGATGAAAATGGAGTACTAGTTATGAATCCTAGCGGATTTGCTCGTTTAGCAGATTTTGGACAAACAATGTCTTTCTTATATAAGAATCTATCTAACATGGATAATCCAGTAGATGTTGTAAATAAACTTAAGGAGTTATCTGTAGTTAAGCCTGAACTTAAATCTTTAATCAATAGATTAGGACTATCTGAAGTAGACAATTTAGAAAACTTTAATGATATGGCCTTTAATGATGTTAGATTAGTTACACTATTCTTACTTCAAATGGACCAAGCGGTTAATAAATACATGATACAAAGCATTAATAGATATGGAGGCAGGTTCTTCATGGACGCTAATGAAAGTAGAATTGGTAATATAATTAGAGATGTATGGAAATTAGAATTCAAACTTAATGTATTAGATAAAGGTTTGGGTAAGCAAGTTGGTGGAGAATATGTTCTAGACACGAGTACAAAAGTAACAATAGATGGAGTTACTCGAACATACAAAGAATGGTTAAATAGAGCTAGGACATATGAACAGGATCTAGCCCTTTTAGAAATAGTGGGTATAAAATTCTCAAATAAGGAAGCAGTTCTATCATCTTTAAATTCAGGTGAAAACGAAACATTAGAAAATGCCTTAGAAAGAGTTATAAGTGCTATTAAAAATAATCCTAATATATCAGATTTATATAAAGCTGAGATATATGGACGTATGAAAACTTTAATTGAAGAAGAAATTAAGAATACATCTTTAGCTTCTGATTTACAGCATCAAAATCCTGAAGGTAAAACTGTATATGGTGTAAGCCTTAAAACATATATGGATAAGATGGCACACAAGTTTAATAATAATAATGAATTTATTGAAGACTTGCTTTTAAGAGATAACTATATGAACTCTGAGTATCTAAAAAGACTTTCTCAAGGAGCTAGTATGGAGATATTTATTTTAGAAGGCCACACAGATGTATCTACTGGAAGATCTAAACATATGTCTAAAGCTAATCCGGCTATGATTATGCTTACACATGCTAATGCGATTCTTACAGGTATGATACCTTTTATTAGACCTGCAGATAGTAAAACAGAGTACGCAGTTAAAGTTGGTAACGTAGATCTTAAACTATATAGAAGAAAAATGATTAGTATTCTTCAAGGTTATTTAATGGATGAAATAAGAGTTAGTAATAAAGTAAACAATGCTGCTTTAGATTCTAAACTCAGACAAGTATCTAAGTTCTCTGAAAAAGCTAAAGAATTAAGAATATTTAAAAGTTTAACATCTATAGATCCTTTATTGTTAAGCATGAATTTATCAGAGAAAGAACTTCTCGACTTAGTAAATGCAGAAGAAGTTGTAAAAGATCTTAATTCTTTCTTAGACCGTCGTATAACCCAAGCAAGTAAAGATTTAAGTGCCTACGGAATAATAAATACAACAACTACAGCTAAAGGAGAAGTTCAGGCTTTTAGAGGGATAGATAAAGATTTAGTAGAAAAAGCAGAAAAAATAGTAGGAAAAGATAGAACTAGAATCAAAGATTTATTAATAGAGCAGTTAGTATATAACCAGTTTATAGGGATTGTAGAACAATCTAAATTATTTTTAGGAGATCTATCTTTATATTCTGATTTATTCAAAAGAACAAAAGGAGTAATAGGTACAAAGAAATACCCATCTACATCTAGAGCATTAGCTTTATGGATGGAAGAGAACATGCCTTACCTAGGATATGAGAATAGATCCTATGTAGACAACTTAGGAAACCCAGCACCAGTTAGAGCTGTAGTTAGACAAGATGTTTTTGTAGACTCTGAGTATATAAATGATTATAAAGCTATAATAGCTGTACTAAAACCTAATGATAATCCTAAAGACATAAATGACACTATGGACTCTGCATATGCGGATATGCAAGAGTTTGATGGGGGTGGTATAATAACTTTAGATGCTTATAGAAGATTATTAAATTCAATTGGGCAGTGGTCTAAGAGACAAGAAGCTTTATATCAAAAAATAATGCTTTCCCCTGAATCTATAATGGCTTCAGATTTAGCATATTTCCCACCACTTAAACCACAAGTATGGGCTCCTATGAATGTAGATAACATAGAATTAAAGACTTTCCATAAGTTTGCATTATTCCCTGTCCACCCTGAGCTAAGCAAAGTTGTAGGTAATGAAGCATCAGATGGTATGAAAGGTGTTGATATGGCTTACCTTGATATGCTAGATAATCATATAGATTACCAAATATTTGAATCTGTTACTAAGGTAGGAGGAATAACAGATATTGATGGTAATTTTGAGTCTTTTTATATGGAAGATGGTAATGGGCTTAATATTTATAAGCCTATGGACACTAATGAAGATGGCTCTCCATCAAGTTTACAGGAGTTTGATTTTGAGTATTTTGGCATACAAGTAGATATAGCTGCTAAAAAAAATAGAACCACTACTATGGGTACACAGACTAATTCATTAATGCCTGTTAATATTTTCTCTGAGGGTGAAGTATCTGAAGAATACAGTGGAGAGTTTATTCCAGGTCAATCTTGGGAGCAAGCTATTGAGATGTACCATCAACTACATAATTCTATTATTGGTAAAGATATAACAAAGCTTATTAATAAATTAGGATTGGTTGAAACTGATGAAGGATTTACATTTGAAAATGGAGATGCTTCTATACTAAGAGAAACTCTTTTAGAAGAATTAGGTAAGAGAGATATGGCAGAGCATATTAAAAGAGGTATCACACTTTTATTTAACTCTGATAATAAACACATAAATCAAGTTTACGATAAAACAAAGATAGAGACTATGCTATACTCTATTGCAACTAGTTCTGTTATAAAAAGGAAAATGCCCGGAACTCTGGCTGTGTTACAATCTTCTACAGGATTTGAAGTAGGATCTAGAGCTTTAAAACAAGGAGAGTATGAACGTATGCTTCCTGGACAGTCTCTTCAAAAGCTTAAGTTTTACAGAAAACCTACAGGAAAAGCCGGGGAAACTACTCTTAGGATGCAGGTATATTTACCACACTTCTTTAAAGAATTTTTAGGAGAGGGCCTTACTATAACTAGTGAAGGTATATTCAATGAAAATGGTTTTAAGGTAGGAGAATCGGAATTATTAGAAGTTATAGGATTTAGAATACCTACTGAGGGTCTTAATTCAATTGATGCTATAGAGATTGTAGGATTTTTACCTGACACGGCAGGAGACGCTGTTATAGTCCCAACTGAAATGGTTGGAAAAGCAGGGGCCGATTATGATATTGATAAAATGACTATATATGTTCCTAATTATAAAGTAGAGAAAGGTTTAATAAAAAAAATCTCAGCTAATTACAAGCTTACTGATGAAGATGCAGCTAAAAGGTTAGAAACTATGAGAACATCAGAGTTTTCTTCTTACATATCTACATTAAAAGATTTAGTTAGAACTACTGCAGCGATTACAAACAAAGAAAGCTACTTAGAAGTGATACAAACTTATGACGATACTTTCTCTGCTATAGGAGCATTAGATGATATATTAGAGTCTGCTATAGACATACCTGAATACAAAGAAGCAGTTGAAAATATAAGAGAGTTAAATAAAGATAAGAAAAAAAATAAAGCTGCTCTTAAAGAAGCTAGAAATAAACTGGCATCTATAATAATACATGACGAAAGGCTTAATGAGGAGGGAGGTACTAAACCTAAGTTAATAGAAGCTATAAAACTATTAAGAGAGCAGATAAAAGAAATAGATGCAAACTTATTACCTTTATTTTCTACGTTATCTATTACAGATCAGAATACTAAAGCTGCCTTACAAAATGAGTTGCAAGACCTAATGAGTGATATTTTACTACATCCTGTATCTTTTGCTCAGCTTATGAATCCAGTAGGTGCGGGTGTATTAAAAGGGTTAGCAGAGAATATTTCAGATATACGAGCAGTTAAACAAGGCACAGCTTTAGAAGAAGATGTAATAGATACCCTAAGCATTGGTAATATAGTAAAACTTACATATAGAATGCAATCTGGACTAGGAGGTACAGGTATTGTAGCTGTAAATTCTACACATCATGCAAAAGCACAGAGAGCTGGATTATCTGTAAATCCTGACTATTTCTCTGAAGAGCATGGTAATGTTAGATTTAATTTTCCAGGATTATCTGAGTCAGAACTTGTATCTATGTCTAGATCTAAAGATATATTAGGTAAAAGATATATTAGTGAGTCTCTTGGTATGTATATAACTGGATATGTGGATGTAACTAAAGATGACTTTGTATTTGATATAAATGCTGGTAGTGAATTAGCTCCTGTTCATATGTTATTATTAAGAGCAGGTGTTCCTTTAGAGACTGTTGCATTATTTATGTCTCAGCCTTCTATAGATGAGTATGTTAAACAAAAATCAGAAAATCAAGCTTCTCATTTGATGGCAAGTTCTGGGTTTAAAAGTAATATATCTATAATTAGTGATATTTATAAAAAATTAGGATCTGTACCACAAATAGAACTAGCTTTGGAAGATAATTTACTAGAAGATATGATTGGAATGAGTATGGACTCTTTCTCTCAGCCTATTAATGCTGAAAGAAAAGTAGTACAAGCTCAGATATTTGAGGACTTCTTAAGATATATGGATAATGCAAACGAAATGTTTATGCTTACTCAGTCTACAAATTATGATACGTCTAGATTAAAGAATTTTGCTGAGGTTGCATATATTAAAATGATGAACAGGGTAGTTGATGAGAACTCTTTCTTTATTAATAAGTCAAGTATGGTTACTAACGCTATAATACCTGGAGTACGATCTAATATGATAGCTTCTTATAGAAAATTATTTGACATTACACCTGGAATGTATGAAGAGTTAGACTATAAATCTAATAAAGTTATAAGTGAATTTGTAGAAGGCCTTATTTATGAGAAGATTGTAAGTGATTCTTTTATTACTAAGAATGACGCCGTGAAATCTATAGAAAAATTTGATAACTTCTTAAGTGCTTATGTATTACATACAACTAAACTAGATTATAATACAATAAATGAAGAAACTAAATCTCTTTTCCAAGGGCCTAAGAGTTTACCTAGAAGAATTGCTAATATGCGTAAGGACCCTAGGTTTGCAAATAATTTATTAATACAAGAGTTTTACCCAGTATTACAATCTTTTGTAGATCCTACACATGTAGATTACGCAGTTGATAGTTTGAATCTTATGAATAAAAGATTGAATGTATATGATATGAATCTTTTAGCTGATGCCTTTGAAGAACTAGAGCAGTTATATCCACAAATAGCATCTGATCTTATAAAATTCAGTGTACTACAATCTGGGTATACATATAGTCCTTCTGCTTTTTTACATATACTACCTACTGATAAAGTTTTAAAATTTACTAAACCTTACTTTGACCTGGCAGATGTTAAAAATATCACAGAGTCTAAATTAGATAGGATACATAGAGAGTTTATAATGAACAGTTGGGATGACCCTTCAGTTGTTAGAACTGAAACAGTTAGAAATGCAGAACATAAAAAAGGATTCAAAGCCGGTATGATAAGTCTTCCTTATAGTAATCAATACATAGTTTTAACTCAATTTAAAGAGAAAGTAAAAGCGGGTATTAAAAGTACAGATATATTCGAAAAGAAATTATTTGAAAAACAATTTATTGATGGTAAGCATATGTTTGTGGAAATACCAAAAAGAGGAATTAAAGGTAAATTACTAGAAATAAACGCTTCTACGACAGTTATAAACGCTAATTCTAAAAAAGCATCTGTAGAACAGTTAAAATTAAATGACTACACAGTTTCTAGGATAGCCTCTAGTGAAGGAAGTACTTTTATAGCTTATAACAGAGATGGATTAGGAGGTAGAGATTATGTTCTATCTAATAATGCGCACGTCAAGTTTATATCTATTGGATCATTTAGCAAAAAGAAATTTTTAGCAGACTCTAAAATAAGAGAAATGTTTGGAATAGAATCTAAAGGTGTACAAGCTCTAGAAGATTTAGCTAAACTAGTAGGGTTTAAAACATTTGCAAGTTTCAATAAACTTACTAACTTTGCATCTAAGAATAATAGATTTTATGAAATATCTACTATAGAAGCTGGTTATTCAGCATTACAAGATGAGTCTATAGAAGAAGCTGACTCTTTTGAATTTGAAGAGCAAGGAGCAAACACTTTAGAATCTATACTTATTAATAAAGAATCTTTAGACAGAGAAGTTCAAGAAGTAAAGGATCAAAATAAATGTAAAACTAAATAAATATGTGTAGAATACTATATAACAAAAAAGGATCTATAATTGGTGCGCAGGCATTAAATGGTAAACCTTCTAAACTATTTACAGATCTTAAGAATACAGAGAGAACTATTAAAGAAGTAGAAACATCATATCTAAGAGCTTTTACTCCTGAGTTTGAGTCTTCTCCTAACAGTATATTAGAATCTGTTGATTTAAATGGTGAGCCTACACTGCATGCTATAAACACTTTTGAAATGCTTTTGAGAGAAGTATCAGTTTCTCCTGTAGTAGAACAAATAGAGGAAATAGAAAAAGAAGAAGAAGATACTGTACAAGATTTAACTAAGTTGGATCAAAAAATGAATGGGTTCTTAAAAATGATAGGAGTAGATTTAAGACTTGTAGATGAAATAGAGGATAATCCAGATGTAATAGCAAGAGCAAATATTGCAAGAGCTATTATTGAAGTAGTTAAGGATTCTAAAAAAGTTGATACATTAACTGAGGAATCTGCACATATGTTAGTAGACATTCTAGAAGCACTTAGTAAGTCTTCTAAAGCATCTCCAGAATTAAAGTCTTTATATAGAGACTTAGTAAGAAAAACCAAATCTTCTGAGGATTATAGAAAAATGACTGACTCTAGACACCCATCATACGATTCTACATATTTTGATAAATACTCTGAACAATATGAAGGAGAGCAGCTAGACAATCTTTTACTTAAAGAGTCTATGGTTAAAAACATAGTAACACATATACTAAGAAGAGAAGAGGGGGGAGCATTAGAAAGTACGAAAGCTGATATTTCTTTTTGGGAAAAGGCATTAAATTCATTTTTTGAGCTTTGGAATAGAATAGTAAGAAGTATGTATTCTTTAGATCCTTACACTAGAGCTGCAGATATAATGTTTAATGAAGAGTATGCAGAAGCACTTAAAATAACAAGGGAGATAAAAACTGCTATGAAGGACACTGATGCAGCTGGTGTAAGTTTTGAAGATACTTTTATGTTTCAGTTAGAAGAGGATGCATCTAAACATGCAAATACTTTAGATAAACTTAAAGAAACTAGAGAGTCTTTTGAGTCTAAAAGAGTATTAGCTGAAAAATACGGTATAAAACAAAAATGGATAGTTGAACCAGGAGAAGATAGTGTTGAAAGGTATGTAGGTTTACCCGGTACTAAGTATGAAGGAACGGTTGTTAAAGGAAGAGTATCAGATGAAGTTAAGAAGTATTTTTATAAAAAACAATCTAGATACAAACAAATAGAGACACAAGAGGAAAGAGACATTAAAGATTCTGTAGCTAAGATTAGAATGGAGACTGGAACTGCGGGCCATTTAACTATTCAAGAAATTATAGAGCATCATACATTATCTAAAAAAGATGGAGGATTATCTGCTATACAAAAAAGATCTCCTTTTGATGTTAAGCAATTTGATATTATAAGTAAAGAAGTAGGTAAGATATTAAAGGCAGCTCAAGCTGTTCAGACTAAGATAAATAAAGACGGTAAATTTACTGTTATAGCAGAGCAATTAATACACAACCCTGATAAGAAGTATGCAGGTACTATAGATTTACTTGTAGTATACAGTGATAATACTGCGGATATATATGATTGGAAATTTGTATCTCCAGCTATGAAGAGAGGCGATAGAGGATATGTAGAAAAAACTAGTAAAGGATTTAACTTAGTTGAAGACCCGTTTTTAGTTAAAATGGATACATATCATATACAATTATCAGCATACAAAAAAACGTTACTTGATCATTATGGTATAACTCAAGTTAGAAAGTCTAGAATTGTTCCTATTCATATTAGATATAAATATGATAAGAATAAAAAAATGATAACTGCTAAAGTAGATACTATTCAAATGGGATCTGATATGAGTGTATATTTAGAACAGATACCTGTAGCAGATGAGATGACAGATTATGATTCTTTAAATAAAGTTCTTAAAACACAGATTTACAGAAGAGAGAATATAAAGAGAAAGATGCAAGATTCTAAAGGGGCTGAAAGAGATACTTTAAATGATAGACTTAAAGTTATTAATATGGCTATTAGAAAGTTGCAAGTAAAACAAGATCTAGGGTATGTACTTACTGAGGCTAATAAGGCATTAAAAAAAGCAGAGAAAAAAGTCAGTATAGATGAAAGGCGTAAAGCAGACGGTAGCATTAATCCTGACTATCTAAGTAATAGAGAACTTTTAGATTTATATGAAGATTTAAAATTTTATGAGACACTATTAAAATTAGAAGAATTTAAAGAAGATAAAGAATTTAATAAAAAGATTTTCGAGATTAAAAAAGCGGTTGGCCCTATTATTAACTCAATGGCTACTACAATAGAACAAAAATTAGTACAAAGAGGTGAAGAAGTTGCAGCGAACCAGGGAGTAAGAGGATTAAGAACTTTTAATACTCAAATAGGATTTGGTACATCTAATCTGGTAAGTTTATCTAAACAGTCTAATCCATTTATGAGAACTTTATGGGAGACTATGGATAGTGTTAGGATTCTTAAAAATAGATCTACTAAAGCTCTAGCAGAGGAGATATACGATAAACAAGAAGCTATACTTGCTTGGGGAGAAAATAACGGGTATTCAGGAGTTAAGGTCTACGATAAAATACTAAACGAAGAAACAGGTACTTTATGGGCTAAGTACAGTGCAGAGTTTTGGTCTTTAAGAAAAAAAGCTTTAGAGTCTGACGATCATAAGTGGATGCAAGCTAACTATGAAATAGATGAAGATTATTATAAGAAAGAATTTGCTAAGTGGAGGAAAAATGCATACACAAGAGTAGAAAAAACATATGAAAAATCTGAGTGGACAAAACAAAAACTTTTATGGGATAAAAAGTATGATGTTAAAAATCATTTTAAAACTGCATCTATAAATAATGGTGGAATATACTTTTTAAAAGTTAAAGAAGAGTCTACTCAAAAATACATGACTTCTGAGTATAGAGAAATACAAAATACACCAGAACTAAAAGATTTTTATGATTTTCATATACAGAAAGTTAGAGAATTTTCAGATATGTTTGGTATGAAGTTATCTAGAGGGTTTACAGCTAATGTGCATGCAGATATGTTAGATGTGTTAGTCCAAAAAGGGTTTAACATGAATAATCTAACTGAGTCTTTCTTTGATACCCTTCAGATTAGAGAACATGATGTAAGTTTAGGTAAGATAGATCCTAATACAGGTGAGACTATTAGAACTATACCTAAAATGTATATAGCAGAATTAGTAGACTCTATGGGAAATAAAGATTCAAGTTTAAAATCTAAAGATTTAGGTAAAAGTTTATTTTTACTGGGTAAGGCTGCAATGGAATATCAGTATAATACTGAAGTAGTAGATGATATAATGTTATTGGAAACTCTTTTAACAGATAATCTAGTTACTGAAATACCAAGAGGAAATACATCTAAAATATTAAGAGATGTTAATGGTAAAGTGCAGGAAGTTATGAAGAACAGTAATTCTGAGATGTTCTCTGATTTCGTTAATATGTATTTATATGGACAATCTTTAAAAACTAAAGATAGAAGTAAAAATATTTTTGGAAGAGATATAAGTGTTAATAAAACTTTACTAGGTCTAAAACAGTATCATTCTACTTCTATGTTAGCATTAAAAGCCCCGGTAGCATTAGGTGCTTTAGGTGCAGGTATGATAAGTTTACAACTACAAGCAGCTAAAGGTATTTTTATAACTAAAGCGAATTTATTAGCAGCTCAAAAAGCCTTAGTATCAGCAGATCCTAAAATGAGGGCTTTAGTAGAACATTTAGATGTATACCAAGATGATAAGTTTGGTATTGTAGGTAATAAGTTATCTGCAAACTATAAAAGTAAACATTTAACAGGAGAGAATTGGTTTATAATGTTAATGTCTGCAGATCGAGCTATAGACGCAGTAGCTTCGGCTGCTATGAGTATGAATTATGGTATAGATGAGAATGGGAAAGTAAAAAGACTTGCAGAGTTACCAGAAGGTACTAAATCTATATGGGAGACTATGCAGTTTGAAGAAAATCCTAAATGGAAAAGACATGCAGCAATAGACAGGTATACAACTAAGATTGAAGGTTTAGATGATAAAGGTTTTAGAAGTATTAGAAATAAAATTAGAGCAGTATCCGATAAAGTTAAAGGAACACTATCTGATGATGATAAAATGAGAATTAACTCAATCTTAGGTGGTAGATTATTACTACATTATAAATCTTGGTTACCAGGGATTGCTATGGAAAGGTTTGGAAGAACTAGATATAATTATATATTAGAGCATTTTGATGAAGGAACTCATAACACGTTTTGGAGTAATTTTGGGGCTGACATCTCTCCTGAACAAGCTTTAGATCAAGAAGTTCATATGCATAATTATCTAGGCGCAATTGGTGGAGATCTATTACGTGTTGCAGCGGATGTAGTTACATTTGGAACGTCTAACAGTTTTAAAATAAAAGAAGGTAAAGCTAAACTTGAATTCGAAAAGTTTATACTAGAACAAGAGGGTAATCCTGAGTTTGAATACGAGACAGAAGCAGAAAAAGAAGAGTTATTTGAAAAGTTTATAGACTTGAAAAGAGCTAATATGAGAGCTGCAGTAGGAGAAATAAGAGCCGTGTCTTTACTTATGATGCTTATCATGATGATGGGAGGTGATTGGGATGATGACGGTAAAGTTGATATTAGACAAACTTGGATTGGACGTAAATTATATGCAGTTACAAATAGAATATACAGAGAAACTGCAGTTATTATAGATCCTAGAGAATTTATGAACAGTAGATCAACGTCTGTACCATTAGTAAGTTTAGGTACAAATCTTATAAATTTAGTAGCAAATTCTATAGATGAAATTAGAGATGTGACTTTTGGTGAAAATTCTCAATCGGATAGATCAGAGTTTGGATACTATACATTTAAATTCTTTCCGGGAATAAATGGTCTTGTTAAAGCTGCTGAGATTTATAGTCAAGACAAGAGCGCTAAGTTTTAAGAGGCCGGTGCAAAAAAATATAAGGTGGACCCATGAGGCCCACCTTTATTTTACATAGACATTTTTAACAATAATAAATAACCAATTAAATCATCTACAGTATCTTCTGTAGCGTCAGTAATTCCTCGGTTTTTTATTCTCATTAACTTATCATCTATCCTTGCGCATAAAGATTCCGTAGCGTCAAGCTGACTAAATATCTTAGCTGGCTTTAACGCACTGTTCCCATATGCTTTGTTTTTACTCTTTAAGAGATCTGTTATATTCCTTATCATTGCATCTAAATCGGCTGCAAAAGCCTCACTCTCTGTTTTTGGTTTATCTATATCATAGTCTGCCCCTGTTGAATTTGCTAAACTAGAGTGCATAACATTGTTTGGATGTGTATAAAAACAATGTGAAAGATCTGGATCTACTCCAGAGCATAACTTTATTTCAGTTTTAAGTATGTCTACTATTTTATATGTGCTACCTACTACTCCTCGTGAATAGTGTTCTGTAGTTTGTACTAATATTACTTTATCTCCTATTTTCATAATCCTATGTATTTATTTTTTCTAATATATTTATTCATATCTAACATTTCACTGCTCATATCTATTATACTCAACAACTCTGAATTTTCAGGTAAGTCACATTCTAACAAGTCTTCTAGAAATTTTCTCCTAGCTTTTTGTTTATATAAAACTTGAGCTGTTACTCCTTTCAAATTAAAGTCATGAAATTCTATTATTTGATCTTTATACCTCTGAGACATCTGAGAGTACATACCTTTTAGAAATTTATTAAAATTTCTTCTTTGCTTAATAGGTATATTTAATATAAATACAACGTAAGTAGGATCAGGATCTAAAACTTTTGAAAAAGACTCAAACTTTTTAACAGCTTGTTCAAACTTTATAAATAAAGGGTCCGAAGAGAATCTATAAACTAGCGCTATGTAATATTTATCGTCTTCTTTATATAAATGACAATTTACAAACAAAGAGTTCCAGAAAAATAAAGATCTATCTCCTCCTATCATTGGCATTAGAAAGGTAGAGCTTTTAGTTCTCTCTGCCATTGATAATTTGTAAGAAACCACATTACCAATAACTTCTTCTTTAATACTATTTACAATATACCAATGTCTTTTAACTTCTACAGCTAAATCTAGTGTAATATGTAAACCGTCGGGACCTTCTAAAGCGTGTATAACATTTTCAGATTTATGAGGTTCTAAAATTGATGTACCTCCTGTTATTCTAAAAGACAACGCATCTACTGGGGTGTATATTAATTCTTTACTTTTTATCCCCATAAGTCATTTTCTATTTTAGGTTCTGCTTCATTAATAACTAAGTTAGGTATTGCTACTCCAGTTTCTAAGAATGCTTCAGCTTTAGTCTTTAGTATATATACAAGTTTAAAAGTTTCAGAGAATCTATGTACTCCTTCATGTATATCAAACTTTTCAATATATTTATCTAATACAAATGCAGGCATTTCTTTAACTTTAATTTCTGACAGCCATTTATCCGCAGTTTTCTCACCTATTTTAGGTATACCTTGAATTCCATCAGTACTATCTCCCATAAGCATTTGTTTCCATAAGAACTTTTCACCGTCCATCTTAGTTGTACCTATTTTCTCAGCTGTTCTATAATTAAAATGTACAGAAGCTACTTGCTTTAATACATCTTTATCAGGAGAACATATAATGTGCCCTTCACAATCTTCTCTATAGATAGCTACAAGATCATCAGCTTCATATTCAGATATATAGGTAAATCCCCATTTTTGTTTTAGATACTCTTTAATTGCAGGGAATATAATAGGCTTGTTACCGTATTTTCTGTTACCTTTATAAGGCTTAGTTGTTGCGCGTTGGTATCTGTAACATCTGCCTTGAGTTAAAAATCCAGCATATTTATTAGTATTACATTTCTCTAACATTGTGTGTATCCTATTATCTATACCAATCAAGGCTTCTTCTAATGTTTCTTTACCCATTTCAAAGTAAATAAGGCTGTCTCCGTCTATAAGGGCGACGATACCCGTTTTTAGTGTTGTCATATATATTATTTATTGTTATTATTACTAAACATATTAGGGGGAGGTGACGTTGTCTTAGTAGGATCTCTTCCATACCTCTCCCCCTCTATGCAATCAATTAAACAAGAGCGCCGGCTACATCACCAACCAAGTCACTCTTCTCAGCGACTTTTATAACGTCTAGTTTAATATCTTTTCTATCTAGGAGAATTTTAGTATCTCCGTGCGCATTCATATAATTCATTATACATTTATATGCCCTATCTAGCATCATCTCTTCTGCCTCTGAGTTTAAAATACCATCTCTAACAAGGCTGGAAGTTAAGAATTTTGTATCATTTATATCTCTATAATAATTATTTTTAGAAGTATTCACATACTTATCAAACATCTTTTTAAGAGTTTTAAAAGCTACTTGATTCCACATTTTATTACCTCTCATAGAATATGTATTATCATAAAATAATATACTCAGCCATGTCTTAGAGCTTCCTATCTTACAATTAGCCATAAGAGTCATCGCTACATTCATATCTTCTGTATTTCCTTGAAGCATTTTATCTATTTGAATATAATTTTCGAAATTTAAAGCTACGGAATCTTCACCTGTTGAAGTATTAATTACAACATCTGTTGCAAGTTTATTTAGATTAGCTTTAAGTATATTATACTCTTCTAAAGATTCTTCTGTAAGATAGTTCCCACTATGTATGTATAATTTATATGGAGCTAGCGCTTTCTTAATATCTTCCACTATGCTGCTTCCATAAAAATATGTATCTAATTCTATATAATGCTTAGTTTCTATATTCTCATCTGTTAGATCTATAAGTGATTTTTCATGTTCCATTAAAGATGTAAAAGCAATTTTACTAAATTCTGATTTTCTATTCTTAACCTCTTTAAAGAAATTCTCTGAAGGATACAAAGATGTGGCCCAGCTATAGCTAGTTAAAGTTTCTAAATATTTATCAGATATAACCCATAAATCTGCTTTATTCTTATCGCGTACCACTTTGGTACCATATTTATCTTTTAATATAGCTACTCGGTCTCTAGATAATGTAAGATTAGAAAATCTATATATACTTTTAGATTTATTAAAATCTACTTGTTTATTGCTAGCAAGTTTTAATATCTTTCCTAAAGCATTATCAAACCCCGCAGTTTCTGATAGGCCATCATTATCAAGATCTCCTAAAATATTTTTAGCTCTTCTAAAATCTACCTTTACAATCTGATTGCCATTTTCACTATTAAATGTAATTTTTGAATATTGTATTTTGTTCATTTTTTTAATTTTTAATTTGTTAAGTAATGTCTATATTCTGGAGCTACTCTTACTTTAAATACAAAGATAGATTTGTCTCTTATACTTATATCTTTCCTGCAAAGTAATTCTATATACTTAAAAGATGTTTTATTTAACGTTCCTCTTGCATGTTCTCTCTCAAGTACTTCTGTAGCATTTGAAGTATAAAACCTATCTCGTACATTGTTTGTATCCTCCCAATATTTTAAGGCTTTGTCCTTATTGAAATAACCATTTACAATAGATTGATATAATTGCCATACTAGATGTACATTAGTTTCTGTATTAATAGTTGGTATTAAACTTAGTCCAATGTCTCGTTCTTCATTTCCACCGTCTAGCATTGCTTTTAAATCTGAAAGTAAAGAATCTGTTATATCTTGCTTAGTAGCAGATAATCTATCTACTGTCTTTGCATTCATAACCTGAACTTCTTTATTTTTAATTCTAGCTGCTAAGTTAATAGTTAAGCCGGGGATTAAGTAAGAAATATGAGGCATAGAGCTATAATTACAATTGTGAAAATAATCACCATCAAGAGAAGCCGTAGTTGCTACGCAATTATTGTAAGTAGCTGTATGATAATCTTTAATATAGGTTTTATTATCATTTAAAAAATACCCACCAGTAATTTGACAAAACATCTTAGTTTTTAGAATATTATGTACATAAGCATGTGCATCAGTGTGCTGTTCTATATCATCATGAGTTATAATAACATCCGCTTTTTCATAATCATTTGTTATAGTTACCTTATGTTCTTTTAATAGAGATTTAACTCTATCTGCAGGCATATTACATGAAGGTAATACAAATGCTTTTGAGACTTGTAGAAGATCTGTTATAGTTTCTCTTTCAAGTAAATCTGTTATACAGGCCCATGCTGTAGCATCTTCTGTTAATAAAACTGTCTCTACTGAGTATTTGTAAGGTATACCTACGTTTACCTGATCTACAATACCTAAAGTAGAAGCAGCTCCAGGATCTATGTCCTGGAATACTGTTTTACTTGCCATAATTATTCTTTATCTAATTTCTCATCTAGTATTGCATCATCTAAATAATCAAACCTATCTTTGATATATAAAAACAATGCTACTAATAGAAATACTAAAGTATTTTCTATAGAGTGTGTTAAATAAGAGTATACAGAGTAGGCTATTAATACAACAAAAGGCCTAACTTCTAAAAGAAGCATAAATAGCATACCTATTAATGTTCCTATATATTTACATACGTTTTTTATTTTTTCCATTTTTTAATTTATTTAATTGTCATTTTAATTATCTCAGGGTTCATCATTAATTTAGAGAATTTCTTTTTATTACCGTTGAATATAGTTCTTACTACTAAATATTTTAAATCATTAGTAAAGTAATCCTTAGTACATAGATCTGTTATTCTTTCAGTAATCTTAGGTGTAATTGTATTATCTTGAGAATATACAACTGCAAAATTAGAAACTCTAGTTGCTAATATACTTGCAATATCCGCTCTATAACTATCACCAGTACCTGTACTTCTAGATAATTTACCAAGAATTTCTCCTTCTCCTAATAATAACTCTTTTGGTGTTACCAATAGATCTAATTTATTATTAATAAAAGTAGTAAACATACTAGCAAACTCATTACCTACGGACCCTTCACCAATCATTTGAATTAAAGGTAATTGATCGTTAAACTTAGGTATACTTGATATACTGTTAAAGAACGTAGATATAGATCTAGCATTAGTCTCTTGTGTTACTAATTCTGGGTGTAATAATAAGAAATTAATACATCTAGAATCTAACCCTTCAGACTCTGCCCATCTAGCCCATACATCTACATCAAACTTTAAGTTAGCTGTTATATACCTAGTTTTTTGAGCTGAATCTACACTATTAACCATATAATCTCCATTGTCAGGATTAGCAGTTAATATAATATGCCAGTCTTTAGGAAGACTCCAAGAAATATAAGTCTGTCTGTCTACTAATTCCATACATGCTTGAATAAATCTTACGTCAGCTCTATTCCAGTCATCTAAAATTAATACACCTCCGTCTTTTTTATCAGCAATCCATTCAGGTGCTGCATACCCCATTCTAGATTTACCAGTAGTTAAATAACCTTTAGTAGTATGAGCCTGTACAGCAATCTCATCTACCCATTTACCTTTCTTCTTACCAGCTACTTCTATATACATTTGATACTGTTTAATAGGAAAACCTACTAAATCACCTAACTCTTCGATCTGAGCTAGATTTAATTTTACTACGTCTAATCCATGGTCTTTAGCCATGGTCATTACAGAAGTGGTTTTTCCAATTCCTGATTCTCCAACAACTTCTACCGCTACCGGGTTCTTACCGTTAGATTGTAAGAATCTGTTGTTACTAATAATATGACCTACAAAATCTTGTAGTTCATCGATGTTTAAATTTACTTCGCTCATTTGTTTAATTGTTTAATTGTTTAATTTAATTTGATTTTTAACCCCGGAAGGTCATCGTTTATTCTACTTTTTGAACTGTGTACCCATAAAGCATTTTGGGGACAGTTGTCTGGTACGTATGCTTCTCCATCTGTTAGATATATAAGAGCTGTGTAAGTACTAGCAGGCTCATTATAATGATCTATTACAGGTTGAAAGCATGTACCGCCTCTACCTTTAATATCCCAATCTTGATTAGGTCTAAAGTCTGATATATCATTTATCTCTGTATCACATTGAACTACTGTAATTTGATGTCCAGTTTTATGCATATGATATATTTCATTCATAAATTCTTTTAACTCATCTGTGCAAACAGATGCTGATGTATCAACTCCAACACATATATGATTTTTGAATTTAATCTTCATACCAGGATTAGCAGAATATCTTTTATTCTCTTTTCTCCTGATTTTCTTTGTATATACTTTAGTAGCACTTCCAATAAATCTTTTTAGATATGCTTTCCAGTTAAATTTAGGAGGCTCTACATTAAATAATCTCTCTAAAACTTCTTTCAACTCTCCTGGAATGGCTCCATGCTTCTTTTGTATAACATCTGCAGTTTCCTTCATCTGATGTTCATATTGTTTTTGAACTAACTTCTTATCAGCTTCGGGAAGGTCTTCAATTTCAGTCCAAGTTTTGTGAGAATCATCATCACCTCCTGGTTTACCTGCTCCTTTATTACCTAACATTTCTTCTAAGTTTGGACATGTACCTTCTCCACCTCCATTACCATCACAATCCTTCTCTAGTAGTTTATAGTAAACATCAGTACCGGCTTTAACAGGTAAGTCTAGCTCAGGGAATGTTGCAAATGTAATACCTCCATCTGGTAGCATGTCTTCATCTATATATTGGTTGATTTCCATATCCGCCGCAATATTAAATAACTTAAAATTAGTGTATCTATCTCTCATTAACAGATGTCCAAAAGCTATATGTAATAACTCATGTTTTAATAGACCCTGTTGATGTTTATCAGGTAGACTTAAAAAGAATTCTGCATTAATAGCTAACTGCATACCTATACCATTCTTACTAACACCTGCTGTAGGTAAATCTTTTCTAAAGACTTTGTTTAGTCCTATTAGAAAGATACCATAAAACGGCTCACTAAATATCAATGTTTTTGATATTCTACTTAATTGATCTTTTTCTTTATTCATTGTATTTTCTTTTTGCATCAGCTCGATCCTCCTCGTGAGATTCTTTCCTTTGCTGTTTATACTCATGTTCTTCTATACTATCTTCAAAGAACTCTTCACATTTTTCACATACAAATCCTTCTTCAGGTTCTGCATGCTCTTTACATTCACTGCAAAGTCCATTTTTTATTTCTGAGTTACAGCAAAAACTGCCTCCCTCATCTTTGTTGTCTGTGTAATCTGCCCCACAGCATGGGCTTACTAGTTGTGACATAATTTTTGTTTAATTAAAAAGGGACCCTTTCGGATCCCTTTGATTTATAATTGTTTTATTAACTCTAATACTTCTAAGCACTGTGCCCTGTTCCTCGGCATAAATAAGACATAAGTCAGGTTATTTTCTTTGAGATGACGTTTAAATAACTTCCATCTCAAAGGAAAAGATTCATTTGCATATCCTTTAGTTTCAATAATCCATTTACCATTAGGATCTACAAAATCAGGAGTATAAGTAATAGGTCTAACTTTAGACCCTTTATTATACAACTTTTTTGCGGTTCCTTCATAGCATGCTTGTGGATATACTAACGCATCAAATATTGTAAAAGAGTGTTTCTCATAATCTACAGGAATCTCAGACTCATGTAGCATTTTATACATACTCTTTTCTAATAAGGATTGAAAATCTATCCCATTGTATGACGTTTTCTTTGATTTAATCATTGAACGACCCTTCGATCTTTTTTTCCACGCCATTAGTCTAGTACATTTACTTGAAACATACCTTCATATCCACGGTCAAAGTGATAAATATGCATCTGTCCAACACGTTGGGTTCCTACATATGCTCTACCCTTGTGCCATTCATCATTACCACATATACTTGGAATATGTCTGACTTTAGTCCCCATGATTTCATCTACTAACTCTTTATGTATGTGCCCTACTAAAGCTTCTCTAAACTTAGTAGTGCTCCACATAATAGGTTCTTCAGTAGCCATAAGTAAAGGTATATTTTGTCTTTTTACCTTATCTCCATGAAAATTTAAGAACATATTAGATCCATACTGGTAGTATTTTCTTTCATTAAGTGAATTGTCGACTTCAATGTTAGGGTTATTAGCATATCTAGATTCTAATAATTCCCCTATGTAGAACATGCGTTCAAAATCATGATTCCCTTGTACAATAACAACTTTAACTGGAACTTTTTTAGATAACCATGTAATAGCTGTATCCATTAGTTGCCAATAGCCTCTAAAAGATTGTCTCCATCCCATATAATCATCTTGTGGTGTTCCTGCAGTAGTTGCTTTACTCAGTCCTTCCGAATTCATACCATCATTACCTATAGGCATTAATAACTGCTCTATGTTTGAACCTTTCGATTTTTCCCATAGCTCCATTACTATATCCATATAGTGCTCTTCTATAGCTTCCGGGCCCTCACCCGTAATCTTACCATAATGTATATCCGGCAGGGATAATACACCTAGAGAAGCGCTTGTCTTTGGTTTATAAGAATATTTACTGACTTTTGGTGACTTGTGTTTTACTGCGTCCAGAAATGCGTTCTTCTCTGAATCTAACTCATGCCATTGATTCAATGGTACTACTGAGTATCTACTATCACCTTTGCTAGTTTGCCAAAACTTTACAGATTTTACATCTTCCAGTTTTAGTCCGATCTGTGATAAATGCTGTTTAAAGCCATTATCATTAATCTCATTTATATTCTCGTTTGTGAACTCTTGCGCACTGTTTTTGCACTTTTTATAAGTATCTGCAGCTACTTCTTTTTTACATTCAGTAGCTAAAGATAAATCAATACTTAGCTTATCAGCTATCCATTGGTTTCCTTTCTTTAAATAACCTGTCTTATTTCTTAGAAATTTAATTACATCTTGTCTGTTCATTTATTATATGTTTTAAAATGTTAGGTGAACCAACATTTACTACCAA
>TARA_R110002126_G_scaffold291579_2_pt1 | contig 31421 bp, 28 predicted proteins | sample TARA_R110002126 | Tara Oceans TARA_R110002126 (sample SAMEA4397536) | marine metagenome | biome: Polar Biome; feature: [DCM] deep chlorophyll maximum layer (ENVO:01000326); material: water (ENVO:00002006), including particulate matter (ENVO:01000060) such as... | depth 30 m | reverse complement strand
TTTAGTCTAGTTGGAATAATAAGGCTACTTTTTCAGTAGCCTCAATTTTTATCACTGCCTTTTTTTGATTTCTATTTTATTCGCAACTCTCTTCATCATCAATAAAAACGAATTCTTTTTAGAAAAAGAGCGTTTAAGAATACCATAAAAAACTACCAAATACATCTTATTTCATAGAAATAGAAGAATTTATGACTTTATCGTTTTGTTAAAAAATCATTAAATATAACTTATAGAAATCTCCTTAATTTTTCTCATATTTGTAATCGAACTAACTAATTAAAAGCAGATTTATGTCGATGAATAAAAATACAGTTCTTGGTTGGGCTACAATGTTAATGATTGCAATGGGAGTTATATTAATTTTAATGGGAGCCTACAGATATCATGAGGTTGCCGGTTGGGGATTTGCAACTGTCGGAATCGGTTTTTTTTGTATTGCTTGGGTATTTAATGCCTTAAAAGGTAGAGTATAAGCGCTTTTCTAAGTTTTACTGAAAATAAGTAAAAAAATTAAAAACATAATTTAAAAAACAGAATACATGAGTGATGATAAGAAGGTAATTTTTTCGATGAATAAACTTTCGAAAACTTACCAATCTACTGGAAAACAAGTTTTAAAAGATATTTATTTAAGCTTTTTTTATGGAGCAAAAATTGGAATTCTCGGTTTAAACGGATCAGGTAAATCTACATTATTAAAAATTATTGCTGGTGTAGAAAAAAACTATCAAGGAGATGTTACTTTTTCTCCAGGATATAAAGTAGGATACTTAGAGCAAGAACCTCAATTAGATCCAGAAAAAACAGTTTTAGAAATTGTAAAAGAAGGTGTAGCAGAAACTGTTGCGATACTTGATGAGTATAACAAAATCAACGATATGTTTGGTTTAGAAGAAGTCTATTCTGATGCAGATAAGATGGAAAAACTAATGAATCAACAAGCAGAATTACAAGATAAAATTGATGCTGCAAATGCGTGGGAATTAGATACCAAATTAGAAATTGCAATGGATGCTTTAAGAACGCCAGATTCTGATAAGAAAATCGGAGTGCTTTCTGGAGGTGAAAAAAGACGGGTTGCTTTATGCAGGTTATTATTGCAAGAACCAGAAATTTTACTGTTAGATGAGCCAACGAACCATTTAGATGCAGAATCGGTGCATTGGTTAGAGCATCATTTAGCACAATATAAAGGAACTGTAATTGCTGTTACGCATGATAGATATTTCTTAGATAATGTTGCTGGTTGGATTTTAGAACTAGATAGAGGAGAAGGCATCCCTTGGAAAGGGAATTATTCTTCTTGGTTAGATCAAAAATCACAAAGAATGGCGCAAGAAAGCAAAACAGCTTCTAAACGTCAAAAAACTTTAGAGCGTGAGTTAGATTGGGTTCGTCAAGGTGCAAAAGGTCGTCAAACTAAGCAAAAAGCACGTTTGAAAAATTATGACAAATTAATGAGTCAGGATCAGAAACAAGTTGATGAAAAGTTAGAAATTTACATACCTAATGGCCCAAGATTAGGAACAAACGTTATAGAAGCCACAGGAGTATCTAAAGCTTTTGGGGATAAATTATTATATGAAAATTTAGAATTTAATTTACCACAAGCTGGAATTGTGGGGATTATTGGACCAAATGGAGCTGGAAAAACGACTATATTCAAAATGATTATGGGCGAAGAAACTCCAGATGCTGGAAGTTTTAATGTGGGTGAAACTGCTAAAATAGCCTATGTAGATCAAGCGCATTCTAACATTAACCCTGACAAATCGATTTGGGAAAATTTTTCTGAAGGTCAAGATTTAGTGATGATGGGAGGTAAGCAAGTTAATTCTAGAGCCTATTTAAGCCGTTTTAATTTTTCTGGAAGTGAGCAGAATAAAAAAGTAGATACCCTTTCTGGTGGTGAGCGTAACCGTTTGCATTTGGCAATGACCTTAAAAGAAGAAGGAAATGTTTTATTGTTAGATGAGCCAACAAACGATTTAGATGTAAATACCTTACGTGCTTTAGAAGAGGGTTTAGAGAATTTTGCAGGTTGTGCAGTGGTAATTTCTCACGATAGATGGTTTTTAGATAGAGTCTGTACACATATCTTAGCTTTTGAAGGAGATTCTCAAGTGTATTTCTTTGAAGGTTCTTTCTCTGATTATGAAGAGAATAAGAAAAAACGTTTGGGTGGAGATTTAATGCCGAAACGTATTAAATATAAAAAATTGATTCGATAAAAAATCTTCATCCTTTTTAAAGAATGAAGATTTTAATTAGTTCAAATAATTAAAGTCGGGGGACTTTCAAAATTAATTGTTTTAGAGATATTACAAGTCAGGAAAAAGCTCCTTTTTTATTTTAAAAAACCCCATTTTTAAATGGGGTTTTTTCTAGTATTAATAGTTCACAATTTTACCTCGTTTATTCTCTTCTTTTTTTAACATCAGATTTATTTCTGTCAGTTTTCACTTTTCTTTTTGTATCAACATTTCTATTCGTGTTATCAATAGTTCTTCTCTTAGAATCAACCTTTCTGTTCGCATTACCTGGGCTTATTTTTACCTTTTTTCTGCTATTAATTTGCCTTGAGGAATCTGTTGCATTTCTGTTAGAAGGTGTTCTTTTGTTTACTTCATTTTTTCTATAGCTATTATTGCTTTTTCTTCTTGAAATATCGTTATTAGCGCCTCTTACAGTAACTGATTTTCTTCTTTTTATGATGGTATTTCTATCACCAATTCTAGCATTTGGTCTTGCTCTGTAGTAGTAGAAATTTCTATCTTCTCTAATTTGGTTATAGTTTAAGTTAAAGTTATTATTTCTAAAAAAAGCATCATTATAATTAAAAACATCACCAAAATTTATATGAAAACGTATGCCGTCATTATAGTAAAAATTTCTAACATTTCCATTAAAAATAGGATATCCCCATCTGTCATAACCAACTCGTAAATCGCCAACTCTAGTCAATCTATCTCTAAAATATCGCATAGAAATAGTGCCAATTCTAGTTACGTTTCCTCTAAAATCATATCGTAAAGAAACATTGCCAATTCTATTAATTCTGCCCCTAAAATCTCTATCAATTGGTATTCTTCTGTTCGCTGAATTTATATCGAAATCAAAATCCCCATTAGAAAAAATAAAAAATTCGATTCCGTTTTCAAAAAAGTTCACAGCATCGTTATAAGTATAATAATTAACCCCAATTCTATTTGGTAAGTTTTCGCCGTTTTTGGCTTCAACAGTAGAAACCATCATGAACATTCCTAATACTATCAATATACCTTTTTTCATAATATGTGGTTTAAAGGGTTTTGCCTACTCTAAATTGCTTTTCGGCTTCCGCATTTGATTATACTATTTTCAAACAGCGTGCCAAAAAATATATTTATAGAAAATTGCTTTAGTGTTTTATTGTATTTAATTGATTTATAGTTATTTATTATGCTATTATATTTTTTTGGTTAATTAAAATGTACGGCAAGTAATATTTTTTATATTTATACGACCTACAAATAAATTATTTTAGATGATAAAAGCCATTGAAAAAAACTTACAAAGAGGAATTCAGTTATTAAATCTTATTTCTGATGATGATTATTCTAATTCATCTATTCCTCCTTATTTTTCTAGTGTTGGTTGCCATATCAGACATGTTTTAGATATGTTTTCTTGCGTTTTAAAAGGAAAAAAAAGTGGTATTGTAGATTTTACATATCGTGAAAGAAATGAGGCAATAGAGTTAAAATGTGAGGTAGGTATAGATTATTTTCACGTAATAATTAATAAATTAAACTTAATATCAAAAGAAGAATTGGCTTCAGAAATTTTAGTTACAGACGATTTAGGATTGGGTAAAATTACCTCTAAATCTACTTTAGGTGCTATTTTAATGCAAACACAAAGTCATGCAATTCATCATTATGCAAGTATTGCCAATATCATTTATCAGCAAGGCATAGAATTACCAGACTCAGATTTTGGTTTTAATCCTACAACACCAAATAAAAATTTAAGAGGTTCTTAAGATTAGATATTTTATATTTGTCAAAAACCTTTTTTTGTGGAAATTAGCAGCGAACTTTTATTCTTTTTTAGTGCATTAGGTGCTTTCAACGGAATTGTACTAAGTTTCTATTTTTTGTTTTTTGCAAAACCCAAACACATTTCCAATCATTTTTTAGGCGCTTTTTTGTTGATGATAAGTATAAGAACAGGAAAATCTGTTTTCTTTTTCTTTAATCCTTATCTATCCTATCATTATTTACAGTTTGGTTTAACAGCTTGTTTTTTTATTGGACCATTTTTATATTTCTACATAAAATCTATTTTAAAACCAAAAAGTACTATTAAAACAGAATTGAAATATCATTTTGTAATTTTAGTTTTAATTTCTTTTGTTATCGGTTTTTTATATCCTTTTAAAACTAATGTAGATCTTTGGCGACCTTATTTTATAAAGACTATTTATTATTCTTGGTTAGGTTATATTTTATTGGCGGGTTATCAATTATTACCTGTTTTTAAAAAACGTATTCTGAATAAAGTTAAAATTTCAAGCTTAGAAATTTGGGTGTTAAGTGTCTTTTTTGGGAATTTTGTAGTATGGTTTGCATATACCTATTCTAGATTTACGAGTTATATTGTGGGTGCATTAACCTTTTCTTTTTTGTTTTATCTAATTTTGTTATTCCTGTTTTTTAATAAGAAAAAACGCTCAATACTATTTAATACCAATTTAAAATATGCTGATATGAAGATTGATGAACACAAAGCATCAACTTTAATTGAAAAACTACATGTTTTAATGATTCAGGATAAATTATATCAGAATGCTAATTTAAAATCACCTGAAATTGCTAAAAAATTAGGACTTACTACACATCTATTCTCACAATTATTGAATGATAATTTAGAGAAGAATTTTGCAACATTTGTTAATGAATATAGAATTGATTGTGCAAAACAAAAAATAGTATCAATTTCTAATAGTACTATAGAACAGATTGGTTATGAATGCGGATTCAATTCAAAATCAACATTTTATACTACTTTTAAAAAGCTAGTTGGCAAAACTCCTGCACAGTTTAAAAGTGCGAATTTATAAATTCGCACTTCGGTTTTATAAGATAAAATCTCATTTACATAAATATAAACCATATTTGCTGTAAATAATTTCAGTTATGCGATTTTACCTTTTTCTCTTTTCTTTTTTTTTATTGATGAGTTGTACATCAACCCAAACAGAAACATTAGAAACAAATAAAGATAGAATTTTGTTTGTAGTATCTAATCAACATACTTATAGAAATACGAATATAAATACAGCCAATCATTTTGGCGAAATCGTTTTTGCTTATGATGTTTTTATCAAAAATAATTATCAGGTTGATTTCGTGAGTCCAAAAGGTGGTGCAATTCCTATAGGTTATTTAAGTACTTCAGATAGTATTCACAAAAAATACATTTATGATTTACAATTGATGAATAAATTAAAAAACACAAAAACAACAAACGAAATTTCATCAAAAAACTACAAAGCCATTTATTATGTTGGAGGAGGAGCTGCTATGTTTGGAGTTCCAGAAAATACAGCAATTCAAAAAGTAGCATTAGATATTTACCATCATAATGGAATTCTATCTGCAGTTTGTCACGGAACTGCGGGTATTGTGCATATTAAAAACACAAATGGAGATTATATTTATAAGGATAAAGGCGTTAATGCTTTTCCTGATAAATTCGAAAATAAAAATGGTAAATATTACGAAAGTTTCCCTTTTTCTATAGAACAAATTATTAAAGAAAGAGGAGGTGAGTTTAGTTATTCTGATACAGGTTGGGATAACTACTTTATAGTTGATGGACGATTAATTACAGGTCAAGACCCAACAGCATCAGCTTCTGTAGCTAAAGAAATAATTAAACAATTAAATAAATAAAAATGAGAAAATTATCAATTGTAATGCTATTATTAGTAAGTATTTCTATATCAGCACAATCAGAAATAAGCAAAATAAATAAAGTTTTGTATGATTATATAGAAGGCACTGCAAATGGAGAACCAGCGAGATTAAAAAGTGCTTTTGACGATAATTTTAATCTCTACTTTATTGCAAATGATACTTTAAAAACGTGGTCTGGTAAACAATATATTGCAGGAGTTAAAGAAGGAAGAAAAAGTAACAGAATTGGTAAAGTTTTATCAATAGATTTTGAAGGAGATGCTGCAATTGCAAAAATCGAAATTTTAATGCCAGCCAGAAAAAGAATTTATACAGATTATTTGATGTTATTGAAGATTAAAGAGGGTTGGAAAATCATACATAAATCATTTACTTTTAAAAACTACCCAGAATAAAGTTTTGTAATTAATTTGAATTAAACAGCATTCAAAATAAATTCTTTTTTATTTTGAACTAAATATACTTCCTTACCATTTGTAGGATATACAAATTCATATTTCTCATCAATTTTAAAAGAATTATTATTGATGAGAAATTTACCTATAAAATCTTTTTTTCCTAAAGAATCATATCTTGCAATAGTATAGTTTTCTATATCAATTTGTGCTTCGATAGTAAACCAAGCACCACTGCCAATACCTCCAAGCCAAGTTCCATTTTTTAAAGAAAAGGCATTTAAATCTGGTAGTTCTGTACCAATTAAATTGGGCGCTGTATCAAATCTATTTAAAAATGATTCTTTATATTCTTTAAGAATAGATCTGTTTTTGTAAAGACTAATTTTTTGATTTTTAACCTCATAAATAATATTTGTAGAGGTTGCTTTGATAACGTTACCAATAGGACTTGGTGTTAAAAGGTTCGATTTTTTTAAGAGTAGTTTTATTTTTTTATTGGTTAATGAAGTAATTAACGTATCCGTTACAAAACGTGAACAATTACTACCATTTTTAACAAATACACCATAAGGTATTTCTTTTCGGTTGATTAGGTTATTGATGAAATTCAATGCAGAACTATAATCAATATTGTTATTTACAGTAGCAATTAATCTTCCATCTCCATGCGTTTTTTCAGGATGATTATCTAACCAAAGTAAAATTTCACTAAGGTTTGTTAAGGCATTATTCTCAAATTTGGCTTTTATAGGAACAATAAGTTCGGGGTCAGTTTCTTGAGATCGAACACGACCATTTCCGTAACTGGTAATATACCTGCCAAAATCGAAATATTTAACTTCAGCATCACCATTTTTAATCAATACTAAAGCTGCATGACCAGCTTGTACCGCATGTTTGCCACCAATACCAATTATGGGCCAAATTTTACTAGAAGGTTCCCAATAAGCAGGTCTTACTATTGTATCTGGATAGGATAAGATGATGATCATACCATCGTCTTTTTTAATTGTATTACTATTCAAGAAATTTAATCTTTGTTAAAAATTGCTTTTTGTAGTACTCCAAAAGTTTTAAAAGCGAAATACATCGTAAAAACGACCAGCAAACTGCTTAAACAAATAAAAGCATAAGCAAAATAGACCTTAGGTGCTTCTGTAAATTTATCTAAAGCTTTAAAACTCATTGTCATACTGATGGGTGAAATGATAAAAAAGAAAACTAAAATTCCTAAGCGTATCAATCCTTTTCCTAATAAATTAGTATCTGTACTCATCGTTTATAATTTTTAATGGCATTTCTTACGTTTCCAAATTCTGATAGCAATTCGCTGGCTTTTTGTAAGTCGATATTTAACTCTTGAGCTAACATTTTTTGCCCTCTTTCTACTAATTTGTTGTTAGAGAGTTGCATATCTACCATTTTATTGCCTTTTATTTTTCCTAACTGAATCATTGTAGCCGTAGATAGCATATTTAATACTAACTTTTGCGCAGTTCCCGCCTTCATTCTAGAGCTTCCTGTTACAAATTCAGGGCCAACAATTACTTCTATTGGGAATTGGGCCGTTTTAGAAAGCGGACTATCTTTATTACAAGAAATAGCACCGGTACTAATGTTTTGTGCATTACATTTCTCTAAAGCTGCAATTACATATGGCGTTGTGCCAGAGGCAGCAATTCCTACAACAACATCATTATCAGAAATATAATGTTCTTGTAAATCTAACCAACCTTGGTTTTTAGAATCTTCTGCAAATTCTACAGCTTTGCGTATGGCAATATCTCCACCAGCAATTAAGCCCACAACTAATTCGTGAGGTACACCAAATGTAGGTGGACATTCAGATGCATCGAGAATACCTAATCTACCAGAAGTACCTGCTCCAATATAAAAAAGTCGACCTCCATCTTTTAGTTTTTTAACAATTTTGGTTGTTAATGCTTCGATTTGAGGTAAGGCTTTTTCTACAGCCAATGGCACTGTTTTATCTTCATTATTAATAGTCATTAATAATTCAGTAACAGACATTTTTTCTAAATGATTGTATTTGGAATCTTGTTCTGTAGTTTTTGTGAAGTTCATAAAACAAAAGTACTTTTTTCCATCAAGCTTTCAAAAATCTTGTTGATAATAGTAAGCGATTTCTCGGAAAATTACACTTTTTTTAAAACCATTTTAAAAAAAATCTTATTCAATTTCTTCTAAAAATATAGTAAATGAATCTGTTTCACCAATATGAAAATAGCCTAAAGGAAAATTGTTTTCATCGGTAGTATTAATCATATTTCCTAGTAAAGATGTGGGTACAGTTTCAAAAGGACCGCCTCCAGTTAACCCACTCTGACTTATTAATATTCTTAAATAGGTGAAATAATCTTTAGAAACTCCAAGCATTCTTATATTAACAGCAGTTGGCAAAACTATGTCGTCTTCTGCGTAAAAGTTTGGTACTTCGTACTCTTGACCATCAAAAAAGCGATCTTCAAGTACAGAAAAATTATTATTAGAAAAGTCGAAAAAGTAATAATTTTCGATGTCTAATTCATCTTGAATTTTTACATTTATTTCTACTTCATTTCCAGAAAACAAAGTGCTATCACCTTGTGCTACATCAATAATTTGTGTAGATTTTACCTTGGTCGCTTTCCCTTTATAGGTTTCGTTGTTATGAATTACAGTTAGTTCATATGCAACATTATCCGCAGGAATAAAATTGGCAATAGGTTCATATTCGCCATCTGCATTTGAATCTTCAAAATTGATAACACTATTATCAGCTAAATTGGTTAAAAATACAGTAGCATTGGTAACAGTTGGTATGGCTTCATCAAAGTAATCTGCAGATTCTCTAAGTTTTACAAGAGATTTTGCGCGTACAGGATTTTCATCAAAATATACTTCAAAAGAAGCATCAATAATTAATTTTGGGGCAATAGAAGGAACATCGACATCGATAACTTTTTCACAATTAGAAAAAATTAACAGTATTAAAACGGGAAATATGTATATCTTTTTCATCACTTTAAAATTTAAAATTATAAGTAACAGAAGGTACTAAACCAAAAATAGAGGTTTGTACAGCTTCATTACGCATGGTTTCTACATTTCTTCTAAAATTTATAGAAGCTGCATTTTGTCTTCCATATACATTGTAAATACCAAAAACCCATTCTCCTTGCCATTCTCTATTCTTGTTTTTTTCTGGAGTTAAAGTTGCAGAGATATCTAATCTGTGATATGCAGGTAATCTGTCTGCATTTCTTCTATTATCATCATAAATTGGTACGTTTATTCCTTGAATTTCATATTGACCCACTGGGTAGTTTGTAGGTTGCCCGGTTTGCCATAAAAAATTGCTATTAAATGTCCATTTTTCTGATAATTTATAGCTTGCATTAATTGATATATCATGTGTTTTATCAAAAGGGGTGCTATACCATTCTCCATTGTTTATACCTGGTTCTACAGCTGTTCTTCCCAAAGTTTGTTGCTCTGATCTCGATAAGGTATACGCCAACCATCCTGTAAAATTCCCTTGATTTTTTTTAAACAAAACTTCTAAGCCATAAGCTCTTGCTTGTCCATTTAATATAACAGTTTCAATTTCATTATTGGCCACCAAATTTGCACCATTTATATAATCAATTCTATTTTGAATATCTTTATAAAATACTTCTGTTTCTAAAGTATAATCTCCATCTTTTAAAGATCTAAAATAACCAACAGCAAACTGATCTAATAATTGAGGCTTAATATATCGGCCACTTGGTGTCCAAATGTCAAGTGGAGTAGGAGATGCTGTGTTAGATAGTAGGTGTAAATATTGTACCATTCTGTTGTAACTCAGTTTTATTGAAGCATCATCATTTAATAAATACGATAAAGAAAACCTTGGTTCGAAATTACTAAACGTAGCCAAAGCATCACTTCTTTTAAAAGATTCAACACCAATAGCTTCTGCAGATTCGTATTTTTTAAACTCTTCGTTATAAATTACAGGATTATCATTTTCGTATGCGTTTAACTCATCTTGTCCCAAACGGGTAAAATTACTAAAACGCACTCCATATTGTAAGGTTAACTTATCGCTAACTTTATGCTCAGCATCTATATAAGCTGCAAATTCGTTGGCATACTTATCAATTAGCTTTTCAGGGAGAATACCAGAATCTTCTCTACTTGGTATAATTTCTCCAGGATTAAACTTTGTGTAGATGTTATTAATTCCGTAACTTAATTTTGTCTTATTATTCAAATAGTGATTAAAATCGTATTTCAAATTGTAATTGGTGATACCAGAATCCCACTCAAAACCAACAAAATCTAAGGTTAATCCATAAAAGTAATCCGAGTAAATTAATGATAGATTAGAAAAGAGTTTATCAGAAAAAAGGTGATTCCAACGTAAATTAGCAACTTGATTTCCATAGGTATTTACAAAACTATTGTTGATACCAAAAACATCTTTACCAAAATAACCCGAAAAGAAAACACTATTTCTGTCGTCGATTCTATAATTTATTTTTGTATTTAAATCGTAAAAATACGCTTTGTTATTATTGTCAAAAAGTGGTAAAAACAAATGGGCGTAAGAAGATCTACCACCCACCAAGAACGATATTTTTTCTTTTTTAATAGGACCTTCTATCAACAATCTTGATGATACCAAACCTACACCTCCAGTAACGTTAAAATCTTTACTGTTTCCTTCTTTTTGATAAATGTCTAAAACTGATGATAAACGACCACCGTATTTTGCAGGAATTCCACCTTTAAATAACTTTACATCTTTAATTACATCCGGATTAAAAACAGAGAAAAAACCAAATAAATGAGATGAATTAAATACCACAGCTTCATCTAATAAAATTAAATTTTGATCTGCAGCACCACCTCTAACATTAAAGCCAGAAGCGCCTTCACCAGCACTTGTTACCCCAGGCAAAAGAATAATAGATTTTATAATATCTGCCTCACCCAAAACCACAGGAATTTGTTTTATAGTTGCAGACGTTAGTTTGTTAACACTCATTTGTGGCGATCTAACATTCAGTTTTTCAATGTCAGTTGCGATAACAATTTCATCTAAACTTTCTGCTTCTTCTTTTAATTTAAAGTTTTTGGTAACTTTTTCTTTTAAGTCAATAGTTTCGATAATGGTTGAAAAACCTAAATAATTTACTTGTATCTTGTAAGTGCCTTTAGGAATTGTAATAGAATAAAAACCATACTCATTTGTCGTTGTACCCACATTAATTTCAGGGAAATAAATGGATACCCCAATTAAAGTTTCGTTGTTAGAGTCGTCGTAAACAGTACCGCTGACTGTAAATTTTTCTTGGCTAAATGCAGTAAGCGACAGCAAGAAAAATAGAATGCATATCTTTTTCAAGTTTAATATTTTTTTTGTTTGATTAATTTTTACGTGTCTTAAACAAAAGTAGTATTATATATTTCAGCCAAAAGATAAAAAAACGTTAAAAAGAAGTATTAATCGTAAACAATATCTGCTACTTTTATTTTTTCATTTTTGATAAAATCGAACAAAGTCAATCTTCTTAAGGTGTAATAATCTGTCCAAAATTTTTCTAAAGAATTTAAATAACTTAAAACAGATCTGTCTTTTTCTTGAAGTGCCAGATTTAAATCGGTGATGGTTATTTTACCTAAAATAAATCTCTTCTTGGTAATTTCATATCGTTTAATCGCAATTTCTTGTGCTTTTTCGGCAGTTTCTAAAAAGTTACGCTGATTTTGCCAATTTAAAACGTGTAAGTAAATTTCTTGCTCAAACTCTTGTTGTTCTATTTCGATATTGGTTAGCACTAAATCTTTGTTAGCCTCTACCAACTTTCTTCGAGATTTAGAAACGCCCCAATCTAAAATTGGTATCCCTAGAGAAACTACCAAATTTTGTTGTTGATTAAAATCTTGTAATAAATTATTAAATACGTCACCTTGTTGAGATATACCAAAATTAGCCCTTAGGCTCATTTGTAATCTATTGTTTCCTTTTACTTCTGCAACATCTTGTTCTGCTTGTAAACGCCTTCTTCTAAACTCTATAATTGCTTTTCTATTCGTTTTTGCTTCTTCTATTGCTTTTTCAACAGTTACAGTAAATGTGGTGAGTTCTTTTGGAGTAGATAATTGAATGTTTTCGGTATCTAAAACCAAATAACGCGATAAATTTTGTGATGTTCTTTTAAAATTGACTTGATTTGTTATGACTTCATTTTCAGAGTTTAAAACAGATAATTCTATTTGAAGCAAATCATTTTCTGCGATTTTACCCATTTTAAATCTTCCTTTTGAAATTTGAAAAAGGGTATCTTGATTCGAAAAATTAGATTTTGCAATTCTAGATTGTACTTGTGCTTTTAATAAAGCAAAATAGCGTCTGCTTGTATTTAATGAAATAAGTTCCATACTTTCTATAAAATCTCTTTTGGCTTCTTCATAAATTAAAGGTTCAATCTTTTTTTGCCATTTAAACGGATTATAAAACAGCGAATTTTGCCTATAATTCACAGAGAAAGGCACAACAGAAAAACCTTTGGAGTTGTTTGCAAAATAATCTACTCTTTGCAATTGAGAACTTAAGGATATTGTACCCCCAGTAAAAGCCAAATTTTGATTTAAAGATAAAGTACCCTCTAATATAGATTGGTTTGATTGCACAAAAATATCTACTCCTTCGTCATTGGTAAGTCTATTAATAGAATTAGAATAAGAAGGAAGTGTGGCATCTAATCGTAATTGAGGTAGAAAACCCGCTTTAAAATTTCGATAACGCCAATAACTAGCTTGGTTTTGGTTGATTAATGCTTTGTATTCTGGAGAGTTTTTTTGAGCAATAGTTATAGCTTGATCTAACGTTATTTGTTGCTGACTAAAAATAGATATTGATAGTAAAAAGCAAAAAGTAATGATTATTTTTTTCATAGTTATTCGTGTCTAATAGCTTCAATAGGGCTTTTACTTGCAGCAGATTTTGCAGGAGCAATTCCAAATACTAATCCAATAAGAGTAGCAACAAAAAATGATAGTAAAATTGAACTTGCAGAAAGTATGGTTTCAATGCCTGTGGTAATTTCTAAAATATAGGAGGCAAAGACACCTAAGAAAATACCTATAATACCACCACCAATACTTACCAATACAGATTCTGTTAAAAATTGTAGAATAACATCTTCTTGTGTTGCACCAATAGCCCTAATAATACCAATTTCTTTGGTTCTTTCTAAAACAGATGCGAGCATAATATTCATAATACCAATACCGCCAATTAACAAAGAAATACCAGCAATAATACTCAATACGACATTAAAGATTTGTTTGGTTTTTTGTTGTTGTTTTAACAATTGAATAGGAATAGAAATTTCAAAATCTAACATATTATTATGTCTTCTTTTTAACATTCTACTTAACAAATCTGCAGTAGCATTTAATTCTGATGAATTATTTACTTGAACCGTTAACTTATCAATTTGATGATAATTACCTCTCGGAATTCTCTTTTTTGGGCCTTCTTGAGGTCCAAAAATCATCATATTTCCTTCAGGTAAAGGTGCGTCACTAATAATTTTACGGTCTTTATAACGAACTAAAAATGTTTTTATAGGCACATATACATCTTGATTTAAATCTCTAATACCTAAGTTTTCTTGTGCATTTTCTGAAATAAATTTTTCTTCGATTACTCCAATTACTTGTAACCAAACATCTTTTACTTTAATTTGTTTGCCAATGGCACTTTCTCCAGTAAAAAGTTTTTTTTCTATTTTTTTTCCAATAATACAAACAGGCAACGCGTTTTCTGCTTGTACATCAGAAAAGTTTTTTCCGCTTTCTATAGCAATGTTAGATGTGGCAAAAAAGGCTGAAGAAACGCCAATTAATTTTACAGGACTTTGTCTTCCTTTTTTAATGACGTAAGTTTCTAAAATTATTTCGGGACTCGCTGTTTTTACTGTAGGGATATTTTGTTTGATGCTATTTACATCTAACATATCTAAACCTTTAGAAAAGCGTTTTGCAGTAATACCTCCAGCATCAGAATCTTCTTCTTCATTATCGCTTTCTTTTTCATCAGGAATAGGCGTAATAACAATATTGTTAACACCAACCAATTCTAATTGTGCCAGAATTTCTTTCTCTGCACCATTACCTATGGCAAGCATTGTAATTACCGCAGCAACACCAAAAATAATTCCTAAAGAAGTTAGTAAAGTTCTTATTTTATTAGCCAAAATTACACGTACAGCTTCACTAAAATTAGCTTTTAGTTTTTCGATATAGATCTTATCAATCATAAAACTAGTTTAGTTTAGCTATTTGTTCTTTATCATAGCCTTCTGGTTTGTTTAAATAAACTACATCTTCTTCTGTTAAACCTTCTGTAATTATTACAGCATCATTATTAGAATCACCAATTTTCACTTGTTTTTTAGCAACCGAAAATCCAGATTTTGCATAAACGTACGTAATTGAATCTTTCGAAAATATGGCCTCTAATGGAATACTCAACACATCTTTACGTTCAAAAGTTAAAATTTTGTTTGATGTTGTCATTCCAGGTCTAATATTGTTGTTAGAGCCTTTTAATTTTATTAAGACTTGAAAAACTTTAATATCTGAACCACGTTTCTTTTCGCCAACATTGGCAACGCTAGTTACAACACCTTCCATTTCAATATCTGGGAAAGCATCAAAACCCACTTTTACAGGCAGATCTTTTTTAATTTTTCTAATATCAACCTCATTCGCATACGTTTTAGACTCCATTTTGGTTAAATCTGGCAAACTGGCAATGGTTGGATTCCAAGGGCTAATATCAGAACCTACTTTTTTCTTAGAACCATCCCAGTTTTTGTCATAGGTAATCATTCCATTTCCATCAGAATAAATGGTGAAAGATTTTAGTAATTTTAGTAAATCATCTAATTTTTTTCTAATTTTAGAAACTTGAGTACCTACTTCAACCATTTTTGCGTTGGCTTGTCTTTTTTTAATCTTGTAGTTTTCTAGTTTTTCTTTTAAATCTCGCTCGGCTTTTTCTAGATTTATTTCTAGTTTTTTAATCGTTGCTGGTGGCTCATAAATAGATTGTTTTAATTCTAATGAAGTTTCTTCCATACTAAAACGTAAATCTTTTATGGAGTTTCTTTCTTGTTTTAATGAAAGAGTAGTATCTAATTGTTGCTGTGTGAATTTAGATTCTGCTGTTTCTAAATTAAGTTGTGCATCTAAAATTTGCTCATTTACACCACTTGGGTCTAACCTTCCAACATAATCACCTTTTTTAACGATACTACCTTCTGCTACTAAATCTTGAATTTTTATATTATTCAATCGAAATTTTCTAAGATTATCGGGGCCATTAATTTTCTTTAAACTAGTAGATTGTGCTTCTCCAGAAGTAATGACCTCACTAATAAAATCTCCCTTTTTTACTTTTGTAGTAATGTAAATATCACCTTCTGCTGCAGGTGAAAAATAGCTGTAAATAAAGTAAATTACAATTAATACAATTACAGAAATAATGGCTGTACGCTTCTTGTTCATTAGTTTTTAGTTTGATAGAACACCAAATCTAACTAAAAAGGAGCGCTATTTAGCGCTCCTTGTGTTAATGTTTTATGAAAATTTATGTTAAAATTTACGATAAAATTTCATTTAATGTATTATTTGGTCTCATCGCATTTGCAACTAAATCTTCATTTGGTAAATAGTAACCACCTATATTAACGGCTTTACCTTGCATTTCATTTAATTCTGCAACAATTTTTTCTTCATTTTTAGTTAATGCTTCATAAATTGGAGTAAACTCGGCCTTTAAGGCTGCATTTTTATTTTGATAAACTAAACCTTCTGCCCAGTATTTGGCTAGGTAAAAGTGACTTCCTCTATTGTCTAACTCACCAGCTTTTCTTGAAGGCGATTTATCGTTTTCTAAAAATTTATCTGTTGCATCATCTAAAGTTTCTGCTAAAACCAATGCTTTTTCATTATTATTTGTGTTTCCTAAATGTTCTAAAGAAACTGCTAAAGCTAAAAATTCTCCTAAAGAATCCCAACGTAAATGGTTTTCTTCTAAAAATTGTTGAACGTGTTTTGGAGCAGAACCACCAGCACCAGTTTCAAATAAACCACCGCCATTCATCAGCGGAACAATAGATAGCATTTTAGCAGATGTACCCACTTCTAAAATTGGGAATAAATCTGTTAAATAGTCACGTAAAACATTTCCAGAAACAGAAATGGTATCTTCTCCTTTTACAATTCTTTCTAATGTAAATTCTGTTGCTTTTATTGGTGATAAGATGCTAAGATCTAAACCATCCGTATTATGATTTGGTAAATATGTATTTACTTTTTTAATAATTTCTGCATCATGTGCTCTATTTTCATCTAACCAAAAAACAGCAGGTGTTTCTGACGCTCTAGCTCTTGTTACTGCTAATTTTACCCAATCTTGAATTGGTAAATCTTTGGTTTGACACATTCTCCAAATATCACCTTCTTCAACAGTATGCTCAATTAAAATAGTTCCATTAGCATCAGTAACAATTACTTTTCCATCTGCAGCAATTTCAAAAGTTTTATCATGAGAACCATATTCTTCTGCTTTTTGTGCCATTAAACCAACATTTGGTACTGTTCCCATAGTTGTTGGATCAAATGCACCATTCTTTTTACAGAAGTCTATGGTGGCAGAATAGATACCTGCATAAGAACTATCAGGAATTACTGCTTTAGTATCTTGTAATTCGCCGTTTGCATTCCACATTCTTCCAGAAGTTCGAATCATCGCTGGCATAGAGGCGTCAATAATTACATCAGAAGGCACGTGTAAATTCGTAATTCCTTTATCAGAATTTACCATAGCTAAGTCTGCCGAATTTTTATAAACAGCATCAATATCTGCTAAAATTTCAGCTTTTTTATCTGCAGTTAATTCTTCTAAATTGCTTATCACATTTCCAAAACCAACATTTGGGTTTACACCGATTTCATTAAAAGTTTCTCCGTGTTTCGCAAATAAATCTTTGTAAAATATTTTTACTGCGTGGCCAAAAATAATTGGGTCAGAAACTTTCATCATCGTAGCTTTCATGTGCAATGAAAGCAACACGCCTTGTTTTTTTGCATCTGCAAATTCTTCTTCTAAGAAAGCAATTAACGCCTTCTTATTTAAAACAGTGGCATCTATAATTTCTCCATCTAATAAAGATATTGAATCTTTTAAAATAGTTTCTCCACCATTTAATGCCATATGTTTTATAGAAATAGTTGTTGCATTAGCAACTGTTACCGATTTTTCGTTATTAGCAAAATCACCACTACTCATTGTAGCTACGTGTGTTTTAGAATCGGCACTCCAAGCACCCATTGAATGTGGGTTTTTACGAGCGTAGTTTTTAATAGCTTTAGGTGCTCTTCTGTCTGAATTACCTTCACGTAAAACAGGGTTTACAGCAGAACCTTTAACTTTATTATAACGTGCTAAAATTTCTTTTTCATCTTCTGTTTTTGCATTTTCAGGAAAATCTGGTAATGCGTATCCTAAATTCTGTAATTCAGATATAGCAGCAGTTAATTGAGAAACCGAAGCGCTGATATTTGGTAATTTTATAATATTTGCTTCTGGTTTTTTAGCTAAATCTCCTAAAATGGCTAGTGCATCTTCAACTTTTTGATCTTCGGTTAAATAATCTGAAAAGTTCGCTAGAATTCTAGCCGCTAAAGAAATATCCTTTACTTCAATTTCTATATTAGAAGATTTTGTAAACGCTTTTACAATTGGTAAGAATGACCTTGTTGCTAAAGCGGGAGCTTCATCTGTTTTCGTGTATACAATTTTAGCTGTTTGGCTCATTTGGGCTTATTTTTTAGATTTTTAGTTTCAACGAAATTGATTTCGTAAAAAGCGGAGCAAATTTAAGAATTTAAAGTGATAATAGTATTGATGATTCATTATTAATAGTGCTGTTTTTATGAGGTATTAATAATAAATTCGAGTAATTGGTAAGAATATGAGTTTATTTAAAAATAAAAGCCATATCATACAATTTCTTGCAATGATATGGCTTCTTTAAAATAGCTATCTGTATGACCCGCATTTCTGCAAAATCGCATAAAAGTTGCCTTTTATATTTCTTTTTCAAGAAATTACATTCACTATTTCTGTTTTGAAATATTCTTCATTTTAAATTCGCGTTACGCTTTTCTAAAAATATTAGGAATATTTCTATTGTTTACTCGTTAAACTTTATGCAAAAATCTATGTGATTATACAATTTGTTAGCATCTTAAAATAGGTTTAGCTTTTATAAATAGTTAACTTTAAATTTTTTAAGATGAAATGCAACTTTCGTTGGCAGATATTCTTTAGTTTTCAAAGATTTCCTCTTTAATTTTGGCTTTTTTACTTTAGTCAAATAACATTAAATTGTATCATAAATTAATTTTCAGCTTAATGACAAAACAATATAAATAAAGAACTTTATTCTAATCTACACGATACTATATTTTGGTTTTTATCCCGCTACATTAGAGCATTATGTAAATTTAGATATATTTTATAGATATACAGTTTTTTTTACAAAATACTAATTAACAAACTGTTAACCATAGTTATTAACAATTGTTAAATAAAAAAGCGTCGTGAACTATTCACAACGCTTTTAAGTATTTTTAAAAAAGAGATTTTATCTTCTTTTTTCAGTAATTCTAGCTTTTTTACCAGTAAGACCTCTAAAGTAGAAAATACGCGCTCTACGTACTTTACCTCTTTTATTAACTTCAATTTTTTGAATAGAAGGCAAGTTTACAGGGAAAATTCTTTCTACACCTACTGTACCAGACATTTTTCTGATGGTAAATGTTTCTGAAAGGCCAGTTCCTCTTCTTTGAATAACAACTCCTCTAAAAAACTGAGTTCTTACTTTTTCTCCTTCTTTAATTTCGTAATACACAGTAATTGTATCACCTGCTGCAAATTCTGCAAATTCTTTTTTTGTTACAAATTCGTCTTGAACAAATTTTATTAAAGATTCCATATCTTTTAATTTAATGGTTTTTGTAAAACAACATTCACGATTTCTTCGTCAGAGGTTAATTTAGCGGTTGCAAAAGTAATACTTTTTTTTATTTGATAAAAACTAAAGTAAATTATTTTTTGTACTGATAGTTAGTACAGTAGTACGCCCAAAACTTACGAACTTCTTTAGCATTCACTTTAATTATAATTGGCTTTAGTTCAGTTACTTCTTCAAAATAGTTATCTAACACATTTAAATGTTCACCTTTTTTATTTTTATCCTTAAACCGTTTGTCAGAGTCTATAAATAGTGCGTTCTTTCCATTGAGTGCAGATAAATCATCACCTAAATAATCAAAATGTAAAGCAGGCATTCCTAAAACGTTTTGTGCATATACTTTTTCATCCATAAAAAAGTTTAAGCAAGCTGAAGTTTTGTAATTATCATCAGAAAAAACAAACGTATTTATTTGATTTTCTTTTAAATGTTCGATTTCTGTAGCCAATTCTTGCCAACCAACCCAAGTATCATCACTTTTAATAGGTACTATATAAAATACTACTTGTAACCCAACCAAAATGTGAAAAACAATTGAGATTATAATTTGAGTTTTTATTAATTCTTTGCTGATAAACATTGCTGCTAGAATAATTCCTGAAATGTAGGAAGGCATCATCCAGTTCAGCTTTACCCAATAAATAGGTGTAAGTAGAAAAAATCCAACAAAAGTTGGGATAAAAAATGCCAACAAGAACAAGGTCTTAGCTTGCGGAATTTTAAACTTTAAAATGGCTCTTTTAATGTATTTATAGGTAAATGTGATAAAAATCAAAAATAACACTGGTAATAGCAAGAACATTTGATGCCCAATTGCTCCAAAGAAATAACCGGGTGAAATTTTAAATTCGCTAATTGAACTGGTTCTTTCTGAAGATTGAAAAGCAAAGGATGCAAATTCGTTTTGGTAATTCCAATACCAAACAGGAAAAGTCACGGCTACTGAAATTAGTAAGGAAATCCATAACCAAGGAGAAATTAATAATTTTCTATATTTATTTGAGAAAATGAGAAATGCTATTAAGCCTAATTGCAAAACTAAAGCCGTGTATTTGCTATTGAAAGCAAGACCCATTGCAATTCCGCCAAAAATCCAAAACCATTTTTTCTCTTCAAAAATAGCTTTGTACAAACATATTAAACTCAATGTCCAGAATAACAATAAGGGTACATCTGGCGTAGAATTAAATGATAAGATGGAAATAAAAATAGTAGACGCCAATAAAACAATGGCGCTTTCTAACTTTTGTTTTGATAAGAAATACGTTGCTAATTTGTAAAAACTTAAAATCGTAAGTGATGTAATAAAAAAATCTGCAAGTTTTACAACGAATATAGATTGACCAAAAACCTCAGAAAATATTCTTAAGATATACCCAATCATTCCTGGATGATCGAAATACGATAATGATAAATTTTGTCCGTACAAATAATAATAGGCATCTTGTGGCATTAAGCCCATAAATGGCAATAAAATCAATCGAAACAATTGAAAACCTAAAACCCAAGAAATGGCTTTGTTATTTTTTAGAAGATTTATAAAATTATTCATCTAATAGGTCTGGTCTTATTTGTTGTGTTCTTTCGTAAGCTTTTTCGCTTCGCCAATCGTCAATTTTAGGAAAATTACCAGATAATAAAATTTCTGGCACTTTCATTCCTTCAAAATCGGCGGGTCTTGTGTACACTGGAGGCGATAATAAATTGTCTTGAAAAGAATCTGTTAAAGCAGATTGTTCATCACCAATAACACCAGGAATTAAACGCACTACAACATCTACTAAAACAGCTGCAGCCAATTCGCCACCAGTTAAAACGTAATCTCCAATAGATATTTCTTTGGTAATGTATTTATCTCGAATACGTTGATCTACGCCTTTATAATGCCCTGTTAAAATCAGAATATTTTCTTGTAAAGAAAGCGTGTTTGCGGTAGATTGATTTAAGGTTTTTGCATCTGGAGTCATATAGATAATTTCGTCATACGTTCTCTCCGCTTGTAATTTTTTAATACAATTGGCAATAGGTTCTATCATCATAACCATACCTGCACCGCCACCAAATTGTGTATCATCAATTTGTTTGTAGTTTCCTAAACCATATTCTCGTAAATCGTGAATTACAATTTTTGCCAAACCTTTTTCTTGAGCACGTTTAATAATAGAATGATTAAAAGGGCTGTCTAATAAATTTGGTGCTACTGAAATAATGTCTATTCGCATTTTGCAAATGTATGAATTTAGTTGAGTAACCAATACATATAAATGTTCAATACACTAACTAACAATTATCGTAAAGGGAATACTATATTTTGCATTTACAGAATTTCCATTTTGATAACCGGGTTCAATTTTAGGCATTTTTTTCATTACACTTACCACTTCTTTTATGATCTCAATATGCGGTGCTTTTACATTAATATCAATAATTTGGCCTTGTTTATTTATTTTAAACTGTATATAAATATCTTTTCTTCCTTTTGTTAACCCTAGTCTCTTAGGTAAGTCTGCATCAAATTTTCTTGAAAAATTCATTTGCACTCCTCTGCTAAAGCAATTTTTAGCTGCTGCTATGTTTTTAGAAGTTTCGCAACCAAGTAATATTGGAGGTCTTATATTACCAATTAAAGAACTGGCATTTATAATTGCCTTTTGATCTTTAAAAGATAATATTTGGATTATATGTTTGTTTAACTTTCTTTTGTCTGCAAAAGTCAATTTTTCAATAGGGTATTCTTTGAATAGTTTTTTAATTTTTTGATCTAAAAAATTAGATCTTGCATTTGTAGTGATATTGAAAAGGTTTTCATTTTCATCAATCTCGAAAGTAATTGTTAACATGCGATTAATTCGACTTAAGTTCGATTTTTTAAGATCTTCTTCAGTCAGATTGTTTTTAAAATATAGAGAAAAATCATTAGAGATACTTGGTTTTGAAAAAGCCGAAAATTCTTTACTATTGTCTTTGACAATAATTTTCTTATCTTTTGTAAACTCAAGTTTAACTCGATGTTTGGCAGCGTAAAAAGTATTATTTAAGGCAGCCGGTTCAATAAAAAAAGAAAAAGAATTAAATACGCGATTGATTTCAGTTTTAAAGAAACTAGAAATTTCTTTGTCTTTATTCACTAATTTACCTTCTTTATTAACGGCAAACTTTAGTATGAGTTCGGCATCTTTATTAAAAAATAAATCTAAATATTTACCATTATTTAAATTTACTTGATTTTCTGACACACTATTGTTTAACGAATTGAAATTTACATTTTTATAAAAATGTTTTTTCACCTCTAAATTTAAACAATTTTTGATGTCTTCATAGAGATCTAAATCTTTACATTCAGCGCAAATAGGTGGTTTTTCTATAATAATTGTAGCGCTACAATTAAAAATTTTCTTACTTCCTTTCTTGCTAATAATTTGTAGCGAATATTTATTTCTACTTTTTAATGAATCATATCCAATATGTTTTTCGAAATAATCTTTAAAAGTATTTTTAATGGCCTTGTAATAATCATCAGTTCCTTTTGAAGTGATGTTTAATTTGTATGGTTCTCCTTCTTTATTGATGTAAAAAGAGAGTGTTATATTTTTATTGTTTTTAAAAAATGCTGCTTTTTTTAATAATTTCTTTTTTACATTTTCTTTAAAGAACAATGAAAGTGCATTGTTTGTATTAGGATTTGAGTATTTTTCATAGTCAAATTTTTGAGACGATTGAGAAAAACACAATAAAAATGAAAAGAGGGAAATTATGGTGAGGTACTTTTTCATCGTTTTAATTCAGTTTAATTTTAAAGTTATTTTATACATTTAAAAACCTGCTTTTTTGAAATTAAATAGCATTGCTTTTTTACATTACAATATCATTTTTCCAAACATAAGGTTCAGGAATATTTGTATCATCAATTAATTGACGAATGTCAATTTCTATTCCTCTACTTAAATCTGTTATTGGCACATCATTTACGCCACCTTCAAATGGGTTTTCTGTGTTTTCTCCAATTTTTTCCATTGTATGAAAAACCCATGCAAGTAAAGCACTAAAAGGAATTGAAAACCACACAAAATGTCTTGCAATAAACTCTTGAATAAGATGCCCAAAATTAGTTCTAGATGTATGAATGGCTAAATCTTCTACAATATGTTTGCCAATACTTTCAAACTCTTCCATAATTCCAAATGGAAGCAAAATGATAAAAATCCAAACAAAAATATAATTTAAAGTAGCATATTGTCTTGGATAAGGAAAGTTTTTAATGCGTTCAGATTTTCCTTGTAAAGTATATAACTCTACCAAAACATTTGTCATTTCCATATGTCTAAAATCTTCAATAAGCCCAATGTTCATAAGCTCTTTTAGTCGCTTAGATTGTTTGCCTAAAAATTGCGAAGGTTTGTTTCCTTTAGCAAATATTTCTTGATATTCATCTTCAGAAATGTATGGTTTTATGGCATCTTTGATATCAATTTTGTCTTCTAGAACCCTATAATGATTTTTTCTAAAAGCCGCATTTTGTTTGTTTTTTTTGAGATGTGTTTCCCAAGGTTTATCTGCCCTCATTTGATAACGTAAGGCAGTTAGCCAAGCAATATGTCTATAGACCAATTCTTTTTTTACGTCATGTAATTCATCATTAGATACGGAATTTTTGGCATGAGTTGTATCAATAAAATCTTTTACCATAATTGTCCAAGACCTAGAAGTGTTTACAATACCTCCCCATATTTTTCGGGCTTCCCAAAGTCTATCATATGATGCATTATTTTTAAAACTGACGATAAATGAAATTGCAGTACCCAAAACACCTAAAGGTAACCAAGGTACATGCAACCATTTTAAGCCAAGAATATCAAATAAAAGCACAGGTATTGTGCCTATTAAAAGAAATAGTAAAATTTCTCTACTCGTCCATTTTAGCATTCCTTTAATGGGGAAAATTCTTTTTGTGTACATATGATAAGATGTTAAAGTACCAAATATAAACTTTTTGAATCCTTATATTTGTGTAACCAATAATTTTTATAAAATGAAAAAAATATTCTTGCTATTCTTATTGAGTTCACTTGCTGTATCAGCTCAAAAAGTAGATTTGTCTTATTATTTACCTAAAAACACTACTTATAACCCAAATATACCAACTCCAGAGTCTGTGATTGGCCATGAAGTGGGTGAGTGGCACATTACCCATGATAAATTGGTAGCATATATGAAAGCTTTGGCAGCTTCTTCAGATAGAATTTCAATTGAAAATAGAGGAAAAACGTATGAAGACAGGCCTTTATTGTTGTTAACAATTACAGCACCAGAAAATCATAAAGATTTAGAGAATATCAGAAAAAAACATATTGAAGCCACAAATAACAACGCTGTAGATGTTTCTAAAAACCCAATAGTTGTTTACCAAGGGTTTTCTATTCATGGAAATGAGCCAAGTGGTTCTAATGCTGCTTTAGCTGTTGCTTATTATTTGGCTGTTGCACAAAATATAGATGATTTATTAAACAATACAGTTGTTCTTTTAGACCCTTCTTTTAACCCAGATGGATTGCAACGTTTTGCGTATTGGGCAAATACAAACAGAAGTAAAAACATTAATCCAGATCCAAATGATAGAGAATATTCTGAGATTTGGCCAAGAGGAAGAACCAACCATTATCAGTTTGATATGAATAGAGATTGGTTGCCAGTTCAATTGCCAGAAAGTACAGCAAGAATTGCAAGTTTTCATAAATGGTTGCCAAATATTTTAACAGATCATCATGAAATGGGCAGCAATTCGAGTTTCTTTTTTCAACCTGGAATTCCAAGCAGAACAAATCCGTTAACGCCACAAATGAATCAAGATTTAACCAAAGAAATTGCAACGTATCACGCAAAAGCTTTAGATAAAATTGGCTCATTATATTATTCAGAAGAAAGTTTTGATGATTTTTATTATGGTAAAGGTTCAACGTTTCCTGATATTAACGGAAGTATAGGAATCTTGTTTGAACAAGGAAGTTCTAGGGGACATGCACAAGAAACTGAAAACGGAATTTTAACGTTCCCTTTTACGATTAGAAACCAGTTTACGGCGGCCTTATCTACTTTAGAAGCTGCAAAAAATATGCGTGTAAAAATCTTAAAATATCAACAAGATTTTTACAAACAATCTAGAAATTCAGGAACAAATAAAGCCATTGTTTTTGGCGATGAAAAAGATGCTGCTAAAAGTTATCTCTTGGCAGAAGTGCTCAAAAAACAACATATTAAAATTCACGAAGTAAAGGCAGATTTTACTGAAAACGGAAAAAAATTCAAAAAAGGATACAGCTATGTGGTGCCTATGAATCAAAAAAATCAACGTTTGGTAAAAGCCATGTTTGATGTACAAACTACTTTTAAAGACAGTTTGTTTTACGACATTTCTGCTTGGACATTCAATCATGCTTTTGGAGTTGATTTTGCAGAAAATGTATCGCTTTCTAAAGCGGGCCAAGAAATTACAGAGTTAAAAATGAGTACTGGTGCTGTCTCTTTTAAAAGTGATTATGGGTATTTAATGCCTTGGAATGAGTTTTATACTCCAAAAGCGCTAAACACCATTTTGCAGAAAGGTTTGCGTGCTAAAGTGTCTATGAAAAACTTTAATAATGGAGGTAAAGCTTATGAATATGGAACTATTTTTATTCCTGTTCAAAATCAAAAATTAAATGCTGATGAATTGCATCAATTTTTAGGAAAAGTTGCTGAAGAAAGTCATTTGAAAATAACTGGAGTTACCACTGGTTTGAACGACGGAATTGATTTAGGAAGTAGAAATTTTGCAAATGTTACCAAACCAAAAGTAGCTATGATTGTGGGTGATGGAATTGCAGGAAACGATTCTGGAGAAATTTGGCATTTGTTCGATCAGCGTTTTGATATGTACCTTACACGTTTAGATACCCGTAATTTATCACGAATGGATATTGCAGAATACACTCATATTATTATACCTAGTGGAAGGTTGGAAAAAAGTGCTGTAGAAAAAATTAAAACTTGGGTTAGCAATGGTGGCGTAGTTGTAGGGTATAAAAATACAGCAAGATGGTTGGCAAGTAATAAAATGATTAGTTTAACTTTTGAAAGCGCAAAAAAAGATTCAGTAAAAAATGTTTCATTTGAAAATAGATCTTTACAGTCTGGAGCACAAGTTATTGGAGGTGCAATTTTTGAAGCAAATGTAGACAGATCTCATCCTATAAATTTCGGATATAAAAATGACAAAGTCGCTTTGTTTCGTAATTCTACACTATTTCTAAAAGCAGATAAAAACAGTTATAATAATCCTATTCAATATACAGCGAATCCATTGCTAAGTGGTTATATATCAAAAGAAAATGCAAAAGTAATACCAAATACAGTGCCTTTTAAAGTACAACGTTTTGGTAAAGGGCGCGTTGTAGTTTTTACAGATAACACCAATTTTAGAGCGTTTTGGTTTGGCACGAATAAGTTGTTGATGAATACAATTTTCTTTGGTGATAAGATGTAATTGATGATTAATAAAAATGATGATTACTATAAGTGGAAAAGAGAATATAAATTAAAACAAAAACAAGATAAAAAAGATGTATTAAGAAGAGCTTTTTTAGTTTTTGGGTCAATAATTATCTTCGGTGTTTTAATTTTTTATTGGAGTAAAGGAAGTTTTCAATTTATAGGTAATGAAACGAATGAAGTGGAGGCATATGAAATTTTAATTAATGATTATCATATTGGAAAAGGATATTATAAACCTAGGTTAACCATCAAATATAAACACAATAATAAAACCTATATCAAATATAAAAATATTGATGATAGCTCTAAACACAAACCTTCTGGAGATAATGAAGTGGTTTATGTTTCTGCCATTGTTACTTATTCAGTTAATAATCCTAAAAATGCGAAGGTGAGATTAATTTTTAATTAATGTAACAAAACACATTGTAACACGTCTTATTTATATAACCAACTAAATTATATAATGAGTTTCTTTAGAGTTTTATTCGCCATAATTTTCCCACCTCTTTCAGTGATCGATAAAGGTTGTGGTTCTTTTTTTATTATCTTTTTGTTAACACTTTGTGGCTGGATTCCCGGAGTTATTGGAGCGTTGGTAATTTTGAATAACCCAAAGAGTTAACGTATTTGCTCGCCATTTTTAATTGGTTTAGGAGCTTTTAGTAAAACTACATTTCCATCAGCATTATAAATACCTAACACCAAACATTCACTCATAAAATTGGCGATTTGTCTTGGTTTAAAATTGAGTATTGCAGAAACCTGTTTATTTAAAAGTTCTTCTTTTGAATACAAATCTGTGATTTGAGCGCTCGATTTTTTAACGCCTAATGCACCAAAATTAATTTTTAATTGATAAGCTGGTTTTTTGGCTTTTAGAAAGTCATTTACCTCAATAATAGTTCCTATTCTAATATCTACTTTTAAAAAATCTTCAAAGGTAATTTCGTCTTTCATAGTTTTAGACCGTTACACAATTAAACACTTTTTCTTTTCTTACCTAATTTTTGAATTACCCAAAGAGGACCAATCAATAAAAACTCTAAATCTTTTAAAAATGATGGTTTTGCACCCTCTACCTTATGGCCGTAAAATTGACCAATCCAAGCCAAAACAAAAATGATAATTGAAGCGTATAATAAATTGAAGTTATTAGCAATCCAAAAATTACCAATAATACAAAGTAACATTACAAAAATCATTTCTACAAAATACCAAAAACCTAATTTTAAATAAAAAAAAGAAATAATAACACCAATTACAACAGCCCAGTTTTCTAAAAGTGGATTGTATAAACCAAAAGTGCTTTCTAAAAACGAAGCAGGTATACTCATTAATAAGCCAATTACACTAAAAAATATCAGTGGCACACAAATGTAATGTATGGCTTGGTTGGTTTCATCTTGATGACTTATTGCATATTCATCAAAATATTCTTGAGCGTTTTTCATTGTCTTTTAATTTGGAATTTTAAAGATAGTACATTTTTAAGAAAAACTCATAAACGGATAAATCTTGTTATTTCCAACCTTTACGCAGCATTAACTGCTCTATATGTGCATAATGGTGCTGGCAATGCCAAGCATAAATACCAATATTCATCTTTAAACTAACAGTTTCTTTTCCTGAAGGATGAATAAAAGATTTTTCTAAATCGCTTTCTGTTAACAAATGTAACAAATATACCCATTTTGCGTGTAAACCTTTTAACGCATCAATGGTTAAAAGAATTGGACTAGATTTTGAGTCTAATAATTCTGCCCAACTTTTTTCATCATAAACCTTTATTATGGGTGAATTTTCAGTTAATGCCCATTTAAAGCGCGTATAAGAATTATGATGACTGTCATAACAATGATGTATTACTTGCCTTATTGTCCAACCACCATCTCTGTAACGAGTTTCAAGTTGGTTTTCAGATAAATCTCTAACCAAAAACTCTAATTCATACGGAAATCTCTCAATATCAGAAATCCAATTTTCAATCTTTTTTTTGGTGATGTTTTCTGGAATATCAGCCAAACCAATAGGATACTTTAATTGTTCTAATGTCATTTTACTCTTGATTTAGTTTTTCTATAAATCGTTTAGAATTTCGATTTTCAGGATTTATAGCCAATGATTTTTTGAAGTTAAGAATGGCATTTATCGTATCTTTTTTCAAATAATAAGCTTCACCTAAACTATTAAAAACATTTGAACTTTTTGGATATAATTCAGCATTTATTTTAAAAATTTCTAAAGCAGCATCAAAATCATTTTTTTGAATAAAATCGTAACCCAGTCTGTTTAAGCTCCATTCGCGAACTGTAGCATTCAAAGAATCTTTTGCTTGTATCTCTTTAAAAGCTACTAAAGCCTTGTCATATTCTTTTGCTTTAAAATATTCGTTAGGTGTTTTTTCATCAGGCTTTAATTTTTTAAAATTGTATATTATGTCTTTATGTTCTGTTTTAGGAGCTAATTCTATATGCATTTCGGGTTTGCTTACAAACAACATTTTCTCGTTCAATTCTTTCATATAAAAAGAACTGTCATTGATTTTTAGCAATGCGATATCGTCATTTCCGCGCCATTTTGCGTGCATTTCAGCATCTTCAAAGTATATTTCTAAAATTTCATTTGCATTAAATAAATAGCGTCCTGAAGTGGCGTTTATAAAAGCTTCAGTATTTTTAGGTGATGTGCAACTCGTTATCAAAATAAGCAAAAGTAAAGGATACAGAAGTTTTTTCATAATTAGGTTAGATAAAATGGATTCTCTATTTTAGACGACCAATTTACCTGTTTTGTTACAAATTTGTTACATCAAATTAAACTATTCTAAGTTTTTAGGGTCAAACAGAAAAAAAAATTTAATGTTACAACGCCTATATTTTTTTACTTTTTTACTCTCAATTTTTCTATATAGTTGTAGTTCATCACCAGTGAATGAGGCTAATGACGATATCGAAAATCCAGTTATTGATGTCCCTGTAACATCTGTACAACCTAATATTCTTTTACTAATTGCAGATGATGTGAGTAAAGATGCCATTCCGAATTATACAGAAGGCAGTTTAAAAGCAGCAATGCCTAATTTACAAAGTTTAATGAGCTCGGGAATCACTTTTGATAATACGTGGGCATATTCTGTATGTTCGCCAACTCGAGCCTCTATAATCACCGGAAAATATGGAATAAAAAATGGAGTTATAGAGGTGGGAGATCAAATTTCTACATCAGAAACGTCTTTACAAAAATATATTTCAGATCATACGAATAATGCATATGCTAGTGCAATTTTTGGAAAATGGCATATTTCTAACAATACAGATGATGCAGCAACTATGGGTGTAGATCATTTTGCAGGCATAAAACTTGGTGGCGTGCAAGATTATTATAGTTGGCCCTTAATTGAAAACGGTATAAGTGCAACGAACACAACTTATATGACGACTAAATTAACAGATTTAGCCATAGATTGGAAAGATACACAAACTAAACCTTGGTTTCTTTGGATGGCATATACTGCACCTCATACACCTTTTCATTTAGCGCCAAGTAATTTGCATTCCCAAGGTAATTTACCAACAGATGAAGCCTCGATTAATGCAAATCCTTTACCGTATTATTTATCTGCTTTAGAGGCTTTAGATTCAGAAATGGGTAGATTAGTGAATAGCATGTCTGATGAAGAAAAAGCAAATACGATCATTATTTTTATGGGTGATAATGGCACTCCTGGCCAAGTAGCACAAGCTCCTTACGAAAGAAGAACCGTAAAAGGAAGCTTATATCAAGGAGGAATAAATGTGCCAATGGTGGTTTCAGGAAATGGCGTAAATAGAATAGGTGTAAGAGAATTTGCATTAATTAATAGCACAGATTTGTATGCAACTATTGGAAATATGGTAGGAGTCTCAGCAACAGAAATTCATAACAGCCAAAGTTTTTTTGATGTACTAACTGATGAAAATGGGGCTAAAAGAGACATTGTTTATTCCGAAAAAGAAGATGCGTATACCATTAGAAATACGAGCTATAAATACATTAAATATGATACCGGTGCAGAAGAATTCTACAACTTGTCTACAGATGCTTATGAGAATACCAATTTAATAGGCACTAGTTTAACCACAGCAGCTACAGCAGCAAAAAGTGCTTTAATTGCAGAAGCGAATATCGTTAGAAATTAAAACGCAATACAAGTGAAAAGAGCAACCGAAATCCTCTTGTTTTTAAGTTGATATTTGGTTCGTTTGAGAGTAACTACAGATAAATTCAGCCAATTTAATTTCTAAGATCTACTTTTTTCTTAATATCAATAAGTTTGAAGAAAATTATTTTGTGAAGAACAAAATGAAACCTGCATAAAACCGCTTTAAAATGTCATTTCAAGCCCTGTTTTTGATAATAATTTAATAATATCAACCTTATTT
>TARA_R110002126_G_scaffold289578_3_pt1 | contig 31434 bp, 34 predicted proteins | sample TARA_R110002126 | Tara Oceans TARA_R110002126 (sample SAMEA4397536) | marine metagenome | biome: Polar Biome; feature: [DCM] deep chlorophyll maximum layer (ENVO:01000326); material: water (ENVO:00002006), including particulate matter (ENVO:01000060) such as... | depth 30 m | reverse complement strand
TGCAACTCTTGGAAAAGGGAGTTCTATACTTTTAGATATTCCTATTTTATAAATCCCTATTTGTAGGTATTTTGTAGTATGTTAAAAGTTGTATTTTTATAAAAAATAAATTATGATTACAATTATAATGGCAGAAGATCATCAAATGTTAATTGATGGTGTAAAATCTTTCTATGAATATGATGATAAAATTAACATTATTGGTACAGTAAATAATGGTGACGATTTAGTGAAATTAGTCGCTTTAAAACAGCCAAAACTTGTAATTACGGATATTAGAATGCCAATTATGGATGGCATTCAAGCCACAAGAATTATCAAAAATAAATTGCCTCATATACATGTTTTAGCAATGACAATGTTTGATCAGCCAGACGCAATAAAACAAATGTTAGATGCTGGTGCAACGGGTTATATTTTAAAAAATTCTGGTATAAAAATGTTATCTAAAGCTATAGTTACAGTTGCGAATGGAGAAACTTTTTTCGATCCAAATGTGGCTTTTAATTTTATGAATGATTATATAGATGACAATGTAACTATTGGAAAATCTAGTAATGTAATTTTATCAAATAGAGAAAATGAAATTTTAGGTTTAATTGCCAATGGCAAAACATCAAAAGAAATCTCTGAAATTTTATTTATTGCAAAAACAACCGTAGATACGCATCGTAAAAATATGATTCGTAAGCTCGATTTTGCGTCTGCAAATGAATTGGTTAAATATGCCATTGATATGAAATATCAGTTTTAATTTCCAACTTCATTAAAAAATTTAATTCGCATTAAACGCAATTCTTCTTCATCGTAATCGCCATCAAATTCACTTAAAGCTTCCTCAATATCATCTGTTTCAGCTTCCATAAAATATTCGTGAATTTCTTCCTGCTGATCTTCATCTAGCAAATCATCTAAAGCGTAATCGATGTTAATTTTTGTGCCCGAAAAAATAATAACCTCCATCTCTTTTATCAACTCACTCATTTCTATTCCTTTCGATTTAGAAATATCTTCTAATGGAAGTTTCTTATCCGTATTTTGAATAATAAATAATTTTAAGCCAGAATTAACACCCGTACTTTTTACTATTAGATCATCTGGTCTTAAAACATCATTTTCATCTACATAAGTGGCAATCAATTTAACAAAATCTTTACCAAATTTTCTGGCCTTTCCTTCTCCTACTCCATGCACTTTGGCAAGTTCGTCAATTGTAATTGGGTATTTTAAAGCCATATCCTCTAAAGAAGGGTCTTGAAAAACAGCAAAAGGAGGCACACCTAACTTAACGGCCACCTTTTTTCTTGAATTTTTTAATAGTTTAATCAATTTTTCATCAGCTACACCACCTGCAGCTTTATCATTTGTAATAATTGAATTACCATCATTCTCATAATAAGAATGATCTTCTGTCATTAGAAAAGATGTTGGGTTTTTAAGATACCCTTCACCTACTTTCGTCAACTTTACGACTCCATATTGTTCAATTTCTTTCTTAATGAAATTTACCACTAAAACTTGGCGGATTAAAGCCATCCAATAGGCCGCTAGTTTATCTTTACCGATACCGAAAAAAGATTGTAAATGTGTTTTATGAGAAGTTAATAACGCATTTTCTTTACCAACAAGAGTATTTACCACTTCTTTCGCTTTGTATTTTTGAAGTGTATCTTTTACAACTTCTAATAGTTTAACAACATCGTCTTTGGCTTCGTGTTTTTTCTTCGGGTTTCTAGAATTATCATCCATATCTGCACCATCACCATTAATTTCATCGAAATCTTCGCCAAAATAATGCAGTAAATATTTACGTCTGTTCATAGAAGTTTCTGCATAGCCAACAACTTCTTGCAGCAATGCGTGGCCAATTTCTTGTTCTGCAACAGGTTTACTAGCCATAAATTTCTCTAACTTTTCAATATCTTTATAGGCGTAAAATGCCAAACAATAGCCTTCTCCGTCATCTCTACCTGCTCTACCTGTTTCTTGATAATAACTTTCTAAACTTTTAGGAATATCATGATGAATTACAAAACGAACATCTGGTTTATCTATTCCCATTCCAAAAGCAATAGTTGCCACAACAACATCGCAATCTTCCATCAAAAACATATCTTGATGTTTTACTCTGGTTTTAGCATCTAAACCTGCGTGATAAGGCACAGCTTTTAAACCATTTACTTGTAAAATTTGTGCAACTTCTTCTACTTTTTTTCTACTTAAACAATAAATAATACCAGATTTTCCTTCGCGTTGTTTTACAAAACGGATAATATCTTTTTCTACTTCTTTCGTTTTTGGCCTAACCTCGTAAAATAAATTGGCCCTATTAAAAGAAGCTTTAAAGCGATTTGCATCTGTTATACCTAATGTTTTTAAGATATCTTCTTGCACTTTTTCTGTTGCTGTTGCCGTTAAACAAATTACAGGAACGTTATCTATAGCACTAATAATGTGTTTTAAGTTTCTATATTCTGGTCTAAAGTCATGACCCCATTCAGAAATACAATGTGCTTCGTCTATCGCTACAAAAGATATTTTTTGGGTTCTTAAAAAAGTTACATACTCTTCTTTAATAAGAGATTCTGGTGCAACATATAATAATTTTGTAATACCATTTGCAATATCTTCCTTAACCTGGGCTACTTCTGTTTTATTTAAAGAAGAATTTAATACGTGAGCAACTCCATGATGTTCAGATATACCTCTAATGGCATCGACTTGGTTTTTCATTAAGGCAATTAAAGGAGAAACCACAATTGCAGTACCTTCTTGCATTAATGCTGGTAGTTGATAACAAAGAGATTTTCCACCTCCTGTTGGCATTATTACAAAAGTATTCTGTCTGTTTACAATACTTTTTATTACTTCTTCTTGTAATCCTTTAAATTTATTAAATCCAAAAAATTTTTTAAGAGGACTATGTAAATCCATATAAATATTAATTTATCTTTTAAGAACAGAAACCAATTACTATATTGTTTGATGAAACTTATTTTTATAGTAAATTTGTCTGTTTCGTATACCTAAAGATATAACTTTTTTTTATTCTGATAAAAACATAACGCTTGAAAGATAATACTACCATTATTGCAAATGCAAAAAAAACCATTATAGCTGAAAGTAAAGCTATTGCTAACTTGGCTAACTTTATAGATTCTGCATTCGAAAATGCAGTAAAATACATTCATAATTTTAAAGGCAGAGTTATTGTTACTGGTATTGGCAAAAGTGCAAATATTGCAACAAAAATTGTGGCTACCTTTAATTCTACAGGAACTCCCGCAGTTTTTATGCATGCAGCAGATGCAATTCATGGAGATTTAGGAAATGTTTTAGAAGATGATGTTGTAATATGTATTTCTAAAAGTGGAAATACTCCTGAAATAAAGGTTTTAGTGCCGTTAATAAAAAATTATGGAAATAAAATTATTGCTATTACTGGCAATGTAGACTCTTTTTTAGGTAAGAACGCAGATTTTACGCTAAATACGTATGTAGAAAAAGAAGCTTGTCCTAATAATTTAGCGCCAACAACAAGCACAACAGCGCAATTGGTTATGGGTGATGCTTTAGCGGTTTGCTTGTTAGAATTAAAAGGATTTACCAGCAAAGATTTTGCAAAATATCATCCTGGTGGTGCTTTAGGAAAACGATTATATTTACGTGTTTCTGACTTAATTAAAAATAATGAATTACCTCAAGTTTCTGAAGATGATAGCATTGCTAAGGTAATTATAGAAATGTCCGAAAAACGTTTAGGAGTAACGGCTGTTACTAAAAATGATAAAATTATCGGAATTATTACTGATGGTGATATTAGAAGAATGTTAAGTAAAAGCACAGACATCAATACGTTTCTAGCAAAAGATATTATGAGTAAAAACCCAAGAACTATTCATAAAGATGCTATGGCTATTGATGCTTTAGACAAATTAGAAAATAGTAGTATAACGCAAATTTTAGCAATTGATGATGCAAATAATTATGCAGGAGTTGTACATTTACATGATTTAATTAAAGAAGGAATTTTTTAATGGCTACACAACAAAATGAAATGTCTTTTTTAGGACATTTAGAAGAATTAAGATGGCATTTAGTAAGAGGTTTTGCTGCAATTTTTATTTTAGCAATTACCTTCTTTATTTTTGCAGAAGAGGTATATACACACTTTTTACTGGCTCATACCAGCCCAGATTTTATAACCTATAGATTATTTTGTGACTTTTTCAATTTATTTGGTATGGATAGCGATTTTTGTTCCATCAATATAGGTGAAAAAAAACTACAAAGTATAAAAGTAACTTCTCAGTTAATGAATTCCATTTGGTCTTCTTTAATTTTAGGTTTAATTGTGGCATTCCCTTATTTATTATGGGAAATTTGGCGCTTTGTTTCTCCCGGTTTAACAGCAAATGAAATTAAAAAATCAAGAGGGTTTATTTTTATTGCTTCTTTACTCTTCTTTATTGGTGTTGCTTTTAGTTTTTATGTAATTGCACCTGTATCTATCAATTTTTTATACAATTATCAAATTACAGATACTATTGAAAATAGTTTTACTTTAGAATCTCATATTGGACTGGTTACAAATATGTTATTAGGGGTTTCAATTTTATTTGAATTGCCTGTATTGATTTATTTCTTAGCAAAAATCGGCTTAATTACGCCAGAATTTTTAAAACGATATAGAAAACACGCTTTGGTAGTTGTACTAATTTTAGCCGCAATTATTACACCGCCAGATGTTGCAAGTCAGGTTATTGTAGCAATACCAATTTTAATATTATATGAAATCGGAATTATTGTAGCAAGAAGAGTTATAAAAAAACAAGAAAAGGATGCAAACAAAGGTTAAAGAATTTAATGAGTATCGTTCTAAAATGAACGAGAAAATTTTAGCTTCAGATAATAAAGTTATCAAAAGAATTTATAATTTAGATACCAATACTTTTAAGCAAGGGCATCTTCCTGTAAAAACAAAAGAACTTTTAGGCTTGGTAGCCTCTGCAGTATTAAGGTGTGATGATTGTGTGCAATATCATTTAGAATCTGCCATGAAAAATGGAGTTACTAAAGATGAAATGATGGAAACTATGTCTATAGCAACTTTAGTAGGCGGTACAATTGTAATTCCGCATTTAAGAAGAGCTGTTGAGTATTGGGAAGCCTTAGAAAACGAAGAAGTGTAACTGTTACGTTTTTTACTTCTGTAAATGACTAGATGTTTATGAATGCTTTAAGACTCATAATAAACATACTTTATTACTTTTACACAAAATCAACAATTAAACGTTTCCATTATTAAACAATTACATATTTAGAAGTATGATTTTAAGAGCAGAAAACATTCAAAAAATATACGGAAGTAGAAAAGTTGTACAAGGTATTTCTCTAGAAGTTCAACAAGGAGAAATTATCGGACTTTTAGGTCCTAATGGCGCCGGAAAAACAACTTCTTTTTATATGATTGTTGGTATGGTAAAACCAAATGAAGGTCATATTTATTTAAATGATGAAGAAATAACCAATGATGCGATGTACAAACGCGCGCAAAAAGGTATTGGGTATTTGGCACAAGAGGCTTCTGTATTCAGAAAATTATCTGTGGAAGACAATATAATGTCTGTTTTACAATTCACAGACTTATCAAAAAAGGAACAAAAAATAAAATTAGAATCTTTAATAGAGGAGTTTAATATTGGACACGTTCGTAAAAATAGAGGAGATTTATTATCCGGAGGAGAAAGACGTAGAACAGAAATTGCGCGTTGTTTGGCTTCTGACCCTAATTTTATTTTGTTAGATGAACCTTTTGCGGGTGTAGATCCTATTGCTGTAGAAGATATACAAAGTATCGTTGCGCAATTAAAAAACAAAAATATTGGTATTTTAATTACAGATCATGATGTACAAGCTACCTTAGCTATTACAGATAAAACTTATTTAATGTATAATGGAAGCATTTTAAAAGAAGGAACTCCTGAAGAACTGGCTGCTGATGAAATGGTGCGTAAAGTATATCTCGGTAAAGATTTTGAGCTGAAAAAGAAGAAATTTGTTATTTCTTAAAATTCCCTATATGCCACAAAATCCCTGAAGGATCGTGTAAAAAAAATTCTTTACCCCAATCATTATCTATAATTTCAGACAATCTTACTTTTGGGAATTTTTGAGTAAGCTGTTTATTTTTTAATTCTGCTAAATACACTTCAAGGTTTTCTACCTCTAAAAAAAGCATGGAATTATCTACCCAATCTTTTACATATGCTTTTTGTAAGTAAAAACTCAGCGTTTCATCAACCTTAAAAACAGACATATTTTCTGATAAAATAATTTCTAAAAACTCTAATTCTTTATAAAACTCTCGAGATTCTTCAAAGTTTTTAGCACCAATAAACGGTCTTATCGATTTAAAATCAGGCATAATTAGTCAACAATTTCATTAATGGCAATACAAAAATGAAAGCTTACTCCTTTTTTACCATCTTCTCTATGTTTTACGTAAATTTCGCCACCTAATCTTTTAATGATCGATTTTACAGTAGCCAAACCAATACCGGTATTTTCGTTATTAATGTTGTTTAATGTTTCAAACATATCAAAAACTTTCTCCCAATATTCTTTTGCTATACCTGGTCCATTATCATTATAAGTAAAATGATAATATTTATCATCCTTCTTAAAAGCTACTTCGAGTTCAACTTTATCTTCATCAGAAAACTTTCTAGAATTCGATATTAAGTTTTGAAGTACTTGAACAAAACCAATTTTCGAACTTTTAATCTTAATATCTAAAGCTTTATCATCAAACGAAATTTTATTTTCAAAATCTATATTTTCAATAATACTATTTAAAATTGTTTTTAAATTAAAATCCTCATAAACTATATTTTCTGTATTTACTTTGGTGTACTCTAAAATTTCATCAATGAGCGTACTCATATATAACATTCTGTTAGAAATTAAATTGATGTGGTTTTCGGCCTCTGTTTCTTTAAATAAATCGATATGATCTAGCTTTAAAACATCTACTAAAAAATTAACACCACTTATGGGCGATTTTAAATCATGAGTTAAACGATAGGCAAAATTATTTAATTGCTCATTCAATTGAGTTACCTTACTATTTACATTTTTAAGCTCTTCATTTTTTTTTCGTAGTTCTAACAAACTTACTACCTGATTTGCTAATAATTTTAAAGCCTCTTTTTGATTTTGATTTAATTCTTTGGGTTCATTATCAATAACGCACAACGTACCAATTGCCTGACCTTCTGAAGTATTTAACGGAGCTCCTGCATAAAATATAACGTTAGGATTACCTGTTGTTAAAGGATTATCAAAAAAACGATCATCTTTTCTAGCATCCTCTACAATAAATAAATCATCTGGCTTTAAAATACTGTGGGCACAAAAAGCGAGTTCTCTAGGAGTTTCTCTTGCTGCTAAACCGTGGTTAGATTTAAACCATTGCCTTTTTTCATCAATTAAAGAAATTAAAGCGATAGGTGTATTGCAAATACTTGAAGCAATCTTGGCTATAGCGTCATAATCTTCTTCTGGTAAGGTATCAAGAATTTTGTATTGTTCTAAGACTTTTAATCTTTCTTCTTCATTTTTAGGAATTATAGCCGATTTCATAAGAATTAACTTTTGGGGGTTACATTTTTTATTAAAGATAAAACAACATACATAATAATTATGATGGGGATAGATAAATATTTTAAAAGTAATATTAGGATGACCGAAGTTATTAAAAACAAATAAATAATCCAATTTTTATTCAATGAATAATCTTTAAATTTTAAAGAAAATAACGGAATTTCTGCATTCATTAAATAACTTAAAACCAGTGTAATTACAATTAGAAAATAATTATTATTCATTAAATGTACAACAAAATCTATATCTGAATTCATTTGAATTAATGGCAAAGAAATTACAAACAAACACATAGCTGGCGTAGGTAACCCGATAAATGAATCAGATTGCCTTGTATCTATATTAAATTTTGCTAATCTAAAACAAGCGGCTAAAGTTAAAATAAGCCCTAATAAAGAAAAATCTAAAATAGCGTCTTCAAAAGAATTTGTTGCATCAAACAGGTTATTCTGAATTAATTTAAACATAATAATACCAGGTACAACACCACTGGTAACCATATCTGCCAAAGAATCGAGTTGTTTACCCAATTCTCCTGAAACTTTTAATAAACGTGCTACAAAACCATCTAAAAAATCAAAGAAAATACCAAATAAAACAAATAATGCCGCCGCATTAAAATCACTTTCTACTGCATAAATAGCCGCAACTGTGCCACAAAATAAATTACCAAGGGTTAAAAGATTAGGAATTTGTTTTACAATATTCATATTTATTAATTGTTTTAAGGCTAAAATAAGCAATCAAAATTTGCTAGTTTTCTAATTCGTTATTTTTTTGTCATATTTGTATTAATTATAAATTTATGCCAGTTTTCGAATCTAACTTTTTACCAACAATCCCTTTTAGAAATGGTCATTTTAATACCATGTACAGACCGCTTTTCATGAAGGACGTTGCAACATATACCAGAAAAAGAATTACCACTTGGGACAATGATTTTTTAGATTTAGATTTTTCTTTTGTGGGTTCAGAAACCTTAGTGTTATTAATTCATGGTTTAGAAGGTAGTTCTGAATCAAAATACATGGCTTCTAATACCAATCATTTAAATAGCTTAGGTATTGATACTGTTTGCTTTAACTTAAGAGGTTGTAGCGGAGAAGATAATTTATTGCTAGCCACCTACCATAGTGGAAAAACAGAAGATGTCGATTTTGTGATAAATCATCTTTTAAAAAACTACAATTACAAAAATATTGTTATTGTTGGTTTTAGCCTAGGAGGTAATTTAACGCTTAAATATTTAGGTGAACAAGGTGATAACCTTTCTCCTATTATAAAAGGAGGCATAGCGAGTTCTGTACCTGTAGATATTGGAACAGCTGAACTTGAAATGGATAAATTAAAAAACAAATTATATATGGAAATGTTTTTTAAAACGATGAAAAACAAAGTTTTAGAAAAATCTCATAAGTTTCCAGAATATAAATTAGATAAAGATAAGTTGTTTAAAGCAACAAAATTTAAGCATTTAGAACATTTATACACGGCTCCAGTTTTTGGTTTTGACGGCCCTGAAGATTATTGGAAAAAAGCGAGTTCTAAACCTTATTTATCTCAAATTAAAAGACCTACTTTATTAATTAACGCTAAAGACGATACTTTTTTATCAACAGAATGTTATCCTTATGATGAAGCAGAAGATTCAGAATTTTTCTTTTTTGAAGAAACAAAATATGGGGGCCATGTAGGTTTTATGACCTCGTTTAAACCTGATGAAAATAGGTGGTTAGAATATCGAATTGCGCGTTTTATTAAAGAAAATATTCAGATTGACATTTAACAAACAATATCTCTTAAAAACTATAGTTCTTTTAGTAGGTTTTAAGATATTTGTTATGCACTAATTTATCAGCTTTTGAAATATAAAATTCTACTTTTTTTATTCAGTTTACCTTTGTTTTTAAATGCGCAAGTATTTAGAAACTACTCTAATGAATTCTTAAATATTGGAGTTGATGCGGCTGCTTTAGGCATGAGTAAAGCCGTTGTGGCAAGCACAAATAATGTAAATGCGATCTATTGGAATCCTGCTGGATTAGTGGGTATAGAAGATGTACAAGGCTCATTAATGCATGCTTCTTATTTTGCAGGTATTGCCAATTACAACCACGCTGCATTTGCAATGCCCATTGATAGCCAAAGTGCTCTGGGTATTTCTGTAATTCGTTTTGGGGTTGATGATATTTTAAACACAACAGAATTAATTGACAGCGAAGGAAATATCGATTTTAATAGAATTAGTCTTTTTTCTGCGGCAGATTACGCGTTTAATATTGCTTATGCCAGAAATTTAATTTTTAAGGATGTTAAATTTGGTGTAAATGCCAAAGTTGTGCGAAGAATTATAGGGCAATTTGCCACTTCTTGGGGTTTTGGGTTGGATGCCGGAATTCAATTTGAAAGAAATAATTGGAAATTTGGGTTGATGGCAAGAGACATTACCACAACGTTTAATAGTTGGGCAATAAATGAAGAAGAATTCGAGAAAATTAGAAATGCCATTCCTGGTCAAAATCAAGAATTGCCGGAAACTACCGAAATTACAAAGCCTAAACTACAAATGGGAGTTGCTAAAGAATTTCGAGTTGGTCGTTTTTTAAATTTACTATCCGAAGTAAATTTAAACGTTCGTTTTGAACAAAGTAACGATATATTTTCGTCAGAATTAGGGAGTATCGATCCCGCTGTCGGTTTTCAGTTAGATTACGACAGAATCGTTTATTTGCGTTTAGGAGTGGGTAATTTTCAATACATTACTCAATTTGATGATGGTAAATCATTATCTGTACAGCCTAATTTTGGTGTAGGTTTCAATTACAGAGGTATTCAAGTAGATTATGCCTTAACCAATATTGGTAGTGTTGGTAATGCCCTATTTTCTAATATTTTTTCTATTACTTTTGATTATAGTTTCTTCAGACCATAATACGATATGAAAAAAAAATACACATTTCTTCTCTTTTTTTTACTGTTGATAAAACCCTTGCAAGCGCAAGTAAAACTCTCTGTTTATAGCGAAATTAGTATTGTTACTGCTGGACCAGGTACAGAACTATACGAAGCTTTTGGACATTCTGCCATTAGAATTAAAGATCCTGTTTTACAATTAGATTTGATTTATAATTATGGAATGTTTGATTTTAATCAACCTAATTTTTATACAAACTTTACAAAAGGCAAGCTACTTTATAAATTAGCTCGATATCCGTTTAACTATTTTTTAGAGAGTTATAAAAAAGACAAACGTTGGGTAAAACAGCAAGTATTAAATTTAAATCAAGAACAAAAACAGGCTTTTTTCAGGTATTTAGAAAACAATGCGTTACCAGAAAATGCTACTTATTTTTACGACCCATATTTTAATAACTGTGCTACAAAATTAAGAGACATTACAAAAATTATTTTAGGCGATAAGCTTAGTTATAAAACAGATCATGTTGAGAAAAATCTTTCCTTTAGACAGCTAATGGATAAGGAAATTCCTTGGAATACTTGGGGCAGTTTTGGAATTAACTTGGCTTTAGGAACCAAATTAGATGCAATAGCCAATACCGATGACTATATGTATTTACCAGATTATGTAGATACTATTTTTAAAGAAAGTACTGTTTTTGTTGATAATCAACCTGAAAAATTAATAAAAAGAGAAGATATTTTATTAGAATTTAAAGAATTAAAACAAAATATTTCGGTTTTAAATCCTCTGTTAATTTTCTGTATGATTTTAATCATCGGTTTATTCATCACTTATTTTGATTTTAAAAAACAAAAAAGAACAAAATGGCTAGATTTCTCTTTACTATTTGTTACTGGAATTGTTGGTGTTTTAATTATCTTTTTATGGTTTTTCACAGATCATTCTACTACTCCAAATAATTTTAATGTATTGTGGGCTTTTGCACCCAATACTATCATAGCTTTTTTACTACTGAAGAAAACACCTAAAAAATGGCTGACATCCTATTTTAAATTTCTTACCATTTTGTTATTGATTTTAGTAATACTATGGGTTTTTGGACTGCAATATTTCCCTGTTTCTGTAATTCCATTTTTAATATTACTATTTATTAGGTACCTAATTTTGTCAAAAAAGTTGATATAACTCCAATACGGAAATTTAATTATTTAGAATCTAATATGCTAGAAATCATCTCTTTTGAACAACAATATGGACAATATTTTTACGATTTAAATGTAGAATGGCTTAAAAAACACTTTTATGTTGAACCTTATGATGAGCAAGTATTAAGCAATCCTCAAAAATATGTTTTAGAGCCTGGCGGATTTATATTTTTTGCACGCTATCAAAATAAAATTGTGGGAGTAGTTTCACTTATCAACCAAAAAACTTTTTTTGAATTAAGTAAAATGGCAGTTTCACCTAAATATCAAGGTTTAAAAATTGGTCAAAAATTATTAGAGTTCTGTATCGATTTTGCAAAAGAACAACATTGGAAAAGTATAACACTATATTCTCATAGAAGTTTAGTTCCTGCAATCAATCTATACAAAAAAATAGGTTTTAAAGAAGTTGCTGTAGAAAAAGATGTGCATTATAAAAGAGCAGATATTAAAATGCTTTTAGAATTATAAAATTTAAAATAGGTTTCGAATTTGCTCAACCTGACATTTAATTTTTAAAGAAAACTCTGAATAGCCAACTCATATCCTTTTAATCCAAAACCAAATAAAACGCCTTTAGCTGCCGGAGCAATATAGCTATGATGTCTAAATTCTTCGCGAGCATGCACATTTGAAATGTGTAATTCTACAACAGGAGTAGTAATGCCTTTTACAGCATCTCCAATACCCACAGAAGTGTGTGTATACGCAGCAGCATTTAAAATAATTCCGTCAAAATTAAAACCAACTTCGTGTAATTTATTAATAAGTTCACCTTCAATATTAGATTGAAAATAAGATAATTCTATATGATCAAATTTTAGTTGAAGTTGTTTAAAAAAATCTTCAAACGTTTCTGAGCCATATATTTCTGGTTCACGTTTTCCTAATAAATTTAGATTTGGACCGTTAATGATAATTAGTTTCATTATAAATTTTTATTTCTTTTTTTTAGAAGGTACTTTTAATTTAACAATATTTATCATTGCGGCTTTGCCTTCTTCCAAATTCGCTATTACTTCATATTCTCTTCTAAAATCGTAAAATTTTAATTTCGTGGTATTTGTTTTCAACTTACCCGAATTAACAGTAATAATTTTTAAAAGATTCTCTTTCTCTTCTAAATTCAAGATAATTTTTTTCTTCTGTATAGTTACCTTATAATTCTCTAAAATTGGTTTATCATTCTGAAAAATACTGATAATATCACCATCTTGAATACCATAATCCCAAATATCAACTTTTATTTTACTAGAATATACAAAAACAGATACTTTTTCTCCTGAATTAATTTTAGTTTCACTAAATTTTTTAAGATAATTTTCAGGTTTCATTTCTTCTTTAACAATACTATCAACCTTTTTAATCTTTTTAATTTTATTATAAACTTTTTTAACTCTTTTTTCTACAAATTTTGTGCCTATCAATTTTATTCTACCCGTTGCACAAGTGTCTTTATCGTCATAAATTCCCACAAATTTACCATCTAACATCTTCTTTTTTGAATCGCCTTTAAATTTCCCTTTAAAGCTAACATAACAAAATTCTTCTGGTAAAAACTCAGATTTTGTATATAAAATATCACTTTCAGTAAATTGAATATTATTATTTTTCTCATTATAATATCCTCTTATATAAGACTTGGTTTCGTTTTCACCCTCAAGATCTGTATAGGAATACCCTTGAATATAATTGTTGCTTTCTAAGTTAAATTGAACTTTATATGATATAATTTGGCTTTCGTCTAAAACTATTGCTCCAAGTAACTCGTAATCAAACTGCTTCGTGTTTTGAGCATTAATTACATACACAGAAAATAAATAAATAATAAAATAAATAATATTTTTCATAGTTTTTATTGCTATATTTGAGAACAATATTAATTAAAATATAATTGTTATTATGAAAAAATCATTGACTATTTACACATTTTTATTAGCTTTCTTAGCGTTTTCATTTAATGCTGAAGCTTCATTTCCTGTGAAAAAGAAAACCAAGACAGTAGAAGTTGTTAAAGGCGATACTGTTGAAAAAATTGAAGTAACTTCTTACGCCGCAGTTGCTAGTTCTGGTAAAAGTCAAATTGTAGCAGCTTTACTTTGCTGGATTGTTGGTATTATTGGAATACACAGATTTTATTTAGGTTACACTTGGCAAGGTGTTGTTCAAATCTTAACCTTTGGAGGTTTAGGGATATGGACGCTTATTGATTTGATTAGAATTATAATCGGTGATTTAGGTCCTAAAAACGGAAGTTATTCAAAAACTTTCTAGTTAGAAATCACATCATTTTATAAAACCATCCTTTAGGATGGTTTTTTTATTTGTAATTTTAACTAATGAAATGGCCAAGCGCAATTAGAGATTATCAACTGTATTTAAAAATAGAAAGGGGTTTATCTAAAAACACCATAGATAGTTATACAAGAGATTTAGAAAAACTCACCTTATTTTTAGAGAAAAATGAAATAGACATCTCTCCTATTGCTATTGATGAAACTGGTATTCAACAATTTATTTATGAAATTGCGAAGCAAGTCAACCCAAGAAGTCAAGCGCGAATTATTTCTGGTGTTCGCAGTTTTTTTGAATATTTAGTGTTTGAAGATTATAGAGAAACCAATCCTACAGATTTAATTGAAGCACCTAAAATTGGCAGAAAACTTCCAGATACGTTGTCTGAAGACGAAATTAACGAACTTATTATTGCTATTGATTTAAGTCATCCTCAAGGAGAACGAAATAGAACCATCATAGAAACAATGTACAGTTGTGGTTTACGAGTTAGCGAGCTCGTCACCTTAAAAATTTCTGATTTATTTTTTGAAGAAGGCTTTGTAAAAGTTACAGGTAAAGGAAATAAAGAACGTTTTGTACCCATACATTATAATGCTCAAAAATACATTTCTATTTATATTGATGAAATTCGTTGTCATATAAAACCACAAAAAGGGTTTGAAGATACTTTATTTTTAAACAGACGTGGCAAAGGGTTAACAAGACAAATGATCTTTACGATTTTAAAAGATTTAGCGGTTAAAATAAATCTAAACAAAAAAATTAGTCCTCATACTTTAAGACATTCTTTTGCAACGCATTTACTTAAAAATGGAGCAGATTTAAGAGCGATACAGCAAATGCTTGGTCACGAGAGCATTACAACTACAGAAGTGTATGTGCATTTAGATAAAGGCTACTTAAAGGAAGTTGTAGAAACGTATCATCCTAGAAAATAGCAAAAGCCCATTTTGAACTTTCCAAAGGAAAGGGATTCTTACTGCTGAAAAAAAGTTTGAATTTTGAAAAAAATCCTATTATGTTCAACATAATAGGATTTTTTTAAGAGTATACTTCCATAAGAGTGTTTCTTCCCTTTGGGAAGATTAAGATGGGCTATTATTTTGCCACATTAACAGCTCTTGTTTCTCTAATTACAGTAACTTTTACCTGACCAGGGTAGGTCATATCATTTTGTATTTTTTGAGAAATACTAAATGATAATTCTGATGCTTTAGTGTCGTTTACTTTTGAACTTTCTACCATAACCCTTAGTTCACGTCCTGCTTGTATTGCATATGCTTTTTGAACACCCGTAAACCCAAAAGCAATTGCCTCTAAATCTTTTAAACGCTGAATGTAAGAATCTAAAACTTGACGTCTTGCTCCTGGTCTTGCTCCAGATATCGCATCACAAACTTGTACGATAGGAGAAATTAAACTTTTCATTTCAATTTCATCATGGTGTGCTCCAATAGCATTACAAACATCTGGTTTTTCACCATATTTCTCTGCCCATTCCATACCCAATAATGCATGCGGAAGTTCACTCTCAGCATGGGGTACTTTACCGATATCATGCAACAAACCAGCACGTTTAGCTACTTTAGAATTTAAGCCCATTTCTGCAGCCATAATACCACAAAGGTTAGAAACCTCACGTGAGTGTTGTAATAAGTTCTGCCCGTAAGAAGACCTGTATTTCATACGTCCAACAGCCTTAACCAACTCTGGGTGTAAACCGTGAATTCCTAAATCGATAACCGTTCTTTTACCGACTTCTATAATTTCTTGGTTGATTTGATTTTCTGTTTTCTTAACAACTTCTTCAATTCTTGCTGGGTGAATTCTACCGTCAGTTACCAACTTATGCATCGCTAAACGTGCAATTTCTCTTCGAACAGGATCAAAACAAGATAAAATAATAGCTTCAGGAGTATCATCTACAATAATTTCTACACCAGTTGCAGCTTCTAAAGCTCTAATGTTACGTCCTTCTCTACCAATAATTCTTCCTTTAACATCATCCGATTCTAAGTTAAATACAGATACACAATTTTCTACAGCCTGTTCAACTCCTACCCTTTGTATGGTTCCTAAAACAACTTTTCTTGCTTCTTGTTCTGCTGTCAGTTTTGCTTCCTCAATTGAGGTTTGTACAAAAGCCATAGCTTCGGTTTTAGCCTCATCTTTTAACGACGATACTAGTTCTTTTTTTGCTTCTTCAGCAGATAAACCAGAAATTTGTTCTAGCATGTCTACATGGCGTTTGTGCATTTTATCTAAATCATCTTCTTTCTTTTCTAAAAAATCTAATTTAAAAATATAATCATTTTCTTTTTGGGTTAAAGATTGATTTAAACGTTTGCCTTTATCAAGTTCAGAAGCAACTTTAGATTCTCTATCTCTTATTCTTTTCTCTACGTCAGAAATCTTTTTTTCTCTCGTTAAAATTACTTTTTCGTGTTCAGATTTTAACTCTATAAACTTTTCTTTTGCTTGTAAAATTTTATCTTTTTTTACTGATTCAGCATCAATTTTAGCCTCTTTTAAAATAGTTGCCGCTTCTTTTTTAGTTTCGTTAAGAAATTTTGTTCCTTTCGATTTTTCTATCATCTTAGAGATGGCAAAACCTATTGCAATCCCTACTAAAACTCCCATAATAATGGGTAGTATCATATCCTCCATAATTTAAATTTATATATAAAAAAAGCCTACGCTAGCTTCGGTTTTTAAACTCCAATATGACATTTATAGGACTAACTAACTGTTCAAGGATCCAATTATATACTGAAATGATACTGAAATAAATTCAGTACAAAGTTTCAGCACAATAGGCGTGCTTTAGTAGTTTAGACTCATCCTTCATAATAGAATAGTGTTGAGTTTAATAAACAATTTACTAACGTAGGCAGTGTGTTGTTAATGTATTTTAAAGAACTTACTCTAAATGAGAACTTACTAATTTGGTAAGTTCATTTATTTTTTGAATTTCTTCTTTTTTATTGTCAGTTTTGTCTAAAGATAAGATTTCTAATTTTGCAGCATATTGCAACGCAGCCATAGCTAGAACATCTTGTTTATCGCTAACTGCATAATTTTGCTCAAACTTAGCAATTAATTGGTTAATTGCGTTGGCCGCTTTACGCATACCTTCTTCTTCTTTAATGTTATTTACACTTAAAGGATAGGTTCTACCTGCAATTACTACATTAATCTTTAATTTATTACTCACAATTTAAAGAACTTTATTCTTGTAACTGAACAATACATTTATCAATTTCTCTAATTAACGAATTTATTTTCAATTTTGTATCTTTTGTATTTGTACTACTGCCTTCAATAGTTCTTGCTATTTTTAGTACATCAAATTCTTTTTTTTGATTTTCTAAATTTTGCTTTGTTTCTAATAGTTGATGCTGTAATTCTGTATTATTTTGAAGCAATATTTGATTTTCTTTTTTTAAAAAATCATAGTTAGAAAGTACCTTTTGCAACGTTTTTTCTAATAAATGAATCGCTTCTAATGTATTACTCATATAACTTTTTAGAATAAACTATACCTACAAAGTTAACATTCTGTTTTAAATTTTACAACATTTTACTGCTTTTTTACTAATACCCTGAAAGTAAACAAATTACTAAAAGAATGATTTTTACTATTTTTACACCAAAATAATTGCCGTTTGAAATATTACCTGTTATTCTTAATTGTATTTGTCCATTTTTTATCTTTTTCGCAAGAAAAATATCCTCAAGGTTATTTTAGAAGTCCTGTAGATATTCCTATTTATTTGTCTGGCTCTTTTGGCGAATTACGCAGCAATCATTTTCACGCTGGCTTAGATATAAAAACACAAGGCAAAGAAGGTTTACCCGTTTTTGTAGTAGCAGATGGTTATGTATCTCGAATAAAAGTGCAACAATATGGTTATGGAAAAGCAATTTATATTACCCACCCAAATGGCTTTACATCCGTTTACGGACATTTAAGTAAGTTTAGCGACGATATAGAGAAATATGTGAAAACAGTTCAGTACAAAAAAGAAAATTACGAAACTGGGAACCTGTTTTTTAAAGAGGATAAATTCCCAGTAAAAAAAGGAGAAATTATTGCTTTATCTGGTGATACTGGGGGCTCTGGAGGTCCTCATTTACACTTCGAAATTAGAAATACCATTTCCGAAAACGTCATTAATCCTTTACTTTTTGGTTTACAGGTTAAAGATACAAGAACACCTACGTTTCAATCTTTAAAAGCGTACACTTTAAGCAGTGATGCAAGAATTAATCAACAAAAAAAGAGTTTTCAAATCCCGATTAAAAATTTAGGCGATGGAAAATATAGTGCAGATAGAATTACAGCAAGTGGCACAATTAGTTTTGGAGTTAGTGTATTTGATAGATTTAATGAAATGCCAAACAAAAACGGGATTTACAGTCTTGAAATGTTATTAAACGGAAAACGTTTTTATTATCATGATGTAGAAACATTTTCTTTTTCTGAAAGTAAATATCTTAATTTACATATCGATTATGAGCATTATAAAAAGTACAAAAGACGCTATCAAAAAACCTTTAAAGAAACTGCCAATAAGCTTTCTTCGTATAAAAAATTAATTAATAATGGCAAGATTAACGTTCAAAAAGGAATGAATTATACTGTGCAAATTATAGCTAAAGATTTTGAGGGCAATACAAGTACTATTAAAATACCCATTGCTGGTAAAGAAAGTAATGCTATTTTTTCTGCACAAGAAGATACTACAGCCTTTAAAATTAATGCTAAAAAGTTTCATAAATTTACTGAAGCTGGCGTTACTATAGCTTTTCCAAAAAACACGTTTTATAAAGATTTGTATCTCGATTTTAAGGTTGATGAGAAAATCGCAAAAATTCATATGCCAACAATTCCACTAAATAAAAGTTTTACACTTACTTTTAATGTTTCTAAATACTCTGAAACAGAAAAAGAAAAGATGTACATTGCCAATTTAGAGTACCCAAAATATCCTAGATATTATAATACTCGAAAAAAAGATAGTATTTTTTTTACAACTACTAAAACTTTAGGTAACTACACTTTATTATTTGATAAAGAGGAACCTAAAATTAAATTATTATACTTTAAAGAGAATCAATCGCTTGAGAGTTCAAAGACTTTAAAAGTTAAAATTAGTGATGATAGTTCTGGCATTAAAAACTGGCGAGCTACTATTAATGATGAATGGGTTTTAATGCAATTCAATCATAAAAAAGGAATATTAACTTATAATTTTAGTAATAAAAAATTGGTGGGTAACAAACATATCTTTAAACTTGTAGTTGAAGACAATGTTGGAAATACGAATGCCGTTTCTGCAGCGTTTTATAAGAAACAAATAAACTAATTTTTGTGAAGAAAATACTCTTATTTTTAATGTTAATGCCTTGTTTTTTGATGGCTCAGAAAACCACCATTTTAAGAGGTACTGTAAAAAATAGTCAAAAAGAAGGTATAGAAAAAGTTTCTATAAATTATTTAAAATCAGGAACTATAACAGATGAAAATGGAAATTATCAAATTAGAATCCCTTTAAACGAAGAGGTTACAATTACTTTTAGTCACGTTTCGTATAAAAGTTTTGTAAAAAAAATTACAGCCAATAGTAGAACTGTTATTCGCTTCTCGCCTACTTTAATTTTAAAAACTGAAAACTTAGCAGAAGTTGTTATTAAAGACCAAAGAAATGCAGCTTCTGGAATTCAATCTATAGACATAAATACAGTAAAAAATATTATTGGACCGAATGCGGGTATAGAAAACACATTAATGACTTTACCTGGTGTAAATAATAATAATGAATTAAGTACGCAATACAACGTTAGAGGTGGTAATTTTGATGAAAATTTAGTTTATGTAAATGGTATTGAAGTGTATAGACCTTTTTTGGTAAGATCTGGCCAGCAAGAAGGTTTGAGTTTTATCAATACCAATATGGTGCAGAATATTAATTTTTCTGCTGGTGGATTTCAAGCTAAATATGGTGATAAATTATCATCTGTTTTAGACATTACCTACAGAAAACCAACTGAAACGGCAACTACTATTGATGCCAGTTTATTAGGTGCAAGCGTAACTTTTGAAGGACAATTTTTAGACAAAAAATTAAGCACAATAACCGGAGTTAGATACAGAGACAACAGTTTATTTGTAAATAGCAAACAAATTGAAACCAATTTTAGACCACGTTTCACGGATGTGCAAACCTATTTATCTTATGAATTTTCTGAAAAATTTAATTTGAACTTTTTAGGAAATTTTTCTTTAAACAATTACAACTATCAACCTTTATCTCGAAGAACGCGTTTTGGTACAGTTGCCAATCCTTTAGAGTTGATTGTATTTTACTCAGGTCAAGAAAACGACACGTATTTAACATTGTTTGGTGCTTTATCTGCAGATTATAAGGTAAATGATGCTTTTACAATAACCACAACAGCATCAAGGTACAATACGCAAGAAGAAGAACATTTTGATATTGCAGCACAGTACAATTTAGGTGAAGTGGATTCCAATATTGGTTCAGAAAATTTTGGTGAAGTTGAATTTTCGCAAGGTATTGGTTCTCAATTAAATCACGCTCGCAACGATTTAGATGCTGTAATTACAAACTTGCAAGTTAGAGGAAGTATTAAAAAAGAGAACATACAATGGAATTTTGGTGTAAAATATCAAAAAGAAGATATTAGAGACAGAATTAGAGAATGGGAAATGATAGATTCTCTAGGTTTTTCTATTCGACCTCCTTTTCATTCTACTAATAATCAACCTTACGAACCTTTTGAAGGTGAAATTGAACCTTTTCAGAATATTAGAAAAGACAACAATGTTGCAATTAATAGAGTTTCTGGATTTGTACAATTTAACCAACGTACATTTTGGAAAGATCATGAAGTATTTTACAACGTAGGCATAAGAGCACAAAGTTGGGGAGTTACTGGAAATGGAGTTGATGCTAAAAATCAAATCATTATTAGTCCAAGAGCACAATTTGCCATAAAACCAGATTGGGAAAAAGATATGCTCTTCCGATTTTCTGCGGGGTTGTATGCTCAACCACCTTCTTATAGAGAATTAAGAGATTTTGATGGTAATTTAAATGTGGATGTTAAGGCTCAAAAATCTATTCATTATGTATCTGGAATGGATTATAGTTTTACAATGTGGGAAAGACCTTTTAAATTAACCACAGAAGTATATTACAAAGATTTATCTGATGTAAATGCCTATTCTATAGATAATGTAAGAATTAGATATAGAGCAGATAATGTTACAGAAGCCTATTCTTACGGATTAGATATGCGTTTAAATGGCGAGTTTGTTCCCGGAAGTGAAAGTTGGGTAAGTTTAGGATATTTAAAAACCGAAGAGAATATAAACAATCGAGGCTATATTGCAAGACCTTCTGACCAACGTATAAAATTCGGAATTCTTTTTCAAGATTATGTGCCCAATTTACCAGATTTAAAAGCCTATTTGAATTTGGTGTATAATTCAGGAGTTCCTGGAGGTTCTCCATCCTATTCAGATCCCTATAATTTTCAAGAACGTTTACGAGATTATAGACGTGCAGATTTGGGTGTTTCGTATGTTTTTGCTGATGCGAATAAACAATTCGATTCTGGTTGGTTAACTACCTTTAAAGAATTAACAGCAGGTATAGAACTCTTTAATATGTTTGATATTCAAAATGCCATTACCAATACCTGGGTTAGAGATGTGTATTCTAAAACGCAATTCGGCATTCCTAATTTTATGACAGGTAGAGTTTTAAATTTTAAAGTTGCAATGAAATTTTAGATTGATAAACTACATGGTCTTTTTATATTTAACTAAAGCACCAAACTCCTTTTTGTAGATTTTTACCACTATCAAAAACAAACTAATTAACAGCGGCCCGAAAATTAAGCCTATAAAACCAAACAAAGGCACACCTACAATTACGCCTATTAATGTAATTAGTGGATGAACATTATCCAACTTCTTTAAAACTAAAAGCCTAATAATATTATCTGTAGATCCTACTACTACAAAACCGTAAATTAAAATTCCCCAAGCCGCAAAACTATCACCATAAGATATGGTTAGAATAAAAACAGGTAAAATACCGATTAAAGTACCAATAAAAGGAATCATAGATCCTACGGTAACCACAACAAACCAGAAAAAAGGATCTGTTATACCAAAAATTAAAAAGCCTATCAAGGCAATAATACCTTGGGCAATAGCAACTAAAGGAATACCAATGGCATTAGAACGCACCATAGCTTGTGCTTCTTTACCAATAACTTTTAAGTTTATTTTACTAATCGGAATGTATTCATATAAAGAATGCTGCATTTTATTTCTGTTGGTTAACATATAATACAACATAAAATACATTAAACCGATAGCAATAAAAATATTAAACGTACTCCCTGCAAAATTTTCTAAGTTTTTTGAAACCCAAGTAGAAACCTCTGTCGTATTTATTCTTGAAGCGATATCATAACCATATTCGCTTTCAATAAGATTCATTTTGTTTTGAACAACCTTGGCTATTTTTTCTGAATTTTCTACGGCATCACTAACCCTATCACCCAACATAAAAACAATTCCAGCTACAGGTAAAAGAATACAGATAAAAGAAAACCCCATTAAAAATAGTGCTGCAAAATGAGCATTCCATTTTTTGTTTACTAAAAAAACCATCCACTTTCTTAACAGAACGTAAATGGTTATTGCGCCTAAAACGCCCGATAAATAAGGTAATAATTCTCTAAATATTAAAAATGCAAACGATAAAATTAAAAGAAGAACGAATACTTGTCTTATTGTTTTTGGTGGAATTACATTTTTTTTCATATCGCAATTTAAGACATGTTGCAATATGCATTTAACGCTAACCGTTTTTTAATTAATGCAAATACTATTTTTTTAACGATCTTATCAATCTTCTTCTCTATTTACCAGATCCATGGCAAATGCTGGCAAACAAATGGATATATACTCACATGCTACATCAAAAGGATTAGAATATTGTACGCGTACATTTTTTTCTATTTTGATGGATTGACCAGCTTCTAAAACAATAATTTCGCCTGCTATAATAAATTGTTTTTTACCTCTAATAATGTAAGTATATTCTTCGAATTCTGGCGTTTGAAAAGGTTCTTTCCATTTTGGTGGCGCAATCATGTGTGCAATGCTAATACCCGATTCTTGGCTAGTTGCATTACCAAAGTGTTCTTCAATTAATTTACCATCTGTTGTTGGCACAACAAATGGCGCTTTTTGAATGGTGTATTTTTTATTCATAATAAGTTGCTTAAAAGCATAAACGCTTGTTTTTTATCAAGATTTATCATCAAAAAGATGCTGAAATAAATTCAGCATTAGATTTTTTAAAAAAAATCTAATTAAACCAAACTACAAACGATTTTATCTTAGCCAAATCTGGAATTTGCGCTAAAGACACTTTTTGAGAACTAAAACTACTTAACCCTAATTCGCTTTTATCTATTGCCATTGTTGCATTTAATTCATCAACAAACAAGGTAACCGATCTTAAAGTAGATTCGGGTCTTAAACGATTAGCTGCATTAATTTCTGAAAAACTTGAGTTTAAATTGATACCTTCTTTTGTTTTAAATCGTACATCATGTATTTCTATACTTTTAATTGTTGATGTAGAATCTAGCTGCTCATTAGGCACGATAGTTAGCAAGTGCTTCCCTCCTTTTTCGAAGATTAAGTACTCATCATCATCTTGAAAATAATTATCACCTAAAGCACCTTCACTTAAATTTTTTACAATAGAATCGTTTTCAAAAATTTTATCGAGTTCTTTTACCGTCGTTTTTGGTGTCATTAAACCTACTTTTCCTTTTTCGATTATAAACTTGTCGTTATTACTACAACCAATTATTAAAAGAGATGCGATAAGTACAAGTAAAAAGCTTTTTTTTATCATTATTGTTTGATTTTTATAAACGTAAAACGTTGTTTTTTTGATTTTGTTATTTGATTACCTTTTTTAAAATTCCGAAAACGGCTCTTATAAAAGTAGCACTTGTTAATACTTTGATTAAAGGATCTTGTCTTGTACTGCGTCTAGTAGATGTTCTTGCTCTAGATTTTTCTTTTTCTTTAGCTAATCGTTCTTTCTCTTTTTGAACCGCTGCATCTTTTATCGCTTTTTCTTCCGCAAGGTTTATCTTATCTATTTTAGCATTCAATAATTCGTATGCACTTTCGCGATCTAAATTTTCGTTGTATTTGTAGAATAAACGCGAATTATTAATCACACTTTTAAGCTCGTGGTCTGTTAAAATATCCATTCTACTCATTGGCGCACGCAACATTGTTCTTGCCAGTGGAGTCGGAATTCCTTTTTCGTTTAAAACGGATACAAATGCTTCTCCAATACCCAATTGTGTTAACACTTCTTTGGTGTCATAATATTGAGAATCTGGGTAATTTTCTGCAGCCAATTTTATAGCTTTTCTGTCTTTAGCTGTAAATGCTCTTAATGCGTGTTGTACTTTTAAACCCAATTGTGCTAAAATATCTTCGGGCACATCTTTAGGGTTTTGCGTAACAAAATACAAACCTATTCCTTTAGAACGGATTAGTTTCACAATACTTTCTATCTGATTTAATAATGCTTTTGATGCTTCTTCAAATACCAAATGTGCTTCGTCTATAAAAATGATAAGTTCTGGTCTTCCAGAATCTCCTTGTTCAGGAAACGTTTCATACACCTCTGCCAACAATTGTAACATAAAAGTTGAAAACAACTTCGGTTTATCTTGAATATCTGTTAATCGTAATACAGAAATAATACCTCGTCCATTTTCATCAACTCTAGTTAAATCTTCGACATCAAAAGATTTTTCTCCGAAAAACAAATCGCCACCTTGTTGCTCTATCTCTACAATTTTTCGCAAAATTGCTCCTGTAGATGATGTCGAAATTCGCCCATATTCTGCTTGAATTTCTTCTTTGCCCTCGTTGGTTACAAATTGTAAGACTTTTTTAAAGTCTTTAATATCTAACAAGGGTAATTTATTATCATCACAATATTTAAAAATGATGGAAACAATGCCGCTTTGTGTTTCTGTTAAATCTAAAATCCTTGATAACAAAACTGGGCCAAATTCAGAAATTGTTGCGCGTAAACGTGTACCCTCTTGTTCTGAAAGCGTTAATACTTCTATTGGAAAGCTTTTTGCTTCGAAAGGAAAGCCAATTTTTTGGTGACGCTCGTCTATTTTTGGATGCCCAGGACTTGCTTTTGCCAAACCAGAAAGGTCTCCTTTAATGTCCATTAACAAAACAGGGATTCCTTTTTCTGATAAATTTTCAGCTAAAACCTGCAAGGTTTTTGTTTTTCCTGTACCAGTTGCACCTGCTATTAATCCGTGTCTATTTAAAGTTTTTAGCGGCACTTTTACGATAGCATTTGTTATGGTTTCCTCACCTAACATTGCAGCTCCTAGTTCTAAAAAATCACCTTTGGTTTTATAACCATTATTGATATACTCAAAGAATTCTTCTTGTTGACTCATTATCATTCTTAAATTTAAAAAAAGCTGAATCACGTTCAGCTTACGAGCATAAAAATAATCAAAGTTTGATTGTTAGAAAATAAAAAGTCAACTTTGTTTAGTCTATCCAATTCTTAAACTCTTTTACACGTTCTCTACTTACAATAATCTCAGCTTTAATATCTACATTTAAAATTAATTTTAAACGTGAATTTGAGTAATTTATCATTTCTTTTAGTGTTGTCTTATTAATGATAAAAGTTCTATTCACTCTAAAAAAATCTTTAGGATTCAAATCGGCTTCTAAACTCGTTAATGAGTCAGAAATAATATAATTATTGGTATCTGTTTTTATATAAGTAGCATTATCAAAACTATAAAAACAAACTACTTCATCAGCTTTTATAATTTTTATTTTATTACCCACTTTTATAGTGAACGATTCTTTATAAATTTCTGTTTGATGATTTAAAATCAATTTTTTAAACCTTTCTAAATCCTCTTCTTTTTGATGTGCATTTTTTGCTTTATGAATGGCTTCTGATAGCTTATATTTATTAATTGGTTTTAGTAAATATGAAATACTATTGTAATCAAAAGCCTTAATACTATAATTACTAAAAGCGGTTGTAAAAATAATTTTTGAGGTAATCTCAATATGTTTAAAAATCTCAAAACAGTCACCATCTGAAAGCTGAATGTCTAAAAAAATGACATCGGGTTGTTTGTTTTTTTGAAACCAATTTAGTGTAGCTTTTATGGAATTTAGTTGCGCTAAAATCTCAATTTCAAAACCTTGCAATAAACGGGCTAATCTTCTTACTGATGGTAATTCGTCTTCTACAATTATTACTTTCATTATATGGTTTCTAAAATTGGTAATTGTATTTTGTAACTATCCTCTGTATTATGAATCATTACTTTTTCATCTGTAAAAAAAGCAATTCTTTTTCTAATATTTTCAATTCCTTTTTGAGAAGTTTTTATTGATGTTAATTTGGCATTCTTATTATTTTCTACAATTATAAAGTTTTCTGTAGATGAAATTATAACCTCAACGGGATGAGTTTCATTGATTTCATTATGTTTTATTACATTTTCTAACACTTGCTGTAAAATAGTGGAAACAATATATTTTTCTTTTACTTTTTCATCAATATTAATTTTAAAAGTAAAACCATTTTCAAATCTATCTTTTAATAATTCTAAATAAGCTTTTGCAAAATTAATTTCATCTTTTACCATAACAACATCTTCTTTTTCTTGCTCTAAAAAATAGCGATAAATATGCGATAAGTTTTCAGAAAACTGAACTGCTTTTTTAGGGTTTTCCTCAATTAAACTGGTTAATACATTAATATTATTAAACAAAAAATGTGGACTTATTTGATTTTTTAATTGCTGATAATTTAATTGAGATTCTAGAGTTTGTTGTTTTAAAACTGTTTCTTCTTGTTTGGTTATTAAAGTTAAATAATATAAGTGTATTAAAATAATTACAAACAAAAAATAGGGGAAAAAGATAATTACTGATGGAATTATTGACCTAATTAAAACCTCTGAAAAAACCCTATAAGCTAGATTAGTTAATACTTCAGAAATTAGAGAAAAAAAACAAAACACTATTATTGAAATTATATAAAACAATATAACATTATATTTTTTCTGTCTATAAAATCTACTCTTAAAAAACTGAATACTCAAAATTGATAATAATACACCTAATGGAAATAATTTAAACCATACTAGAATAGCGTTACTATAATGGATTAATATAAATATTAAAATCATATAAATTAATGCTCCTGTAAACGGAATGAGTAAAACGTATTTCCACGAAAATGAAATATTATTTAGGGTTGTTTTTTGATTTCTTCTAATTTTTATTCGAATCAATTGAAAAACTGTACTGAAGAAACTTATAAAGAAACTTATGAAAACTACTCTTCCAAATACGGCATCAAAAAACTTAAAATTTGGTCTAATTACAAAGAATTGAAAATATATAATTTCAAAAAGCCCAACTAAAAAAATTGACAAAAGACCAGATTTAAGAATATTGGAACTGTTCTTCTTGTTTTTATCAAAAAAGAAAAAAGAAAAGAAAATCGGAAAAAAGAAAAGAGAAAAGCTTAACGGAAGATTTTTAAAAATATTTGCAATTTCTTGTTCATTTATTTGATTTGTTAATTCTAACACTAAAAATGATAATAAGTGTAAAATAATTGTGACTGCAAATGCAATTAAAAAAGGCTTAAAATATTTCTTCATAATTTCTAATTTTCATCAAAAGTGAAGAAAATCACCAATAATAAAAAAAGAAATATAGTGAATTGTAATTTTAAAATAGTGAGTTGTAACTTTAATAAAAACTGACTGCGTCAGTCTATCCAATTCTTAAACTCTTTTACACGTTCTCTACTTACAATAATTTCTGTTTCATTATAAGAATGTAAAACCAATTTTAAGCGAGAATTAGAATACGCAACAATATCTTTTATCGCATTAATATGTACAATAAAAGTGCGGTTTACTCTAAAGAAATGTTCTGGATCTAACTGCTCTTGCCATTGCTCTAAAGAATTATCTAACAAGTAATTTCTGTTTTCTTTAGTGTGAATATAGGTAGATTTATTTTCACTATAAAAACACTCAATTTCATCAATATGAACTATTTTAATGTGCTGCCCAACTTTTATAGACAATCGTTTTTTGAATTTACGATCTACGGGGTTTACTAATAATTTACGAATATCATCTAAATTTACTTGAACATCAGATTGCTTTGGCTGTTGCTTTTTAAATTGCTGCACTGCAGCTGATAATTCGTCATCATCGATCGGTTTTAATAAATAATCGATACTGTTTAACTTGAATGCTTTAAGCGCATACTCATCATAAGCAGTGGTAAAAATAATGGCCGATTTTACTTCAATTTCCTCGAAAATCTCGAAAGATAATCCGTCAGACAATTGAATATCTAAAAATATTAAATCTGGGTGTGAATTGTTTTGTAACCAATTGAGCGATTCTTCTACAGAATGTAGCATTTGTTGCACATCAATATTTAATGTAGCCAACATTCTATTTAATCTTCTCGCTGCTGGTTTTTCATCTTCTATAATTAGAACGTTCATTTATTATTTTGTTAAATATTTAGATACTTATTTTTGAATTTAGTTTTCTAATTTATGAATAATAAAACTTACTTATTCATAAATTCTCTAATTTTTTTCTCTTTCCAACTATTACCAAAAACATCAGGAAAAACAAATGTTTTTAACGCATGTAGTGCTAAGAAAAATCCCCAAACGACCCAAATAGGATAATGTACAAAACCATTCTCATCATATTGATTACTGACGATAAAATCGCCAAATATTTTAAATGAGAATGCCCCTAAAAAGGTAATCAACACATTTATAAAAATATAAAAAACGACGTGTTTGTAAAACTTTTTAATTTCTTCAATCTTATTTTTTATGATGACTAATTTTGCTTGATTTTCATTTTCCATCTTTTAATACTTATTTAAACGTTTATCATTCTCATCCATCAATTCTTTAATTTTTCGATCTTCCCAGTCTTTCCCAAAACCTAAGGATCTAAAACCAAAAACGCCCAACCAATGAAAAAACATTCCTATTCCCCAGAAAAGAAGTGTAGAATATGTGCCAAAATTGGTTAAAGCTTCTGCAAAAGAATCTCCACTTTGCATTAAACCGTAAACTATAATTCCGCTTAAAAAAAGGTTTACAAGAATATAAACGATTAGATGAATGTAAAATCCTTTAATTTCTTTCACTCTTTTTTTAGCTCTTATATAATTTTGTCCTTGCGTAAAATTGTCTTGCATCCTATTAATTATTATCGTTCATAAATTCTTTAATCTTTCTTTCTTCCCAATTTTTTCCTAATCCTAAAAACTTAAAACCAAAAACACCTAACCAATGGAAAAATAAGGCGATCATCATTCCTATTAAAGCGAACCAGAAAAAATGAAATTCGGGTACAAATTTTAAATTGACAAAAATTATAAGTGGTAAAGAGAATACAGAGACTAATACATGTATGTAAAAACCTTTTATGTCTTCTGCTTGTTTTTTAGCTTTTAAATAATATTGCTCTTGAATATAGTTTGATTCTTCTGCTGTTGGGTTTATATTATGATGCCCTACAATTTCTTTTACTTTTCTATCTTTCCATTCTTTTTTAAAGCTCATTTTAGAAAACGCGAAAACGTTAATCCAATGAATCGCTAAACCTATGCACCAAGCTACAATGGCATACCAAAACCAGTGGAATTGTGGCACAGTTTGTAAGTTGATAAAAACTAAAAAAGGTAAAATTAAAAAAGAAGCAATAAAATGTGTGTAAAAACCTTTGATATCTTTTATTTGCTTTTGTGCCTTTAAATTTAATTGATGATGTAAATAATCTGATTGCATTGTATTAACTCTTTTCATTCATAAATTCTTTAATCTTTTTTTCTTCCCAGTTTTTTCCAAATCCGAATAAATTAAAGCCAAAAGTATGTAACCAGTGAAAAAACAAGCCAAAACCCCAGCCTAAAGCCGAAAACCAAAACCAATGAAAATAAGGCACAAATTTTAAGTTGATAAAAATAATACAAGGAATTATTAAGCAATACACTGTTAGATGTATATAAAATCCTTTTATTTCGTTTACCTGTTTTTGAGCCTTTAAATAACGATTTTCTCTAGTGTAATTTATTTCCATTATCTTCTATTATTATCTTGATCTAAATATTCATTAATTTTTTTCTCTTCCCAATCTTTGTTTAGAAACAAAGGCAAGCCGAAAGTACTTATTGCTTGAAACAAAATACCAATTCCCCAATACAACCAAATTTTATAGTTGTGATAATTCCAAAATGCCTCGTTAAAAGTATCGCCATCATTTATATCGCCAACAATATAAATGGCACTTAAAAATGTATTTATAATAAGGTAAGTTGCTAAATGTTTATAAAACTTGCTAATTTTTTCAACTTTTTTGCGTGCTAAAACGTAGCGTTGTTCTTCTGTAAATTGCTGTTTCATTATCGTAATCTTTTTTGTTTGTTCTCATTCTCCATCAATTCTTTAATCTTTTTATCTTCCCAATTTTTTCCTAAGAAAATATTGTAATTATTTACTTCTAAAAAATGGAATGTTAAGCCTATTCCCCATCCAAAGATTGGAAACCAAAACCATTGAAAACGTGGTGAAAATTTTAAGTTGATGAAAATTAAAAATGGAATTACTAAACAGTAAGAAGCTAAATTTTGATAAAATTCTTTTAATTTTTCAACACGTTCTACTGCTTTTACATATTTGCTATTTTCTAAATCTTCTGAGTACATAATATTATTCATTTTATATAAGAGAGGTAAACTCACCTTAAAAGTTGTGTTATTATTTTCTATTTTAACAGGTCTGTCTGTTATTAATCCATATCGATCTGCAATGTTTTGTAAGCCTACTTTTGTGCTTTTCCCAATGGCTTCTTTTGGGTTTACGTTGTTTTCTATAATTAAGTGATTGTTTTCTTCATAAATTGATATTATTAATGGCTTAGAAGATGAAACCACGTTGTGTTTTACTGCATTTTCTAACAATAATTGTAAAGAAAGTGGTACAATTTTTAATTCGTTATTGGTAATTGAATCGGGAATGTTAAATTTCACAGCATCTTCAAAACGCATACCTAACAATTCCATATACGTTTTTGCAAACTTTAATTCTTCTTCAATTGGCACTAAATCTTTGTTTCTTTGCTCTAAAACATAAC
>TARA_R110002126_G_scaffold5611_2_pt1 | contig 31677 bp, 28 predicted proteins | sample TARA_R110002126 | Tara Oceans TARA_R110002126 (sample SAMEA4397536) | marine metagenome | biome: Polar Biome; feature: [DCM] deep chlorophyll maximum layer (ENVO:01000326); material: water (ENVO:00002006), including particulate matter (ENVO:01000060) such as... | depth 30 m | reverse complement strand
GAGCAGATGCGCTTCTGTTATGAGCATATAGAAGAAGAGATAAAGTTATGCACTGGGTTAAGTGAGCGTTTCTCTCAAGAGAAGATGTATAAGCAGTTTGTAGAAGCTTTTTACGAAGAAGAAAAGTTTGAAGTTTCAGAATGGTTAGCCGAGCTAGGAGAAATTGAAACACAATGAAGATCTTCTTTGTCGCTGACTTTTTCTTAAGAGACATCTTGGGCGGTGGTGAACTAAACAATCACGAACTGGTAAGGTTGCTTAAGACAAAAGGGTTTACGTCAAAAGAAGTTCAGAGCCATCTTGTTAACGAAGAGTGGATTAAAGAAAGAGACAACTTCGTTATTAGTAACTTTATCAATTTATCCGAATTGTGTAAAAATCAACTACTAAACAAAAAATACATAATCTATGAACACGACCACAAGTATGTAAAAAATAGGAATCCATGTTTATATCCAGACTTTAAAGCACCAAAAGAAGAGCTTATTAATTTAAATTTTTATAAAAATGCAAAAGCAGTCCTCTGTCAGTCTAGTTTGCATTTGGACATTATTCATAAAAACACTGGGTTAGACAATTTAGTCAATTTAGGTGGAAATCTATGGAGCACGGACTCGCTAGAACACATGAGAAAACTATGTGCAACGACAAAAGAAGATAAATATTGCATTCTTGACTCCCACATACCACATAAAAACAAAGATGATGCAATAAGATATTGTAAAATTAAAAATTATAATTACTCTCTTGTGTCTGATTCGAATTACTACAATTTCTTAGAAAAAATGAGTTCAAATAACGGGTTTGTTTTTTTTCCTAAAACACCTGAAACTCTATCTAGGATTACTGTAGAAGCAAGAATGATGAATATGAAAACCATCACAAATAGAAATGTTGGTGCAATAAGCGAGCCTTGGTTTTCACTAAAAGGCGAAGAGCTAATAGACAGAATGTTTCTCAAAAGACAAGAAATAGCAGACAAGATAATAAGGATTTTAAATGAATAACCGATTTGTAATAATTACTCCGTTTTATAACGTAGAGGAGTGGATTAGTCTTTGTGTAAAAAGCGTAAAAAAACAAAATTATGATAATTACGTCCATTATCTTATAGATGATTTATCAACTGATAACACGACAGATAAAATAGAAGTACTTTCAGAAGACACAGACAAAATCTTTCTAGTAAAAAACACAGAAAAGAAATATGCTTTGAAGAACATTTATGACACGTTACAGTCCATTGACATAACTGACAATGACATTGTCGTAATTTTAGATGGAGACGACTGGTTTGCGAGCAGTGATGTCCTAGAAAGGATAAACAAAGAATATCAAGAAACAAATTGCATAATGACCTATGGCTCTTATATTGAATATCCCTCTTTGGAGAGAGGCAAGTTTGCCAAGAAAATTCCTAATCAAATAATAGAACAGAGATCTTATAGAAGGCATCAGTGGATGTCATCTCATTTAAGGACATTTCGTCACAAGTTATGGAAGAGAATAGATAGAAAAGATTTTATAAACGAAGAGACAGGCAATTTTGTAAAAGCAGCATGGGATTTGGCTTTTGTTTTCCCGATGTTGGAGATGGCTGGTCACAGGGCTCACTACATTAAGGACATCTTATATATGTACAACCGTAGCAATCCTCTCAATGAAGATAAGGTTGACCACCCTCTACAATTATCTGAAGAGGCGCAAGTCAGAAGAAGGCATCCTTACCAATTAATAGAGGAAATATAATGAGAATCCTTGGACTAATGTCAAGCCATGATTGCTCTTTTGCAATTTTAGATAAAGGGATCCCAGTGTTCCACGCGGAATTAGAAAGATACGTTAGAAAAAAAGAACCAGAGGGTGACCCCTTTGCTTTTTTTCAAGATGTGTGTGGACAAGATGCCTGGAAACAAATTGATGCGATAACTGCTTGTCATGGTTTTGTGGAGCATATGAAGAACAATTTTCCAGATGGTTTTGAAAAACTTATGGAAATTGTAAAGAACAATAACATTCCGTTTTACAGTGTAGGACATCACCAGAGCCATGCCGCAAACGCTTTTTATTCTAGCAACTTTAAAGAAGCACTGGTGGTGACTCTTGACGGCGGCGGCCTGGATCTGGCGTCAGATAGCTCTTCTATTATTCCCACCTCTTTTACTGTGTGGGATGGGGAAGATAAAAAGCTAAGGAATGTTTCAATAACTCACAGCGAATTATTAAACATTGGTTTTGCTTGGCAAAGGGTCACAAGACTTGTTTTTGGCCTTTCTGCTGGCTACCCAAAGGGCAACCAAGCAGGAACAGTCATGGCAATGGCTTGCATGGGAGACGCAGACAAATATTTGGATTATTTTGAAAAATTTAATTTTACCAATAGTTCTTTTCACGTTGATAGTCCTGAAAGTGAAAAGTATTTTGATTTTGTAAAGATGCGAGAAATAGCCTCCAGATCCGAGCAGGATGCCTTTGATGTTGCGGCTGCTCTTCAGAAGGCAACTGAAAACAAAGTAAAGCAAATTTTTGATGTCCTTGTAGAACAAACAGATAGAAAACTTCTTTGTCTCTCTGGAGGCGTTGTTTTGAATTCTGTAATGACAGGCAAATTACACGAATGGTATAAAGATAAATTTGAAGAAATTTATGTGTGTCCTGTCTCATACGACGCTGGGATTTCTATAGGGTCCGCACAATTTGTGTGGCACCACATAATGAAAAGCCCCAGAATTGAATGGAAAAACAATGCAACTCCTTTTCTAGGAGAAACTTATGAAACAACAGCTATAGAAAAAGCTCTTGCATCTATGATTTATATTGATGGCAAAGATTTAAAAGTTACCAACGCTGGCATAGACGAAATAATAGACTTACTAGATGGCCAAAACATCATCTCTGTATTTTCAGGACCGTCCGAGTCAGGGCGCCGTGCTTTAGGAAACAGAAGCATTATCGCCGACCCTAGGCGCCTTGAGATGAAAGACACAATTAATGAAAAGGTAAAACATCGTCAATGGTATCGTCCGTTTGCTCCTTCAATTTTAAGAGAAAAGGTTTCTGAATGGTTTGAGATAGACATTGATAGCCCTTACATGTCTTACGTTATTGATTTTAAAGAAGAAATGAAAGATAAGGTGCCTGCCGTTGTTCACATCGATGGCACTGCTAGATTACAAACAGTCACAAAAGAAGATAATGGCTGGTATTATGAGTTAATAAAAAAATGGGATCAAAAGACGGGAGTGCCAATCATCTTGAACACTAGTTTCAATGATCGTGAACCAATTGTTGAAACTCCTGAACATGCTATCTCATGCTTTGTCGGCACAAACATAGACTATTTATATTTTGTTGATGCAAAACTTCTAGTCTCTAAATAGGAAAATAATAATGCTATCTTGTGAAATGGTCGGAAGGCTCGGCAATCAAATGTTTATTGCAGCAGCAGCCCATTCATTGGCCTTAGATAACAATGATCGGGTAATTTACCCGAATTCAATAGGCGGCATTTGCCCCACGCCAGATGAGACAATAGTCCATCGAAAAACCATATTCAGAAATTTACATTATACCAATGATCTATCTTTTTTAAAGTTTGTGTATTCGGAAAGTCCAAGCATGGAATTTAAAGAGATCGATTATAGAGAGAATCTTTTTATCAAAGGCTACTTCCAATCAGAAAATTATTTTAAGCACAACAGGGAACACATAATAAAACTTTTCTCACCTCAAAGAGAAATAGAAGAGTTTATAAACAAAAAACACAGTAGCCTCATTGATAGCAGTGAACATGTGTCAGTTCATGTTAGGCGGGGTGACTATCTAAAATTAAGTGATTATCACAATGTCTTGGGAAAAGGATATTATCAAAAAGCTATGAAAGATTATGATGGCGCAAAATTTGTTTTCTTTAGTGATGACATCGAGTGGTGTCGAGAGACATTCAAAGGTCATAATTCTGTATTTATTGAAAAGCAGCCTGATGTAATGGATCTTTTTTTGATGTCAAAGATTACTCATAACATAATAGCAAATTCTTCTTTTTCTTGGTGGGGAGCTTGGTTAAATCAAGCTGAAAAACAAACGGTTGTCTGTCCTGGTGAATGGTTCGGCCCCAAGAACAGCCACTTGGTTACAAAAGATTTAACACCTTCATCATGGAATGCTATAGTGTGATTATCAAATAGGAGTTTTTATGAAAATTAAAGAGTTTATAGACAACGTCAGAAGAGACGACGAGGGGCATGTTGTTTTAAACCTAATAGACAACACCATCCTTCACACTAGCTACTTAGCATCGGCTCTTCGTTGCAGCGCACCAAACCACGAAAGAGACCCCGATAATGTTCGCTATGTGAATGGGATGAAAAACTGGGACGGAATAACAGTCTTCACAGATAAGACGTTCCATTTGGCACCACAAATTACCAGCCCTATCAAGATTGCTTGGGTAGTAGAGCCCTATGACCTGTTGCCACAAATTTATGAGCTAGTTGTTAAATTCGAAGATGAGTTTGATTTTATCTTTACTTACGAAAAGACTCTTCTGGACAGAAATCCAAATAAGTATAAATTTCTTCCTTGCGACACATCAGGCATAGAAATAGAGAGCCACAAACTACATCAAAAAACAAAGCTTGTATCTATGATCTATTCTGAAAAAACTTGGCTATTTGGTCACAGGCTACGACATATAATAGCGAAAACATTAATACCTGAAATGGGTTATGATAAGATTGATTTTTTTGGAAGAGGCACCACTACGCCAATTGAGTTAAAATCAGAAGGCACGAATCCCTACATGTTTCAAATAGCTATGGAAAATGCAAGAAGAGAGAATTATTTTGCTGATAAAATCTATGACTGCTTTGTAGCTGGAACAATTCCAATTTATTGGGGTGCTCCTAACGTCGGAGATTATTTTGATATGAGAGGAATTCTTTCGTTCGAACACCCAGCAGAATTGAAAGAGATTCTTCTATCTCTTAACCAAGAGAAATATGAATCTATGTATGACGGCGTAAAAGAAAATTTTGAAAGGGTAAAGCACTATCTTCGTCCAGATGACCTTTTATACGAAAGCATTATTGAACAACTAAGACTCAGAGGAGACTCTACATGAAAGACTACGATCCACTCAGAGAATATGCTTTAGAAAAATTAAAATCAGACGGTCTGATTGAAGATGCGTGGGGAGCAGTTGATCTATTTGAGAGAACAGTGGCGGAATACACAGGTAGCAAATATGCTGTTTCGGTAGACAACTGCACAGATGCAATTTTTCTTTGTCTGAAATATCTAAGGTGTGACCAAGAATCAGTAACTATTGCGATACCGGAAAGAACCTATTGTTCAATTCCGATGACCATCCATAATGCTGGGTGTAATTACAAGTTTAAAGATTTTGAGTGGTCTGGAGCCTATCAGCTTGCTCCTTATCCAATTTATGATTCAGCTTTGAGGCTAACTAAGGGGATGTATGTAAAAGACACCTTTCAGTGCCTATCCTTTCATAGGAGAAAGATTCTGAAATTAACCAAGGGCGGCATGATTCTCACTGATAATCTCGAAGCGGCTGAGTGGTTTAAGACCGCCCGCTGCAAAGGCAGACACCCTCACAGAAAAACCTTTTATAAAGATGAGAAGTTTGATACAATGGGGTGGAACATGTATCTACACCCAGAAGATGCTGCAAAGGCATATTTAATTTTAGAACAATTGCCAATCAACAACGAAGATGGAGGCGGAAGCAAATCTTATGAAAATCTTACAAAACATAAAATTTTTCTTGAAAAAGAGACTCGATAGGAGCAGAAAAGTCAAAAAAATAAAGTCTTTCTTAAAAGACAAACTAAACCTGAGAAACAATGTTTACTTATTTGAAATAAACGATGTCCTCGCTAATCAAGCCAAGCTCCCTTACAGTGTTGGGTTGATTTGGTCCTATTGTTCTACAAGGCTCTCAATCAGTGACAACTACCAGTTAGCAGAAGTGATCTGGTGGAGACAATCAACAGAAGAAATTCTAAGCAAGATGAAAGATCCATCTGTTGTAGGCTTCAGTTGTTTCGTTTGGAATTGGAACAACAATGTTGAAATAGCAAAAAAGATTAAAGAGCGCTGGCCAAGCTGTTTGATAGTCTTTGGAGGCTGGCAGGTCCCCATGTCTGATAGAATACAAGGATTTTTTGAAAAGTATCCGTTTGTTGATATCGCAGTCCATGGAGAGGGTGAAATCACTTTTGCTGAAATACTTGAAGAAAATCTAAAAGACTCACCTGTTTGGGAAAGTGTCAAAGGATGTTCTGTTCCTTATCGTATGGTGACGGATAAAAGTTCTAAAAATAGAATTATCAAAGATGGCCTAAAAGTAGAGGAAGAATTTGAAAACCCTTCTTACCATGATTTAACAACCTACACAGCTTTGCCACGACCAAGAATTGAAGACATCTCTATAATGCCAAGTCCTTACTTGGATGGTTTGTTTGATAAGCTTATTGTTGACTGCGAGCACAATTTAGAGGCTACCTTTGAGACAACCCGAGGTTGCCCCTACTCCTGCACATATTGTGAAATAGGGACAAAGTATTACCAGAAAATCAAAACTCACAAATTGGATAAGATATACGCTGAAATTGATTGGATGGCCGACAACGAAGTGGTCTTCGTTTACAACGCAGATTCAAATTTTGGCATGATAAAGAACCATATAGACATAACAAAGTATTTGGTTCATAACAAAAAGACCAAAGGATACCCGCAGAAGCATAGGTGTGACTGGTCCAAGAATCAAGCGGACAAGGTCATAGAACTAGCTAAGATATTCTATGAAGCCGAGATGGACAAAGGTATTACAATCGCGGTCCAATCTATGAACCCCAAAGTGCTGAAGGCAGTAAAAAGAAAAAATGTTGATGATGGGAAGTTAGAGGAATTTATCGCCATGTACGAGGGAACTGGCTTGCCCTCCTATGTAGAATTAATCCTGGGCTTGCCAGAGGAGACACGAGAATCTTTTATTGATGGAATATGCGAGGTCATAGAGTTGGGGCAGCACAACTATATTGGAATTTACCCACTGACTGCTCTCCCAAACACTCCTTTCGGAGACCCAGATTACATAGAAAAATATAACTTAGAAATTGTAGAGACTTTCCCAGCTTTCAGTCATGTTGACATTAGTGAAATAAATGATTTTGAGAGAGAGCACATGGTAGTGTCTTCCACAACAATGACCAAAGAGGGTTATAAGGATTGCACTGTTTATCGCTGGATGTTTATGTTTGGACATTATCTTGGGACTGTTCAATTTGTCTCTAGATTTCTAAATAATGCATATGAAATTGGATTTAGAGACTTCTACATGAATCTAATGTCTTACATGGAAGAAAAGCAAGGAGAAGGGTTTATAGGACAGCAGTATTCAAAGACAGAGAAGGCGCTTTCTGGAGTTCTAATAGCAGAATCCCCTTGGGGAAGAGTTGTTCCTGAAATTAGAGAGAATTTTGCTTGGGATTTCGAAGAAGCCACGGTGCTTGAGATCATGAGGAACAAAGAGATTTTCTATGCAGAAATCAAAGACTTTGTTCTTCTTAATTATCAAATCCCAGAAGATGTCTTGGACGAGACTTTAAAGTACCAGCAGGCAGCAATCTTAAATCCAGATTTGAACTACCCTATAATTGAAGAATTCAGATACAACATACACGATGTTATTCACAACAAAAGTCACTTGGGTCCTGTAGAACAAAGCTTACAGTTTGAAGCAAAAAACTACAATGGAGACTTTTATGAATATGGTAAAGAGACATTATGGTGGGGTAGAAGAGTAGCAGCTTACAAAAACAAGGTAACTATTATAGATGGATAACAAGTGGGAATGGGAAACCGCACATTTGACCCCTGGAGCAGGAATAATCTTATTGCGTAAATTCAGCAATGACTGGATGGTTCTAGGACTTTGGAAGAACGGTGGTTATGATATAACCAAAGGCCATGTTGAAGACGGCGATGGATATTTGGAGACGGCAATCCGAGAGGCTTTTGAGGAAGCAAACATAGATAGGATAGATTTTTGCTATGGGCACAAATACTACACCGCCGATTATTTGAGAATCTTCTTGGCTACCACCGAACAAGATGTTATAATAAAAGAGAACATAGATGGTTTTAAAGAGCATGACAGCTATTCCTGGCTTACTTTAGAAGAAATGGAAAAACAAACCTACGATTATTTAAAGCCTGCCATAAGATGGGCAAAAAAGGAACTTCTTAGTGGAAATAAAATTTAGCGACTTAATAGATAGACACAAAGGCAAGCCCGCTGTTATAACTTTGTATGGCCCTTCGTTGAACACCCACAAGGACAGGATTATCGAGCTACACAATAGGCAAGATATCTTAAGATTTTCTGTAAATAATTGGTATGACTATTTTGACACCCAACCAGATTACTGGATTCTGTCAAACTCTGAGCCTCGGTTTCTTATGAAAAATCTCATTCCATTTATAAGAAATAGACAATTACCAGTGTTTTATTCAGATGACGGAGACTTTACGCCAAAAGAATTGATAAGAAATTCTCTGCAATCAGAATGGATGGCCTATGATCAGAGGCACTGGGAGGGCAAAGATTGCAAACAAATTTTAAAAGAATTCAAGCAACATCATGATTCTAACAAAAACTTTAATTTCACCAAATTTGGTGAAAATGAAATTATGTGGCACCCACCTAGATGCTTTTCTATGTCGGGGCACTCCCTAGATGGATTGTGTTGTAAACAAAATCTTCCTGCACGAATTCCTATTCAAGAGCAATTACAATCGCTCTGTGGCTCTGACAGACACTATAGCACAGGAGACACAGTTGCAGTTCATGCCATAGCTTTTGCGATAATCATGGGTTGCAACCCTATTTACGTTTCTGGGCTAGATTTAGACTATTCCAATGGCTATGCTAATCAAGAACAAGCAGACTGGGCACAGAAGGCCCAAGGCCCAAACGCTTGGGCTCCGGTGCGCAAAAATCTAGAAAATGACTTGGATATTCTAAACGAAAGTGCTCTCAAGAAAGGCATAGAAATCCTTAACTTGAATCCCAAACCGTGGTATAATTCTTTTAAGCTGTCTGAATTTAATTTGTAGCACGGAAAATTATTCATGAACATTGATTTGCCGAAGGGCTGTATTGTAATTTTAGCTCGCGGAGGTAGTAAAGGAATAGCCAATAAAAACATGGTAGATGTTTTTGGCCATCCCCTAATCTATTACGTTTTGAGTGAATCTCTGAAGTTTGACAAACTAGACGTTTTCGTGTCGTCAGATAACAAAAAGATTTTGAATTTTTCAAAGTCCCTTGGTGCTAAGACAATTCTGAGACCGGAGGATATATCAGGAGATTTATCGCCTGACATTGAAGGCTTCAGGCATTTTTTCCAAAAGTTTGAGAACTATGATTATGCTATTCACCTTAGAGCGACCTTCCCTCTAATCACAGACAAAATAATTGATGATGCGAACTCCATATTTTTAGAAAACTATTCTGAATTCGACTCTCTCAGATCCATGATTCCGTCTAAGCAGAATCCATACAAAATGTGGCATGTTAATGGCGATTGTGCTGAAACAGTCATTGAAGGTAACACACTCCACAGTATGCCTAGACAGGTGATAGAAAAAACTTATATACAAAACGCCTGTATTGACATTACAAAAAGAAAAAGTGTGCTACAATTGAACAGCATGACAGGCAACAGGTGTCGTCCATATCTGATGGATGATTCCTATAACATAGACATAGACAACAAACAAGATTTGCAGGAGGCAATAGATGCTATACGTTTTCGAAATGGCGAATAATCACCAAGGTAGCTTGGAACACGCTTTGAGGATCATAGATGAATTCTCTCTTCTCGCCAAAAAGAACAAAATCAGTGCAGCGATAAAATTTCAATTTAGGCAATTAGACACATTTATTCATGATCACTACAAAAATTCTGATTTAAAATATGTGAAGAGGTTCAATAGCACCAAGATGTCACAAGAAGATTTTAGAAAGATGACTGAGTATGCAAAAAGTAAATCACTTTTGACTATGGCAACACCTTTTGATAATGAGTCTTTGCCTTGGATCAATCAGCTTGATATAGACATAGTAAAAATCGCTAGCTGCTCTTGCGATGATTGGCCTTTATTGAATGAAGTGAGTAAAATAAACAGAAGAGTTATAATTTCTACTGCTGGGATAGAGTTCACAACTCTTGACAGAGTTTATAATTTGTTCAAGAATAATGGTCGCGATTTCTCTTTTATGCATTGTATCGGCGAATACCCGACGCCTTTAGAAAATTCAAATCTAAAAAGAATCAAGACAATGCAGCAAAGGTATAGAGACATAAACATTGGCATTTCTACTCATGAAAGCCCAACTCAAAAATCAATTGTTCCTTACGCGGTTGCCATGGGGTGCAAGATAATTGAAAAGCATGTCGGTGTTGAGACCGAAGAGATATCGTTAAATGCTTATTCTTGTACTGCAAAAGACATTCAAAAAGTAATTGATGAAGTCTCCTTTGTCCAAACAGCCACTGAAGGCGAATCAAGCACAGAGAAAGCTTCTTTAAGAAATCTCAAAAGAGGGATTTACCTAATAAATGATTTAGATGAAGATCAGATTATAAAAGAAGAGCATCTTTACTATGCAATGCCCTTACAAGATGGGCAGGCTTCAACGGCTGAGATTAGGCAGGTAGTTGGCAGCAGAGCCCGATCAAGAATGACAAAGGACTCGATTGTCGAATTGTCAGGATGCTTTACAAGTAGAGATCTTGAGATAATGAATTCTATAAAAACCCAGACGTTTGCTGCTTTATCGGATTCTAAGATTGCTGTAGATAGGAGCGAGGAAATTGAAATTTCTGCGCACTACGGGTTGGAGAACTTCTCCAACACTGGTTGTGTTATCATTAACAAGATCAACAGAGAATATTGCAAGAAGCTGTTAATTATGCAACCAAAGCAGGCCCATCCTATGCACCACCATGTGAAGAAAGAGGAGACATTTGAGCTACTAAGTGGCGATTGTTCGATAAACCTAAATAACAAGATTGTAAAACTCAAGCTTGGCAAGCCAGTCTTGATTCCGCGTGGTGTAGACCATTCCTTCAGTTCTGAAAATGGCTGCGTGATTGAAGAAATCTCTACAACACATTTCAAAGGAGATTCAGTGTATGAAGATCCTGAGATTTTCAAACTAAAGTTATCAGAAAGAAAGTTCTTTATTTGACACCATGGAAGAAATAAAAACTTACATTGTTGATATCGATGGCACGATTTGTTCCCTCACGGAAGGGGATTATGCCACTGCTATGCCAAAAGTTAAAAGAATAGAGATAATAAACACATTATACGATTTAGGTCATAAAATAATTTATTGGACTGCCAGGGGCACAGTAACTGGTATAGACTGGACAGAAATAACTTATAAACAAATGTCCGATTGGGGTGTAAAATATACAGAGTTGAAGCTTGGCAAGCCACACTATGATCTGTTTATTTGTGATAAAGCCTTCAACTCGGAGAATTATTTTAATTTAGAGGTAAACGATGATTAGATTGGCAGACAACATAATTGAAAAACAAGATGTTGATGTTCTGACTAAATGGCTGTCAGAGACGGATCATTACACGAAAGGGCAGAAAACCATTGATTTTGAAAATCAATGGTCTGCTTGGCAAGGATGTAAGTATTCTATTTTTGTAAATTCTGGCTCTTCTGCCAATTTATTGGTGGTAGCAGGGTTGTTATATTCTAACCGGCTGAAGAACAATAAAATTATTGTGCCTGCTGTAAGTTGGGTTACCACTGTTTCCCCGGCAATTATGCTAGGATTGGAACCGGTTTTGTGCGATGCTGATGAAGCAAATTTGGGCCTATCTGTTGAAGATTTTGAAGCCCTCTGTATAGAACACAATCCCGCTGCTGTAATGATAGTCCATGTCTTAGGTCACTCCAACCACATGGCGGAGATCATAGAGATTTGTAATAAATACGATGTAATCTTAATAGAGGACACATGTGAAGCTCATGGAAGCACCTACAACAAAATCAAGTTGGGTAACTTTGGCATTGCTAGCACCTTTTCCTACTTCTATGGCCACCAGATGGCGACGGTTGAAGGAGGAATGGTTTGCACTGATGACTATGAACTTTATAATGTAATGCTCTCGATTCGCTCTCATGGTTGGCTTAGAGATAATGACGAAGATTTTGCACAAAAATGCCTAGACAAATACAAAATGCATGATGATTTCAATAAACAGTATTTCTTTGTCTATCCTGGCTTAAATATTAGGAACACAGACATAAATGCTGTAATAGGTCTCAATCAGATTAAAAGAATTGATGACTATATAGCAAGCAGAAATAGCAGTTATAATGCCTACTGTGCGTATTTAGACGGAAAAGTTTGGACTCAAAAAAGTGACAATGACATTGTTTCTTCTTTAGCTTTCGGAGTAATAGACAAAAATAAGAAAATAATAACTGACAAGCTAACCAATAATGGGATTGAGTGCCGACCATTGATATGTGGCTCTATTCAAGAACAACCATTTTGGTACGAGAGATACCCCACAAGACATTTGCCTGTGGCCAAGAGGGTTCACGAATTTGGTTTTTACATCCCATGTCACCAAAACTTAAAGCCAGAGCAAGTAGAATTTATTTCTAAAATAATTCTAGAAAATAGTGTTGGAATTTAAAGACATGATAGATTTTGATGAGAAGGTTGTTTCGTTTGACAATCTCACATACAATTTTAGACCTTTCTTAGAAGATGTCTTCGAGTGTGATGATCTGGAGAATGTCCATAAAACTCACGCCCATCTTGTACCAGACTCTGCCACTCTATCAAAACCTTGGCCACATAATGAGAACACATCAAATTTTCACTCAATATTCTATAAAAAATTGAATGAACCTTGGGAAGAAATAATTGATTTATACGATAGTTTCATTTGCAATTGTGTTTCAGATTTAATAGAAGAAGACTTTTTGTATCAAAAGTTCCCAACTTTTAGAGTCCACTTACCAGACATGAAAGCGGTTACTAAATGGCACTACGACGCTGACAGAGATCATAGGCACCCGCTTGGAGAGATAAATTTCATTTTGCCTATTACCAACATGTACGAAACAAGCACGGTTTGGTGTGAAACCGCCCCACATCGTCATGATTATTCCCCCATTGAAGCAAAAAGTAATCAGTTTATAAAGTTTAATGGCAATAGGCGCCATCATGGCAATAAAGAAAATAAAACAAACCAGACAAGATTCAGCCTCGATTTTAGAATCCTCCCAGTCAAGCACACACCGGCAGCGGGCCTATTTCCAGAAATATTTGGTTCCTCTGCTACAAAAAATAAAAAATGGGAAGCGGGCGGCTATTACAACATGTTTAGAAAAAAGGATTAGATAATGTATAAAAAAGTTTGTGTAACAGGGGGTTCAGGTTTTGTTGGTAAAAATCTTAAAATTCACAAACCTTCTTGGCTCTTTCTTTCTTCAGCAGACTGCGATTTGACAGACTATCATCAAGTAGCGGATTTATTTCTGAAAGAAAAGCCAGATGCAATAGTTCATTTGGCGGGCAGAGTAGGCGGAATTAAGGAAAACAAAGATAACCAAGCCGACTTTTATTACAAGAATTGTGCAATAAATACCAATGTTCTTCAAGCAGCGCATCATTGCGGAATCAACAGAGTGCTCTCATCGCTTAGCACTTGCGCTTTTCCTGACAAAGTTGAACATTATCCATTCTCAGAGGAAGATTTCTATTCAGGCCCTCCGGCACCGACAAATTTTTCTTATGGCATGACGAAGAGAATGCTGCAAGTAGGTTCTGTTGCTTACCGTGAACAATATAACAGGAACTTTTCTACTTTTTGTCCATCTAACATTTATGGTCCTCATGACCACTTTGGTGATCAATCTTCGCACTTTATAGCCTCCTTGATAAATAAGATGTACAATGCTAAGAATGGTGATACAATAGAATTATGGGGAACTGGGGCACCTCTTCGCCAACAACTATTTGTGCCTGATCTGTGCCGTTTAATACCAAGACTCTTAGATGAGCACAATGACGCTCTACCAATGATTGTAGCCCCCAATGAGAACCTCTCGATCAAAGAAATGGCTCAGGCGCTAAGGGAGGAAGTCACTAAAGAGGTTAATTTCACATTTAATGGAAAATTAGATGGTCAGTTTAGAAAAGATGGAAGCAATACATCTTTAAAAAACATTATTCCTGATGTAAACTTTACAAAGTTTGCTGACGGCGTTAGAGAAACTTATCAATGGTTTGAGGAGAACAAATGAAGACAGCTTTTATAACTGGAATAACTGGCCAAGACGGCTCTTACTTAGCAGATCTGCTCCTATCTAAGGGATATAAGGTCGTCGGGCTCAAGAGAAGAACCTCTATAATCTCAACTGATCGAGTTGATCATCTATTCAAAAACATAAATTTTAGTTTAGAATACGGAAATTTGAATGATTCTGGTTGCTTACATAGACTACTACTAAAACACAAGCCGGATGAAATTTACAACCTTGCAGCACAGTCTCATGTTAGAGTTTCTTTTGAGACACCTGAAGAGACAACTGATTTTGTTGCCATGGGCACGTTAAGGCTCCTTGAGGCTATGAGAAACGCATGTCCAGAGGCAAGATTTTATCAGGCATCATCATCAGAGATGTTTGGAGACAATCCAGAAAATCCACAAAATGAAGAAACTCGCTTAATGCCCGCATCCCCGTATGCTTGTGCTAAAGTTTATTCTCACAATATTTGTAGGAACTATAGAGAGTCATACGGGCTTCATATTTCAAGTGGAATCTTGTTTAATCATGAGTCCCCGCGACGAGGTGAAACATTTGTCACTCGTAAAATTACAATAGCGGCAGCACGAATAAAGCTCGGACTCCAAGATAAATTATTTCTTGGCAATCTTGAGGCCAAGAGAGATTGGGGGTTCGCAGGCGACTATGTCGAGGCCATGTGGCTTATGTTACAACAAGACACCCCAGATGACTATGTTGTGGCAACCGGGGAAACCCACACAGTGCGTGAATTTTTACAAGAAGTCTTTGACTATGCAAACTTGAATGTTGAAGATTATGTCGAGATAGATGAAAGATTGTATCGGCCTCACGAGGTTCCTCTTTTGTTGGGAGACCCTTCTAAAGCGAAACAAAAAATAGGCTGGACTCCAAAGATCAAATTCAAAGAGCTAGCCAAGATGATGTATGAAGAAGATTATAAAAATCAAAAGGGAAAAAAATGAGAAAAGTTTTAGTAACTGGTGGTTGCGGATTTATCGGAAGCCACTTGGTTGAACTCTTGTTGTCAAAAGAAGACATACAGGTCTTTGTCGTTGATAATATGGATTCTGGAAGAATCGAGAATATTTTAAATAATGGAAAAGTAGAATATTTGTTTAAAGATGTCAGGCGTCTTCTTGAAGATAACAAACTAATAGAGAAGCTGAATGGCGTAGAAACAATTTTTCACTTAGGCGCCCGCGCCAGAATACAGCCAAGTTTCGATGAACCAAGCGAGACAATAGACATAAATGCTCGCGGAACTTCTGTCGTTTGTGAACTGGCGCGCGTTTTGGGAGCTAAGGTGGTTTACGCCGGCTCAAGTTCATTTTATGGAGGAGTTTATCTAAACCCCTATAGCTTCACCAAATGGCAGGGCGAAGAAATTTGTAAAATGTACTCTGAAATTTATGGACTAAGCACTACCATAGCTAGATTCTTCAATGTCTATGGCCCACGACACCCAGAGTCTGGTCCTTACGGCACCGTGGTAGGAGTTTTCGAAAGGCAATATAAAAATAAAAACCCCCTAACCATCACCGGAAATGGGGAACAAAGAAGAGATTTTACACATGTTCTAGACATTGTTTCCGGTCTGTACGCAATGTCTTTGGAAGAACACAGCGGCGAAGTTTATAACTTAGGAACAGGAACAAATCACTCAATTAACGAACTAGCGAAACTGTACAACGCTGAAGTCGATTATTTGCCAGCACGACGTGGCGAGGCTTGGATTACTTTAGCTGACATTTCCAAGTCCTGTAAAGAGCTTAATTGGTCTCCAAAGCAAAAGCTTGAAGACTATGTTGAAGAATGGCTGGCTTGCCAATAACTTAAAGGGTTAAAAGAATGTGCGGAATCTTCGGTTCAGTAGCCGACAAAGTAGAATACAAATCAATCAAGCGGGGTCTCAAAAATCTTGCTTATCGCGGTTATGATTCAGCAGGCATTGCTGTTGCAACGACCCAGGGTGTCATAAACGAAAGAGTGGAAGGTCACCCCAAGTTCCTACCAGACCTTGATACATTTGGCACAGTTGCAATCGGTCACAACCGTTGGGCGACCCACTCTCCCCCAACGAAAGAAAACTCACACCCCTACACATCAAACGACAACAAAATCAGTCTTGTTCATAATGGAATCATTGAGAACTACGTTGAAATAAGAGCTTTTCTAGAACAGAGAGGCTTTACTTTTTATTCCCAGACAGATACAGAGGTGTTGCCTAACTTAATTCAACACTACCTTTTTTTGGGCGAAGATCTACAGACAGCCATGCGCCACACTGCAAAGCATGTTGAAGGTGCGTTTGGTGTAATCTTTATTCACGCGGACCACCCAAATCAAATGAACTTGATGAAGCTTGGTTCCCCAATGTATGTTGGACGTGCCGACGACGCCGTCTATGTCTGCTCTGATTCTTATTCATTCCCAGAAGAGGTCAAAACCTTTTCTTCTATTGACGATAGTAAGATCCTAATTATCCGCAAGGACTCTGTGGATGTTCAAGACCTAAACGGCACCAAGTTAACCCTTATTTTTGAAGAAAAGGATGTTTCTGCTGACACCTATTGTCTTGGTAAACACAAACACTACATGCAGAAAGAGATTCACGAACAGTTTCAGTATGTAGTTTCGGCTTTAGCAGGGCGAATCAGGGACACAGAAATAAAGTTAGGTGGACTCCAAGACTGTATTGAAGACTTCGCTAGTAGTAGACAAGTGGTGTTCACAGGGTGTGGCTCAGCGCACAACGCAGCCCTTGTTGGTTCTCTTGCTATGGAGGAGGTTGGTCGATTGCTATGTCGTCAAATGCCTGCTGGAGAACTAAAGTACACAGATTTACTAATAGATGACAAGACTTGGCTTGTAACAGTGTCGCAATCAGGCGAAACAGCAGATGTGATTGGCTGCATTAAAAACATCAAAGCCAAAGGCGCCAAAGTCCTTGGTGTTGTAAACACTCCCAACTCAACTATCTACCAGATGACTGATTGTGGGATTCACATCCGGGCAGGCAAAGAAGTCTCTGTTGCCTCCACCAAAGCGGTCACAAACCAAATTCTAGCTCAACTCCTTCTCGCCTACAAAATAGGTCTTGAAAACGGTTGCTCCTACAAAGACTACAAGAACTTTCTTTTGGAAGTCCAAAAGCTTCCTTATTTTATCAATAAGGTGATAGCACAAGAAGAAAAAATCAAGGGCATCTGCGGCACCTACAAGGACTCCAAGACAGCATTTGTAGTGGGTCGTAATGTCTTAGAGCACATCGCCAGAGAGATTGCGCTAAAAATCAAAGAAATTTCCTACATTCACGCTGAAGGCTATTCAGGTTCAGAACTTAAACATGGACCCCTTGCTCTCATAGACGACCAGATTCTCAACATCTGCCTCCTTGATAAGAACTTCTATCCAAAAAAGACTATTAGCAACATTGAGGAGATTCGCGCGAGAGGAGGAAAAGTTATTCTTGTAACAAACTACACAAAACAAGAGATAGGTAATAAGATATACGATAGGCTGATTAGCGTGGAGACAGGGGAGAACAAATTTATTACTGCTATGGTGTTCAATGTTGTAGGACAACTTATGTCTTATTATTTCGCACTACATAACAATAGAAATGTTGACCTTCCAAGAAACCTAGCAAAAAGTGTAACCGTCGAATAAGGAGACGAAAATGAGCAATGGAACTTTCAAATTATCAAATCAGGCACTCGGTGCCGTGATGATGGCTCTTCAAGAGTCATTGCTAAATCAATTGGACATCGTTCCAATTCTAAAGGGTTTTAAACTACAAGAGACGACAGACGGACTGGTTGTAACAAACCCTCCAACTGTGAGGGTCACAAACAACCAAGAAGTCACTGAACAAGAATTAACGAAAATGGTAGAATAGTTTAGTGCCACGTTACCGCTACAAATGTGAGGGCTGCGAAGAAGAATTCGTAGCCCTCCATTCGTTCTCGGATGATAGAGAGTCTTGCGACCTCTGTGGACACGAGGATGTTAAAAAATTGTTAGGCAAACCGATAGTCCTGAATAAGAAAACAAATGATTCTACGACCACTGGCGCCCTTACAAACGAATACATTGAAGCCAATAGAGAACTACTAAAAGACATGAAGGAGGAAGCAAGCAATGGACTTTATGAATAGGCTGGAAGTGATCCTTTCTTTGATTCTGTTTATTTCTCTTGGAATCAATGTTCTCTTGTTTTTGTATTCTCGCAATGTCACTTCAAGACTTGCCAGGATCGCAGACGAGATAGGAGACCTCAGAGAAGAGGCTACTTCATTCGCGACACACGCTCGTTCTGTTTACGAGCTTGATATGTTTTATGGAGATCAGACGCTACAATCCCTTATGGATCACGCAGTAGCCTTCCGAGACTACATGGGAGAATTTGACTACGTCTACTTATTAGACCAACAGGAACAAAATGACGAAGAAGACCAGAGCGAAGAAGAAGCCTAATCACTACTTCACGAAAGATCACGAGAACGCAATAATAGAATATCGTTCTACTGAGTGTTCAAGAAAAAAGACTGAAATTTATGTGACAATGCTTCAGCCGGCTTTTAGCGAGATGGTTGATAAGATTGTGTTTACTTATAAATTTACAACTCTTCCAAACATTGACTCTCTCAGGGACGAATGTAAAGTTTGGCTTATGACCATCTTGGACAAGTTCCGCCCAGAAAAGGGCCACAAAGCCTTTTCTTATTATTCAGTTATAACAAAGAATTGGTTCATCCACAAGGTCAAAAAGCAACAAAGGAAAAACCAACGAGAGATCGTTTTTGATAAAGTTCCGAAAGCCTACGAAGAGCGTTATTTATCAACAGATGAATCTTGGCTCACTGATAAACTACAAGAAGAGTTCTGGGCCTCCTTCTACGAATCAATGAAAGACTGGGACACAGCAGAATTAAAGGGCAACGACGAGCGCGTCTACAAAGCGATTATGGTTCTATTTGAGAGCAAAGACGACATAGAAATTTTTAACAAGAAGGCTATTTATCTTTACCTTAGAGAGATTACAGGTCTCAATACAAAACAGGTAGTGAATTCTTTAAACAAGTTCCGAGTAATGTATCGTGGATTTAAACAAGAATGGGAGAATGGCCAGATATGAATGACGAGTTTGACGATTTGATGGACGAGGCAATAGAAAACATTCGCACTGACCGTAAGGCTGCGAAAGAATTCTTAAATGAGCTTGCTAATCAGATCGCCCAAAACGCAGAGAATAACCGAGCACTCTCTCCTGTTGCTGCTAAGCACATTGAAACTATGCAGCGCTCAAACGAGCAGTTGGTGAAGGTTCTCACCCTCAAACAAAAGGAGAGAACTAAGGGAGATGGCTTGTCTGAAGAAGACAAATCCAACCTCTTTGATATGATTCAGGGAGAAGCCTGATGGCGAAGAAGACTTATCTTGACTTCTCTCTCTTTGATGAAATCGGCGATGCGATGGATCTCTTCGGGAATCTTATTCGCAATTCTTTTGAGTATGACGCATTCGCTGGGAAAGATGAATTCCCCGCAATTGTAATAACACCGCCAGTCCCAATGGATGTAAGTCAGATTGCTGCATTTTTGCCGAAAAGTGACGATGAGGAATCAGAAGATAAAATTCCCAAGTTCACGTTTAAAGCAAGAATAATTGGACCTAACTCCCCACACCAGTTTTTGCCTGATCCTTGTGATCAGCAGGTTTTGAAGGATCTGAAACAACAACAAAACGCTCAAGATATCTTTGATATGCACACAACCGTTATAGCAATAGGCGCGACAGAAAAACCAAGCCTTGGCGACATTGTTACAATAAAGCTTGACGGGGGCACCTTTTCTTACAACTTGCAAACAGCCACGTTCGTTAGACTTGTTACTTCCGAGGATCAGGTTATTAAGAACCTCCTAGGGTCACAAAAAAACGAGTGTAAAGTTGGGCTAAGTAGTCTTTTTGCTTCTGGCTTTATGGGCCAATCAGTGGGTCCAGATTCAAGTAAAGTAAGGACTTCTTTTCCAAATATTTGTAATTATGTTACTGATTATACCGCCACCGCTGGCTCGGTGGGGATTTCCAAAGAAATAATGGCAGCATTTGTCGCTGTAGAAAGTAATGGGAATAATTTAGCTGTTCGTTTTGAACCGCATCTATTTAATGGGAGTCAGGTAGAAACAAGAGGAGATGCAAACAGGGCTATGCCATATACTCCAAATGGTTCTGGTTTTTCATCAGTGGCTTCCGAAACAAACAAGGCGGCATTTGAAGCAGCTTTCAGACTAAACAAGAAGAGAGCAATTGAAGCAACCTCGTTTGGATCCGTGCAAGTTTTAGGATCACATTTGCTGAGTTTATATAAAGGTGACCCAGATGAAGCCAAGGATGCCTTTTTTAATCAAAAATCGTCAGACTCAGCAATTTCTAAAAAGCTTGTGATTAGTTGGTTTAAAGAAAACAATAGAGCAGTTATAGCTGCCAACGATGGTGACTTTGCAGAATTAGCAAGGCTTTACAACGGAACCAGTTACGCTGAGAACGCTTATGATGTAAACATCAAGAATGCTTCCGACAAGGCTAAAAAATGTAATTCAGGAGCCACCAGTGCCTAAATCAAAAAAAATAAAAATCTTTAATGATGAAAAGTTTAATAAAAACAAGAAAGACATCTTTAAGAGAGCACAGGAACTAAATGAATCCGTCTTAGGATTAGATGGCTCAAACCCCACAGCACAGCCTCTAAATAAAAGTGGTGTGTTTGGTGGCGACACTTACGAGCCAAAGGTAAAGTACAACTTCTCCCCAGGTGATAAGGTAATAAATAACGGCAATGCCTACATCACATTCGGTAAAGACCGCCCTTCTGGCAAAGCTTCTGGATTTGGCGGACAAGGCGCAACAGGCGCGAATGCAATCGACATAGTAGTGGGTCGCCTCTCATCTGCTCCCAAGCCAGATGGGGCAATAGCAGATAACAGCTTTTCAGCAGACGCCGCGAGGGTCTACATAAGCCAACTTACCAACATTGACTTCAACTTTGGCATCGATCCGGGCAAGTCTGGCTATATGGAGGGGCGCTCTGCGATCGGAATAAAAGCTGACGGCGTCCGTGTTATTGGTCGAGAGGGTGTCAAGATTGTCACAGGTCGCTCAAACAACGCCACAGGCTTCGCAATGAAAGGCGAGACTAACTCTCTCGGTGGAAAGATTTCACAACCTGCTCCGCTTATTGAATTAATAGCAGGAAACAACACAGAGCCGACTTTTGAAATTGGTGGTTTATTCAATGGCGGTACAAGAATAGACAAGATTCAGGGCGTCGCCATGGGGCAGAACACCACCGAGGCATTAAGAGGATTATCAGACTTGATGACAGACATGTTGAGCTTGGTGAAGATAAAATCTAATGCTCAATTTGGATTCAACACAGCATTAAGTTTAATAGCTTCGTTGCCTGCGCCTTTGGCTGGACCTGCTTGCGCTGCCGCATACGCTGTCTATAATGGCTCACACCTAAAGAGCAACTACAACATGTACCAATTATTCATCGATAAAGCTATTTGGGATGTGAATTATCTACAGCCTTATGGCAAGCGCTACATCGAAAGCAGAAACGTCAAGACAACCTAATTATTGGGATAGGAAGATCAATGGCTCAATCAAAATTTTTAAAGCACCAAGACAAAAATGGTGACTTGCTTATAGACAAGTGTGAGGTAGAACTACCGGGAACCGAAGAAAAGGTCTGTCTTGATTGTGTGCCTAATCCAAACGCCGTTCTAACTGATTGGAAAGGTTTAGATATAGACACTCCGCGATTAAACGAGCGGACTTGCAACTATGAAGTGGCTGTCACAACAAGATTCCTAACTACTGGTGGGGAGGACGCCCCAAGCCCAGAAGAAGCCAAGGCGGCTCTAGACGAGAAATATAAAGATTATAGAGACGAAGCCATCAATTCTCTGTTAGACAACTATAGTAAAGATGACGGAATTTTATCATTTACCAAAATGAGAGAGGCGATTGTTTATGAAGATTGGGATCTAGAGGCAAGACCGAATTCAAGACTTAAGCTTCTTTATTCTGTCCCATTTGAAGTCTTAGAGGGCTTGGAGGAAGCAGACGAAGACAATGAAGATGACGTAGAAAGCGGTCCCATAAGTGTCTCCTTCTTAGCTTCAGAGCTTGTTCAGATGAACATAAGAGTAAGAAAAGGTCTAAACCTTTACTCTCGTTACGCCAAAGTTTCGCAAGTGCTTGACGATGAAACTCTAGTCTATGTTGATGACAACAAACCATTTGACCCAGGAGTCTATGGTGATCTTGGGTTCTCAAGAGCTTCTCTTATGTCTCGTGTTGTTATTGAACTAGACCAGTTTTTGGTTGCCCGTGGTTACAACCTCCCCAGTGTCGGTGCTGGAATATTTAAAGATAGGGTGGTCAAGCTAAAGTTTAATTTTACAACCGAGAGAAAATTAAAGAAACTTTCTATTTTTACCGCTGGATGTCGGGAGAAACCTATTGTCTTTAAAGGACGTAAGATCTCTGCTCTCAATAGAAAAGAGTCATTCAAAGATAAGACAGCGATGGGTTACCTTGCGAATCTACGCAACATGGACACAGGCTTGACAGCCAGACAGCCAGATCCTTTTGTAAAGTTTTTAAAAGATTACACATACCCACAGATCGATGTGATTAACTCCACGGTCTTGGTGAACACTCAAGCTCAGCAAACTGCTGCTTCCTGTGTGGGTGATGCGCTTGCCAATGAGGGCAAACAGATAGGTCAAGACATTCTTGATGAAGTTTTAAACATTGCTGATGTCCTCGCTTACCAGTTTCACAAGAACATTTGCAAGAGATCAGAAGAAGAGCGCAGAAAAGAAGCCGTTGTAATGGGCGAGAGCTTTGACCCAGACCTGCCCATTGACAACTATTTGCCTGTTGGCAAAAATAATCCACTCGCCATTATGGCGAAAAATCAAGCCTTCAGGCAGCTTGAGACAAATGACAATGTTTTTGTAAGAATGTGCGGAGAGATGCTGCAAGGTAAAGAATTAGATCTCTCAATCGATGTTCGTAGCTTGTATAATGGCGTTTTCGATCCGATGAAGATCTGCGGACTTCTTGACTTTATGATCGAAGCAATTCAGTGTCTGTTCAAGGGGCTTACGCTTGAGCAGGCGCTAGCAAGAGCAATTCAGGCAGCCCTCAAGGCGATGTCGGTAGAAAACTTTGGTGTTCTATTCGTTGGCCTTCCGGCTGAAAAGCAAGCAGAGCTAGATGCACTTGTAAAACAGAAACTGGAATCAGGTAATCTCTTTGGAGAGCAAACCAATGCAGAGCTACTTTCAGATGCCACAGCACCATCCTCAACTCGCCCCGGCGCAGCAGGTTCCGGCGCTCCTTTGTTTGGAGACATAAACATAGTCAAGCCTTGGGAAGACGAAGGTTACATTGATCGCGAAAGAGAAAGAATGGTCCCAGGTCCTTACGAGGGAAGCACTCCGTCAAACAGATTTGTTCAACCACCCGGCGGCTCTGTAATTCGCAGGTCGCTTGGCAAGGACTATGACAACCCGGCAGCCTTAGCAGGACCCCAGACTCCCATAGCAGATGCCATTGCTTCCGTCCAAACAGAAGCCAAGCAAAAGCTAAGTCCAGATCAGATAATGGAAGCCTATTTAATAGCTATTGTCGAAGTCTACACTGATAACTTGCTTGGTCTGGTCGATCTCCTTAACAAATTCCCCGGTGCAGAAATAATTTCTAAGGTGATAGCTCTGTTCGACTGTCCCCGTCCACCGTTATTCACACCAAGCGTAATGGATTTCTTAAAGGACATTGAGCTTCCTTTCTGTAGAAATATGAATGACATAACGCTCCCTATGATAAATAATCCTTTTGCTGTTCTGAATCTTGACATTCTGAAGCTTCTGGCAGACGCAGCCAAGATAGCAATTCAACAGGCGATTGTGTCAGTCCTAATCAAGCTCATGATAAAAGTTTGTGAAATTATTGGCAGTGCAATCTGTAAAGCCCTTGAAACAGCAGGCTCAATTGTCGCAGGACTACCAGAAATTCTTACAGGTAGGAACACTGTCAAAGACATTTTACGAGAGTCTATCTGCGGTCCTACAGCCGATGAAGGAGCATTGGATGACACCATTGTAGATATGTATTCTCTTCTCGGCGGCGCCGGCGCTGAGATGGCTAACAGAGAACGAGTTCTGGCGCTCAACGAGGCAATCGCCTCATCAGTCACAAGAAGAGAGTTAATAGAGGCGTCTATGGGAGATCCGTCTGAATCCTTCTTGACTCTTGTAGACAATCTAGTAGAATTTGAATTCCCCGAATTCCGTGGCGCATTCGCAAACAGAAGCGACATCGGCAATTTCTTTAGAAACTTTGGCAATCTGCTTCCAGCAGAGTTCCGAGGTCAATCAGAACAATTCTTGGATTCTTTGGATGAAGATGACGAACTGCCAGCAAACCCAAGCCTTTGTGCTTCACCGGAGCAAATAGAAGAGTTTTGCTCTTTGAGGTCACAGATTCTTGATGGAAGAGCATCACCAGAACAGATTGCTCAACTATGTCGCCCCGGAGCAGAATTTGGAGACATTGCTGACATTATCCAGCAAGGAATCCCCAACACACTCTTAGACGCATTACCGCCGATCGTTTCAGATCCTGGCTGTAGTAATGGGCTGTTCCCTTATGAGACGGAAGAACAGGTCGCCGTTACAGCAAAAGCGCTAGGCGCTGGAATGGATCAATTGAAGGTTGCCTTCTCTTACGACATGCTTGGCAACGGACCCGGCGAGAGAAATTACGGTTTAATGAATATGGTTCTATCCGACACACTCGGCAGACCCTACACAGCCCACCAGCGAAAGGTCTTCAACGATCCAGGCAAGCAGCAGTATGTTGATTTTCATGTTTTTGAGGCAATAGACTTCAACATGGAAACCGAAGCGGAAGATAGCGTTACTAACGATTACGCCGCGCCATTTAGGCAAAAAGGCGCCTATCCGGTCTACATCGCGGAATGGATGACAGAAGCAGGTAATGGACAGCTTTCGACATTCCCAGCTATCAATAACGACATCGAGAGAGATCAAAGAACAATCAAGTCGTTTGAAGATCTAAAGATAAAGAAGCGCTCAACCCCACTTGAATTGCCTGATTACGGCTACAGAGTGAATTATGAAGTAGATTACGAGAGCGAGCAGGTTACCTTTGTTGAGAAGCAAAGGAAGGCAGATCCAGACATCAAGGTCGCCTTCAAGAGCAATGTAGATGAAGACGATTTCTTTGGCTATGGTCTGGAAATAGGTCTCTATGTCGCGGATCTGAACAACCAAAGAAACATCCCGGCTGACAACGCAAGATTAAAGATAACAGAAAAATTTACTATCAAGGGAGAAGGCTTTGACGACACAGAATTTGATCAAGTCGCCTATGAGTTCTTAGCAAAAGACAACACGCTTGAAATAGTTTCAGGTGACATCTTAAACGAATATCCAAGATTCTTGCAATCGCTAGACACGATTGGGGCTACGTCCCCACCTATAGTGTTGCTGTCAGAGATGATGGGAGTTTCTAACGCAGCAGCGACATCTTACTGGAACAGCACAACAAAAGCACTCTACGACCAGATGCTCTCAACTATTATGTCTACAGATAACAAAGCGTTCAACTACGGCGCCGAGTTCGATGACCTAAAGGAATCTGACGCAGACTATCTCTATCCGGGCGAAGATGTGCTCTACTCAGAACGAGAGATAGAAGACGAAGACGGCAGAAGAAGAAAAATAAACAACAAAGACGCTATCCTTGGTCAAAGCAGAGATCAACTACGAAATGGCGATAAAGCCAGAGTCATTTATCTTGACCCTGCGAACTACGGTGGAACTTACTTAAATCCCCCTGTCTATGTCCGCCCCACAAAGAACACTGGCTGGATCGGTCTCGTAGACACTGTGTTCCCAGAACTCAGTCCTTGTAAACCACAGAGAACAGAGGTTATAGACTTTAGCGAAATAGAATCAGAGATGATGAAATCTTATTCTGGATTGTCTGAAGATGAGAGACTATCGGGTGATCCCGATTGTGTAACGGAAGTCCCCTACAACAGAATCCTAAGTCGCACAGGTAAAACCGGCATCCAATCAGTTATTAGCGCCGCTTGTAGGATTCATTCGGTTCTACACTTCATTAAGTCAATCGCTACATTCTCTAAGTTTAAGCCAGATTTTGATAACAACTTCAGCGATCTTTACGCATCGTTCATAGTAGAAGAGATGGAGAAGGGATTCAAAGACGCCCAACAAAACGAGTTCTTCGAGTTGTTTAATCCTTTCAAAGATGAGGAGTTCTGGTATGCATTCTTGGAGCAGTCGGTTCAGACCTATGGAAGACTACTAGATGAGGGTGAGATTATTGCTCCTCCCGAAGATGTTATCCAGGCTTTGATTAGGCTCAATAACATTCAAGAGCGTTATAACTACCCAGATCGCAAAGACTTGAGAGAAGCAAAGAAGAACGACGAAGTAACAATTTTTAAGACACTCAAGAACTACCGTAACGAAGACGCTCTGGGAATTGTCAAGGAAACCGAAGACATCGCCAAAATGGTTCTCAAAGAGTTCGTTAAGAAAGAACTATCAGAGGTTGCGAATTCTTTTGAGATCTCAATGAAAAGAAATGATTTTATTGATGATTCTTACGCGACCAACATTTACTACTACATTCTCCACGGCGCCAGCGGCTTAACCGCTGGCAGCCAACTAAATTTGCTTGGAGAACTAAGGGAGGGTGTCGCTGATTCAAGCGAAGTGCTACAGAGAAACTACACCAATGGCGATGAGATGGCGCTTGAAGACGGCACCCCTTACATTGGCTACTACCACACAATGAGTGAAGGAGGGACTCAATCGTTTATGACCGGGGAGAGGCACTCTGAGGATTCTCAAGACTTGACTTTGTTTGCTAAAAACATAATTGTTAAGGCAGGAAGTGAGGGAATAGGTGAAGTAGAAACAATTAGACCTAGAGGCTCGCAGCCATTTGGCATTCGTGCTTACCTAAAAACGCCTACGGGAGATGTAGATCCCTTTAATATCCCAGCTTCAATAACGTCACAAGGGGGAAATGTTTCTGATGTCTATCCCGGCACCCTATCGCTTGTTTACGCTGGGCAGATGACAAGAGGCGACGACATCACTGCTCTCTCTGGAGAAGCTGCCGGTCGTCCAGTCGTTGGACTTCAGGGCGAACTTGGACTTCGCTATGGTCTTGAGTTCTACGCAAATGTTGGTGGTGGAATGAGGACGGTTACAAAGGTGGAGGTAGATGTTCTCGATCTCCCTCTATCCAAGTTACAGCCGCTTGAGCCAAGCAGCAAAGAAATGCTTTGCCTGATCAACAACTTGCTGGATGATGACAAGTTTAAATTGTTTATGCGTTACTGCCTGCCTTCATCTAAGCTACTGTCAACAATCGCCATCTACAATGATCTAGCCTTCTTGCCGTCTATTGGTGAAAATGTTGTTCCCGACGCAAGAAAGAATAGCAGACCCGATGACAAGCCGGGTAGAAAAGCAGTGCCAAATGATGACAGCACGTCGCTTGTGTTTGAGCCTACTGACCCTGGAAACCCCGGCTGGTATCCCAAGAAAGAGCGACGCGCTTTCACACCATTTGTTTTGACTTGGGATGAGTGGGATCAGACAACAATGAGAAGAACTAACTCACAACTCAAGAAGATGTTCAAGGAGTTTTACAACTCCCGCGAGTTCAACTCTACGGAAGAGGAAGATAGCGGGATTGTAGCTACGAACTTGAAGACCTTGAGAGAGAAGTTTAGAGTAGCCCCCGGCAAAAGAATTCTTCCTTGGTGGAAACGACGCTATTTGAGAAGCAATCCGTTCAACGCGGACGAACAACTATGTGAAAATAACGACGAATAACTAAATAGTAATAGAAATTGGAGGGAAATAGGTGGCTTCATACGCAGTTAATTTACCGCTTACACAAGATACAGCCGATGGCTACACAATGATCAAAAGGCTAAAGGCTCTTGTAAAGCAAAATATGAAAATGTTGATCTTGACCAACCCTGGCGAAAGAGTAATGGAACCAGAATATGGTGTAGGAATAAAACAGTTCTTGTTCGAGAACTTTCAGTCTGATGTCTATGAGAGAATAGACAACAAAATAAGAGAGCAAGTAGCTCGTTATATGCCTGCTGTTCAAATTAGAAAGCTCCAGTTTGCCGGCTCCGATCCAGACACCAACACATTAGGGCTTTACTTGGAGTATTCTATCCCACAAATCGCAACAAGTGATTTGCTGGAAATCACTATTTAGTGTGAGGAACATTTATGACTAATAAGAAGAAAGTAGCGATAAACTACACCAATCGTGATTATGAATCAATTAGAGACGATCTTACACAGATAGCAGAGCGTTTTTATCCAGACACTTTTCAAGATTTTAGTGAAGGTTCATTCGGCGCGATGATGCTTGATGCTGTCGCCTATGTTGGTGACCAACTTTCCTTTTATCTTGATTATAACATCAACGAAACATTCTTAGACACTGCCTACCAATACGGTAATGTGGTCCGCCAAGGGCGCATTCTTGGCTACAAGAGCACTGGTAGGGCATCTACCTATGGAAAAGTTGCTATCTATGTGTTGGTCCCCGCCTCATCCACAGGCTTGGGGCCAGACACCTCCTACATTCCGACACTAAAGAGAGGCACGCGCTTTACTTCGCAGAGCGGCTTGAGTTTTGTTCTGACCGAAAACATTGACTTTACCGATCCAAAGAACCCGGTCGTGGCTGCGAGAACAGACACAACAACTGGCGCTCCAACCTATTATGCCATTAAGTCTTATGGCGATGTGGTGTCTGGTTTTTTTGGTGTAGAGCAGGTTACGATAGGAGCGTTTCAAAGGTTCAACAAAATAAAGCTTTCAAATGCCAACATTTCAGAGATCGTTAGCGTTACAGATTCAGATGGAAACGAATATTTTGAGGTTGATTACCTCGCACAAGACATCGTCTACAAAGAACTCACAAACAAAAATTATAAGAGTGACAATGTTCCCTCTATCTTAAAGCCCTTGCTTGTAAGCAGGAAGTTCCAAACGGTTTACGAGCCTGAAGGGGTGTTTCTTCAGTTTGGCTCTGGAGAAGACGGCGCTACGGATGTCGTGGCAGAGCCACAAAATGTAGCGATGAACATCTTCGGCAAAACCTATGTTACAGACGCTGCTTTTGATCCAAGCAGACTAACAAATAACAGAAGTTTCGGAATCGTCCCAGCTAACACTACCCTTACAATTGCTTTCCGCCAAACTAATCCGACCAACTCTAATGTTGGTGCCGGTGGACTAAACCAAGTTTCTAGTGTGTTAATGGATTTTGAAGATCTGTCAACCCTCGCCTCAAGCGAAGTGTCTTTTATTCGTAACTCTGTTGAGGTTTCCAACGAAGAACCTATTCTCGGAAATGTCTCAAACCCGACAACTGCTGAAATCAAGCAGAGAATCTATGACACATTCCCGACACAGAACAGAGCAGTAACCCAAAAGGATTACGAAAGCCTGACTTACAGAATGCCGCGTAAGTTTGGTTCTATAAAGCGATGCTCAATCCAGAAGGATCCAGATTCACAGAAAAGAAACCTAAATGCCTATGTGATCTCAGAGAACACTCTTGGTAAACTTGTTGCGACAAACAGCACCATTAAGAAAAACCTCAAGGTCTGGCTAAACAATTACAGGATGATTAACGACACTATCGACATCCTCGATCCCTTCATCATTAATTTTGGAATCAATTTCGTAGTCAAGCCGGATAGCTCTGCTAACAAGTTTGATGTTCTTGATAAATGTGTCGAGAGACTGGCAAACAAATACAGAGACCCGATGTTCATTGGAGAAAGACTTTCTATCTCCGAGGTCTTCTCTGAGTTAAATAAAGTCAAGGGAGTCTTGGATGTGGTAAAAGTCAAAATTACCAACAAGAGCACCTCGAACTACTCCAGTGTAGTGTTCCCGGTTCAAGAAAACCTAGCACCCGACGGCGACTATCTCTTGACACCACAAAACGCAATTCTAGAACTTAAGTTTCCAGAAGTAGACATTAAAGGTAAGCTAAGATAATGGCAATTAAAAGATACAAAGCAGATGCCGATAACACTATTGTAAACGCTTATAAATCAAATTTAAGAACTCGCGCCACTGGCTCCAATATGGGTCAAGCTGACGTAAGCGAGGTTTATTCAATCTATGGGCGCCAATCAACTTCATCGGCAGAATTATCAAGAGTCTTGACGCAATTTGATGTTTCCTCTATCTCTCTTGACAGGGCCGCAGGACTCATCCCAGGGAGCGGTAGTTTGAGTTTTTATTTGCGTTTGTATAACGCAGAAACAAGCAAGACGGTCCCAAAAAACTTTACCATAGTTGCAGAAGCAATCTCTGCTCCTTGGACCGAGGGTGATGGCCTAGACCTAGAAAATTACAAAGATGCTGGTGTCTCTAACTGGATTTCCGCGTCTCAAGGGGTCGCCTGGACATCCGAAGGTGGCGACTACCACTCTGCTCCGGTATACACCCAGCAATTTTCAACTGGTCTTGAGGATCTAGAAATAGAGATCTCTAGCCTTGTGGAAGAATGGCTCGCAGAAGTAAAGCCAAATTATGGAATTGGTCTAAGATTGACCTCCTCACAAGAAACAGCCACGACCTCTTCCTATACCAAGCGCCTATTCGCGAGAGGAACCCAATACTTTTTCAAAAAGCCGGTAATTGAGGCTCGCTGGAATTCTTCTTTACAGGATGACAGGGGTGACTTCTATATGTCCTCCTCTCTTGCTCCTGCCGCCGATAATCTTAACACACTGTATCTTTACAACTATGTTCGCGGACAACTCACCAACATTCCAGCAATCGGAACTGGTGAAATCTATGTCGATCTTTACGAGACACTCGGCGGAACTGCCCTCACACAAGTCCTTGAGACCCCGGCGACTGGCGGCTATGTCTCCCCAGGTGTTTATTCTTGCTCTGTTGGGCTGACCGGCACTTATACTACTCTCCGTGATGTTTGGTATTCAACAGGCATAGAATACTTTACAGGAACAATTTCTCCTAAGAGTTTTGGTGGATCTGGCGCCTCAGCCGGTAATAGTCGCTATGTAACAAGCATTAAAAATCTAAGAGACAGATATTTCTCCGAAGAAGAAGCCCGCTTCAATGTTTATGTGA
>TARA_R110002126_G_scaffold206886_3_pt1 | contig 31683 bp, 33 predicted proteins | sample TARA_R110002126 | Tara Oceans TARA_R110002126 (sample SAMEA4397536) | marine metagenome | biome: Polar Biome; feature: [DCM] deep chlorophyll maximum layer (ENVO:01000326); material: water (ENVO:00002006), including particulate matter (ENVO:01000060) such as... | depth 30 m | reverse complement strand
ATAACGCTTTCAAAGGTTTTTAGCCTACTATTTGTCTATTACGCCGGTTTTTAGTATTGATGTAATTAAATGAAGAAATAAGTATTTTATATCTTCATCTATTTTTTAGACAAAGGACTAATAATTTTTACATCAGAAAAAGAAATTGCACCTCTAACAACTCCATCAATTGTCTTCTTTAAAGCTTCAATCAATTGCATTTTTAGTTGAGATTTATGATAAATTAAACTCACTTCTCTTGCAGGTGGCGGCGTAGTAAATTCACGCAAATGTTTTTGATCATTTACACTTAAATCTAAGGTATGTAAATAGGGTAGCAGTGTCATTCCTAATCCTTCTTTCGATAATTTAATAAGTGTATCAAAACTTCCACTTTCTAATTGAAATCCTTTTTTATTATCTATTTTGTGTGTTCTACATAAGTTAATAACACTATCTTTAAAACAATGGCCATCTTCTAATAACAAAATATCTTCCATTTCTAGCTCATCTGCAGAAATTTGTTTGTTCTTAAATAATCTGTGGTTTTGCGGAATTAATCCTACAAAAGGTTCGTAATACAAGGGTCTTTCTTTAATTGCTTCGTTTTCTAAAGGAGTGGCAGCTATACCAGCATCTATATGGCCATCACTCAGTTTTCTTACAATTTCTTCGGTGGTTAATTCTTCGATAATCAACCTTACTTTTGGATATTTTTTTGTGAAATTATTTAAAAACATGGGTAATAATGTAGGCATAATTGTTGGGATAATACCTAATCTAAATTCACCTCCAATATATCCTTTTTGTTGATGTACAATATCAAGAATCCTATTGCTTTCATCGACTATAACTTTAGCTTGTTCTACAATTTTTTTTCCTACTTGAGTTAATTCTATTGGTTTTTTAGAACGATTAAATATTTTAATATCCAATTCATCCTCTAATTTTTGAATTTGCATGCTCAATGTAGGTTGCGTAACAAAACTGTGTTCAGCAGCCACTGTAAAATTTTGATATTCTGCTACCGATAAAACGTATTTTAATTGGGTAATTGTCATTAAATAAGAATTTTTTATAAATATAATAAAACTATCAATAATAATTATAGTTTATTCGTTTAAATTCGAAATTTTAATATTTCTTTTAGAGGTTCACTATAATTCAGCCATAAATTTATGGTGACTTTATTTTATATTTTAACAGAATACCCAACTTCTAGACCAAATATATTATAACCATCATTTGGTTTTTGAAAATTGAGATTGGAAACGTGTCCAAAAATAGAAGAGCCAACATACAAATAAGAGTTAGAAAGAATGTTATACGAAAAACCTAAGGAAAAATTCTCGTTAAAGGTAAATCCTTTTGCCAATCGTTCAGTTCTTGTATCAATATAATTAAACCCTAAACTTATGGTTCCTTGCAAGTCTAATTTTCTAAAAATTCTTTTTTTTAGTGCAAAACCAAACTCAATTCCATATAAATTCATTGTCTTGAGCTGAATAAATTCTTCTCTTTTTTCTAAATAATTTTCTTGATCAGGTGTAATGTATTGTATATTAAGTAACTGATGCTTTAAAAACTGAATTTGAGGTTGTACAATTAATTCGATAGCCATTCCTTTCCATTTCGTTAGATCATAAAACGCTTGTGTTTTATAAGTGTTCGTGGAGTAGGTATAATCCGAATCATCATTTAAAAAATTTTCATTTGATGCTGAATTGTAGAGAAACCCAATTTTAATTGGTTTTAAGATGTTCTTCTTAAGTTCCTGACTTAAAATTAATTGTGTAAAAAATATTAATAAAACAAATTGTTTAAACATTTTTTTTAAAATATTTGATGGTGATGTGTTTTTAAATTTTACTAAATAATAGTATTAATTAATAACCTGTCTTTCTCTGCAATACTTACAGTTTTGTTTATGAAGCATCTGAATGCCACCAGCCTTTTTATCTTTGTAAATTATATATTCACAATCCTCATAATCAATTGTTTGAATGCCATATTCTGCACTAAAGTCATTTATGCTTTTTTTATCTTTTGATTCACTTTTATCGTTACAAGAAAAAAACATTATAGCAACCGTTAAAAAAAATATTTTCCTCATAATTTTATTATTGTTTTTTTAAATTTGTTAAAATAGTTGTAAAATTTATCAACTAAACATTTTAGCTACAGTTTCAGCCTTTCTACTTTCACTATAATCGTAAAAGCCTTCTCCAGATTTTATACCTAATTTACCAGCCATCACCATATTTACTAAAAGCGGACAAGGTGCATATTTAGGATTTTTAAAACCATCGTACATTACGTTTAAAATAGACAAGCAAACATCTAAACCAATAAAATCTGCCAATTGTAAAGGGCCCATTGGGTGTGCCATTCCTAATTTCATGACGGTATCAATTTCGGCGACACCAGCAACACCATTATACAACGTTTCAATAGATTCGTTAATCATTGGCATTAAAATTCGATTTGCAACAAAACCAGGATAATCATTAACTTCAAACGGATTTTTACCAATTTTCTTAGAAAGTGTTACAATTAAATCAGTTACTTCGTCAGTAGTATTGTATCCTCTAATAATTTCAACCAATTTCATAATCGGCACAGGATTCATAAAATGCATCCCAATTACTTTTTCGGGTCTGTTGGTAACCGCTGCAATTTGAGTTATAGAGATTGATGATGTATTTGTAGCTAAAATCGTTTTTTCATCACAAGCGGTATCTAATTCTTTAAAAATTTTTGCTTTTAAAACAGCATTTTCTGTAGCAGCTTCAATAACCAAATCAACATTAGCTACACCGTCAGCAATAACTGTAAACGTAGTAATATTTGCTAAAGTAGCATTTTTGTCATTTTCAGAAATTTTTTCTTTAGCAACCATTCTATCTAAATTTTTAGAAATCGTTGCCAATCCTTTTTGCAAAGCAGCTTCAGAAATATCAATTAAATGTACGTTATAATTAAATTGAGCAAAGGTATGCGCAATTCCATTTCCCATTGTTCCAGCACCGATTACAGCTATATTTTTCATAAAATCTATTTAAAATTAAATCTTTGGGTTTTATTATTTTTGGGCGTTTTTACGGGCTTTCATTACTCGCTTCACGCTTAAAAAAGCGCGAGAGCTCAAACAGGCCATTCAATCCCTAACGCAATTATTTGCCAGCTAAAGGCTAAATTTTAATATCTTCTTCTGTCTTAAAACAATCAATTACCCTTTGCGCAATTCGTAACGCTTCTGTACCTGCACCTAATGTTACAATTGGAGTAGTATTGTTTTCTATAGCATCTGCAAAAGTTTCTAATTCGTCTAAAATGGCGTTATTGTTTGTTACCTCAGGATTCTCAAAATAAATCTGTTTTTCTACACCTGCATCATTTTTTAGAATCATTGCAAATTCGTCTAAATTTTCTGGAGCATCCTGGATTCTTACAATTTCTGATTCTTTACTTAAAAAGTTCACTGAAATGTAAGCATCTTTCTGAAAAAAACGTGTTTTACGCATGTTTTTCATAGAAATTCTACTGGCAGTTAAGTTGGCTACACAACCATTCTCGAATTCTATTCTTGCATTGGCAATATCTGGAGTTTCAGAAATTACAGATATTCCACTTGCGTGTACATTTTTTACTTTCGATTTTACGCACGATAATATAATATCGATATCATGAATCATCAAATCTAACACTACAGGCACATCTGTACCTCTTGGATTAAACTCGGCTAATCTATGCGTTTCAATAAACATTGGGTTGTTTATTTTATCTTTTACGGCTGTAAATGCTGGGTTGAAACGCTCTACATGACCAACTTGACCTTTTACGTGATATTGACTTGCTAATGTTTTAATTGCCTCTGCCTCTAAAATAGTTTTAGCTATTGGTTTTTCTATAAAAATATGACGCCCTTTTTCAATTGCATTTTTTGCGCAATCAAAATGAGAAAGTGTAGGTGTAACAATATCAACAACTTCTACGGCGTCAATTAAAGCATCAATTGAATCAAAAGAAGTATATCCAAAATCTTTAACTACATTTTTTGCATTTTCTTTAGACGGATCGTAAAACCCAACTAACTCGTATTTTTTAGATTGTTGTAATAATTTTAAATGTATTTTTCCTAAATGACCCGCTCCTAAAACCCCAACTTTTAGCATAAATATTCTTATTTTACCTTCTCGAACGCAGTCGAGAGTTGTATTATTAAATGTTGTTGACTGCGCTCAAACTCACATTTTGGCGAAAAAAATCACTTTTACAAAGATACAATTTTATAAGAATTTATTACTACATTTAAAGTTCTGAAATTAAACTACAATTGAGAGATACAGCAAAACACCAAGGCCTTCGAAATCAATTAGCTATTGTATTACACGCAAAAGGCATTACAGATGAAAATGTATTAAATGCCATTAGAAAAATTCCGAGACATTTATTTATAGATTCTAGTTTCGAGTCGCATGCTTATCAAGATAAAGCATTTCCCATAGCAGCCGAACAAACCATTTCTCAGCCGTATACAGTTGCATTTCAATCGCAAACATTAGCAATAAAAAAAGGAGACAAAGTGTTAGAAATAGGCACAGGTTCAGGCTACCAAACAGCCGTATTATTAGAATTAAACGCAGAGGTGTATTCTATTGAAAGACAGCGTGAATTGTTTAAAAAAACATCGTTGTTTTTACCAAAACTAGGCTATAAAGCTAAGAAGTTTATTTTTGGAGATGGTTATATTGGTTTAACGGATAAAGCTCCTTTCGATAAAATAATAGTCACTGCAGGAGCACCTTACGTGCCAAAACCTTTATTGAGTCAGTTAAAAGTAGGAGGTATGTTGCTTATTCCGGTTGGCGATAAATCTCAAATAATGACCTTATTTATCAGAAAATCTGCCAAAGAATTCGAAAAACACGAATTAGGTGATTTTGCTTTTGTACCCATGTTAGAGGAGAAGAATTAAAGAAAAATCCCATTTAAATCTTTGAAAATTAAAAGTTTAAATGAGATTTTATTATGTTTTTTTGACTAAAGACTAAAGACTAAAGATTATTCAGCTTTTGTCCAATATTTTGTTTTACCTAATAAAGAAAAACCTACGTAGCCACGTAATTTTAATTTAGTAGGGTTTACTAATTCTATATAACATTTATATACTTTACCATTTCTTGGATCTAAAATTTCTCCTCCAGACCATTCATTATCATCTTTTTCTAAACCTGTTAAAATTTCTAATCCTAAGATGGGTTTGTTTTTGTTTGATCCTTCACACAAATCACATACTGCACTTTTTCTGTCTTCATTTTTTATTTCTATAATTTTAGCATAGGCTTTTCCATCTTTTTCATACATTTCAATAACAGAATCTACCTTACCAGTTTCATCATTGGTAGAATGCCATTTACCAAAAATAGTTTGAGCATTTATTGTTAATGCGCCGATTGTAAAAACAAGAGTAAAAATTATTTTTTTCATTTTAATATGGGTTTTAAGGTGTTTTAAATTGTGTTTTGAATTTATCTTTATAAAGGTGTTGTTCTATCCCAATATACGGTTTTACCAAAAATAGGAATGCCAGCATAACCTCTAACTTTTAATTTATTTGGTTTTACTAATTTTATATATACATTAAAATAATGACCAGTTCTTGGGTCAAGGCCATATCCTCCAATCCACTTCTCTTTCTTTTGCTCTAAATAGTATAATATGTTTAGTCCTAATGCTGGTTTATTTTTTACGCTTCCTTTGCATAAGGTGCACAGTGCATCTCTTAATTCAGGATCTGTAATGTCTATTATTTTTGCAAAAAGTTTCTCTTCTTTCTCATAAATCTCAACAACTGAATCTATTGTTCCGGTTTTTTCATCTCTATTATTCCATTTTCCTAACAGGGTTTGTGCATTCATACAATGTGATATGAGTATAATTGTAAACAATAAGATTACTTTATTCATTTTTTTCATCTAAACCCTGATTTTAACTTCGATAAACTAAGTCGGATATTTTTTGTTTTTAATGCTGCTAATTTATTATAATGTTGCATCAAAATAGTTATCCCATTTTCTTTGAACTTTTAATACCTGTTCAATAACATCTCTTACGCAGCCTTCACCTCCTTTTAAATTAGAGATGTATTTTGCTGTTTTTTGCACTTCAGGTACTGCATCATTGGGGCAAGAAGGTAACCCTACTTTTTGCATCACAAGAACATCAGGAATGTCATCGCCCATATATAAAACTTCTTCTGGCTTTAAAGCGTATTTCTCTATAATTTCTGTGTATTGTTGAATTTTATTATGCGCTCCTAAATAAATATCTTCAATGCCTAAAGCTGCTAGTCTACTTTTAACCGCTTGATTGGTTCCTCCAGAAATAATACAAACTCTAAACCCTTTGTTTAGAGCAGTTTTCATTGCATAACCATCTTTTACATTCATATGTCTTACCAGTTCTCCATCTGGCATTATGGTTAACATTCCGTTTGTTAAAACGCCATCAACATCAAAAATAAAAGTTGATATTTTTGGTAATAATTGTTTGTAACTAATTTCCATATTTTATAAATTACACCTTTGGACTGTGCTAAAGGAGATATCTTAGGGTTAAAATTTAATCGATTTTATTTTGAATTGATTCGGTTAAAATTGTATAAATATTCTGTTGTTTTTTGGTCAACAAATTTAAGTGATTTTTTATAGTTTTCTTGTCGTTTCTAATCGCTGGCCCTGTTTGTGCTTTTTCTGGTGATAATTGTTTTATTTTTTCTGATGTTTCTTCGATTAGTGGTTGTAAAATTTCAAAAGGAACATCATTGTCGTTACAAATATCATTCCCAATTTTATACAGATGATTCGTAAAATTATTGACAAAAACTGCGGCTACGTGCAATATTTTTCTTTGTTCAGAATTAATGGCGTAAATTTTAATTCCGAGATGTTTTGCTAAAGTTTCTAGCAATTGTAAATCCTTTTTATTTTCTGATTCTAGGCAAAAAGGAACTTTTGAAAAATCAACATTTTTATCTGTAGAAAAGGTTTGTAACATATAAAAAACACCTTTTCTATGTTGATTTTTTAAATCATCTAAGGCAACACTGCCTGAAGTGTGCACTACAAAGGTATTCGTTATTTTAGAAGAAACCTCTGTAATAGCATCATCAGAGACGGCAATAATGGTAACATCTGCTTTGGGAATATTTTCTAAGGTTCTAGAATTGATTTGATTAACGTTAATGGTATCAACATTTAAAAACGCATTGTATAAATGCGAACCAACATTACCTTTACCAACAATTAAAACTGATATCATAAAACGAAGATATTGAAATTTTAAGACAATATATTTTTAAGAATTGTTAATTTAGCATACAATTTTTTCAAATATGGATAAAAATAAAAAACTAGGCATAAACACCACTTGCGTTCACGTTGGCGAAGTTAAAGACGAACAATTTAAAGGAGCAGTTTCTCCTATATATATGTCTACTTCGTACGCTTTTGATAATGTAGATGTAAAACGTTACCCGCGTTATTATAATACACCAAATCAAGAAATGTTGTGTAAAAAGATTGCAGCATTAGAAAATACTGAAGATGCATTGATTTTTAGTTCGGGAATGGCTGCTATTTCATCTGCAATGTTGGCTTTTTTAAAAAGAGGTGATCACGTTGTAATTCAACATGTTATTTATGGTGGAACCTATAATTTTATTGTTTCTGAATTTGATAAATACGGAATTGAATATTCGTTTACAGAATCTGATAAAGTAGAAGATTTTATCCCTTTAATTAAAGAGAACACTAAGATTTTATATATTGAAACTCCTTCTAATCCATTATTAGGTATCACAGATATGCAGGCTATTGCTGATGTTGCTAAAGAGCATTCTATTTTAACAATGATTGATAATACGTTTGCGTCGCCTATCAATCAAAATCCGTATAATTTCGGAATTGATATTGTAATTCATTCAGCCACAAAATATATGGGAGGGCATTCAGATATTTCTGCAGGTGCGGTTGCAGCATCAAAAGATAACATAGCTCAAATTTGGCAAACAGCGATTAATTTAGGAGGAAATTTAAGCGACCAAACCGTTTGGTTATTAGAGCGCAGCCTAAAAACATTAAATCTTCGCGTAAAAGCACAAACTGAAAATGCTCAAATTATGGCTGCATATTTAGAAAATAGTGCTGATATTAATGCTGTATATTATCCAGGGTTGAAAAGTCATCCTCAGTATGAAATTGCAAAAAAACAAATGAAAGGGTTTGGTGCAATGTTATCATTTGAATTATCATCGAGTATCGATGCAATGGATTTTCAACGAAATTTGCAATTGATAAAACCTTCTATGAGTTTAGCTGGTTTAGAAAGTACAACCGTAAGTCCTGCTCAAACAACGCACGCTTTATTAAGTGAGGAAGAACGATTGGCAAGAGGAATCAAAGACGGATTGATTCGTTTTTCTGTGGGAATTGAAGAGTCAGAAGATTTAATTAGCGATATAGAACAAGCCATAAAAAAAGCGAAGAATTAATCTTCGCTTTTTATTTATATGCTACAAAACTTCCTTAAAAAGGCCAAATTATTGGTACTAATATCATAGTTGTTATAAAAAACAGAACCAATAGCGGAAAACCAACTTTTAAATAATCCATAAATTTATAATTTCCAGCACTCATTACCATTGCATTTGTGGTTGTACCTATAGGGGTTAAAAAAGCGGTTGAAGCACTAATAGCTATAGTTATTAATAACGGTTCTGGTGAAACGCCTAGCGTTTGAGAAGCTAATAAAACAATTGGAGCCATTAAAACTGCAGTCGCAGAATTATTAATAAATTGGCTAAACGTGGTTGTTAGCAAGAAAATACCTCCTAATAATAATGTAGGGTTTTCTTTACCTAACATACTAATTAATGTATTCGAAATTAACTCAGCTGTTCCTGTTTTTTGAATGGCAACTCCCATTGGTATCATTGCAGCAATCATCACTACACTTATCCAACTTATACTTTTATACGCTTTTGTAAAAGGTACACAACCAGAAAATAAGACAATACCTGCAGATATTAATGCTGCAATTGCACCTGGTACAGCTTTTAGAACTAATAAGACAATCATTAAAACTAAAGCGCCTAAAGCAATGTAAGATTTTGGTGTTAAGCTATCTACATCTTTTAACATCTCTTCTGGACTACCAACAACAACAGTGTTTTTATATTGTTTTTTTAATGTTTCAATTTTGTTCCAAGGCCCTCTTATAATAAAACTATCACCAGCATTTACTCTCATTTCTTCTTCTAAAAACGGTTTTTTATTTCTAGATGTAGCTAAAAGTTGTATTTCAAATCGCTTAAAATAGTCTTTCATTTTAATTTTTTGACCTACTAAAAGAGATTTTGGAGTAATTAGTATTTCAGACATTCCAACTTCTTGATTAATCAAGTTTTCTCTTAACTCTTTTTTTGCAGATTCTTTTGGCAATAAGCCTAAACTAAATGTAATCATTAATTTATTGATACTCTCCGTAGATCCTTTAACTGTTAAAATATCGTGGTATCTTAATTCTGTATCGTCTTCTGGAAATTCTATAAAAGGTTGTGTGCCTTTTAATCTATTTGGATGTCTTCTTTTTAAACGAATGATATTAACTTGATATTTATTTTCTAAATCCCAATCACTAATTTTAGTATTAATTAAATTTGAAAAAGAACGAATTCTTAATTGATAATAATGATTTTCGATTTGGTACGCTTCAATCCATTCGTGTAAAGTCGAGTCTATATTAATAGGTCTATTATTTGTTTTGTTTTTTGGTAATAATTTATACCCAATAAATCTAAAATATAAAATTGCTATAAGTAAAAGGGGTAAACCAATTAAACCAAACTCAAAGAAAGAAAAACCTTCATAACCTGCCTCAATTAAAGCATTATTAGCTATAATGTTAGGAGGTGTACCAGTTAAAGTAAGCAAACCACCAGTGTTAGAACCAAATGCAACCGGAATTAAAATTTTAGAAGGCATTGTACCAATACTCCAAGCCGATGAAATTGTTGCTGGTAATAATGTAGCTACAGTGCCTGTATTACTTACAAATCCAGACAAAATACCAGAGCCTAAGGTAATAATAACCAACAATCTAGGTACACTTTTTTTAGCCAAACCAATTAGTTTTTTACCAGCCAAAGCTGTCCATCCTGTTTGTGACAAACCTTCACCTATAATAAACAAGGAGGCAATCATTATTACCGTTGGATTACTGAAGCCACTTAACGTTTCACTTAAATTTAAGATGCCACATAAAAATAAACTTAGCATAGAAACTAAAGCCACCACATCTGGAGAATATTTACCCCAAACAAATAATCCAATTGTAACTGTAAGAATAATCAACATTAAAACCATAATCTTTTTTTTAGTATATTTCTTTATTTACAATGGTAAAATTAATGGTGCTAAGTTCGCTTTTTTATGATGAATATCATACTATTAAAGATTTACTAATTTTTGTTAATCTCGTAAAAAAGAATCACTATTTTAAAGAAAATCGGCAGCGAAAACGAAATAGAAATTACAGTTTTATAATTTATTCTTTTAAAAAGATTATTTTTGAATTTAATTTCTCAACATTTTTATAGTTTCAAAATGATTTTTATAAAAAATGATGCCGATTATTCAAATTAATAAAACAAAATAGAACAATATGAAGTTAGATATTTTAGCTTTTGGAGCACATCCAGATGATGTAGAACTAGGTTGTGGCGCAACAATTGCAAAAGAAATTGCTTTAGGTAAAAAAGTTGGCATTGTAGATTTAACAAGGGGCGAGTTAGGTACGCGTGGTTCTGCAGAATTAAGAGATTTAGAAGCTAAAAATGCAGCAGAAATTTTAGGGGTTTCTGTTCGTGAAAATTTACGATTTGCTGACGGATTTTTCTCTAATGATAAAGCGCATCAATTAGAAATTATAAAAATGATTCGAAAATACCAACCAGAAATTGTGCTATGTAATGCGATTGATGATAGGCATATAGATCATCCAAAAGGAAGTACATTAGTTTCGGATGCTTGTTTTTTAAGCGGATTAGTAAAAATTGAAACAAAAATAGGAGAGAAGCTACAAGAAAAATGGAGACCAAAACAAGTATACCATTATATACAATGGAAAAATAGTACTCCAGATTTTGTAGTTGATGTAACTGGGTTTATTGAAAAAAAACAAAATGCGGTTTTAGCTTACGCTTCTCAGTTTTTTGATCCGAATAGTAAAGAACCAGAGACACCAATAACAAGCAAAAATTTTACAGAAAGTATACATTATAGGGCTAGAGATTTAGGAAGATTAATTGGTGTAGATTTTGCAGAAGGTTTTACTTCAGAACGTTATGTTGCTGTAGAAAATTTAGATAAATTAATTTAATTATTTATTGCTTTAAAAAAGAAAAAATATTTATATTTGCACCCGAAATTATATGGTGGTTGTAGCTCAGTTGGTTAGAGTATCGGTTTGTGGTACCGAGTGTCGCGGGTTCGAGTCCCGTCTTCCACCCAAAACTTAAAAGAAAAAAGCCTATTACTTAAAATAGGCTTTTTTTTTGCTATAGGGGATTTGTTTTTTATCTTTGAAAGAATACCAAATATTGAAGACTTTTTCTCTAAAACACATTGCTAGGGAACAATATATTTTTGATTTGTTAATATCTAAATAATACGATGGGCTCGTTAATTAGTATTCTTAACAGAATCTTCAATATTTGATAATTTTTGAATAATGCCTTTTGACATTTCTTCAAATTGCTTTCTAACTATGTTTTTTATATGAAGCTCTATAGGGGATTGAACTTGTTTTAGGGGTACATAGTTGTTTTTATATTCTCCATTGCCAGTAAATAACCACACCGGATTTATACCTTCTATATTATCTATTATTGCAAGCAAAATAGTTTCGTTCGGTTTTTTCGTATAATTTACTACAGCACTAACCAATTGTTGAGAAACTCCTATGAGTTCAGAAAATTGTCGCTGGTTAAGTTTACTATTTTCAAAAACGGATATTACTCTATCTGCTCTTTTTATATCTTCTTCTTTCATATTAACACTACAAATATAGGATAAACTCACTACAATCAATGATTTTTTTACTATTTTTTATGATTAAATGTAATGTATTTATTAAAATGTTGATTGTCAATTAAATATAACATAATAATATTAAAAATATTATTACAATCAATAACAAAATCTGACTTTTAACTGTAGCTTAAAGAGATCTTAGATCATTTATTAACAGATTATTCATTTTTTAAACCACTATAAACAGCTAGTAATTATTAAATCCTTAAATCATATACATATTAATAGATAAATATTTGACCTTTTATTGACTTATTAGAATATATAGAAAATAAAAAAGCCCACAAACGTGGGCTCAATTAGGGGTATAGGGGATTTTTTGTTTAAAAGAAATCAAATATTGAAGTCCTAGACTAAAACAGATTGTTTAGGGAACAATACATTTTAGATTTGTTAATCAATTAACAATATGATCGCTAACTGGAATTCTTAACAGAATCTTCAATATTTGATAATTTTTGAATAATGTCTTTTGACAACTCATCAAACTCTCTTTTAACTATGTTTTTAATATGAAGCTCAATAGGGGATTCCACTTCTAGGGGTACATAATTCTCTTTTTTCTCACCAACACCAGTTAACAACCACATTGGATCAATATCTTTTATCTTATCTATAATAGCAAGTAATATAGCCTCATTTGGTTTTTTTGTGTAATTTACTACTGCACTTACCAATTGTTGAGAAACTCCTATGCGTTCTGAAAACTGTCTTTGGTTTAATCCAGAGTCTTTAAAAACCGCTATTACTCTATCTGAACGTTGTTTATCTTCTTTTTTCACTTTAGGGGGAAATAATTACACTACAAATGTAGTAAATATTTACCACAAACAATGATTATTTTAAAAAAAGCTATTTTATTTTTTTAGCGCATTAATAATTTCACTCTTTTTCCTTGCTGACACTGGGATATTTGAAGAATCATTTAATATTAAATATCCGCCATCTGACTTGATAAATTCTTTGATATAATGTTTATTTACTAAATGACTTTGATGAACTCTTAAAAAATTAACCTCTTTTAAGATATCTGAATAGTACTTTAAGGTTTTTGATACCAGTATTTTGGATTTGTCTTTTAAATAGAAAGTAGTATAGTTATTGTCTGCCTTACATCTTATAATCTCTTCAATGTTTACAACAATAATCTTTTCTAAAGTGTGTAATGATAACCTTTTAGGTTGTATTGTAGGTTGAGTAACTAACTGTTTTAGAACACTTAATTGTTCTTTTTTAGGATAAATTTGGATTTTAGCCTTATCTATAGCGTTTGATAGATCCTCTAAAGAGTAGGGTTTAAGTATGTAATCTATAGCAGCAAATTTAAATGCTTTTATAGCGTATTCATCACTTGCGGTTACAAATATAACCTTTGATTCTAAATTGGGAACTATTTCTAGAATATCGAAACCAGTACCATCACCTAACATAATATCTAAGAACAAAATATCTGGCTTCTCTGTTTGTAGTAGCTTAGAAGCTTGTACTACACTTGAAGCTTTACCTATAATTTCAATTTCAGGGTGGTTCTGTTGAATATCATTAACCAAAAGCGCTAAAGCTTCTGGTATATCATCTACCACAAATGATGTAAACTTGTTCATGACTTAGATTTTTGGTAATATATTTAATTAGTAATCTGTTTTTAAAGGAATTTTAAAACTAACCTTCGTGCCTTTTACTTCATTATTATTTATTATTTCTTCAATTGTAAACGAATTATTAGTGTTTATAATATTTAATCTTTCTTTAGAAACATTTAATGCAACTGAAGTATGCATTGTGTTTCCTTTTCTTTTTTTAGATTGATGAATACCTATACCATTATCAAGAACAGTAATATGTAAGAAACGATATAGTACTTCAAAATTAAGAGTAATACTGCCTGTAGCGTTCTTTTCGAAGGCATGTTGTATGCAGTTTTCAATAAATGGCTGAATTAACATTGTTGGTATAAGTATTTCTTCAGTATCAATATTGTTTAAATTTGTATGAATGCTGTAGGTGAATAGTTTAGAGCTCATTCGTTGCTCTAAGTCAATATAACTCTTTAAAAGGGTAATTTCTTCCTCTAGTGTAATTTCTTCTTTTCTGGCGTTGTTCAACATCCCCCTTAGTAAGACTGAGAATTTGGAAATTGTACTATTCAGTTCTTGAGCTTTACCGTTGTTTCCTAATGCTTTAATACCGTTTAAAACGTTAAAAATAAAATGAGGATTCATTTGTAACTGCAAGGCTTTTTGTTCTAATGATAATAAGCGATTCTGTAATTTTAACCGATCTATATTGTGTTTGTTAATTTTATTAATCCTCTTAATATAATAGTCTAATGCAAGGTAAGAAATCACTAAAAATACAATACTAATTGAAAAAATAAACCAAGCTTTTTGATAAAAAGGTGCATCGATACTAAAAGAAAATGACTTTAGGATACTTTCTTTTTCGTCAACTTTAGATTGAACTGTAAATTCATATTTACCTGGATTTAAATTGGCAAATTGTACTCTGTTATTAAAAGACCAAGGAGAAAAATCACCATTTAATTTATATCTGTATTTTACCTTCTTAGGATTTTGTAAGTGAACGGTCTTAAAAGAAAAAGCGATATTATTATTTGAAGGTGCTAGTTTTAAGTTTTTTGTTGCTAATAACGTATCTACATTTTGATGATTTATTTGAAGGTTTTCAAAATAAACTTTAGGATTGGGTTTCGATGAACTCTGAGAATTGTTGTTTTTTAGTATATAGATGCCTTTTTTTGATGCGATAAAAGTTGTGTTTTGATTATCTCTAAATACATTATAAATAACATTTGTTTGTAATGTATTGTACTTGTTAATTTTTTGTTTGAAAGAAAAGGAGGGAAGTGCATAAATTTCTATTCCTTCTGTTTTTGATGTAATCCAAACTTCATTTTTTAGTTTTTTTAGAGATGATATATTGCTTATCGTTTTGATGGTTTTGATGATTGAATCATTATTAAAAACAATAATTTCAGCATTTGAATTTGCAGCAATTAACCCATCATAGAGTTTGTCTATTGATGTAAAATTATCTTTTTTTAATTTAATTAAATTGCTGTTTGTTAGGTTTTTAATAAACCTATATAAACCATTACTTGATGTGATTAAGATTTTGTTTTCGATTTTTAAAACATCGTTAATTGATGAGGAATCTATAGTTGCGTTTATTTTTAAAGATTGTAATTTATTACCCTCCAAACGATAGATTCCTTCTATAGTGCCTGCAAAAATATCTTTTTTATGTTTAAAAATTACTTGTACTTTCTTTGATTTTAAAAACTGTTCTTTCGATTTATTCTTAATAAATAAACCGTTTTCTAAACCAGTATAAATGGTTCGTCGATCAATAAAAATAGTCGTCGTTTTTTGTTTGTGAATGAGAGTAAAGTCAACACCATCAAATTTTACCAAACCTTTTTCTGTGGCAATCCATAAGTAACCAATTTCATCTTGTTGAATATCATAAACAATATTACTAGGCAACCCATTTTTAGTTGTTACATTTTCGATGCTATATTCTTGCGCATCTATGTTCACGACTAAAAAGAGTAAAACAAAAAAGATATAGCTATTATAAAAACTCATAAAACAAACTTACTAAATAAAATTCCTTGATTTTTGATAATTACGAGACATAATTCATTTTAATTATCTATTCAATTTTAATTATTAAAACGTCACTACACAAAACTGTATAATGACGTTTCTCAAACCAAACTCCCTTTTCACTTATTTCATTGCGTATAAACGCTTATTATTAGTATCAGGTGTAATATATTCTAATTCTCCATAAGGCTTAATTAATGGTTTTAAAACTACCAAACCTGTTGTTTTTCCATTGATGGTTAATGTGCTATTTTTCATTGAGTACGACCATCTGAATTTTTCAATAGGTATATTTAATTGCTCAACTTCAAAATAGAGCACTTCTTGTTGTTCTATAAAGTCGATAATTTCATCTTGATTTTCAAAATTCGGAACTTCTTCGTCTGAGTTATGATAATCTAAAGTAAATTGAATCGGAATTGTAAATTGTGTTGTATACGCTTCACCTACAAATCGCTCCTCGTAATTATTCAAAGCATCTAACCAATTGATATCTTTTTCTTCTGGATATTTTATAGCAATTTCTTTTGATAAATCTATTTTTCCTGGTGAATTTGCTGTCGGATAAAAAACATAGTGGGGCTTAGCCAAATAATGTTTAGCGAAATCTCCATCAAAAATCGAATAGTAAGGTGATGCTATCACATTTGGTAATTCGTCTGCACAAAAGGCATCTTTAAAGGTTTTCATTAATGCTGCGTTCGCTCCCAAACCGTTTGCATGAAAAATAATTTTAGAATTGGCGTTAACACTTTCTTGTAAAATAGGTAAAGTTCCTTTGGTAATGTGTTTTCTTAAGCTTTCTGTAGTTACTTTTTCGCCTTTTATAACAGTTTCTAAAGTCAATCCTTTAAAAGGATTGCTCTTATTTACTATATGAATTTCACCATAAGGACTTTCTGATTCATTGCTATTTAACCAATTAATAATTTCTTCTAATGAATATTGATCTTCTACAATTTCGAAGTTTTTTTCTTTAAAAAAAGATCTAGCACTATTGTAAAAAGTTTCACTTCCTTGATCGTAACCGGTGATAAAAACTAAAGGGTTTTTTGTTATTACAACTTCTTTCACATCATAATCTATACTATTTTCAGCAACAACTATAATAGAATCCTTATTTGTGGTAGATTTTTGTTGATCACAATTAATAAAAATACTTGAAGTTAAAACGAAAGCTGTCGCGAATACTGATTTTTTAAATACTGAGTTCATAATTTCTATTTTTAAGCGTTAATACACCGTAAAAGTAGTAGTGAATTCGAGTTAAATTTTGCAAGTATTAGAATTCGTGGTGAGTGAGTTAGAATTCGTTAAAAAACCAATTTTTCTTTTAAATATTTGGCAGTTAATGATTTGGTACTTCTCGCCAATTTTTCAGGAGTTCCTTGAAAAATTAAATGCCCACCATTTTTACCTCCTTCTAAACCTAAATCTATGATATAGTCTGCACATTTAATCAACTCTATATTGTGTTCTATCACAATTATAGAATGTCCTTTATCGATTAATGCATTAAATGAAGCCAATAACTTTTTAATATCATGAAAATGCAAACCAGTAGTGGGTTCATCAAAAATAAATAAAGCTTTGTCTTTAGTCTTTCCTTTTACTAGAAAAGAAGCGAGTTTAATTCGCTGAGCTTCACCTCCAGAAAGGGTAGAAGACGATTGCCCCAAAGTAACGTAGCCTAAACCAACATCTTGCAACGGTTTTAACTTGTTTGCAATTTTCGGAACTAAATTCTCTGAGAAAAAAGCCACAGCATCATCAATAGTAAGATTTAAAATGTCGTCTATTGATTTCTTATCAAACCTAATTTCTAAGACTTCCTTTTTAAAACGTTTTCCTTTACAAACATCACATTCTAAATGAACATCTGCCATAAATTGCATTTCGATGGTAACTTCTCCTTCGCCTTTACAAACTTCACAACGTCCACCTTCTACATTAAAAGAAAAGTGTTTGGGTTTATAGTTTCTTATTTTTGATAACTTTTGATTCGAATACAACGCTCTAATATCGTCATAAGCCTTTATATAGGTAACTGGGTTTGAACGCGATGAACGTCCAATAGGATTTTGATCAATAAACTCCACTGTTTTTATAGCATCGAAATCGCCATTAATTGCGGTATGCTGTCCAATTTTATCTCCATAACCATTCAGTTTTTTCTGCATTGCAGGATATAAAATTTTCTTTACCAACGTACTTTTTCCAGAACCAGAAACTCCTGTAATTACAGATAAGCTGTTTAATGGAAATGTAACATCTATATTTTGCAAGTTATGTTCTCTTGCCCCAATAATTTGGATGCTTTTTTGTGAAGTTTTACGTTTTGTTGGCACTTCAATTTTTAACTCTTCGTTTAAATATTTGGCAGTTAACGAATCAGATTTCAAGATGTCTTCGTAAGTTCCTTCTGCAACTACATTTCCTCCAAAAGTTCCAGCTTCTGGGCCAATATCGATAATGTAATCTGCCTCTTTCATAATATCTTCATCGTGTTCTACCACTACAACTGTGTTGCCTAAATCACGTAAATCTTTTAAAACACCAATCAATCGTTCTGTGTCTTTTGGATGTAATCCAATACTTGGTTCATCTAAAATATACATAGAGCCAACTAATGAACTTCCTAAAGAAGTTGCTAAATTAATACGCTGACTTTCGCCACCAGAAAGTGTGTTAGAAGTTCGGTTGATAGATAAATAAGACAAGCCAACATCCGTTAAAAACTGTAAACGATTGTTAATTTCTGTTAGTAAACGTTTTCCGATTTTTTCTTCATATTTATCTAATTTTATGTTTTTGAAGAATGTTGCCAATTCATCTAAAGGCAAGGAAACTAGATCAGAAATAGTTTTCTCATTTATTTTTACATAATTGGTTTCTTCACGCAAACGTTTACCATTACAAGTAGTACATTTTGTTTTACCTCGATAACGAGACAACATTACTCTATTCTGAATTTTGTAGCTTTTTTCTTCTAAAGCTGTAAAAAAATGATGAATTCCGTGAAACGATTTATTTCCATTCCAAACCAATTGTTTTTGTTTGTCTGTTAATTGAAACCAAGGTTTGTGAATCGGAATATCAAATTGATAGGCAACCGCAATTAAATCTTCTTTATAATGAATATATGATGGCGATCTGAATGGAAAAATAGCATCGTCATAAATGGATAAACCCGTATTTGGAATCACCAAATCTTCATCAATACCAATTACATTTCCATACCCTTCACAAGTTGGGCAAGCTCCATACGGATTATTAAAACTGAATAAATGTGTGTTGGGTTCTAAGAAAGACATTCCATCTAAATCGAATTGATTACTGAATTCAGTAACAACATCATTTGTTAAATTTTGAATAAAACAAATCCCTTTTCCTTCAAAAAAAGCGGTTTGTACAGCATCTGCTAATCTATTGTAAAAATCTTCATCATTTTTGGTAACAATTCGGTCTACCACTAAAAATAAAGCTTCATTTTTAAATTTATCTTGAGGAAAATCTGAAATTCGATATACAGTATCATTCCATTTTAAACGCGCATAACCTTGTTGTTCTAAAACCTGTAAAACCGTTTTTAAATCTCGGTTTTCATCAATAGAAATGGGAGCAAGCAATAACAACTTGGTTCTTTCATCAAACTTTTTTACAAAAGTTACCACATCAGAAACGGTATCTTTTTTAACTTCTTTACCCGAAATAGGAGAGAAGGTCTTACCAATTCTAGCATACAATAATTTTATATAATCGTAAATTTCGGTGGATGTACCTACTGTAGAACGTGGGTTTGTAGAATTTACTTTTTGCTCAATGGCTATGGCTGGCGCAATTCCTTTTATATAATCTACCTTAGGTTTGTCTAGTTTTCCTAAAAACTGACGTGCATAAGAAGATAAACTTTCTACATAACGTCTTTGACCTTCAGCATATAAAGTATCAAAAGCTAAAGATGATTTTCCAGAACCAGAAAGCCCAGTAATAACAACCAATTTATTTCGTGGAATAACAACATCAATATTCTTTAAGTTATGCAATTTTGCACCTTTTATGATAATGTTTTCTTTTGGATTTACAGTAGAAATATCAGTCTTCATACATTAAAAATATAAGGTATAAAAATACCACTATTTTTAGTGATTTTAAAATAAAGATTACTGCCAATAGTGTTAAAAAGTTTGTTTAATTAAAAATAAAAGCTATATTTGACCACTTAATAATCAATAAATTAGACGCATATAGTAAAAATTACTTTTTAAATTATTAATAAAATAATAAAACTGAAGAACCTCTTGTTCTTCTAAAAAGTAGTTATGGTGCGAAAAAATTCAATTACAGACAGTACTTTAGTAAGTAGTTATATAAAAGGTGATGAATCAGCTTTAGGTGTTTTAATAAAAAGACATCAACAACGTTTATTTAGCTTTATTTACAGCAAAGTAAAAGACAAAGATATTACAGAAGATGTTTTTCAAGATACGTTTATAAAAGTAATTCGAACATTAAAAAAAGGGAATTACAACGAGGAAGGCAAGTTTTTGCCTTGGGTAATGCGCATTGCTCATAATTTGGTTATAGACTATTTTAGAAAATCAAATAGAATGCCCTCTTTTAATAGTACAGATGAGTTTGATATCTTTTCTGTATTAGGTGATGGAAGCTTAAATGCAGAGAAACAAATTATACAAGAACAGATTTTTGCTGATGTAAAAGAGTTGGTTAACGAACTACCTGATGAACAAAAAGAAGTATTAATTATGCGTATGTATAAAGATATGAGTTTTAAGGAAATAAGCGAAAATACAGGGGTTAGCATAAATACAGCCTTAGGTAGAATGCGTTATGCATTAATAAATATGCGTAAATTAATAGAAAAACATAATATTATTTTGGTCAATTAACAATAAAGCAGAAAAAGCATCGTTACTAATTTATAACCAACGAATTAAATACTATATATGATGCAACTCTACTCAAAAAAGTCATCTGAATTTCAGATGCAACCCAAACAAGAAACAGTTCAATTTTTGATTAATTTTTCCAAATCAATAACCATAGTAAAAACCAAATCAAAAGACTTCATTGAATTGAATTTGAATTAAGAGAGAAAAAGCTTCAACTAATTGTTGAGGCTTTTTTTATAGAACTCATTTTTATGATATGTATAAATTAACGAGTATTAAAACAATGCGCTAGTTTAATGTAAATACCCCTTTTATTTGAACAATATACACCCATAATTAATGCTGGTTCCATGTATTTTTACATGAAATTTTAAATGTATGATTGAAAAAGTGTCTAAGAATTTGCAAATTTCTATTTTTAAAACTTTAGTTTTCGGTTTTATCTTTTTATCCAGTTTATTTTCTAGAGCTCAGTCTGAACAACCAAATATTATTTTTATTATGGCAGATGATTTTAACCAATTTATGGGAAATATGAACTTCTATGAAATGGCTAAAACACCAAATTTAGATCGTCTTGCAAATCGTGGTACTTTATTTACGAATGCACATAGTAATGCGCCTGTTTGTGCACCTTCTAGACCAAGTTTACTTACCGGAATTTATCCACATACCTCTAAACAATATGGTTTTACAAATTGGAGACAAAATGAAGTGTTGGCTAACACAAAAACCATTATGGAACAGGTAAGAGATAATGGTTATGCTACAGCTGGTGTTGGTAAGTTAATGCATCATACTTGGAAAGGCGCCTGGGATAGTTATGGATTAAAACAAGACTATACACCTTTAGCTTACAATGGTAATAACTCAGTGGGTCATCCTTCTGTACCTGAGCCATACAGAAGTATTGGTACTATAGATGGCACTTTTGCTAGACTTTCAGACGTGCCAACGATTCCTGCAGAAGGAGGTAATCCTGGTCATAATGGTTGGTATTTAACCAGCTTTAAGAGACCTTTTAAGTATGTGAAGGAAAATAATAGAGATAAGTTACCTGATGAATTATATACAGATTGGGCTTTAAATAAGCTTACAGAATGGGAAGCTTCTAGCGCGCAAAAACCTTTCTTTTTAGGAATAGGCTACATTCGCCCTCATACTCCTCTTGTAGTGCCAGATCGATTTTTTGATATGTTTCCAATAGACGAAATTGTATTGCCAGTCACAACAGCTGATGATGAGAACGATACATTTTTAGAAGATCAAGTTTATGGAAATTCTAAGGGAAGATATCATTTTAACAGTTTGGTTGATTCTTATGATAATGAGGAAATAGCTTTAAAAACATATATGCAAGCTTATTTAGCGTCTGTAGCTTTTATGGATGAAGAAGTAGGTAGAATTTTAGACGCCATAGACAATGGGCCATTTAAAGATAATACCGTAATTATTTTTACTAGTGACCATGGATATACTATGGGGGAAAAAAACAATTTATTTAAAGGCAATCTTTGGGAGAGCTCTACAAGAGTTCCTTTAATTATTTCAGATTTAAGAACAAATAAAGCTAGTAAGATTGACGAAGTTGTGAGTTTAATAGATTTGTACCCAACTATAAGCGAAATTTCAAATTCTACAGCTGATAGCAGAAAAAATGAAAAAGGACATTTACCAGATGGTAAAAGTTTAATTCCACTTTTAAACAATGAAAAAGAAAGTTTTGCAGATTCTTACGCATTAACTGTTGTTGGTGGTCGTCATTTTTCATTAAAAACAAGTAAATGGAGGTATATTATGTATTCTAATGGCAGTGAAGAGTTGTATGACCAAGAAGCAGATATAAATGATGTAACAAATTTAGCTAAAGTATCAGGTTATGAATCTATTAGAGAAGATTTAAATTTACAATTGAACACAATATTGAACCCAGCTTATAATACAACTATATTAGATAAAGAATTTGAAGATTCAACGTTATCTGGTAATTATGAAATACTTAAGGCTTGTACTCAAGCTTCTGAAGGAGAAATGATTAGATTAAATAAACTTCAAGAAAATAAAGCTTCATTTAATGGAGTTGTTGCTCCAGAAACTGGAGATTACCTTGTTAATGTTAGTTATTTTTTAGGTGGTGAAGACGTTCCTATGAGTATGGTTGTAAATGGAGAAATTAACAATCTTATATTTCCAAGTAAAAATTGGTGTTATCAAGGATCATCAGCAACATTAACTGTAATTGTTCCTCTTGATGCAGGAACTAATGATATTGTTTTTTACCCAAATGGGCAATTAAATGCACCTTTTTTAGATAAAATAACAATTTATAAAGATGTGTCAAATATAGATGTTGATCCAATAGTTGTAAACCTTGAATCTTCAAAAACAGACCTTTCTTTAGGTGAAGAATTAGCTTTAGAAGTTATTCTTGATAAACCTGCCGTAGAGGCGTATTCTATAGGGGTTAAAATAGAGAGTGAAATTAGTAATCTATATACTTTATCATCGAATGCTTTAACAATTTATAAGGGTACAAATAAAGGTAAATTTGTATTAAAGATTAATGAATCTGCTAATTTAGAAGAAGATACAACTATAAAAGTAACACTTATGAATCCATCAACAGGAATTGTAATTGGAAATAATAAAAGTGTAACACTAAATATTTCAAATAAAAATCTTGGTGTAAATGATGTTGCTAACAAAATAAAATTTGGCATTTATCCGAATCCTACAGCACTTACTTTTGCTTTAAGCTTAAAACCATCAGAAATAAATAAAGTGAAACTAATTTCTATGAATGGAAGAGTATATACTCTTAAAGCTTCGAGTAATAATAAATATAATATTTCTCACCTAAGTAAAGGGGTTTATATTATTCAAGTTAAAACTAAAAACGGTACTGTTTTAAATGAAAAAATTATAATTGGTAAAAATGAATAATTGTATAAACACACGATTCACTTTTTAATCTATATTATTTCTTATAATAAGCATCTAAAACAGTTTTTCTACCAATCGTTTTGGTGATAATATCTTTTTCTAAGTCCCAACCACGAGCAGGTGAGTATTCTCGTCCATACCAAATAATTTGTAAGTGTAAATCGTTCCATAATTCTTTTGGAAACAAGCGTTTTGCATCTTTTTCTGTTTGCACAACATTTTTACCATTGGTTAAGTTCCACCTGTATAATAATCTATGAATATGAGTATCTACAGGAAAAGCAGGTACTCCGAAAGCCTGACTCATAACTACACTTGCTGTTTTATGACCAACAGCTGGTAATTCTTCTAAACCTTCAAAAGATTGCGGAACTTCTCCATTGTATTTTTCAATTAAAATTTTTGATAAACCATAAATACCTTTGCTTTTCATTGGTGATAAGCCACAAGGACGAATAATTGCTTTGATTTCTTCTACTGACATTTTTATCATATCAAAAGGATTATCCGCTTTAGCAAATAATAAAGGCGTAATTTGATTGACACGAACATCTGTACATTGAGCAGATAATAAAACGGCTATTAATAAAGTATAAGGATCTTTGTGATCTAAAGGAATTGGAATTTCTGGATATAATTCTTCTAATTTATCAATTACAAATTGTACTTTTTCTTGTTTATTCATCAATATGTTAATTTACTAACAAAAATAATTATATGATTTCATTTAAAAGTTGATTATCGTATTTTTGTTCATAATTTATCAAAATAAATAAAACAGAATGACATCATTAAAAATAGGAGATAATGCTCCACAATTTGAAGCTAAAGATAACGCAGGAAATAGCATAAAACTATCTGATTATACAGGAAAAAAATTAGTATTGTTCTTTTATCCAAAAGCTAGTACACCCGGTTGTACAGCAGAAGCTTGCGATTTAAGAGACAATTACCAATCTTTTTTAGCTAAAGGGTATGCTATTTTAGGCGTAAGCGCTGATTCTGCAAAAAGACAACAAAACTTTATCAATAAAAACGAGTTACCTTTCCCTTTGTTAGCTGATGAAGATAAGGCTGTTATTGAAGCTTTTAATGTATGGGGGCCAAAGAAATTTATGGGCAGAGATTATGATGGAATTCATAGAACTACTTTCGTTATTGATGAAAATGGCGTTATTGAGGATGTGATTACCAAAGTAAAAACAAAAGCACACGCGGCACAGATTTTATAGGGATACTTTTTTTGAAATACTATACTCACAGTAGGTATTGTATGAATCAAATGTAAATATTATTTTTAGAAAAAAAATTGAAATAGAAAGCAAAAGTACTTTTGCTTTCTATTTTTTTTTGAACTAAAAAACCCAATATAATGAAAAACGCTATTTTACTTTTTATCTCACTTTTATCAGTTATTTCTATTTGTGCTCAAAAAAAAATTCCAGAACCACAGAGAAGTTCCTACAGAATTAGTAGTCACTCTCCAAATGGAAATGGCTATATTTTAAGTAATATCAATTTCACTTCTAAAGTAGTTTTAACACAACCTCAAAGAGATAAATATGTCTGGCAAGCAGATATATATGAAAAAAGTGGAAGAACTAATGTTGAAGGCTATGTTTATAACGGTAAAAGGTATTCTAGCAACGAGTTAATCAATGACTTTAACATAGGACTAAGCAAACCATACATTAAAGTTAAGGTTATATTTAATAATGGTAAAAGTTTTACAGGTTGGTCGACATCTGGGCAACAATATGACTATGTTAAAAATGATGAAAATACAAGTTTTGGTATAAGAAGTATTTCTATTGTTGGTAATCCTCGAAATACAGGTATAGAAGCGAGCATAAAAAGAGGATTAAGAATTAAAGAAGATAAAAAAAGATTTGAAGAAGAACGATTAAAAAAAGAAGCTGAAGCTAAAAGAATTGAAGAAGAACGACTACAGAAATTAGAAGAGGAAAGATTAAGAAAAGAAGCTGAAGCTAAAAGAATTGAAGAAGAACGATTAAAAAAAGAGGCTGAGACTAATAAAACAAAAGAAAAAGAAAGATTAATTGAATTGGATAAAATAAAAGAAGATATTAAAAAACAACAAAAGGAAAAAGAAAGAATAAAAAAAGAAGAATTTGAGTTTCAAAAAAAAATGATGGAAAAGAAACTTAAATATGAAAAAGAACAAAGAGAAAAAGAAGCTAAAGAAGATGCTGACTATTATGCAGGAAGACGAAGAACTAAAAAAGCTTTAGAGGAGGAGAATAAGAAAAAAATGAATCAAAGCAGAAGAAATCTAGAAAAATCTTTAGGTGATGCATTTTCTTTGGGATTGTCCTCATTGTTTGAGGGAGGTGGTTATCTAAAGCTAGGTTATGGTATTAGAAATATGGGAGAAAATATATCTAATAAAAACCCAATAAATGCATCTACACTTGAAGTTGGTGCAGGGTATGGTAAACTAGGCTTATTTGTTGGTTATAGTTTACTTTATGGTTATGACGATTTAAATGAATTTATTGATCGACCAACTTCTCAAGATTTGAGGAGCGCAATAGGAGGAACCTGGGTTTTTGGATTAGATTTTACAATTTATAAGTTCGATTTTTTAAATATGGGTGCAGAAATTGGTATAAATGGAGAGTACGGATTAGGTAATTTAGAATATACATCCGAATTTTCTTCCCCTACTATTTCAAGAAAATATGTAACTGATTATTCTTCCACTTTTTATTCAGCTGGGCTGCAAGTTAAGTTTTTTGATTTCTTTTTCGTTAGCTATAATTATGGATCTTACAATTTTAAAGGAGTAATGACTACTAGTACTACTGGTAATTTTACAGATATAGCCCCAATAGATGATAATTATACAAAGCTCGCTTTTGGTTTTAAGTTTGATTTTGGATATTAAAATAATGTATCTAACAGATTAATTAGAATTAATTTTACTTTTATAAAAAAACGAGCAAATGGAAAATTTGCTCGTTTTTTATATTTGACTATATAATTTACAACTCAATAGACAACCCAATTATAATTTGATTCACTCTAGTATCGTATTGTACACTACCTAAGTTTCCAACAAAAGAAGATTCGATATTCGAAAAACCTCTTTCCCAACGCACATCTATACCTAATTTCCCAAACTCAACACCACCACCAAATTGAAGCCCCATAGTAAAGCCATCAGCGTCAACACTAGAAATATCATCAATTCCAAAATCTGAATTTAAAATATATTGAAAAGATGGGCCAATAAATACATTACCAATTCCAAAAATCTTTTTCCCCAACAAAACAGGAATGTCAATTTTTTGAAAGGTATGTGTCGTTGTTTTAGCTGCCTGATTGTAATACACCTCGTTTTCTAAGTTTGTATACACCAATTCTGGTCTTACATAAAAACCTATAACAGGAATTTTTATACGAGACCAAACTCCTATATGATACCCCGTTTTACTATTTGCACCACCGAAAAGATCTTGTCCTGCACCACTAACTCCATCTACAGAGTTAGAATTGTAGTTAATACCTCCTTTCAATCCAAAATTGAATTGTGCATTAGACACTTGACTAAACCCGAAAGCCAAACATAACACTAAAATTATTTTTTTCATAATCTAAAATTTATTGTTTTTGTAAAGACGTTTTTAAATCATTAAACGTTATTATTTTCTAGAAATTACTTTTTTAACCGCTTTTATAACTGCTGCTGCATCTAAACCATATTTAGCCATTAATTGAGCTGGAGTTCCAGATTCACCAAAAGTATCATCAGTAGCAACGAACTCTTGTGGAGTAGGCGTATTTAAAGCTAAAGTTCTAGCAACACTTTCTCCTAAACCACCTAATTTATTATGCTCTTCCGCAGTAACAATACAACCGGTTTTTGCAACAGATTTTAAGATAATTTCTTCATCTAAAGGCTTAATGGTATGAATATTAATTACTTCAGCGGAAATTCCTTCAGCTTCTAATTGCTCTGCAGCTTGTAAAGATTCCCAAACTAAATGGCCAGTTGCCACAATTGTTACATCTGTACCTTCTGTTAACTGAATTCCTTTTCCGATTTCAAAAACAGCATCTTCTGGCATAAAAACGGGTACTTTTGGACGCCCAAAACGTAAATATACTGGTCCATCAAAATCTGCTATCGCAATTGTTGCTGCTTTTGTTTGATTGTAATCACAAGGATTAATTACCGTCATTCCAGGTAACATTTTCATCAACCCAATATCTTCTAAAATTTGGTGTGTTGCACCATCTTCACCTAAAGTTACACCTGCATGCGATGCACAAACTTTTACATTTTTATTAGAATAGGCTACAGATTGGCGAATTTGATCATACACTCTTCCCGTCGAAAAATTTGCAAATGTTCCTGTAAATGGTATTTTACCACCAATGGTTAAACCAGCAGCAATACCAATCATATTTGCTTCTGCAATACCAACTTGAAAAAATCTTTCAGGGTTTTCTTTAATAAATTGATCCATTTTTAAAGAACCTATTAAATCTGCACATAAAGCAACTACGTTTTCGTTTGTTCTTCCTAATTCTGTTAAACCATCACCAAAACCAGAACGTGTGTCTTTTTTTTCTGTGTATGTATATTTTTTCATTATAAATTGTGGATTGTAAAATTTAGCGTAAAAGTAAACTTTTATTTTTCTTTTAAGAAAAGAAAATTGAGTTTAGCATAAAGACTTTTTAACAACTTATAATTTAAGGTATGCTTGTTATCTTAGAGTTTCATTAATGCCGCATAGAGTTTATGAACAGGTAAACCCACTACATTAAAATAACTTCCTTCAATATTTGTTATGCCTATAAAACCAATCCATTCTTGAATTCCGTATGCACCTGCTTTGTCAAAAGGTTTGTAATTTTTGATGTAATAGTTGATTTCTTCATCACTCAAGTCTTTAAAAGTTACTTTAGTAACATCACTAATAATTTGATGATTGTTGTTGTTTTTTATGCTTATTGAGGTGATTACTTCGTGTTTTTTGCCAGACAAAGAGCGTAACATAGTAAATGCTTCTTTTTCGTTTTTTGGTTTTCCCAAGGCTTTATCATCTAACCAAACAATGGTATCTGAAGTAATTAAAACATCTTTTTCATCCAAATTTATAAATGCTTTCGATTTTAAATCGGCTAAATAATCGGTTATTGCTGTTCTTTTTAATTCTTCTGGATAAATTTCTTGTATTGGTTTTAATTGAATACTAAAATCAATATCTAAATCTTTAAAAAACTGCTGTCTTCTTGGAGAACCAGAAGCTAAAATAACGTTGTAATGTTGCAGTTTTTCTCTAAGCATTAAAGCTTTTCTTTATTCTAGATAAATCTCGTTGATTATCTCTGTCTTTAATTACGTTTCGCTTATCGTGAGTTTGTTTTCCTTTGGCTAATGCTATTTCTAATTTTGCAAAACCCCTATCGTTTATAAATAATTTTAAAGGAACGATTGTGTTTCCTTTTGCCTCAACATCTTTTTTTAAGCTTCGTAATTCACGTTTATTCAATAATAATCTGCGTTCGCTTTTTGGTTTGTGATTAAAATGATGACCAAACATATATTCTTGAATATACATATTTACAATAAACAGTTCTCCACGTTCATTAAACTCGCAAAAACTTTCAGTAATTCTGGCTTGACTTAGACGAATTGATTTTATTTCTGTTCCAGTTAATTGAATTCCAGCAACAAATTTGTCTAGAATTTCAAATTCAAAACGCGCTTTTTTATTTTGTATATTTATTTTTTTCTGCACGATTACAGATAGATTTAAAATTTACACAAAGATACATTTTTAGTTTGGTGAAAGAAATGTAATTTTGAACTCTATTTACGACCAAATGAAACAAACCCAAATGAAATATTTTTACATCCTTTTTTTATTGTTGATGATTTCTTGTAAACCTTCAGAATTAAAATTAACAGCCCAAGAAATTATAGATAAAAGTATTTTAGCTTCTGGTACTGATAAAGTAGCACAATCGATAATTTCTTTTGGATTTAGAGATAAAAAATACGATGCCATAAGAGAAAATGGAAAATTTGAACTTTCAAGAAGTTTCGATGCTATTCGAGATGTTTTAAACAATGATGGTTTTACAAGATTTATCAATAATAGCATTGTAAAACTTGAAGACTCTACAGCTTCAAAATATTTAAACTCCGTAAATTCTGTACATTATTTTTCAGTTTTACCTTTTGGTTTGAATGATAAAGCTGTTCGTAAGTCCTTAGTGCCATCATCAACAATAAAAGAAAAAGAATATTATAAGGTAAAAGTTACATTTTCTGAAGATGGAGGAGGAGAGGACTTTGAAGATATTTTTGTCTATTGGATTAGTAAAACTGATTTTTTAATTGACTATTTAGCGTATTCGTATCATACAAATGGAGGTGGAAAGCGTTTTAGAGTATTAAAAGAACAATGCAGTAAAAACGGAATTCGTTTTGTAGATTATCACAACTACAAGCCTAAAAACACAGAAACTGAACTTATTAATTTAGATAAGGATTTTGAAAACAATAAGTTAGAAAAAATTTCTGAGATTATTTTAAAGGATCTTAAGGTTAAAATTTTGAAATAATTATTGTTTCTAGAAAAGACTATTTGTTCTGTAAACTATTCTATTTTCTCGATTTTACTTTCTTTTTGATCTCCAGAAATGGTTACAATGTACAAGCTAGCATTGTCATTATCATCCATATTTCCGTAAATGTTATCACCTAAAATTTTATTGGCAAAAGCCGGAGTTGTATTACTATGCCCGACTACTAAAACCGATTTTCCTTTCGTTTCTGACTGAAATACAGAATCATACATATTTCTAGGGTCGTAGTAATTAATTTTTAAATTCTTAGTCATAGCTGTAGGAGTTGCCGTTTCCATTGTTCTAAAATACTTTGTAGAGTAGACTGCATCAATTTGGATTTCTTCAAAATAATTTGCCCATTTCTGAGCCCTTTTTTCACCTTCAAAATTTAAATTAGGATTGCCATTCATTTCATCTGTTCTATCTTTTTCTGCGTGACGAATTAAATAATACGTCGTGGTTTCTCCAGAAGTACAAGAAATTAATAGACTAAAAGTAAAAATGAGAAGAAAGAAATATTTTTTCATTGGGTTTATTTTGAACGACGAATATAAACAAAAAAGAAAAAGTGATGTTTTTTTAAACACCACTTTTTCAAAATCTCCTTATTTATTTTAATTCGCAACCAAATCTGACTGATTTCTAAAAACCAATTTATCATCAAAAGCATCTAATAAAATAATACTATCTGTTGTAATTTTACCTGCTAAAATTTCTTTAGAAAGCTGATTCAAGACTTCTTTCTGAATCACTCTTTTTACAGGTCTTGCGCCAAATTCTGGTTGATATCCTTTTTGAGCCAAATATGCAATAGCTTCATCAGTGGCATCTAAAGTAATATCTTGTTTTGCAATCATTTTTTGTAGTTGCACGATTTGTAATCGAACAATTTCAAAAATATTAGCTTTAGTTAAAGGTGTAAACATAATTACATCGTCTATTCTGTTTAAAAACTCAGGTCTTACAGATTGTTTTAACAGTCCTAAAACTTCAATTTTTGCAAGTTCAGTCACAGCATCTAAATCTGCTTTCGGGTCAGAAAATTTTTCTTGAATAATATGACTCCCTATGTTTGATGTCATTATAATAATAGTGTTCTTAAAGTCTGCAACTCTACCTTTATTATCTGTTAATCTGCCTTCATCTAAAACTTGCAACAAGATATTAAACGTATCTGGATGCGCTTTTTCAATTTCATCTAAAAGCACTACAGAATAAGGTCTTCTTCGAACAGCTTCTGTTAATTGTCCACCTTCATCATACCCAACATATCCAGGAGGTGCGCCTATTAACCTACTTACAGCATGGCGTTCTTGATATTCACTCATATCAATTCTAGTCATTGCATTTTCGTCATCAAATAGGTATTCTGCCAACGCTTTTGCTAATTCAGTTTTTCCTACACCTGTTGTTCCTAAAAACAAGAAACTTCCAATAGGTTTATTCGGGTTTTGC
>TARA_R110002126_G_scaffold271876_1_pt1 | contig 31718 bp, 27 predicted proteins | sample TARA_R110002126 | Tara Oceans TARA_R110002126 (sample SAMEA4397536) | marine metagenome | biome: Polar Biome; feature: [DCM] deep chlorophyll maximum layer (ENVO:01000326); material: water (ENVO:00002006), including particulate matter (ENVO:01000060) such as... | depth 30 m | reverse complement strand
GGCTTCTGGCTTCTGGCTTCTGGCTTCTGGCTTCTGGCTTCTGGCCTCTGGCCTTTGGGCACGGGGACCGTCCGTTGGCGCGCGCAGCCGCTCCATCGGACGGTCGTTTGGCTCCTCCGGTGGCTGCCCATGCCGCCGGCCATGTCTGTCCGCTGTCGCTGTCGCTTTCGCCGCCCACGCGCCCTCAGCCCAATGGCGCGTGAAAAGCGGATTTGGAAACCGTTCAGATACCGCTCTGATACCGTTCAGATACCGACGTTCGAATTCATTGATATCAAAGGCTTGCAGGGTTCGATGCGGCAGATACCGACATCAGCGCAGTCGCCCGGCAATCCGCAGCGCGTTTTCCTCGACCAGCGCGGCAGTCTGTTCGACATAGCCCGCCGTCGCGCCGGGCAGGGCGCTGACCGTCGCGGTGACCGCGACCCGCGCGCCGATCATGGCGTCAACCAGCTCCTGCACCCGGCTGCGCAGGTCGGCGGGGCGATAGCCCATGTCCCGCGCGATGTGGTCCCAGTGACGCGCCGCCATCGCCTCGGGCTTGCGACGTGTTCCGGCCAGGTTCTGCGCGAAATACTGCGTCACATGCGGCCAGGGCAGCACGCTGGACACATCATACAGCGGCGCCAGACGCGGCCCCGATCCGATCGGCAGCAGCAGGGAATAATTCTTTGCGTGCGCATCGGTATTGGCCACAAGGATGTTGAAGATCAGCTGGTCCAGCAGTGCCAGCGCATCGCCCGGCGGCAGAAAGTTTCCCGTACTCAGAAGGGTTTGCAGGCTGGGACCGGGCAGGGTGCCGCGTTCGTACTTGCGCCCCGGCGGCACGCCGTTGGCCTGCGCGAAATCCTCCTGGTGCAGGCGCAGCAGCTGCCCCGACGCGCCGACCCGCCGGTCATATCGCAGGGCGCAGATGGCGCTGCGCTGTCCCGTGCTCACAATGGTCGTTGCGGCGGACGTGATGCCGATGGCCTGCGCCAGATGCAGGCAATAGACCTCGTTCTCGGTGATGCCGGGCAGGGTGGGGTTGTCGGGCTTTAGGATCAGGGTCGAGGGCGCGCCGTCGCGCGGCACGGCCAGCCGGTCGCCCGGTTGCGGCAGCCGCAGAACCGGGGCGCCCTCCGGCCCCAGCACCGCCAGCGCAGATTTCTTCTGCCCCCCCGCCAGCGATTGCCGCACGCCCTCTTCACCCACCAGAAACGGGCGGCGGCCTAAATCGTCAAAGTGACGTTCCAGCGCGATTGCAGGATCGTCGGTGTCGTACAGATCGACCAGCGGTGTATAGGCCCAGCCCGCCCTGTCACCCGGCACTCCGAACGACAGCGCCCCGGCCGTGTCGCCGCCGATCTCGGTCAGCACGGCAAGGGTATCGGCGCGGTCCAACCCCAGGGAACGGGTCAGGATCTGCAACTGGTCTTCTTCGGGCAAGAGGTTGGCAAGCCAGGGGGAAATCACGTCAGACGGATAGGGGGCCACCTGCAATGGCATCGTTCGAGACAATGCAAATGCCCCCGGTGAGGCCTGCCACCTGTCGGTATAGGCAAACGACAACTGTCCGTCCTGTGCCACGTGGATATCCCCGACGTGCAGGGCATCGAACCAGACCGCAACCCTGGCGTTCATCGGTAGGCGTCCAGGTCATAGCCGTCGCCGGGGGCTGGCTGGGCAGGGGCGTCGGGGTCTGGCTGCGGGTGGCCCATCACGTCGGACAGGGGCATCCGCAGCGCCCGTGCAACCCGGCCAAGCGTGCTCAGCCTCGGGTCGCGCTTGCCGGTTTCGATCAGCGACAGGGCAGGGGCGCTGATCCCGGTCAGCCGCGCCAGTTGATGCAGGTTCATGCCCTGCGCGATACGGGCCTGCCGCAGCCGGGCGCCGACCTCGCTCAGCAAAAGCGCGGTGTCGGGGGGCGTATCGGGGTGTGCCGGGGGCCGGGCCATGTGATCGGTGCCTCGCCTGTTTTATCGAATACGATAAAGATAGAGGGGATCACTGGGCAGGGCAATGTCTTTTATCGAAAAAGATAAATTGCGGCGATTTAGCTTGCTTGTCTCACCGAACTTACCGAATTCAGTAAAATGCGCCAGCCAAAGTCCCCCCTTTGGCACACTTGAACCGGGCGAAAAATCTGTGCGTTATGACGGCAGGCGTTTGCCGGGGGCTGGGCGCGACCAGCGGCGACACTAGGTATCACACGCACTCCGCCGACCCATCGGGCGGGACGGCAGCACAAATCGGAGCAGGACGATAGAACCGAAAAGCGATACCTTCGCGCCGCTTGGCAACCCGACGTTTCGCAGTCTGTGGCTCGCCTCTCAAACCTCCAATCTCGGGGGGCTCGTGCAAATGGTCGGTGCGGGCTGGCTGATGACCTCGCTTGCCGGAAGCAGCGATATGGTGGCGCTGGTCCAAGCGTCCAACACATTGCCGATCATGGTCTTTTCATTGGTCGCCGGGGCCCTGGCCGACAGTTTCGACCGGCGGCGAATCCTGCTTAGTGCGCAGATCTTCATGCTGTGCGTGTCCCTGGCCCTGGCGATCTGCGCCTACCTCGATCTGCTCGGGCCTTGGGGGTTGCTGGGGTTCACCTTTGCCATCGGCTGCGGCATGGCGCTGTACAACCCGTCCTGGCAGGCCAGCATGGGCGATATCGTCAGCCGCCAGAACCTGTCAGCGGCGGTCAGCCTGAACTCGATGGGCTTCAACCTGATGCGGTCGGTCGGCCCGGCGTTCGGCGGGTTCCTCGTCGCGATCGCCGGGGCCGCGGCGGCCTTTGGTTTCAACGCGTTGACCTATCTGCCCAATGTTCTGGCTCTCTGGCTGTGGCACCCCCCGGCCAAGACGGACCGCCTGCCACGCGAACACCTGCGTCAGGCCCTGGGTGCCGGGCTGCGCTACATGTCGATGTCGCCGCACCTTCTGCGGGTACTGGGCCGCAGTTGCCTGTTCGGCTTTGCCGCGTCCTCGGCCATGGCGCTGATGCCGCTGGTCGCACGCAGTGTTCTGAACGGGACCGCGCTGACCTATGGGTTGCTGCTTGGCTTTTTCGGCCTTGGTGCAATTGGCGGGGTGATTGCCAACAGCCGTGTGCGGGCAAGGTTCAGCAATGAACAGATCGTCGTTACGGCCTTTGTCGGGTTTGCCGTCGGCATGGTGATCCTGGCGCTTGGCCGTCACATCGCGGTCAGCGCCATCGGTCTGCTGATTGCCGGGGCGTGCTGGGTGATGGCGCTTTCGCTGTTCAACGTGACGGTCCAGATGTCGACACCCCGCTGGGTCGTGGGCCGGGCGCTGTCGTTCTACCAGACCGCCACATTCGGCGGCATGGCCCTCGGCGCGTGGAGCTGGGGCCTCGTCGCGGAATACCACGGTGTCACCACGGCGCTTATCGGGGCCGGGGCACTGTTGCTGCTGGGGGCAGTCATCGGGCGCTGGATCCCGCTGGGGGAATTCGGTGCGGCGGATCTGGACCCCCTCGATACGTTCCGGGAGCCGGAGTTGCGCCTGGACCTTCAGGCGCGCTCTGGGCCGATCGTCATCATGATCGACTACGTGATCGACGCCGCGGATACAGATGCCTTCCTGGCCGCAATCCACCGCCGCCGCCGGGTAAGAATCCGGGATGGCGCGCGCAACTGGACCCTGCTGCGGGACCTCGAAACCCCGGACCTGTGGAGCGAGCGTTTCCACGTCGCGACCTGGAACGATTACCTGCGTCACAACGCCAGACGCACGAAATCCGACCTGGAGGGGTTCGAGACGCTGCTGAAGCTGCACCGCGGCCCGGGGCGCCCGCGCGTCCACCGCCTGATCGAACGCCAGGCCGTGCCGCTGCACGAAGACCTTCAGCTCAAACCCCTTCCGCCCGAGGTGCCGCAGCACTAGCTGCCTCAAGTTAAATACAGAAATATCAATGTGTTGAGTGCTGGCGTTCTTCCCCTCATGGCGGGGGCGGAGGCGCCGCCTGCTCGGTTTCTCAAAAATAGTACACTTGTACGAAAGTTTTAGACACATGTACTAAGTTGCAGTACATGTGTCCCAACACATGAGATTCGGGAGGAGGACCAGGTGCGCAAATCGGACGGACACCAGGGCAAGCAGGTCACCATCATGGACGTGGCCGAACGGCTGTTCGCCGAACGTGGCTTCAGCGCGGTGTCGCTGCGCGAGATCGCACGCGAGGCCGGTGTCGCGGTGTCGGGGCTGAACTATCACTTCACCGACCGCATCGGCCTGCTCAGCGCGATTTATGCCCGCCACACCCAGCCGATGAACGCCCGTCGCCGCGATCTGCTGAGCGAGGCTCTGCGCACCCCCGACCGCAGCGACCGCCTGACCGCAGTGCTGCGCGCCTATCTGCTGCCGGCCTTCGCCTCGTCGTCGGATTCCGGTGGTGGCGCGCAATTCACCCGGATGCGGGCGGTCCTGTCCGCCGAAGGCGACCCCGAGGCGCGGCGCATCATTGCCGATTCCTTCGACGACACGACGCGCGCCTTCATTGATGCCATCGCGCAATGCCTGCCAGGTGCTGCCCGCGAACAGATCGTCTGGCGCAGCCAGTTCCTGCTTGGGGCGCTCTACTACACGCTGATCAATCCGGAACGGATCGACCGCCTGTCGGATGGTCATGTCAGTGGCGCCGATCACACGGCGGCCATTGAGGCGCTCGTCGCGTCGACACATGCCAGTCTCATGGGGCTCGTGACGCCTCAAATGGCTGAAAGCTAAAACTTTTCGCTACATCAAAAGGGAGGACTATTGATGAAATTTACCAAACTTATTGCCGCAGTTGCGGTGGTGTCGGGCCTGGCGGCGCCGACCTTCGCGGACGAGCGTGTCTCGATCGGTACAGGCGGCACGGGCGGTCTGTTCTACGTGATCGGTGCAGGCGTTGCCAACGTGATCAACAGCCATATGGACGGGGTTACAGCACGCGCCGAAGTGACGGGCGCATCGGTGGAAAACATCCGCCGCGTTGCCGCCGATCAGATCACGTTCGGCTTTTCCTCGTCCTCCACGCTCTACGAAGCGGCCGAGGGGATCGGTGCATTCGACGGCGACAAGCAGTCGGTTGCCGGGATGGCGTACCTGTATCCCGCCGTCCTTCAGGTCGCGACCATCGAATCGACGGGCATCAAGGGCTTCGAAGACCTTGCGGGCAAGCGGGTCAACATGGGCCCTCCGGGATCCAACGCCGCCGTGCTGGCGCAGCGCGTGCTGACGGCCTATGGCGTGTTTGACCCGAGCAAGGTTGAATTCCTGTCCTACAACGAAGGTGTTGCAGCGCTGACCAACGGCACTGTCGATGCCACGGTCGTTCTCGCCGGTGCACCAACCGCGGCGCTGATCGACCTGGACGCGCAGGATGACATGGTCCTGCTGTCGCTTGACAAGGATAAGGTCGGCACGCTGTTCGAGGATTATCCCTTCTACCAGCCCTACGACATTCCCGCCGGCACCTACCCGGATCAGACCGAGCCGGTCAGCGTCGTCAATGACCCGGCGACACTGTTCGTCAATGCCGATGCCGACCCCGACATGGTGGAAAAGCTGACCGCGGCGATCTTTGACAACCTGCCGGAGCTGGGCGAGGTGCACCCGCAGGCCCGTGCGATCAACCTCAAGGATGCGCCGAACATGCCGATCCCGCTGCACGCGGGCGCACAGGCGTATTTCGACGCACACAAGCAAGACTGAGGCGAGCAAAAATGTCGCGTATTCTCGATACCTTACTGTTGAACCGTGCCGAGGATCGCGGCCGGGGGGAGGTGGCGATCATCTCCCTCCTCTATGCCGGGCTTGCACTTCTGGTCACCGCACTGGTGATTTACGGAGCCTATTTCGGCCTGATCACCGCGCTTATCCTGCGCGCGGTTTTCTTCTCTCTCGTGGCGGCTGCCGGGCTGCTGGCTCTGGGCCTGCGAGCCCGCACGGGCTGGGCGCGGATGCTATGCTACGCGCTGGCCCTCGTGGCGCTGGTGCCGGGTTTTCACATCGAACAAAGCTATATCGACATCGTGATGCGCGGAGCGATGGCGACCCCGGTCGATCTGCCGATATTCGTCGGCCTGATGGCTGTGGTCTTTGTGCTGGTGCGCATGGCGCTTGGCTGGCCGCTGGTCATCATGATGGCGCTGGCGCTTGTCTATGCCTGGTTCGGCTATCTGATTCCGGGGCAATATGGCCATGGTGGGTATGACCTGCGCAGGCTCGCCTCGACCCTCATGCTGTCGACCGAAGGCGTCTATGGCGTGCCGATGGGCGTCGCTGTCGAATATATCTTTCTTTTCGCGCTGCTGGGCGGGTTGCTGATGAAGATCGGCACGGGCGAGGTTTTCGTCGATATCGCGCGCGGTCTGACGGGGCGCATGGTCGGCGGGCCGGGGCTGTCCGCGGCCCTTGCCTCGGCGATGCTGGGCACGATCAACGGCTCGGCCGTGGCCAACGTGGTGACCACGGGCACCTTTACCATTCCGCTGATGAAACGGACGGGCTATTCGGCCAACCTGGCCGGTGCGATCGAGGCCGCGGCCTCCTCGGCGGGACAGATCCTGCCGCCCGTCATGGGGGCCGCGGCCTTTCTGATGGCTGAAATCATTGGCGTTCCCTATGGCACCATCGCGCTGGCCGCGCTGATCCCGGGGCTACTCTATGTGCTGGCGCTGATGATCTCGGTCCGGCTCGAGGCGGGGCGGCTTGGCCTGCAACGGGACATGGATGCGGGACTGGCGCTGCTCTGGAGCACGCTGACCAAGCGCGGTTACCTCTTGCTGCCGCTGATCGGGCTGGTCGGTTTCCTGATCGCCGGCTACACTCCGACGCGGGCGGCGGTGATGTGTATCGTCGCCGCACTGCTGATTTCGCCGTGGCGCAAGGACACGCGGGTCGGCCTGGTTGATCTTGTCGCCGTGTGTCGCGACACACTGCTGGCGACGATGCCGATCATTGCCGCCGTCGCAGCGGCGGGCGCGGTCATCGGAGTGCTGAACCTGACGGGGCTGGGCTTGATGTTGTCGGGGCTGATCGTCGACCTGGGCGGCACCAGTATCCTGGCGATCCTGTTGCTGACGGCGGTGGTGTCCTTCGTGCTGGGGATGGGGTTGCCGACCTCGGCTGCCTACTTGCTGCTGGCGGTTCTGGTGGCCCCCGCGCTGACCCGATTGGGTATCGAACCCATTGTCGCGCATATGTTTATTTTCTACTACGGCCTTGTTTCCGCCATTACCCCTCCGGTCGCACTGGCCGCTTTTGCGGCGGCCTCGATCTCGGGCGGGGATGCCAATGGCACGGCGATGGAGGCGGTCCGCCTTGGCTTCGTCAAGCTGTTCGTGCCGTTCCTCTTCGTGTCCATGCCGGGGCTGCTGATGGTCGGAAACGGGCTGGACGTGACGCTGTCGGCCGTGTTCGCAACCATCGGCATCGTCGGTCTGACCATCGCCTTTGCGGGCTGGTTCGTGCGGCCCATGTCGGCGTTCGAACGCGGCGCCCTTGCGGTGGCGGCGCTGCTGGTGGTCTGGCCGACGGCCGTGACCTCGCTCGACGTGCTGACCGTGGCGATGCGGCTGATCGGTATCGCGGGGCTGCTGGCCCTGTTGATCCGGCTGTTCGTCGCGCGTCCCACCCCCCTTGAGTCCGAGGTCTGAGCCATGTCGAAAGAAAACTTGCCCTTCCATCCCAACCCCTCGACCCCGGTGCTGAAGCTGCCTGAGGGGGCCTGCGATGCCCATTGCCATGTCTTTGGTCCTGCTGAAAAATTTCCCTTTGCAGCGCAGCGCACCTATACCCCGGTCGATGCCCCCTGGGACCGGCTGGAGGCGCTGCACGACCAGTTGGGGCTGGCGCGGACGGTGCTGGTACAGGCCAGTTGCCATGGCACCGACAATGCCGCGATGCTGGACGCGATCGCGCGGTCAAACGGCACCTGTCGCGGTGTGGGGATGGTGGACCGGGATGTCAGTGACGAAGAGCTGATCCGCCTGAACAAGGCGGGGGTGCGCGGCATTCGATTCAACTTTGTCACACACCTGGGCAAGGACGCAAATATCGAGGCGGTACAAGAGCTTGCGGCGCGCATCGCGCCTCTGGGGTGGCACGCGGTGGTGCATTTCGAAGCCGACCGGCTGGAGACTCTGGCGCCGATCCTGACGGCGCTGCCGGTGCCCATGGTGATCGACCACATGGGCCGGCCCGATGCCTCAAAAGGGGTCGAGCAGCGGGCGTTTCAGATGCTTCTGGAGCTGATGGGCGATGCGCGGTTCTGGGTAAAGGTCTGTGGCGCCGAGAGAATTTCGCGTGCGGGTCCGCCCTATGATGATGCCGTCCCCTTTGCGCGCGAACTGGTGACGCGGTTCGAGGATCGGGTGCTTTGGGGCACCGATTGGCCGCATCCCAACATCAAGAAGGACATGCCGGACGATGGCGCGCTGGTGGATTTGCTGAGCCGGATCGCACCGGAACAGGCGCTGCTGGAAAAGCTGTTGGTGCACAACCCGACGCGGCTGTATTGGCCTGAACTGGCCACCGACGCCTGAAGCGTCGGTGAAATCCGCGTAAACCATTGATATCGCCAGATTCCGACGTCGGTATTTGAACGGTATCCGAGCGGTAAGTGAACGGTTTTATTTTTGCGGATCCTGCCCCGGGGCCGCGACGATGCCGACCAGTGCCGTGTACCGTTGCGGCGGCACCCCGTCAGGTGAGACTGCGGGGGGGCCGCCGATTGGGGACAGCCGACTGGGGACAGCCGGCTAGGCGCTCAGCTGGCGGCCGGCACGGGTGTCGGATCGGGGGTCAGCTGTGCGCGCAATTCGGTTTTCAGCACCTTGCCATAGTTGTTCTTGGGCAATTCGGGGACAAGGATATAGCGCTTCGGTTTCTTGAACCGGGCAATCATCGCCGTGCAGGCATCATCCATCGAGCGCGGATCGGGGGTCGTGCCGTCGCGGGGCACGACGAAGGCGACAACGATCTCTCCCCAGTCGGGATCGGGGGTGCCGATGACCGAAACTTCGCTGATGTCGGGGTGGGTCAGCAGCGCCTCCTCGACCTCGCGCGGGTAGATGTTGGAGCCGCCGGAAATCACCATGTCGCGGGCGCGGTCATGCAGGTGCAGATAGCCCGCCGGGTCGAGATGCCCCAGGTCGCCGGTCAGCAGCCAGCCGTCGCGCAGGGCGCGGGCGTTTGCCTCGGGGTTGTCTAGGTAGCCGCGCATGACCTGCGGCCCGCGCACGGCGATCTCTCCGATTTCGCCGCGGGGCAGGGGGCTGGCGTCGGGGGCAAGAATGCGCACCTCGGCCACGCTCTGCGCCCGCCCGACCGAGGCGAGGCGCGCCGCCCAATCGGGGTGGTCGTGATCGGCAAGGTCGGCACGTGACAGCGCCGAGATGGTCATCGGTGCCTCGCCCTGGCCATAGATCTGCACGAACTTCGGCCCCAGCACCGCCAGTGCCGTCTGGATGTCGGCCACGTACATCGGGCCGCCGCCGTAAACGATGGTCTTGATCCCGTCGCCATTCGACTGGCAGGCGCGGGCGGTATCGACCAGCCGCTTTACCATGGTCGGGGCGGCGAACATCGAGATATTGCGCAGGCTGCGCGCCAGCGACAGGATTTCGGCCGGATCGAAACCGCCGCTTTCGGGCACGACGTGGCGGGCACCGCGCAGGATATGCACAAAGGCATAGAGGCCTGCGCCGTGCGACATCGGCGCGGCATAGAGCGCGGCATCCCGCGGCGAGACGTCATCGACATCGGCCAGGTAGGACAGCGACATCGCCATGAGGTTGCCCGCGCTGAGCATCGCGCCCTTGGGCCGCCCGGTGGTGCCCGAGGTATAGAACAGCCAGGCGGTGTCATCGCGGTCCATCGCGGCGGGCCAGTCGTGAGGAGGTGCGGCGGTCAGGGTGGCGAAATCGGCGCTGCCCGGCGCGATGCAGGGGGTGGTGCCGATATCGCCCGTCGCGGTCAGCGCCTCAGGGTCTTTGGCGAAAACCAGCGCCGCGCGGGAATGGGCGACAATCCAGGCCGCTTCCCTGGCGTGCAGCTTGCCGTTCACCGGCACGGCGGTCGCCCCGGCCCAGAAGATGCCGAAGAGGATCGGCAGGTAGTCGACGCAGTTGGGCATGAAGATCGCCACGCGATCCCCCTGCGCGATGCCACGGGCGTGCAGGCCAGCGGCGATTGCGGCCGCCTGCCGGGCAAAGCCCGCATAATCGCAGACCTGCCGCGTGCCGTGAAACAGCGCCGGGGCGGCGGGTGTATCGCGCGCGGCGCGCGCCAGCCATTCCGCGGGGTTCATCGTGCGGCCTCGAGAACCGAGCAGTAGTTCGCGACGCCGGATCCGCCCATGTTGAAGACGACCCCCAGTTCGGCCCCCGGGGCCTGCATGTCGTCCGCCGTGCCGGTCAGCTGGCGCGCGGCTAAGACGTGCATCGACACGCCCGTCGCCCCCACCGGGTGGCCCTTGGCCTTGAGCCCGCCCGACAGGTTGATCGGCAGCGCGCCGCCCTTCAGCACCGTGCCCTCGGCCACCGCTTCGGCGCCGTGGCCCTTGGGTTTCAGGCCCATGGCCTCATAGATCATCAGCTCGGCAATGGTGAAGCAATCGTGGACCTCGGCGAAATCGACGTCGGGCAGGGTGATGCCCGCGGTATCGAAGGCACGCTGAAATGCCATCTTTGCGCCGGTCAGTTCCGTCATGTCGCGGCGTGACATGGGCAGGAAATCGTTGACCTGCGTGCTGGCGCGAAAGGTGACCGCGCGGGGGAAATCGCCCGCCAGGTCCGGCGCGACGATGACAAGCGCCGCCGCGCCGTCGGTGATCAGCGAACAATCGGTCATGCGCAGGGGGGCGGCGATCATCGGGTTCTTGTCCGATACGGTGTCGCAGAATTCAAACGTGACGGGTTTCTGCATGTGGGCCAGGGGGTTGGCCATGGCGTTGGCGTGGTTCTTGACGGCGATCTGCGCCAGCGCCGCCGATTGGTCGCCGAACTGCTGAAAATACTGACCGGCGATGCGGCCAAAGATCTGCGGAAAACTGACGCCGGATTCCTCGGCCTGATAGGACGCCCCGGCGAGGGATTGCGTGACACCGGCCGTATCCAGCGCGGTCATCTTCTCGACCCCGACGACCAGTGCGACCTTTGCCGACCCGCTGCGCACGGCCTCAAGCGCGGCATAGATCGCGGCGGAGCCGGAGGCACAGGCGTTTTCGCACCGCGTCGCGGGGGTAAAGCGCAGGGCGTCGTCCACCCCCAGCACCAGCGAGGCGGCAAAGGCGTCGGGCACCATGCCCGCGTTGAAATGGCCCAGCCAGATGCCATCGACATCGGCCGCCTCGACGCCCGCGTGATCCAGCGCCTCGCGCGCGGCGGCGGTGATCAGATCTTCAAGACTCTGATCGCGCAGCGCGCCGAATTTGGTATGGCCCCAGCCGGTGATACATGGTTGCATGGTGTCCTCCTGTCCCGGATGGCAGTTTAGCGGTGCGGCCTGCGCCGGGATATTCCGCAATGTTACCTAATCGGGGGGATAAGCCGATGCCCGTTCAGACCCTCGACAGTGCGATCTTTGACGCAGCGCCCATCGGGTTGCTGTATTCCGAAGATCGCCTGATCCGGCGCTGCAATCATCGCTTTGCCGCGATCTTTGGCTATGGCGCCGAGGAGCTGGTGGGCCAGTCTCTGGCACTGCTGTATCCCAGCCCTGACGATTTCGATCATACGGGCCAGCAATGGAGCCGCGAGTTGTCGCTGCATGGCGTCTATGCGGATGAACGGATCATGCGGCGCAAGGGCGATGCGCTGTTCTGGTGCCGCGTGCGGGGCCAGTCGATGGACCCGTCGCGCCCGCTGACCCGCGCCGTCTGGAGCTTTTCCGACATATCGGCCGAGCGGCCCGTGGTGGCGCTGACCCGCCGCGAACGGCAGGTGGGGATGCTGCTGGTCGAGGGGCTGACGGCAAAGGAAATCGCCCGGCGGCTGGAGATTTCGCCGCGCACGGTCCATGTCCACAAGACCCGGCTGATGACGCGTTTTGGCGTGCGCAATTCGCTGGAACTGGTGCGCTGCCTGACCTCTGGCCCGGTCTGAACCGGGGGGGTGGCCCCTCGGGATCGGCGGATTTCATAATATGAATTATGTTAAGTAATTCGCTCCCCTGGGGCGTGGTTCTTCGGGGTGGCTGGATTTGGCCTACCGCCCCTGCGGCGGAGCAAGCAGGACTGACAGGGCAGATTTGCCCGTGAAACCGCGCGAAAGACGACCATCTGCGGGGCAGAACGGGGCCAGCTGTTCCAATTCACGAAAGCTTCTTTCCGACAATCGTGCTGGTTTGATGCCTAATACCGTCTCATCCTCGCTTGAGGCACACCGCCATAAGCGGTTGAACCTGTGTCTAGGGAGGAAAGACAATGTTCAAGAAAATGGGAATCGCCCTCGGCGTGGCCGCCATGCTGGCCGCACCGGGGTTGTCCGCCAAGGAATTGGTCTACGGCTCGTGGATGGGGGCCAATGCGTCGACCAACCAGATTGCGCTGCCGGCATATTTCAAGCTGATCGAGGAGGCGACCCAAGGGGAGGTGGAGTGGACCCTCGTTCCAGGTGGTCAGCTGGCCAGTGGCCCGGGCACCGTCGATGCGGTGAAGGGCAACCTGATCGATGCGGGCACGACAATGGCCCCCTACACGCCACGCGAACTGCCGGCGACGAACGCGATCTTCAACCGTACGGTTGCGGGGGACGATGTGGTGGGAACCGCCGGCGCCATGAACGAACTGCTGATGCTGAACTGCCCGCAATGCCAGGCGGAGTTCAAGCGCAACAATGCCGTGGGGTTTGCGGGCTACAATACCACGCCTTACCTGCTGATGTGCAAACCCGAGGTCAAGACCGTGGCCGATCTGGACGGGGTCAAGGTGCGGGCCTCGGGCGGGGGCGTTGCGGTGATCAAGAAAACGGGCGCAACACCCGTGGCCATGAACCCGGCCGAAGCGACCGCCGCGCTGGAACGCGGCGTGGTCGATTGCGTGATGGGCTCGCTCGCCTGGCTGCGCAACTATGGCTACATGGACATCGTTGATTACGTGCTGGATTATCCTCTGGGCATGGCGGGGCCGCCGATGCTGATGTACGTCAACCGCGACGCCTGGAACGCGATGACCCCGGAACAGCGCAAGGCCCATATCGACAACGCGGCACGACTGGTCGCCATCGGCACGATCGAGGCGCAGCTTGAGGTCGACGCCGAGGTCAAGGACGCGGCGCTGCAAAAGGGCATCACCTTCAACACCGGTGGGGATGATTTCGCCGCCATCATGCAGGAACGCACGGACGAGCAGACCGCCGAGATCGTGGAGATTGCCACGGCTGCCGGGGTGGAGGACATCGAAGGCCTGCTGGCAACCTACAGCGATCTTCTGGACAAGTGGCACGGCCTTTCGCAGGACATCGGCATGGACGTCGACAAGTTCACCGAGGCGCTGAACCGCGAAGTCTATTCCAAGGTGGACCCCGAGGCCCTGTGACCCGAGGCACCGTGAGACGACGCGCAGAGCGTTGGTGCGGGGCCTCAGGGCCCCGCGTTTCACCCTGATCGTGAAAGTGGAAAATGCCCCAATTGAAACGTTTGCTGGACGGCTTTGCAGGCCTGGCCACCGTGGTCGCCTGCATTGTCGTCGTCATCATGATGCTGCATGTCTGCGCGGATGTCGCCATGCGCACGTTCCTGAACCAGCCGCTGATCGGCACGACCGAGATCGTGTCGGCCTATTACATGGTCTGCATCGCCTTTCTGCCGATTGCCTGGATCGCGAAGCAGCGCGGGCATATCATCGTCGAGCTGTTCACGGCGGGTCTGTCGAAACGGTCGCTGTTGCGGATGGATGCGGTCGCCGGTCTGGCGACGCTGATCTACGTCGGTGTCTTTTGCTGGCAGGTGGTCAAGACCGCCATCGAAAAGACCCATATCCACGAAGCATGGGAAGCGGCGACCGGATATGTCGAGATATGGCCATCGCGCTGGCTGATCCCCGTCGGCTTTCTGACGATGGGCATCTACGTGATCATCCAGATCGTCAATGACATCCGGGACGCGCGCCTGCCCGACGAGGGAGAGCCGCAATGAGTGGTCCGATGATCGGAGGGCTGGGCCTTTTCCTTGTCCTCGTCCTGATTGCCGTGCGCATCCCGATCGGCGTTGCCCTCGGTATCGTTGCGGTGGTCGGGCTGTCCCTGCTGCGCAACATGAATGTCGCGATGAACGTGATGCAGCAAACGCCGTTCGAGGTGGCTGCCAACTGGGGTCTGTCCGCTATTCCGATGTTCATCCTGATGGGCGCCATTGCGCACCACTCCGGTATTTCCATTGCCCTGTTCCGCGCCGCACGGCTGTGGGCGTCTGGGTTGCCGGGGGGCCTTGCCGTGGCGACCAACCTGGCCTCGGCGGGCTTTGCCGCCGCGTCGGGGTCGTCGGTGGCCACCGCCGCAACGATGAGCAAGCTGGCCATCCCCGAGATGCTGAAAAACGGCTATGACAAGGGGCTTGCGGCCGGGGTCGTGGCGTCTTCGGGCACGTTGGGGGCGCTGATCCCGCCCTCGATCATGTTCGTGATCTACGGCGTCTTTGCAGAGGTATCTATCACCAAGCTGCTGATGGCCGGGATCCTGCCAGGGCTGCTGACTGCGACTGTCTACATGGTGATGATCGTCGGGCGGTCCTGGCTGCAGCCCTCGATCGCGCCGCGGATCCGGGTCGAGGACGCCGACGGCACGCTATGGGCGCAGCGCTGGCGCGCCCTCTGGCCGGTCTGGCCGGTGCTGGTGCTGATCTTCGGCATCATCGGCGGGCTGTACGGGGGGCTGTTCACGCCGACCGAGGCGGGCGCCGCGGGGGCCTTGCTGGCCTGCGCAATCGCCGTCAGCCAGCGGCGCATGACCTTCGGGGTGCTGCGCAAAAGCGTCGTCGAGGCGGTCGTGACGACTGCGTCGCTGCTGTTCGTGGCCTATGGCGCGGTGATGTTTGCCAAGTTCCTGGCCCTGTCGGGGATGCCCGTCTACATGGGCAACCTGATCCGCATGCTGGAACTGGGGCCGTATCAGCTGGTTCTGGCGGCCAGTGTCATCTACCTGATCCTGGGGATGTTCCTGGACCCGCTGGGCGTGCTGCTGCTGTCGCTGCCGGTCATGCAGCCGATGTTTGCCGCGGTAGGGGCCGATCCGATCTGGCTGGGCGTCATCGTGGTCAAGTTCATCGAGATCGGGCTGTTGACGCCGCCGGTGGGGTTCAACGTCTACGTGGTGAAATCTGCGGTGGGGGACGAAATATCGCTCGGCACGATCTTCAGGGGCGTCGGCTGGTTCCTGGGGTGCGAGGTCGTGGTGATGTTCCTGCTGGTGGTCTATCCGCAAATCTCGCTCTACCTGCCGAGCCTGATGTAGGACGCCTTGGGGTGGGCGCGGTGAACGCGCCCACCTGCCCGCCTGCGACATGGTTCCGTGCGGGGTCGGTTTCGGTGGGCAGGGCGCGCGCACGTTGCGATGCGCGACGCCCACCCGCCTTGTCATGGCGGGGGGTGCCGCCCATCCTGAATGGGCGCGATCCGCCGGGCGATGCCGCCCTGCTGCCCGAGCAAATCTCACATTCATGTTCCTGTCAGCATCCCGACATCACCAACGCGACCTCGGCCGCCGATCGGACGAATCCGGGCAGCCGGGGGGGCATTCCCGCGCTGCGCGGTGCTATGACCGCAAGGCAAGGGCCCTGCCCCCATACGATCAAAGCCCGGCGGTTTGCCGGGCTTTGGACGCGAGAGATCGTGGTGCGTCAGGGCAGATTGACGTTCTGTTGCGGCGGGCCGGTGCCTGATCCGGCCCGCACCGGTGCGCTCAGCTGTCGACGGGGCCGAGGGTTGCGCCCTTGTCCATCGGGCCAACCGCGCGTTCGTAGATCGACAGCCAGCCGCGTTGATCCGACAGCGCGGGCGCCGGCAGGGCCGCCGCGCGCCGCGCCATTTCCTCGGGGCTGACGTCGGCATCGACCCGGCGCGCCAAAACGTCGATGGTGATCATGTCGCCTTCGACCAGCAGACCCAGCGGGCCACCGCCATGCGCCTCGGGCGAGACTTCGCCCACCACCAGGCCCTTGTTCACCAGGCCGGAAAGCTGACCGTCGGTCACGACGGAGACATCTGCGCCCAGGCCCGCGCCCTCGATCGCGAACACCAGCCTTGAGGCCATGCCCATCCCCGGCCCGCCCTTCAGGCCAAGCCCGCGCAGCACGACCACGTCCCCCGCCTTGACCTTGCCCGTCCTGACGCCTTCGATCGCGTCGTTGGGCTGTTCGAAAATCACGGCGGGGCCGGTGACCTTGAGCTTTCGGTCATAACGCAGGCCCAGCTTGATGATGGCCATGTCGGGGGCAAGGTTGCCGCGCACCATGACGATGGCGGGCCGGTCCGAAATGGGATCGCTGAGCGGGCGTATGGTGTCCGTCGGCGGCGTGTAACCTTCCAGCAGTTCGGCCAGGGATTTGCCTGCGACGCTGCGGGCATCCCCCCGTGCCAGCGGGCCAAGCTGCTTGAGAATACCGCGCGCGCCGCCGCCGTCCTCAAGCTCCTCTATCGAGGATGTGCCGGAGGGGCGCACGGCGCACAGGACCGGGACATCATCCATGAAGCGTTCATACATGCCGTAGACGTCGACCCCGGATTGCGCCTCGGTCGCGACGGCTTGCAAATGCTTGACGGTGTTGATGGAGGCGGACAGCGCAAAGACCGTCTTGACGGCATTTTCGAACGCGGCCTCGGTCAGGATGTCGCGGGGGCGCAGGTCTTCCCAGACCATGTCGACGATGCGCCGGCCAGCCTCGGCGGCGTTGTCCAGCATCTTCGTTCCGCTGGCACGCACCGGCGCGGTGCCCGGCAGCGACATCCCGAGCGCCTCGATCACCGAGTGCATGGAATTCGCGGTGCCCATGCCGGAACACACGCCGGGCGACCGGATCGCGTTTTCCGACATGGCGGTCAGACGATCCAGGCTGATCGCACCCATGGCGTGATGCCCGGCCCCCAGAAAGACGTCTTCGATATCGACATGCTGGCCGTCGACCTCGCCGCTGTCCTGATAGCCGCAGATGACGAAGATCGTGGGAATGTTCAGACGCGCCGCCGCCATCAACTGCCCCGGCCCGGTCTTGTCGCAGGAGGCAAGGCAGACCATGCCGTCCAGTTGCGCGCCCTCGACCTGAACCTCGATGTCATTGGTGATCAGGTCGCGGGTCGGCAGGATATAGCGCCCGGCGGACCCGGCGGAATGGATGAAATCGCTGGGGGCGGCGGTGCGCACCTCGAACGGCAGACCGCCGGCATCGCGGATCGATTGTTTCACCCGTTCCGCGATGTGGTCCAGATGGCTGAAGCAGATCGCCAGTTCCGAAGAGGTGTTGATGACGGCGATCTTTGGGCGCGTCATGTCGTCGTCGCTCAGGCCGAGGGCACGCCACTGTGCGCGCCGCACCGCCCAGAAAGAGGAACCGATGCCAAAGTTGCTGCGCAGCGCGCGGCTGTTTTTCGGGGTATCGCTCATGATGTGCCTTTCAGGTGGGATGGACCGTGACGGTGCCGGCATCCGCATCGACAACGACATGGTCACCCGTCTTGATCGTCTGGTAAATATCGGCGTCGAACGCGGTCATGGCCGGAACACGGGTGACCACGGCGCCCAGGGCGATTTTCGTGGTCATGCGGGTAAACAGCATTGCCGCCGGGGCGACATCGTTCAGCCGTGTCATGTGAAAGAACGCCGACCATCCCGAGGACCCCTTGGCACCGGGAAAGATCAGGATCTTTCCGGCAAAGCTCTGTCCGACCAGTTCGTGTCGCCGTTCGATGATGGAGCCGTCCCGTTCGTTGATGCCGCCCCAGCCCGAAATGGTCTGGGTGGTCACCAGGGCTTCGCCCTCGGCGTAGCCGCCGACGACCTTTCGCCCCGTCAGGATGAGCGGAGATGTCATGACCTTCATCAGAAATCCCCCCTCCAGCGGCCCGAAAGCCCGGCGTCGATGCAGGCCTCGACCGATCCGAACCAGCCCTGCACGTTTGCGATCGCCGGCAGATAATGTGCCTGTTTCGCGGAATCGGTGGCAATGACACGCGTGCCTTCGGGCAGACTCCGCGAAATGGCGGGACATGTGTCCGACATGACCTGGCCGCCCGCCGCCTCGATCAGCGCGACATAGCCTGAGCGTTCGGCCACCGAGCGGATCGCGCGCGGGGTATGCACCCACAACCGCACGTCCGGGTGCAGGCGTTTCCCGTCAAGCAGATGGGCGATCCTGCCGACCTGTTCGATGCTGTTGTGCGGGCACCCCAGCATGATGAAATCGACCTTGTCGTCGGTGGCGCTTTGCAGGTTTTCGTACATGCGTTTGCGCGCCGCCGCGTCGTAGACAAAGGTTTCCTCGGCTTCGCGGGTGCCAAAGGCCTCGGCGCTGTCGCGCGCCTCGGGGGTCTTGCCCGGCAGGTGGTACATCTCGACCCCGCCGGACGATGCCGCCGCCGCGCCGAAATGCTTGAGCTTGACCAGGTCGTGATGCCCCAGGGCGCCTTCGATGACGGGGATGTTCTCCTCCACCGACTCGCCGGTGAAATAGCCCAGCAGGCCCCAGTCCATCATGCTCTCGACCTCGACCTCGACACGGATCAGGCGATTGCCGAAGCGATTTTCGGTCAGGTGATAGCCCCAGTAGGGAATGCGCCCGGTCAGCGCCGCCGCGCCTGTGCTTTCCTTGCCCTCGACGTTGGTGCGCCCGCCGAGCGCGCCGTTGCAATAGATCACGGCCGAGCTTTCCATCCAGGCGCAATGTTCCCCCAGCACCGGCACGTTGCCGACCTGGTAGGGCGTGCAGGTGGCAAACAGGTTGATGCCGCGCTTGCCGATAAAGGCTTCGTTCTTGCGCTGTATCTCGACCATCTGCGGATCGGCGCCCTGCAAGGCCCAGTTCTGGTCGTCGATCCCGGTGATCAGCTGGCAGGTCCGCGCTGCCACGTGCGGGATCTCGACCACCTTGTCGCTGTCCAGGTTCAGCTTGGAAAACACCTCTTCCATGCCGCGTTCGGCAATCGGGCGGATCGACGGCGTCGAGGCGTTGAAGGCGCCTGCGACGTTGTCGGTCCTGATCAGGCGTTCCGCGCCAAGCGCCTCTCCGTAACGGATCAGCAGATCCATCGCGGCGGCAACCCCCTCGCCCTTGTCGCCGTCGCGCATCGCGCATTCTTCATCGGTAAGTTGCATGACTCCTCCCAGAGTTCACAATCAGGAAATCGTCGCGACAGACGCCAGTTCTTTTTCGTCCCAGCGGTAGTGTTCGCGATCGACATTATCCGACACCCGCGCGCGCATTGCATCCATGTCGATCTGATGGATCGATCCGGTACCGGCAAGATCGAGCGCATGGGCCGCCGCCATGCCCATGGCCATGCACGGCCCCATGACCCGAACGGAGGACAACGCCGCGCTGTCGGCATCGATGCAGCGCCCGGCCGCGACGACGTTGTGACAGCCCGCCGGGGTCAGACTGCCCAGCGGAATATAGTGCACGTGGTCCTTGTCGAAGACGATCCAGTGGTGGCCGTCATCGTGGTCATGCAGTTCGATCGGCCAGGCGGTGCGCCCGATTGCGCTGTCGAACTTGGTGCCGGCGCGAATTTCGTCGACGGTCAGGTGATGGGTTCCCACGATCCAGCGGGTCTGACGGATGCCCGGCAGACCAAAGGAACGCACCCGCGACTGGCCAAAGCAGTCGCTGAATTCCGTTCGCAGGAACTCCACGGCGCGCGCCGCCTGGTCCTTGCCATCCAGCGCGGCGGCCGAGGCCGCGACAGGCTCCAGCGGGGTTTCGACGTGGGTCATGTTCATTGCGGCAATGCCACGCCCGGGAATGGTAAAGCCCAGCCCCTCGCGCCGCCGCAGCCCGTACTTGTCCCCGACTTCCTTCATTCGGGCGCCGATCTCTTCGCGGCTGGGTTGGGCCGCTTCGTTGATGTTTTCCAGCACGACCATCTGCGTCCCGAACACTCCGTTGCGATCCGGTTCGCGGCATTCGAACCCGGCCTGCCAGATCAGCGCGGCATCGCCCGAACTGTCGACATATCCGTCCGCCTCGATATCCAGCGGCCCGTAGCGGGTGACGAAACTGGTGCGCACGATCCGGCCGTTTTCCACAACCGTGCCATTCAGCGTCGCGCCCAGCACCACGTTGATGCCCGCGGCCAGGATGCTTTGTTCGACCCAGCGGCCCAGGGCCACCTCGTCGTAATACAGCACCGTCGTGTTGGGGCCGTGCCGATAGTAGTGCGCCTTGTCCTGTGCCTCCAGCCACTTGAGCATGTCGTCGGCAATGCCATGGGTGAACTGAAAACCGTGGGTGCCGTTGGAAAACAACCCGCAGAACGTCGCGATGATCGAGTTGACGGCCTGCCCCCCAAGTGCCGGCTGACTGTCGACCAGCACCACCTTGCGGCCCAGCTTGGCGGCCTGCAACGCCGCGGTGACGCCGGATATTCCGGCCCCGACGATGCAGACCTCTGTCTTGATCCGCTGGATCGGTGCCGCAGTATCGCGCCGGACAATGCGTGTCGCGGTGTTGAATTCCTCAGCCATGCACGGGCTCTCCCCTCTTCCTGTTCATCGCCAAGGTTGCAGATCGGGCTGATCCGAAACACGCTTGATATGCGCCCTTACCTTTTGCATATTGCGAAAAGTGACAGGCCGGGGGGAGGCAGATCACGATGGATACAATTGACAACATGCGCACCTTTCTGGCCGTGGCCAAGGCAGGCAGCTTTTCCGCCGCCGCGCGCGATCTCAATACGGTGCCGTCCGTGGTGTCGAAAAAGATCAACCGCCTCGAGGATCAGATCGGCGCGGCGTTGTTCCTGAGATCGACCCGCAAACTGACCCTCACCGAAACCGGCGACCGGTTCTATCCGCGGTTCCTGTCCATCGTGCACGACGTCGCGGAGACCTTTGCCGACATCCGCCAGACCAAAAGCGATCTGGACGGCACCCTGCGCATCAAGTGCCCCACGACGCTGAGCGTGCTGCATTTCGGCCGGATCGTGACGGAATTTCAGGCGGCGCATCCGCGGACCAAGATCGACCTGGTGCTGATGGATCGCTCGGTCAATCCCATCGAAGAGGGTTTCGACATTGCCATCGGCGCCCTGCCCGCCACCTTTCCCAATGTCGATATCGTGGCCCTGTGCCCCTATCTGCGTCAGGTCGTGGCCGCCCCTGACTATCTCAGGGATGCGGGGCCGCTCGACCATCCGCGCGACCTGCTGGACCATACCTGCCTGACCTTTCACCCCTCCGGGTCCAACTGGACCTTCATCGGAGAGCAGGGCCCGGTCAGCGTCGACGTGCATTCGCGCTTTTCCGTGAATGACAGCCAGGTTCTGGTCGATGCCGCGCTGCTGAACCTGGGGGTGGCCCTGGTGGCCGGCTACCTCGCGCGGCCCTACGTCGAGACCGGGCAATTGTGCGAAGTCCTGCCGGGCTTTGCCGTGCCGGACATCTGGGTGAACGCCTATATCCCCAAGACGCAGATCAAGAAGGAACTGGTCTCGGCCATGCTGGATTGGATCCGTGACGCGGTTGCCCCGGTGGCCCCCTGGGATCGCCCCCGGCAGGGCAGCGTGGGTGTGGCCACGTGACATGCCGACCCATCCGCCCTGATCCCGGCTGCCCGACCTGCCTCGCTTACTCGACCTGCCTCGCTTACCCGACCCGCCTCGCCTGCGCCGCCTGACCGGACGCGCGGCCAGGTTCCGGGACCGCGCGTTCTTCAGACGCCGCGTTGTCTGGCGTCGGGGGCCTGCACCCGTGGCACGCGCGGTCCCGGGGGCCCTAGGTCGCCGGTTTGATCAGCCTGTTGCGCAGAATGCCGATGCCTTCCACCTCCAGCTCGACCACGTCGCCGGGCGACAGAAAGCGCATATGCTCCAGCCCGCAGCCGTTGCCGACGGTGCCCGAGCCGAGGAATTCGCCCGGCCGCAGCGTTTCGGACGCCGAGACATGTTCGATCACCTGCTCGAAGGACCAGTGCATCGTGCTGGTCGAGCCGCGCCCCCATTCCTCGCCGTTGACCCGGCAGATCATCATCTTGTCGTAGGGGTCGCCAAATTCGTCGGCTGTCACCAGGCAGGGGCCCATCGGGTTGGCGGTGTCGAAATCCTTGCCCTTGGCCGGGCCAAGTTGCCCCCCCATTTCCGCCGTCTGCGCATCGCGCGCGGTGAAATCGTTGAAGATGGTGTAGCCAAAGATATAGGGGCGCGCGTCGCTGGCCTTCACGTCTTTCGCGGTCTTGCCGATGTAGATTCCGAACTCCAGCTCGAAGTCCATGAACCTGGAATAGGACGGCCAGATCACGTCCGTTTCATGGCCGACCACGGAAAACCGGTTGGCCTTGTAATAGATCGGCTGTTCGTAAAACGTCTCCGGCACGCTCAGAATACCTTTGCGCGCCATCTCGGCCTCGGCGGCCTCCGGGTCGTCGAACTGTTGCGCGCGCAGCTTGCGCGCCTGCTGAAAGGCCTGCTTCAGGTGGGTTTCAAAGCACAGGCAGTCACGCATCTGGATGGGCGGTTCGACTGGCGCAAGCAGGCGCACACCCTCGCGCGCGACCATGTGGCCGTTGGAGGCCGTGGCTTCGGCGACGCCTGCGCGCTCCAACGCGGCATCGCCGCCTTCGATCAGCCCCTGGATCGAGGTGATCGCCCCGTCAGTCGCCTGCGACAGGTCAAGGATCCGATCTCCTTCGCCCAACAGGACCCCTGGCCGGGGATGACCACCCCCGGCGTCGTATGTCACCAGTTTCATAGCAGTTCCTCCCTGAACTTTCTCGCTATTGCATGTGTTTCGTCTGGCTTCGGTCCCGATGCTTCAGACCGGCGGTCAGAATGGCCACGATGTGAACGGCGGCGGCCTCAGGGTCGCTGGAATCGGCGGTGCCCCCGGACAAGCGGGCGATGCGCCCGATATCCATCATGACGATCATCATGGCGCCCAGCATCGTCTGGTAGGCCCAGTTCACCTCGGCCTGCGTCCATTCCGGGAAACATTCACCAAGGGCGTCCAGCATCATCTCGGCCACGGGGTCGAACAGCTCGCGGAAAATGCCGCGCCCCTCGGAGCTCGGGTCGGACAGCTCGCGTGCCAGAATGCGACCGAACGCGCCATCGTCGCTGCCGTTGCGCAGCCCGAACATCGGCACGATCAGCGCCTTGACCACCAGTTCGACGCGCCTGTCCCAATCGGGTTCGGACCTGGCCAGTTGCAGCCCCACGACGCGCTGGTCGTAGATCGCGGGCGCGCGTTTTTCGAACACCGCGCGATACAGCCCCTCCTTGGAACCGAAGTGATAGTTGATCAGCGCCACGGGAACCCCCGCCGCCTCGGCAATCTTGCGGGCGGTCGTCGCCTCATAGCCGTACTGGCCAAACAGCCCGACCGATGAGTCGAGAATCCTGTCCTTGGCGGTGTCGCCTTGCTTTGGTTGCGTCTTGGGTTGGGCCACTGGGTCGTCCTGCGTGTCGGGTTGAACATCATAATAAAAAACTTGAACGCTTGTTCAAGTGCTATTATCCAATTCAGGGGAGCTGCCGGAAATGGCGCCCCGCTAGGGAGGAAATCATGAACAAACTTTTCGCATCCGCAGCGTTTGCGGGCGGCCTGCTTGCGTCTGCGGCAGGACCCGCCGCGGCGCAGGAAACCATTCCGCTGACCATCGTGTCCGGCCACCCTGAGGTGTTTCTCTGGGTCAAGCACATGCACGAAACCTTCATCCCGGCGGTCGACGCCGCCCTTGCCGAAACCGGCGAGGTCAAGATCGACTGGACCGAAGCCTACGGCGGCACGCTGGTCCGACTGGGATCCGAGGCCGAAGCCCTCGAAACCGGGATCGCCGATATCGCAATGGCCTCTGGCGTCTTCGATCCGGCGGGCATGGGCATTCTGAACATCACCTACGCCATGCCCTTCGGTCCGACCGACCCCGAAATGGTGACAGGCGCTGTCGAGGACGCGCTCTATTCCGTCGACGGGCTGCTTGATCAGATCACGCAGGAAACCGGCGTGGTCTACATCGGCGGTGGCGTGGCGATCGACGGCTACAACATCGCGACGAAACGCCCCCTCAACACCCGCGCGGACATGGACGGCATGCGCATCGGCGGGGCCGGCCCGAACCTGGCCTGGCTCGATTCGACCGGCGCGGTCGGTGTGCAGGGCAGCTACGTTTCGTTCTACAACGATATCTCGACCGGGGTGTACGATGGCAACATCGGCTGGATGACGGCCAACGTTCCCGCCCGCCTGTACGAGGTCGCGCCCTACTGGAACCGCATTGATTTCGGCGCGATGTACATCGGCGGTCTGGGAATTGCCGAACGGGTCTGGGACGGTTTCTCGGACAGCACGCGCGCCGCCTTCCGCGCCGGGGCCGAAGCCTATGCGGCGGCGTTTTTTGAGGAGCAGGCCGCCAAGTACGCCGCTTCGGAAAAGACCATGCTCGAAAATGGCGGCTCCGAGGTGAAAATGGACCCGGCCGAGCGCGAAGCCTGGATCGCCGAAATGCGCAACCCGATCACCGCCTGGCGCGACGCCGCGCTGGCGCGGGGCGAACCCGTCGACGCAATGCTGACCGCCTATCGCGACACGCTGGCAGAGGGCGGATTTACCTTCCAGCGCGATTACCTGGCCGAATGAAATGACCTGCCGGGGGGTGGCCCCGCCGCCCCCCGGCATCATCATCGGGAGAACCCAATGCCTTCCAGACACCCTGAAAGACAGCCCCGCCGTCATCCTGCCATCCTCGCGCCCATCGTGATCGGGCTGAATGCCCTCGGGTCGATCTGGATCATCGGGCTGATGCTGCTGATCTGTTCGGACATCCTCATGCGTACGCTGTTCAACGCCCCGATTGCGGGCGTGGCCGAGATGGTGGCCTTTTCCATCGTCGGCATCGTCTTTCTGCAACTGGCCCATACCCTGTCGACCGGCGCGCTGACCCGTTCCGACCTGGTGCTCGACACGCTGGCCCGCCGGACCCCGCGCCTGCGCGGCTACGTCCTGGCAGTCTACAGCCTGACCGGCGCGGTCCTGCTGGCCATCGCGCTCTGGCGGTTCTTTCCGTCACTGATGCAGGCCTGGGACCGGCCAGAGCGGCACTTCATGGGCAATCCCGGCTTTTTCCAGATCCCGACCTGGCCACTCTATGCGCTGATGGTCATCGGAATGGCCGCCACCATCGCCCAGTTTGCCGCAGGCGCCCTTGCGGCCCTGACAGGAGAAGACGGATGAGCGGTGTTGAAATCGCCTTCGGCTCCATCGCCCTGATGCTGGTGCTGATCTATGGCGGGCTGCATGTCGCCATTGCCCTGATCCTGACCAGCTTTCTGGGCGTCTGGATCCTGCGGGACAACTTTGACCTGGCCGCGAACATGCTGGTGGTGGCGTTCAAGGATTCCATCACCGACCAGCTGTTCGGGGTGGTGCCGCTGTTCGTGCTGATGGGGCTGGTCGTGTCGATATCGGGGATGGGGCGCGACACCTTCGATGTGGCGCAACAGGCCTTTCGGCGGATCCGCGGCGGGCTGGGGGTCGCCACGGTGGCCGCAAACGCAGTGTTCGCCGCGATCACCGGCATCTCGATCGCCTCCGCGGCGGTGTTCACCAAGGTCGCCGTGCCGGAAATGCGGCGGCATGGATACACGCGGCCGTTCTCTGTCGGGGTGGTCGCGGGGTCGTCGGTGCTGGGGATGCTGATCCCGCCCTCGCTGCTGTTCATCCTGTACGGCATCCTGACCGAACAATCGGTCGGATCGCTGTTCATCGCCGGGGTTCTGCCGGGGCTTCTGCTGGCCGCCACCTATGCCGCCGGCATCATTGCGATGGCCTATCTGCTGCCCGGCTTTGTCGGCGGCACGACACGGCACGACGATCCCCCCGCCCCGCGGATGGGCTGGCCCGAGATCGCGGCGAAACTGCTGCCGATCGCCGCGCTGGTCGCGCTCGTGATGGGCGGCATCTACGGCGGCATATTCACCCCGACCGAGGCCGGCGGCGCCGGGGCCGCAGGTGCCATCGTCGTCGCCCTGATCAAGCGTCGCCTGGGCTGGCGCGAATTCTGGCAGGTGCTGGTGCAGACCGGGCACACCACGGCATCGATCTGCTTTCTCATCATCGGGGCCAGCCTCTATTCCCGGATGCTGGCGTTTACCGGAATGCCCGGCTGGCTGGGTCAATCGGTGCTGAATGCCGGGTTCTCGGCGAACGGCGTGGTGATCTCGATGATCGTGGTCATGGTCCTGCTGGGCACCATCCTCGACAGCTCGTCCATCCTGCTGCTGGTGCTGCCGATTGCGGTTCCCATCCTGAACGGCCTTGGCGTCGATCTGATCTGGCTGGGCGTCATCGCCATCCTGTCGGTCGAAATCGGCCTGCTTACACCGCCCTTCGGCATCGCCGTCTACGTCATCAAGGCCACGCTCGGGCCCGAGGGCGACATAACCCTCGGGCAGATCTTCGCGGGCGCGGCCCCTTTCGCGCTGATGATGCTGCTGGTGCTGGGCCTGGTATTCTTTTTCCCGGCCATCGCCACGGCGCTACTTTAAGGAGGACACCTCATGTCCAGATGGAAATACACCAAGGGCCTGCATGATCTTGGAAACGGGTGCTGGGGCTATCTCGTCCCCGACGGGTCGTGGGGCTGGTCAAACGCCGGGCTGATTGCCGATGGCGACGCGACGCTGCTGGTCGATACCCTGTTCGACCTGAAATGCACGGGCGAGATGCTGAGCGACATGCGCAACGCCGTGCCCGCCTCGGAAAAGATCGGCGTTCTGGTCAATACCCATGCGGATGGCGATCACACCTTCGGGAATCAACTGGTCAAGGGCGCGCGCATCATCGGCACCGAAGGCACGGTCAGCGACTTTCGCCGTTTCGACCCCGCGCTGCTGCTCGCCGTTCAGCAGGATCCGGCCAAATTCGGCCGCCCGGGCAAGTTCATTGCCGAATGTTTTCGCCCCTTCGACTTTTCCGGCATCGAACTGACCGAACCGACCGAGACGTTTCGCGACCGCATGACCCTCAAGGTCGGGGACAAGCGCGTCGAGCTGATCGAGGTCGGCCCGGCGCATTCGCTGGGCGACGCCCTGATCTACGTGCCCGAGGACAAGGTGCTCTATACCGGCGACATCCTGTTTTCGGCGGGCACGCCGATTGCCTGGTACGGCCCGATCGCCCGCTGGATCGACGTGTGCAACATGGTGCTGGGCATGGATGTGGACATCATCGTTGCCGGGCACGGCCCGATTTCAACCAAGGAAGACGTCCGCAAGATGCGCGATTACCTGCTGGACGTGACGGAAAAGGCCCGCCCCCTGTACGAACAGGGCATGGATTTCCTGAATGCCGCCTACAAGATCGACCTCGGCGGCTATCGTGACTGGAACGATGCCGAACGCGTGGTCGTCACGATGCGCACCCTGTTCGACGATTTCGAGAACGCACCGGAGCGGCCCGTGCATGTGCCGCTGCCGTTCTTCGAGATGATGAAGGACATGCGCGATCACATGGGCAAACCGCCCGTCCACCACGGCTATTGCGACCACGATCACTAGGGGAGGCGGCGGGTCGGCGGCCACCGGCACGCGGCAATTTGCGCGGGCAGGGTCGCGGCCAGCGGCCCTTGCCCGTGTAGCGGCGCGGCGTATTCTGGACTGTGGAGAAGAAGTAATAAACGGAAATTTTTTCGTTTGCAGTTTGAGGGCATCACCGCGGGCCGCTCACAATCGGTCCCGGTGATGCCATTGACGCGACACTGAAATCTGCAGTGCGTGACACCGAAAGTTGCAGCAGACGGGAAATCATATTCCCGCCATACATCACCCCCAGACGTACGTGGCAGGGTCGGTCCACGTGTCGCCGTAATAGCGCCCGCCCTCCGCAAAGGCGGAAGCCTTCTGGGCCTGACGCAGAGCATGGACCTCCGCCCATGACCGCCCGGAGACTGTCAGGTTCTCCATGTAGGCCGAGTAGAAAACGAATGCAGTTCCACCCTGGAGGATGCCGCCCGGCGCTGTTGGTGCGGTCCAGCGCAACAGCCCTTCGATGACGCCATCCGGCCCGCCAGCGTCAGTCCAGGACGGCGGCAGACTATCCCGGCCGAGCGCGTTCAGCATAACGCTGCCGAATGACGACTGCTTGGCGTAGAAATCGGCGCTATAGGAAAGGGACGGCAGAAACTCGGTGCGCGCATCCTGTGTATCCTCGCTGTTGGCTCCGAACCGGAGCGAGTAGAACCGTCCCTCCAGAACATTCGAGCGCCCGGTGTCCCGTAGTGCGAACGGCGTCTGAAACGTCCCGCTGCCCGAGACCAGAACGGGTGTGGCCGTTTGTCGGATCATGCTGTCGACGTAATAGGCGTCGGTCGGGTGCGCCAGCATGTAGGACACCAGTTGCTGTGGCACCCAATCAAACCCTTCGTATCCCGCTGTTGCCGCTGGATTGAAAAATCCATGCAGCGCGCCCTTGTCGGTCAGCTCAAGAGCAACACCCCCTGCAATTCCCGCAACCCGTCCAGGACCATTCGCATCTGCGATGCCCCCTCCGGTGAGGCCTGAAAGCGCGCCGCGCGCATAGTTGCGCAGAACGTCGCCCTCGGTGGGGAATGCAGAGAGGTTTTGAAGCGCCGGTTCGAGGTACAGCAGTGACCCGGCATTCATGAGGCCTTCAGGGACGCCACGCACGGGGATCGTGGGATCAGGGCACACACCGGGTGCCTCATACAGAATGTTATCCATTACCACCTCCGGTATGTTGTCAGGGACAAATGATGCAGATCGGCGTCGAAGTTTCCGCTGGCATCGAGAAACTCCCACTCAATAAATGGGCGCATTGAAATAGCCGTACCCGCCCCGACTTCGGCATCGAGGAAATAGTTCGTCTTAACAGACGCACCCCAATCTCCAACGGCCATCTGCCAGCGTGACTGTCCTGTCTGGCGGATCATGCGCACAATCCAGAGGTCCATGGAAAATTCGCGGTTATGGTCCGGACCGAGGTGCGTTGGCACCTTTTTTCGCGTTTGAACCCCGCCGCTCAGGCCGACGAAGTAAGTCGAGATCTGACCATACGTTCCCCCCTCGAAGTCTGGATCGTATGCGACATCGGGAGGCAACGCTTCGAGATATGCGCCATTCTGACGATCATCCGAAATCATGCCCCACCGAAACGACCGCGCGGTTTGTGTGCCCGGTGCCCCAATGGTGGTGCCCCCGCGAACCGACATGCGGACGCGATAGGATGTCAGGCCGGGTTCATCCTCGCGCTTGAACAGCGGCCCTTGCGCGCGAGCATATCCCAGCGTTGTGCGTTTGAGGTTTTTGCCTGTGTAGATGCCAACGTCAGACACGACCACGCCGGTATAATCGCCGGTTGTGGGGATCGAAAACCCGGCAGGGATGCCGAGACTATTGAAGTCGCCACCGAACTCTTGGGAGCGATGACCCGGCGGAACGAGTTCGCCGGTAAATGGGTCAGTGAGAAGCATATCAGACCGCCTTCATGATGCCGATTTTGTGGCTGTTGTTGGTACTGCCACCACGATAGGCCGCGTAGACCTCTCCATCGACAGTGACTGAGGTGGCCCCCATGACCATCAACCCTTCTTCCCACGCCTGCGCGGGCGGGGTGATGTCGATGGTGGTGCCAATGACGGCCCCGCCCCTTCCGATCCGCATCGCGCGCTTCGGAGACATCTTGTAGATTTGACCGTTCTTCATGACGGCCGGCGTGCCGATGAGGGTGCCACTCTCCTGCATCACGCGGCGAGGAAAGGGCACGAACGTCGCATCGAAGTCGGGGGTTTTGTCATCCCATTGGCAGAAGGAATTCGCTCCCGACCCGGCCCCGCCCTGCAACGCGTGTGCGAAAACATCGGCACCAAGCTGGAATGGGGTCAAATAGCCGGTGTGTCCCGTGCCGGGGTATTTGTCCGTGAAGTTGTCGAACGCGACTTTCGGGGCTGAGAACGCTTCGGGATTGTCGATCCAGTTGACCGGCGGATTATCGATGCCGTTCGGAAACAGCGGCCCTTGCAGCGTCACGTAGAGCGATGTTTGCGTGCCGGTGCCCATCGGCGGGGCACTATACGCCTGATAAAAAATGTGGAGCGTGCCCTTGATCCACATCGGAACGGCCGTCTCTGTTTGCAAACTGCCGGGGTTGTCATCGCGATAGATTTTGCCCCGGTATGTCCACGGCCCGTTCGGATGGGGTGCAGTGAACATGATCACGCCCGAGTCTTCGTGCACCTGTGCGTGGTCTGTCGTTTGGAAGATAGCGTAGCCGTCGAGGCCCTCCGGTGCGAGGCCCACCAGACATGGCCAGTAGAACGATCCCTGTCCCGGCGCGTCGGCCAACGCGATCACAGGAGCAGAAAGGTGCTTGACCCAAACCGGGTATTCCCGGCTTGGTCCGTGCGGCTCAGTCGAGAGCGAGATGATCGGCGCAGCCGTCGCAACTTTGATGATGTCGGGGTTGGGGTTCCCGGCAATATCTTGAACGGCAGCGATCAATTCTGGCGACGGGTTCTGAAAATCAAGGTCGAGCTGATCGACAAGTGATGCGACATCCTCTTCCGACAGATCAGAGAGGTTCATGTCGATATTGAGCAGACTGGCCAGCAGATCCAACTGCTCGGACGTCAGGTCATTGAAGTTCAGCGCCCTCGCAATCAGACGGGCCGCAAGTCCAGTTGGCCCGCCGGTTGCGCGCAGGATTTCCAACCACGACCGTTTGTCGTCGCCCGCGAACCCGACGCCCCACGCGATCTCGGGGTCGTTCGTGGGGCCAACAGCAACGCCTCGCGCGAGCAAATCCAGCACGACAGCCGTAATCGCTGCGACCCGCGCCGCCTCTTCATCGGACAACTTAACCCCGAGATCGAACACCGCATTGTCGGTTTCCGCGAGGCCAGCGGTCAGCGACGCATCCCCGGCACCCCGCGCATCAGCCTCAGAAGCAAGCGCGAGGGGCTGGACGGCACTGTCAGCCTTCGCACCCTGTGCAGACGTGGCGAAACCAGCGGCCAGCGACGTCAGGCTGAAATACCTTCCGAAATGAATATTCGTGCTGCCCACAGTGGAGACTGCTGCATTGCAAACGTAGATGGTATTCGCGCGGGCGCCCTCCAGCACCTGGAACGCCGATCCATAGAATTCGCTGGCCTCATTCATGTCCGAGCGGCGCACATAGTTGCCATCGGATTGCCAGATATAGACGCCGTTGCTCGGAGAGTCGGTGAGATAATTGCCTGCATCGGTAACGGTGGCACCATCCCCCTGCATCATCAGCAGAATTGAGTCGCCGGGTTGCATTACGCGGCCATCGATCTCTGGCGAGGGTACACCAAAACCCAATCCGTACTGTGGAGCCACATGCACCGGGGACCGCGCCTTGATGCCAACAGACTGCATCGCTTGAATGCCCGCGAGCCTCTCTGCAATTGCCCCTGAATAGGCCAGCTGGGTTCCCACGTTATCCATGTGGATACGGCCCACACTGCCGCCTCGGTTCGCGATCAGTTCATCGGCCAGCGCCAGCTGTTCGAGGTTTGTCGATTTGGTTCCGGTTGCCATGGTTTCGCTCTCCTAGATG
>TARA_R110002126_G_scaffold45116_6_pt1 | contig 31762 bp, 43 predicted proteins | sample TARA_R110002126 | Tara Oceans TARA_R110002126 (sample SAMEA4397536) | marine metagenome | biome: Polar Biome; feature: [DCM] deep chlorophyll maximum layer (ENVO:01000326); material: water (ENVO:00002006), including particulate matter (ENVO:01000060) such as... | depth 30 m | reverse complement strand
TCCACATGGTTGACACCCGCCACACTATTGAGTGTGGTGATCAAACTAGACTGCACTACCACTGCACCCGGAGTCAAGGCTGACACAAAAGCCGTAATGGCAGAGGCCAGTGAGCGAGTCACAGAGGCCACATCATAGCCTGGGTTGGTCTTGAACTGCAAACTGATGGGTATTGGGCGACTGGTTCCATCTCCAATTATCACGTAGTCTGTGGCAATGGCATGTTGTAGCAGGTAGTCTTTGAGTGAGGCCTTTAACTGGGGTGAAAGGCTAGTCAAACTGCCTGAACTTCCCGTAGTCCAAGCATACACCACAACAATGTTGCCCTCTAGCAGGGAATTTACACTCTTTGTGGAGGCTCGAGCGTAGGACACAGCTCCATAGACTGGGTCCGAGTAGTTTGAAGCCAGAGACTGCCAGTCAGAAAGAGTAACGGCCCGATTGTTGGTCTGTGTATAGGCTGGGATCAAGTCTCTAGCTTGGTCCACGGTCTCCTTATTCTGTCCACCTTGGCCTGAGGCGGTGTTGTTTTGAAGATTTATAGTCACCGGGTTCTGGGTGCTATCAATGATTCCATTTAGTGAGGACCCAATTGAACCAGTGGGCACATTGCCAATGGTTCCTCCACCAACTCGGTAAGTGACGACAATCGTCGCATCCACTGGCACGATTTGACCGAATTTTCCATTGCCAAATTGCACGATGGTTGTTTCATCCGGCAAAGTTTTTACAATGTAGGCCTGGTCTTCACTCGACGCCAAGTACAGGGATGAAACTTGAGTCCAATTGTTATCATTGACTGTAACGTCAACAGTGCCATCAATGACTTGTGGATAGTTCAGACGAATGATATATCCCTCCTGAATAACGGATGGAGACATGAACTTCTCCACAACAGTTTGGCCCTGGACTAGCTGGATTCGACTCTCATAGGCCTGAGCATCAAATGTGGACAAGGCAAATGTGCCACTCATGGGTGTGGCCAGTATAAGTCTGTTGTTACTTATGGCGCCCTCAGAGGATGAAATCTGCTGGATTACGTGGGGTGTGGTGTCAACCACTGCGCTTGAGGACGTAAGTTGAATGGTCTGTCCAACAGTCAAGTACTCTAAGAGGTTGATTGAGGTGTCAACCAAGTCGATGTAGTATGAACCACCTTGAGTTGTGACTTGACTTGGCACCACAGTACTGCCGGTGTCAGTGACACTAAAGATCGCCACTGTTTGTATGGGAGTGGTGTTGCCAGCAGTTATTGCGTAGTCACCCACCACTTCAAATGGAACATTGGAGACTGTCCGAATCAAAGACCCATCGGGTATGGTAATGTCGTTGGCTATGGCTGACTCAATGTAGGCCTCACACAGAACTGTGGATGGTTTTGCACTGGCCAAATTGTAGCCCACAAGACTACCAATGCGTATGGCAGACTCACGCAAGGTCATTGTGGACACAAACATCTCTGACACCTGTCGGTTGATTAGGAAAGAGCTGGTTGTGAGGTTCCACGAAATCAAGTCAACCAGCGTCATGCCAATGTTGCTGGCCGTGAAGTCATTCCACTCACCAGGGTAACGTGATCGTATGCGTTGGATCAAGGCATCCCTGTTCGCCGTGTAATCAAGCTGGACGTACCGCAGTGTGTCTTCGTTCACAGAATAAATACGCTGTTCTTTACAGCATGACAGAGAACGAGAAATTGTTGCTAGACCTTGGCGTAAAGTCCGCGGCGCAAGGCATCAAGGTTGCCATCAATACTCTTGAGGCGGTTCATTATCTTCTGGCCAGAGCCAGAGGAGACACCATCTTGAGAAAGCAGATAGACCCAGACAACACCAAGCTTTCTGGCCAATACGAGTTCATGGACAGTTCGAATGCAGCTCTGGCGGGGCAGGTTGAGATGGTCAAAAAGCTACAGAGTGATCTTCTTACCATCAGGAACAGTCTAGGCAAGTAAGTTGTTTACACACCTCTCGTGGGTAAGTAGTGTCTGGCCATGGAATTCTTCTTAATATCTGATGGTGGCATCAACCAAGGCACTCAAAACACGGTTCAAGGCCACGAGAACATGGTCATTCCGGAGAACTCAAGTCTAGTCTTGAGATTTATGACAGGCCGCTGTGAAACCCAGTGTCCACTTGATGAGTCTGAGGAGATCATCAAAAACTTTGTTGCTGTGCTGAACAAGTCTTGGAAGTTTATCTTTCCAAACGAAGCCCCACCCAGAAATCCTCACCACTACAATGTGGCTGGTTTTCGAAGTGCTTTTGCCCACCATCGAGTACGGCTATCAGAACCTGAAGATCGTTCTGTTGAGATTGGCCTTGACAACGTGCCACGTATCAGCGAACCACAACTGAGGTCAATCATTTGGCGTGTGGCCAACGCCTTTGAATGGTGCACCTTGCCCAACAGGAAGAGACTCTCTGGCCAATCATCCTTTACCCGAGAAACGTGGAATGCTATCTCGGTCTACCGCTCAGACGCCATTTTAGCCAAGACTACTTCGAGCGATTCTCCCGCTCCAGATCTCGAACCCGCTGTTTCAGATCCTCAAGCTCAGACTGACGCTGTTGAGTAACTGCAATGGCGGTGTTAGCCGCATTGACGCTTGTGACAAGAGCGTCAATGCGGCTGTTTATTTGTTGCTGTCCCTGTGTGATGTCTTGTCTGAGAGACTTGATGTCTGTGGAGAAGTCTGTCTTTGTGACGTAGTGTTGGTTCAACCACAACACCATCACAAAACCAAGCATAACGCCAAAACGGTACAACCACTCACCGTAAGTGCTTAAAAAGTACTGAAACTTTTCTTGTTTTGGCTCGGCCATAGTGCTTCTTAACGAAGTTGTTCAACCATAATAACAAGGTGTCTGTGACGATTAGCACAAACACCGCAAGTAGGAATGGCCATTTAAGGGGAGTAGTCCAGTAAATTACGGAAACCAAGGCTGTCTGGCACACGCACACAATCAAGTGTAACAAGACAAGTGGCTTCACCAAACGTAACCATGGCACATTACTATCAGCCAGAATTATCCGGTAGCTAGTAATGGCCATGAATACTAATTCACACAGCAGTATGGCCTGGACTACAATGCCTATTGACACAGACTAACTATGAGCATCCGAGGCTGGTGCCACAGTTAGTGCATGTGGCACAGGTGCCAGAAACTTGTACACTTGAGCTGCCACAAACTCCACAGCACTGACCATTTTTATAGGCCGGGGTGTTGGTTTTTCCAGTCAAAACAGCTTCAGGTTGAATGGTAACAGGCCGAGGTTGTTGAACTGAATGGCCTGCCACGTCGAAAACACGATCACGTTTTCCTTCCTTAGGGAACTCAGTTTCAAGCCACCGGAAGATATAATCGATGATTGAACTTGCGGACCTGATTTTCGGATTACTCGTGTAACCATGTGGCTCAAAACGTTGGTGAGAGAACTTCTCAACCAACGTCATAAGTGGAACACCATACTGAAGAGAGATCGATGTTAGAGTTCCGATAGTGTCCATCAGGCCGCCCATCGTTGAACCTTCCTTGGCCATCTGGATGAACAACTCACCTGGGCGACCATCATCGTAGAGACCCACTGTGATGTAACCCTCTTGGCCACCCACATTGAACTTGTGGGTTACAGCCTCACGAGTATCACCCAACCGCTCACGGTGTGGTCCACCGTTGGGAATTTGTCTGAGTTCAGCCTCTAACTTAGCTACTTTCTCCTCCAGCGCTTTCAGCTCGGTCATTTCAGGCACACCAGCGTTGCTGGATGTATTGAGTGGCTGAGACCATTTGGACCCATCGCGGTAGACGGCCACACACTTCAAACCAAGCTTCCAAGCCTCAACGTAGGCACTCTTGATGTCATCAGCTGTGGCCGAACCTGGCATGTTGACTGTCTTAGAGATGGCGCCAGAGATGAATGGCTGAACAGCGGCCATAACCTTGAGGTGAGCCATCCAGGCAATTGAGCGTTGACCTTTGGCTGCCTTGAATGCACAATCGAAAATTGGCAAGTGCTCAGGCTTTAGTCCGCTGGCCTCACCTTCAACATCCTCAATGGTGTCATGACGGAAGATGTAGTCGGTCATCTTGGCCACTTCCTGTTCAGAGTAACCCAGGTGCTTCAAAGCAAAAGGCACCGTGTTGTTGACGATCTTAAGTGAGCCACCACCTGCAAGTTGTTTGTACTTGACCAAGGCAATGTCGGGTTCAATGCCAGTGGTGTCACAGTCCATCATAAAGGCAATAGTGCCTGTGGGAGCAACTACAGTGACTTGAGCATTGCGATAGCCATACTGTTTTCCAAGACTCTCAGCATGCTGCCAGGACTTTGTGGCCTCATCAATAATGCTGTTGAGATTGTTTGGCAGACTGACATTCTTCTTGAACAGCTTCTCGGCCTCTTCACGGTGGGCAGAGATAACCTCCAACATGGAGTCTTTGTTTGAATCCTTGATGGGGTTTTTGACATGACTGCAGCGAGCGTCATTGTATCCGTCAAAGGGCCCCTTGATGGCAGCGATCTGTGCTGACATCTTGTAGGCTTCACCTGTCATCAGAGCGGCGATAGAACCTGCCATGGTGTTGCCTTCAACTGAGTCATATGGTAACCCATAACTCATGATGAGTGAGCCAAGATTGGCATAGCCAAGACCCAGTGTGCGGAAGATGTGAGAGTTCTCGGCGATCAGCTTCGTGGGATAGGAGGCAGAGTCAACGAGGATCTCTTGGGCCAAAATGAAAATGCGAGAGGCAGCTTTGAACTTCTCGACGTCAAAGGTTCCCGTCTCATCCCGGAATTTCATCAAGTTCAACGAAGCCAGGTTGCAAGCTGTGTTGTTGATGAAGATGTACTCAGAGCAAGGATTTGTGGAGTGAATCGGCTCTGTGCCCTTGCAAGTGTGCCAACGTTGAATAGCACCATCATACTGAAGTCCAGGATCACCACAGACCCAAGTTCCTTCGGCTATCAGATCCAGAAGTTTAGAGGCGTCCTTCTCCTCGATAACTTCGCCTGAAGTGACTGAACGAGTTGACCACTTCTCACCATTTATGGCCGCTTGCATGAACTCGTCACTGACGCGTACAGAGAGATTTTCATTCTGGAAAGCCACCGTTCCGTAAGCCTCACCATTGAATGACCCATCATAGCCAGCTTTGATAAGAGCTTGGGCTTTCTTCTCTTCGCCCATCTTAGCAACGATGAATTCCTCAATGTCAGGATGCCAGTCACGAAGAGTGTTCATCTTCGCTGCACGACGAGTCTTACCACCAGACTTAACTGTGTTTGCCACTTGGTCATAGACTTTCAGGAACGACATCGGACCAGATGGACGGCCACCACCAGAGAGACGCTCCTTGGAGGAGCGAATGGTTGTCAAATCAGTACCAGTGCCAGAGCCAAACTTGAACAACATGGCCTCACTAGTGGCAAGAGACATGATGGAGTCCATGTTGTCTTCAACACCTTGGATGAAGCATGCAGAACCTTGAGGACGAAGATACGGCAAGGTCTGCTTTTCAACTTGGCCAGTCTCGTAGTTGTAAGCCCAACCACCCGATGTACCGCCAGCACCCGCTTTATACTCATGCCAGAGACCCACATTGAACCACACTGGTGAGTTGAACACGCCATACTGATTCAAGCACAGGGCTGAAAGTTCATCATAGAAAACTTGGCCGTTGGCCTCATCAAAGTAACCAGATTGAACGCCCCAATTGGCGATAGTGTTGGCCACACGATTCACTAACTTTTGAACCGAATTCTCACGCTCAGGAGTGTTTGGAGCTCCGTAGAAATACTTGCTGGCCACAATCTTTACAGCCAGATCAGTCCAAGATTCAGGGGCTTCAATGTCCTTCTGTTCAAAGAGGGTCTTGCCACGATCGTCAGTGATTGCGACTGTCTTCTTGGTCCATTTGATCTGGTCATAGGGACTTGTTTCTGGAATTGAGAATACACGGCCAATGGTCAACGTTGACATAGTAAAGGATAGAATTAGACGGGGAGGGGATTACTGCAGTTTTACAGCGGCGACTGAGTGCACCAACATGGGCTGAGCAGAAGGCCCAGACCAATAAATGTTGATTGCATCCAATGTACCATAGGGTGTGCCGCTAGTGATACTTACAGAACCTCCATTTTGAAGCAAAATGCCGTCTAAGGAAAGAGCATCGGGCTGCTGGACAAGTTCAATAAACTTGCTGTCTGTGATGTCTATCCGGGCCAAATCCATGTTAAGAAACCAGGCTTGAATTTGAAAGGTTGATGAGTTTACAATCTCTATGTCTGCGATGATTGTTGAACGCCGATATGCTCCCGACAAAGGTGCAAAATATGGCACATTTGATGTGGGCTGATCAGCGTCTGAGGTTGCTCCAGTATTCCATTCCCCGTAGATATCATAGTTGCCACCGGCTAAAATGGAGGGGTCAAAATCATTGTTGTATACCAGGTCATCAGAAACCACTCCCATGAACAGTTTGGTTGATGTGCCTAACGGGCTTCCAGTACTATCACACAGACCCACGCCCAGTGAAGTGCTAATGGACTGGGTGGTTTTCATAGAGCATGAGATTGCCACTCTTACCTTTGTGAATGAACCCAACGCAAGTTTTCTGTAGATCGATGACTGATAGAGGGCCAATGACTTGCGATCATCATTAACAACAATGGCCGCTGGATCAGAGGCCAGGTTTAAAACTTGCCACTGGTCTTTCAAGAATACGCCACCACTCATGTTGTTGGCCACACCCTTCTCGTAAGTTGAAAAGTCATCAAATGCGGTGGTAAATGTGGGTATAGCAATGAATGGGCCATTGGGTGGCAATGGGCTTCTGGTGTCCAATACCTGGTTTTCTTCTAGGCTTCTCAGGTCGAGAGCAGTTCCACCATAGATCCACGCTAAATCTTGTGGGGCCATGGGTGCCGTGCTGTTTACCTTAAGTTTCCAGAAGGCTGGAACAAGGTCATAATCAGCATCAAGCTTGTAGCCCTCAACCACAATGGTTAATGACGTGCGAAACTCAGTTATGCTGTTGGCTTGTGGCGCCTCCTGTGTCATATTCTGGCAAGCACCGCCCACGAGTCTCACACGAATATAGCGTGTGCCAAACCATTCAGGGTAGGGCACCTCAATCCATGTCTGTGGTTCTGGTCCGCCAGATCGCCAAAACTCACCCATCAAGCACTCCACGAAATAGGCTTGCGTATCTGGTCTGAGGCACAAGAAGTCGATTTGGTACTTGAAGTCCCACGCCATGGGCCTTTGGCGTTGAATCACATAGGCCAGATCATTCTTGTTGGGCACATCCACGTCCGTTGCCCAGCCATAGATTCTGGCTGGATGCAACGTGTAGTTTTGAGAACTACGGAATGACCAGTCCTTGCGCTGAATTGACAACAGGGGGTACCTTATGTTGGCAGGGTATGGTTCATACAGGGGCTGGCCATTGAAGTCTTTCAGGTCTAACAGATACGCAAAGGGGTTGTTGGGATCCTTCCACAAGTTTTGAAACTGTGAGTACGCATCCATGACAGGGGCAAATATCACCGGGACTGGATAGCCATCTTGAACCTGAAAGACTTTGTTACACCAGTACTGAACAGCCAGCTCATGAAAGCGCATGGCTGACAGGTTCGTATCACTGGACGAACGTGGGCCCTTTATGGTTATCTCATTCACGCCTTAACTACCTCCTATGGAAACCGTGCCAGTTCTACTTTTCGTGAAAAGAGTGATCCACGTAATTGCCATGGGTGATGCACTGATATACTCTCACCATACCCTACAATCGATTGTGGCCTATGGTGTCAAGTGTAAAGCAGACGTGCACATCACCACCAGCACTCGTGAAGACCCACCCAACTGGGAACGGTTCAATGTGCTTAAAAAGGCTTTAAATGACCCACACTGGTACCAGATTCTGATGATGGACGTGGACGTTTTCATCAGCCCAGATGCGCCCTCTATATTTGATGCTTTCCCAGTGGGATTCCATGCCGCAGAAGACCGAGCAATAAAGTATGAGGACGAGAAAAAGTTTAGTGCTTGGTTAAAAACCTGGGGAAACCTTGAAAATAAGGTCCACTTCAACGGAGGGGTGATGTTGATGGACAGGCTGTCGTTACAGGCTTTAAGACCTTGGTTAGACCTGCCAAGAATCCAAGGACCATTCTACACAGCTGATCAACACCACGAAAATGCGGCTGTTTACTGCACCTGGCCAGATTTCAAACCGATGTCTTCAACCTGGAATGAACCCATTCCGGGCCAACCAGGACATCTGAATAGAAATGAGGTAGCTATTGATGCGGCCAACTTTCATCACGCCTATGGCATTGAAACGGCCCTTGGAAAGGAACTGGTTTTGGGCCAAGTTAAGCGACAGTACCAGGGGGGTTTTCTAAATAGAATGGACGAACTGGGGGGTTTGCTATGCATCTTCCGTCTTATTGACCAGATGGGCTACCATGCTGGAGTGGTTCACCAAAAGTGGAACCTTGGAGACTTTGGGGCTTTTCTGTGCAACTATTTGAACGCCACCATTTTTCCTTGCACGCCTGGAATCTTGACAAATGTCGGGCCACTAATCAACTTTGCCTTTGTAGACAGCCTGGACGTTCTCAAGGACATTTCTCTAGCATCTGAAACCATGGTCATGGCGTCAGACACCCCTGAAAATGAGAGCTACTTGGCCAGCAAGGGCTGGAAATACAAAAAGCTTGGGTCCTTCTTTGGACTCCAAGCTTTTGTGGCCTGCGTGATTTAAGGTGTGGCGGCGACTAGTTTCTTCGATTTCGCAATTCGGACATCACGGCCTGGATGTTTGTTGTAATACCCCTGGCCTTGTCCGCCTTAACACGCTGTGATACCACATCTAAAATGTAGCGATCTTCTTTGGTGACTAGGCCGCGAAATTCCAACTCATCCATCGTAATTGGAACCAATTTTTGACCAGGCTGTGTGAGTGACAGGCCACCACACTGAACACACAGGGCTGGACGGTTAGGCGTGATATTGGTAGTGTCTGCAGTGCCAGCGATCATGGGCATATCTTTCTGGCAATGTGGACATTTCATGGGTTTGTCCAGCTTTTTGGCTTGGGCCATACGATCGTGTGGGTCCTCTTGGACCAAAAGGTTGGGAGGAATGGGGAGTCCGGCCTTCTGGGCCTCCCGGGCCAATTGCTGACGAGCGTAGGAATCCATTCGGGACATCTGAGCATCGAAGAATTCGTGTGTCATCTTCTCCTCTGGAACCAGCCCTTGATTCTCGGCCCATCTTACATAGTGGTTATAGTACTCCTCATAACCCTCGTAGGAGAGCATGCTTTTGATTCTGAGTCTACGTGACTCAGGGGTGTTTGACATCGGATCCATAAACTTAAGTACTCGATGTCAAACGGTCCGCGTCGGCCGAGGACGACGGACTCGAGGAGTGGGTCTTGCATCCGCGGATGACACTGAGGAAGGGCCAAAGAAGGCTGGAGAAGGTCCAAAAGCTTCATCCAAGGAAATAGACTGGCCAATGGGTCGCTCAGCAAGGGCCTCAAACTGTTGAATGGTGGGGGCCTTGCTTCGACGGTCAGACTGGCCCACTTTTGTAGTGTAGGTTGAGAGGGCCCACTTGCGAGCAGCCACAATGGTGGACTTGTCACGATCGTTGAAAGGGCCATAGAATCCAGCTTGGCCTAGCATGGTTTGAAGCAAGTCTCGATCACTTGCGCACTTCGCCTTGCCCCAGCTTATGTGCTTGCCTTTAAGGAGATAGTTGATGGAGTGGAGCAAGAAAAGCACCCAACCCACGATGTACTCTGCTTCCAGGTGAGAGGCCATCAGACGAAACTCAAGAGTACCTTGGCCTGATAGGTGGGTGCCATTAAGCCAGTAACGCTTTTCTCGCCATGCGCTGCGAAACTGGGTGGGATCAGCCTTGATAAGTTTGTCTTGGCCGCAGAGTTTTCGGCAATAATCGTTGTTCTGGCGGGATGCGTCAGCCAAAAGGAAGAATGCTTCTTCGTACCGTGACATAAAGCGCATAACACGCTCAAACTTCTCTGCATCCACACCATTCATGTCAACGTGAACGTGAAGACCGCACTTGGGGTTGACTGTGCCACCAGCGCGCTTGACGATGTCAACGATCTTGGAGGCTTTTACCAGGGACTCGTAGGAGTCAATGATAGGGGACGCAATCTCGTAACCACATGAGCTGTCAAGCTTAAGATCCCAGGCAGAACCAACTGAGTGACGGTAGTAGCCAGCCAGTGTCACTGGCTCGGCCATGCGTTGAAGGACTCGGTTGATCTCGCTCAGAGGATTTACCGGGCAAGAGAATTCAACTTCAAAACCAATCTTGCGGAGTAGCGTTTGCATGGTAGGAGTATACTCCGTGCTGGGAGTTTGTAAACAAATTCTTGAATAATTTTCACCAGGCCATTTTCACTGCGCCTGGCATTGAGAAAATGGGTTGTTCCACGTGGAACAATCGGTCAATTTTCAAGATCGCCGTCGAAACTGTGGGTGCCAATCATGCGCTTGACTTTCTCTGAGTCTTCCATGTACATGTGGGCGCTGTGCACCGTGTGGGTGTAGTGGCCCTTGGTAAGACTTGGGTAGACTGGCTTCAACTCCTCAACCATTCGGTCCATGAGCAAGATAAACCATGGCATGTCATAGGCTAGTCCTCGTACCAGGTCGTTGGACCTCATGACCATGCTGAGGTTGAGTCGGCTCTCACGAATGTGGAAGACTCCGTGCAGTGTGCACACCTGATCCTTGTTGCCATCCCAGTAGTGGTGTGGCATGGCAAATGGAACCACAGCTTGACGAGTGTGGATGTCTTTCTTCAAGGAGTGGACAGCCCACTCCCAGGGTGTTCTCATTGCACCTTTTCCTGTGATGGTCTCCTCAAAGTCAGAGTGTCCCAATGAAGGAACCTGCCAGATCAAGTGACCATAGGCAGAGTTTACGGTACCATCTGGATTAGCCAGGTTAAGCCAGAACTTACTCGCCTTTCCAAACTCATTGACATCATTGGTCATTGAGTCATACACAACCTTCTCCTTAGCGAAGTAATCAGCCAGGACCTTATTTCTTTGGGCATCCGCAGTGATGATCGGTTCTGACACTGGATGATCCACACGAAAGGATACATCTGTGATCTCATGAACCATCTTGCCACGAGGTGACGAGATGTATTCAGGATGGTATAGCACACTCCGCAGCAGATAGCTGTATGCGGAATGAATTGTCTTTCTGAAGAATTGCCGATAGTGATTGGAGATATTCATCTCGTTTGTTAAATCGTTTGGCCCATGAAGGATGTGGTATAGAGAACTCTGGAGTTATGCCAAGGGATTGCAAACGCTTCGTGGCTTCCTTACCCAGAGCAATGACGCGGACACCTCGATTCTCCAAAAAACGTGGGATAACTGAGGAGTCATTTTCATGGTTTGCATTAGACCACGCCAAGTTTTCCTCGGGTACACCCAATTCTTGGAGAATTGACGTGATGAAAAACGCTGACGCCGAGTCGTCGTGAAATGGCCAGTGCTTGAAATTCTTGAACTTCTGGTTGATCTGGTCGCCAACAAAAAAGTACTTGGGGTCGGCGATGTTACCGCTGAGGTTCATGGAGTCAAAACCTTCAGGTTGGACACACCTGTTCATGGACAGAGTCAGTGTGACGTCTTCAACGCTCGTTATTCTTCGGTCCCAAGTGAGGACATCCGGCCTGTTTGAAAAACCTCTAAAAGCAGCGTCAGACAACTCAGTGGCACCTTGTGACAAGAAGTACAGGGCTCCATGTCGCAAGGCGACTCGGTCCAGTATGCGACTGACAATGATCCAAGCATTCAGAACCTTTGTCTGGTGGTTCTTGTTGTTACGTTCAAGCTCAGTGACACTAGAAGCACCAAGAATGTGGCTGAGGACATCCACCCATGAGGAGGTGATAACAACCAACTTTTTCTTGCTTAGCTTTGACGCAAGTTTGAACGCGGCTGTAAAGTGTAAGAAGGGATCCTCATTAAGAGACCTCTTGTTGTGGGCACGAATGATTGACGCGCCAACCTTTTTAAATTCACGGACCAGTGTTGACCTCTGGTGGTTGTCAAAACCACTCAGTAGGATGATGCCCTTCACAGGTGTTCAATTTCCTCACCGGGCAGAACCCACTCACCTTGCTTTGAGTAGCGAACAGCCCCTGTGTTAGAGTCTCTGACGGCCATGGTGGCAACACCAGAACTGGCTATGAATTTTCTGACGTCTGGAAAGTCATGAAGAAGCATGTCAATCATGTCATGGACAAAGGCCTCTCTCGCCCTGGAGTGATCACGGTAGCCACGCTTAGAATTCCAAAGGTGGGTAACCTTAGAATTCTCAGACATATGGTCACTGAATCGATCATACGATGTGACTGTTCTGATCGAGCGACGCATCTTCTTTGCAATCAGGGGCAGAATCATCTGCTCAGCAAAGACCATCTCATCCACATAGCTTGGTCCGTGAGTCCAATCCACCTTTTGGCTTGAAATCTTTGAGGACGAGAAGTCCCTCATGAAAGACATGCAAGAGTCGATGTACTGCTTTTTGAAGTCTGCATCCAGAAAGGCTAGCAGACCTGTGTTGATGGGTTCAACACCTTGAGGGTTGACATCAGACCAAGGACCCACAATCGATGGCCATCTATTCTTGTATGGAGGCCAGTCAGTTGGCTCAGTGTGTAGACCCACGGCCACAGAGGAATTAGCCACACGGTACACAGGCTTCCACACGATTGCGTCCATGTCCACCGACACAGAGGGACAGGGCATTTGTGCGTGTGCAAAGATCTTACCTGCAGCCCAGAAAATCTTTGGATTTATCGTCTTGTCAACCTCCAGCTCGATTACCTTGTCATACAGGGCTGTGAGTCGAAGAGAGTTAAGGTAGTCAATGCCTTTTCGATCAGAGACCAAGTACATTGGGCCTGAGTGGGCCTTGTAGTACAAGACACTGGCAATCAAGGAGACTAATTCGTAGTCCTGCATCTCAACCTTGGACATGGGCTCAGTCCAAAATGAGTGGTAGCCCGGAATCTTTCGGGCAAACAGTGTCATGTTTTTGAGGAAGCCTAGAACGCTCATGACACTTAGAACAGATTACTGGAAATAGACTGTGACTGTTTTTGATTCCACGTTTACTGTGGTTTCATTTAGGCCATGGTTCAGCTGAGTCGATCACATTACCAAATTTTCTAAGTTCGGCCAACTTGTCAGTGGGTCGGCCCAAACCACCAATGATGGTGTAGACCACCAAGCCAGGTTTGTTGCCACGATAAATCCCGCGATGAACGGTGTTTCCAGGCTTAAGGATTCTAGTCAGTTGCTCAAAGGCAGTGTCAAGATTTACCTGTGGCACTTGGCCTAGTACCTCCTCTGAGCCAATGATCATGGCACCTGCAGTGTTGCCAGTCTCAATGGAAACACCTCCACTGAGGATATTCTTCTTCAGTGAATTACGAATGGCAAATGAAATGCCAGTGGCATCCTTCCAATTCTCTACAGGCGTTGCACCAAAGGTGATAAGGCCTGAGTCGAGAATCGTCTTAAGATCGGATGGGTCAAACGAGGTGTAGCGGCTCTCACGGATGGACGTAAGATTGAAAAGGTGGAACAGCGAGATAAGACTACGATTGGCAGTGTCCCAGAATGGGTCAACAGCCAGTTTTGGATAGAGTGTGGAGATCTTCTCATTGTCCACAAGGATCAGAGGCGAAACAATGCCTTTCTCAACTAACGCAAAGACATCACGAAGAACGTTATATGCGTTGGCGTTCAGCTTCTGGCCCTCAGAGATCTTTGGCAAAGCCAACACCACACCCACCTTTTGGCTTGTGGTCTTTAGGGATTGTTGCAGCTCTATGGCCACGTCGATCAAGTGCAACAGGGTACCAGATCCAGTTCCACCAGCAGCTGATGCACAACAGAACACTCGGTCAAAACCTGGTCCAAAGGATCGACGCATGAAATCAAGGACATCCTCCTTCTTGTCTTTGATGAGTGAGGCAGCCACAGCTGGGTTCTTGCCAGCACCACCCGTGCCAATCAGAAGCTTTCTATCATCTGGCATGTCAATGGTGGCCAGATCTTGCTCCGAAGTATTGATAACAGCAGTACGCTTGTACCCCATGTTCCAAAAAGTCTGGGCCAGACGACCACCGCCCTGACCAGCGCCAATAATGGCAAATTTGAAGGCACCTCGGAAAGTGTCCTCAATTTCTATGGTTTTCTCCTCCTCTGGAAGGGGGATATCTGGCACCTCGACATCAAAGTTGTCTGACATACATCCTAACTACTGTATGTAGATTTTAGATGAAGGCCAAGTTACTTATAGACCAACTGGTGGGAAAAGATGCTAAGAACGAGCGGGCTGCAAAACTTCGTGACGAAATTGAGCAGCTTGAAAAGGAATTCGATCGGTGTGATGACCTTAATCAACCCACAATTCACATCACAAAGAGCCTACAAAAACTCAGAGCTGAATTGGCCAGGATCAAGAATCATTCTTGAGCATTTTTCCAAGCTTTGGCCTCTGGGCGGCCCTTTTCACCCGGCTTGGCAGGCTTGTAGTTCTTGCCCATCCGCTTTCTCTTCTGTTGGATGTTGTACCACAGTCCTTTTTTCTTGGATTCAGAGAAGGACTGTTCGCCAGACGAACGCTGTTGGCTCACCAAAGCATCACGAATCTCGTCAGCATTAACCAATGTCCATCCAGACCCAAAATCAATGGATAGTGGTCCACTGCCTTTCATAAAGTCACTCATGTACCAACTGCCAGGGGTCTTATCAATCTGAACCATGGGCTGGGCAGTCTTGCCTACCATCTTCTGCATCTGAGCCACTGCCGCATCGGGTTGAACCAGATAGACGTCGTGGTGGTAGGTCTTGCCACCAGCTGAAGACGTGGCTTGAACAGGCAGCTTGGTTTTTGTGGATTCTCCAATGGCTGCCACCCGTTGGGCCAACTTGTGGTCAGTGCCCTGACCCATCATGGGGTAATCCTGGCCGTTATCATAATCAGGGTCCTCTTCTGAACCCACCGTGGGATTTGGGTTTGGCTCAAATGCGGCCTGAATCGTTTGCAACGACGACGTCATGCTATCTTCAGTGGACAAGTCCAACAAGGCAGATTGGCCATTCTTACGGACAGTATACAGGTTTGAACCGTCATCGTTGGGTTCAACAGTAAACCCCTGGTTGCGAAGATCAGTGATAATAGAATTGTCACCAGCAACCTCCTCCTCAATAATCAGCTTAGCAAACTTCATGGCCTAAGTACGCACTGACTTTGAAAGAAAGTCTTGGTAAGCCAGTGGCAAACCGACGTCCAAACTCACTTTAGGAGTCCATGGGACCAGATTTCTAAGATGACTGGAGTCCAATATCTTTCGAGGTGTTCCATCTGGCTTGGAAGCATCCCACACTATGTCACCCCTGTAACCAACAACCTTGGCCACCTTATAGACCAGGTCCCTGATTGAAACGTCTGAACCATAGCCCACGTTGACAAGGCCACTCACTTCACTCATCTCTGCCAAGCACATAGCAGCATCGGCCAAATCATCTGAGTAGAGAAACTCTCTGAGGGCTGATCCTGTGCCCCAACACGAATAAGTGGGCTCACCCTTGATCTTGGCCGCATGCAGCTTGGAGATAAGACCAGGAATGACATGGGACGCAATGGGAGAGTAGTTGTCATTGGGTCCATAGAGGTTTGTGGGCATCAGTGCCACATAGTTGAAACTGTGTTGGACTTTAAGCGCCTCACAAAGGGTGTAACCCGCAATCTTGGCCACTGCATAGGCCGAGTTGGTGGGTTCCAGTGGTCCTGACAGAAGTTCTGACTCCTTGATTGGCTGTTTGGCCATCTTGGGGTAGATGCATGAGGAACCAAAGAAGACAAACCGCTTTACGTCACAGAACAAGGAGGCGTGGATGACGTTGTTCTGGATCTGAAGGTTGTCCAATATGAAGTCACCAGGACGTGTGGAATTGGCCACAATTCCACCCACTGTGGCAGCGGTCAAGTAGACCACGTCTGGCGAGTGTTCCTTGAACCAAGTCATTACCGATGACTGGTCTCTCAAGTCTAGTGTTTGACGATCACAAGTGAGGATCTGCAGATTTTTTCTGTGGGCCCCAGTACGATTTAGGCCACGAACTATCGCTGACCCGACAAGCCCCTTGTGTCCAGCCACGAAAATCTTCATGGCCATAAGAACAGATTACCTTTTAGAGTTAATCTTCATTCTCTTCCTCATAGCCATCATAGCCTGGAGGAAGCTTGCCATTGCAGTACTCTTGTTTTGGTATGGGCTCAAGGTCCATGGGCTCACCCTGAGCGGGAGCAACATCAATGTCAAGGTCGTCACCATCAATCTCATCGGGTCCATCCGACCAGTCGTGCCAATACACACTGGCATTCCATTTGCCATGTGAGTATTCAAGATTGTGTAATGGCGTGTGAGACCAGGATGGGACACCCAGTCGATCCATCATGGACCCGAGTAAATCGTCAGAAGCCCACAAATCTGGCTTCTGGTCACCCTCCATGAAACGGGCGTCATCAATTAGGCCATAATGCCTGTACCAACTATCAAAGGCTTTGGAAGAACCAGCCATGTAAATGGCTGTCTGCGCGTCTTTGGCTTTGACCAACAGAGACAGAGGTGACGCATTTTTCCAAGTGGTGTGGAATGATACCTTCCATGTGGAATTATTTTCCACAAGACCATCGATAATAGACTTGGCTTTCATGTCACTTATTAAACTTCTTGCCCCTGCGTGAGGTTAGAAAATTGGCGTAGTCGTCGTATGACTTAATCATGTGCCATATAACCACTCCATCGTTAATCTCACAAACGGCATGGATCTTACGGGTGACCTCCACAGCAAACTTGTTGCCAAACTTGTGCTCAAACTTAAGTGACTGTGGATTTTGTCGCCAGCGGTGGTAGCGCTCGTGGACGGCATCTTTGACATCTGGAGGCAACGCCTTGAAATCAACACCAAACTGCTGGGTCAATAATGACTCCTTGGGTACAACAGTAACACCACGAGACTCCACCAGTCTGTCTAACACCGCCTTAGCGTAATGCAATTTGAGATTCATGCATTGTAACTAGTGGAGTCTCATCGATGATTTTTGAAAGCTCTGCCCAATCCTCATGGGTGAGTTGGGTCTCATCAGAGTCAGGCTCTACTTGTGTGGTCTGACTGACGACTTGACCGATAACATCTTTGGCTCGCATAGAATAAATACTAGGCTCCCTGCCACTTCCACTTGATCCATGCATCACTTTCACGTGTGGCAGTGGACAGCGGCAAATAGGGAGTGTTTGCCATCTTGAGAACCACTCCCTCGATTACTGGCATGTTCTCCCTCATCTTAGACAGAACACCTTGCGTGGGTTCATACAGCCACTGAACCCCATGTTTTTCACACAACCACCTGGCCTTGGCTTCACGATCTGCTGGGGTGGAGCGATCCATGCTTAGTCCATCATAGGCCACCACTTCAAAGGGGTAGAATTTCTTCTTGAAGATCTCACCATCAAGCAGGGTGCCAGGTGGCAAGGACTTCCACTCTGTTGTGTCCACCGACAGGCCATACCACCCGCCGTGTCGATTGGCCACATGGATGCCATTCTCATTGACACCGACCTGAGCACGGTCTCCGTTGATCTTGAGCTGGACAGTCCACCCACTCTTCATACGGGTAAAGATGTCCTTGATGTCTGTCTTGGTCGTGATTTGGCGGCCACTCTTGGGCCGCATGGGAAACATCGGCATTGAGAGGCCAGGGAGAATGGCTTGCTTGATCACTGGTCCATCTTGCATGGACCCTAAATATTTGTAAACAATTATTCTGGCAGAGTGGCCACCACATTCATGGTGTCACAGAGATCAAAGATATAGCCGTGACTGTGCAACCGTTGTAGCAAAGCCTGTGCTTTGGGGCCAACCTTAAAAGGTCCGTCTGAGTGGATGCTTTCCCACTGGATTTTTGACACACGGAATCTGGCCAAGTCCAGACCCAACAGAATGTCAACATCATGGCCCTCAGTGTCAACATAGAGATGGAATCCAGTTTGCAGCGAGACAAAACTCTCGAGAAAGGAGTTGATTGTCAGGCAAGGAACCCATGTCTCATTGATGGGTCCTTTTGGTGTGAAACCAGAGTGGTGGTGAGCGTAGATGTGGTCTTTGGAGAGTGAGGCCACCACACTCATGTCATCATCCACTGGACAATAGAATGGAGCCACACCCATGGTGGGGCTGATTGCACACTGAACTACAATCAATCTTTCGGCCAGAAAGGCGTACTTCTGCTTGGCCACCTCAACACACTTGGCCAAAGGGTCCACAACAATCAGTGTCTCAATGGAGTCAGCGTTCTTTGAAACCAAATCAAAGACATGGTCATCACAGTTATTGCAGCCTATCTGTACGATTTTCATAAAAATGGAGCCAGTTGTCGGGGTCGAACCGACGACCTACGGTTTACAAAACCGTTGCTCTGCCACTGAGCTAAACTGGCTTTTGGTGTCCCTGGCAAGATTCGAACTTGCGACCATCCGCTTAGAAGGCGGATGCTCTATCCAACTGAGCTACAGGGACGTAAGAACACCTTAAGGCGTGGTGTCTTCAAGTACACCACGACGTTTGAGTTCGCGCTTAATGTACCATGCAGCTTTCTGAAGATCCTCCGTGGCATCATTCTTGAGATCCGCCCGCCAGATGTACTTCACAGCATTGCCCAGGTTGAAGCCCATATGTTCGACAACATCAATGCACTCCACTCCAGATGGGTGGGCATTATAGTGCTTGGGGTGATTTACAGGGGTATTTCCTTCAGTTGTAACTGGCATGGATTCTAGAATAGGTTAATTGATAAAAATCGAGTTTTTCGCGCTGGTCCTGACCTCATGAGGGAAACGACTGAAGGACGGGTATGTTGATGGGTCATGGATGTTAGAAACGAATCCTGGGTGGCTGAACAACGCGTCAAACTCCGCCTCAGTCATGTCCACTTGTTCGGCATAGTGGTAACTCAGGCCAAACTTCTTGTTGTCCTCAGACAGCCGTTGGCCCTTTAGTTTGGTGCGTTCCTTATAGAAGTCAAAACCCAACCTTGGATAGTGCAGCACCTTGAGTCGGTCAATGATGGACTCATTGTTGTGGGTATTCTCACCAGCCACTGTGTAACCAAACTCCATGAAGTTGTAGTTTTTCTTGGTTGATGTGTCAAAGGCCAGTCGTTTCACTCCGTCAACTGACCAGTCAATGTAGCCTTGGGTGACAGTATTCACTAGCTTCTGGCCAGGTATGGGGAAAATCTTGGCCATCATCTGAATGTTGGATGGCGATGGCAAGGAGATACCCTGCTCCTTGTAAGAGGCCAACTTGTTGCGCACCCCATCTGGGTGCCAGACAAACTCGTCACAGTCAACCACAAGCACCCACTCCAAAATTCCTTCTATGGCCGGAAACAAGCTTTGCCAGCCGTGTGTACGAACATAGTGCAAAGATAGGTTGGGGCATTTTGCGTAAGAATCGTTGTAGACATCCAGGGTTCCCACTGTCCTGTTGACCCTGAGCTCAATCTCACAGCCCAGGCCACGATTCATGAAGTCGACCACGACGTCTCTGGAACCATCAGTTGACGAGCCATCATAGACCACAATGTAGTCGCAAAAGGTGGTGTAGTAGTCAAGGAAGAATGGCAGCATTCTGGCCTCGTTGAATACAGGCACAATGGCCGTGATATGCATGTGAAGAAGAATGGGGACTACAGGGCTCGAACCTGTGACCGTCACCGTGGTGTGTAGGAGGTGGTCGGAATGACAGGATTTGAACCTGCGACTTCTTGGCCCCAAACCAAGCGCTCTACCAGGCTGAGCTACATTCCGTTCTAGAACACACCCAAGGTACAACCTCAGGGGTGTCAGTGATACCGTTTATTTCAAATTTTAGAAGAGTTGAAACACGTTGCCATCTGTGGTATCGACAGCCATGTAGCCAACATTCGGCACAGTATAGATGTACAGCGGAGGATACTTGACTGAGTAGAGTGGCTCACGCAAGAGAACCACACTCCACTTGTCATAGCCAGCAGCATTCAGGTACTGCTCAGATTCAACCTGAGACATCTTGATTGGTGGGTGGATCACACAATCGTCCATGTATGGACTATCAATGGTGATGATTTGGGTCTTTCCACCACGTGTGCAGTTCACCATGACGGTGTCATACTCCTCATTGCCTCTGAAGATACAGTGGATGAAGCTGAGATCTTTCGGCGAGGAAGCCTGGTAGAGTTTTGCCCGGACTGTTACGCCCAAAGCGGCAGTCCAGCACTTATCAAGCATCTGGTTGAAGTCAAGGGTGGAGAGGTCTAAGTTTAGTTGGTTATTCATAGTAAATATGGAGGCCAGATAGACGGGTTGGTCACGACCCCAACTTCAGGTTAACTGTTCCTCTATCGTAGTACAGCGTCATAGTGCAAGCACTCAGCAATACCTTACGTGACAAAGTCCAGAACTAAGCTGTCTTTCCAGCTGTCAATGTGTGTCCATGAATTGACCGGGTTTTCCCAGTCCGTATTACCACATCGCTCGTCTATCTGTCCAACTTTAAGTACACGGTTCAAGACTGGCTCATGTGGTCCATGGTCTGCTTCAAGGCCTCGTCAGTAACGTGTAGAATCTCTGCAATACGAGTGTTTGACTCACCACGCCGCTTCAGATCACGGATAAAGGTGATGTCACGTGGGTCCACCATCTCGCCAAGCTTAGGCTTCTTTATGTGGCCGGCGGCAGTGTACTTACCGACTAGTCTCTTCAGTTCCTTGATATTGTCCATGTAAATATGAGTGATACGTTTGAAGGATGCCCTGCTCAAGGGTGATCTTAGCTGACCAACCCTGCAAAATCTTCTGAGCCACAGATACCACTGGCTCGTTGACTGGATTGTGGCCTGTGATTGTCTTGATGTTCTTGTCCAGCATGTTCTCGATGGTTTCTAGAACCACGCTGACAGGCAATCCTCGTCCAGTACCCACATGCAATACTGGTGGTAGTGACTTTCGGCCCACACAGACATTCAACACCTGAACCACGTAATCCACGGCATCGCTGACATGGATCCAATCACGGATGTAGTGTGACCCACAAACAGTTAGGTCAGTGTCAGCAACTGCGGCATGGATGGCCCTTCTTACCAAGTTGTCATGTTGGCCCTCGCCATAGACGCTGTAAAATCGAAGGAAGTGTGAACGAACCACGCCCTTGTAGTGAGAGGCCAAGATCTCTGACCACTTTGCATAGCATGCATGGGCAGTGTTACCACCAGACACTGCAGAGGTTGACGCTATGAGCAGGGTAGACTTGGACTGCTTGGCCATGATAAAGGCTTTGTCTAGATTTGACAAGTCAGACACTGCCGATTCTGTGGTTTGTCGGTGTTGGGAAACAGAGGCCAGGTAGATCACAATCGAGTTAAGCTCATAGGAGTCAACCACCACTGGACCACGACCCAATGGATCAACAACCACCACAGAATCTTTGTTAAACTCCTTTACAAGAGCCCTTCTAAGGTGTTGGCCAATAAAGCCCGCACCACCGATGATGTAGATCTTGCTCATGCGTAGAAGAACACATGATAAAGGCCCCATATGGGGCCTTTATCATTTTGTGGTTGGTGGAACTTACTCAAGTCCAATGCCAGCAACGCCTGCAACAGCTGCATCAAGGGTCTTCTTGGCACCGTTGTGGGTGTCACAGGCCTTCTTGACCTTGGCTTCAATGTGTCGGTCGAGAAGTTGGAGGAACTCGGGCGAGACACGACGTCCAGATTCCTTGATCAGCTTACGTACCACTGAACCCTTGAAAAACTTGGGTGAATAGTAGGGCTGGGTGGCTTTGGTATTTTCGGTGTTATCACTCATATTGTCAACCTAGAGAACAGCAAAAATGCAACAATCACACCAGATAAATGCCAGGATCACTCCACTCGCCAGTGCATGGTATTTAGACCATGGATATGAACAATACTTGGGGTCCACCCACCACCGTTGTGGTTGTTTTTGGCACAGACATGACTAGCAAGGCTGTGATGTTCAATGGGGTTGAAATCCCAGTTGAGAACAGCCAGGACACAAATCTCATTTTCCGGGTTCCAACCATTGTAGATGGAACTTACGCTGTGGTTGTCGGTGGTGAATTAGTGGGCAATTTTGAGGTTATGTACCCAACCACAATTCCAACTGTTGATGGAGTTTTGCCTGGAGCAGACAACTGGTATACCATCATTGGGAGTGGTTTTTACGCGGGCAGCACACTCCTGCTTGTGGATGGGATTGAGTACGACCCCTACGTGATGTCACCCGATGAATGCTCAGTTATCTTGGCGAGTGAACCCACATCCTTTGTGTTGACCACACCCATTGGCAGTGTGAACTACCCCACTTAAGCCGGTGATGGGTCAGTAGCGTCCTCTGTCAAGCCATAGAGAAGTATGGCGTCATTCATAGCGTCACGGATATGACGCATTCCCACGCCAGCCTTGGTGGCTTTGTCTGTGTTAAGCACGCAGTTTGATCTGGGTGTGGTTGTGTGCTTGTTGAATTCCTCCACAGAGGGCCAGAAGCTAAACTTCTTTGGTCCATGGATCTTGCACCACATCTCAGTGAACTGCTCAGCCGTCAGAGAACCAGGGTTTGTCATGTTGTAGGTGCCAAACTCCACACCCCTTGTGAAGCAATCCACACAGGACTTGGTGAAGTCACCCAAGTGTGAGAGGCTGTTGGGCACACTGACTAGTTTGGGATAGGTCAACATCTTTGTGATGTAGTTCCTCGGACTGGCGTACTGGTCAAATGGAATGCGCAATCTCCAGATGTATGCCTTGAGTCCAGGAATGCCCTTGAGCAACTCTTCTGATTGGGCCTTGGTTCCACTGTAGAATGAGTGTGCCGGCGTCTTAAAACAGAAATTGGGCGCATCGTCCTCAGAGAACTCTTGGGTGGGCGAGTCATAGATGCAACCAGAAGAAACGTGGCCCATAATCACACCGTGGCGCACACAGGCCTCAGCAATGGTCACAGGCAACACCACGTTGCCCAGTGTTGTCTCATCCCTCTGGTGTTCACAGGCCTCCACATTAGGTTTGCCCGTGAAGCCAGCCGCGTTGATGATCATGCTAGGTCTGTGGGCCTCTATCAGATTATCGAGCACCCCTCTCTGGTAGTAGTCAAAGCTACCGCGAGAAACAGCCATATAATTGAGGCCCTTGTTTCTAAGAGCCCATTGAAATTTTTTGCCTACGTAACCAGAGGAACCGAGTATGAGTATCATTTTGATGCTGCAATGACCTTGCGGACCAGATCATCACGTGAGATATTGGAGGTATAGAACTTGCCACCCCACCACACATAGTAATTCCGATTCGCCTGACAGTGGCGAGTCTTTACCAGAATCCTAAGGCTAAGCTCACTCGCTAGACTCATCGGGTGGTGTGGACCAGTCCCATGGGAGGTCAGTGGGCAAGTTCACACCACTTGATTCCACAAAGACTGTCTTGCTTTCCCTCAGCTTGTCAAGCTCACGTTGCAGTGATAGGGCCAGGTTTTTCATGGATTGTGCCTCAGCTGCCAGCCTCTGTATGGTCAGGGCTTGCTTCTTGCCATGACGGCGAGTGACACACTCCATGTTTTTGCAGCAGCATCTCATATCTTGTGGGATCTGGGGTAAAACTTTATAGTGGAGGATGCTCGACCCTCACGTCGCTTAAGCCATTCCTTGTATTTGTCATCCACCATCTTGTTGGTGCCAATAGGCAGGTAGAATTCGTTTGAATCGGCCGCCACTTTGTGTGTTGAGTGTGGGGCCCGGCGTGTGCTTTCAGACATAGCTTTTAGTAAGAACTAGGGGGCTCGCCCATCATCTTCTGGTCCGTCCCAATCGTAGTAGTTCTCAACGTGTGAAATTGTCTCAGCTGTGGCCATAATCGCGGCGTGTTGTCGGCCAAATGTATTTGCAATGGCATCAATGTAGGGGTTAGACACACTGTTGGCTTGGCTAAGATCCACGCCCTCATTGAATGCATCCCCACGCAGTACTTGGTCCAACAAACCACCCATGTTTATTTTTCCAGTTTGGACAGTTTTGATAACAGTGTAGCAGAGGTCTTCGTCACACAGCTTGTTGTAATAGTCTAGAAGCTGGTGCATTACATCTTCATCGCCAACACCAAAACGTGACTCTGGCTTTGACTGAGCGATTTCAATATTCTTGGCTGCATCCCTTATGTGGGCAATAATTTCAAAGAGTTCTTCTGTTGCCCCGTGCTTTCTTTCGTACTGCCTGTACATATCAAAGATTGCTTCGCTGCTGTGTTCCCTGCTCTTTATAGCCGATGACAGTTTGATCAAGTCATCAAAGGCTGAAGCGGTGGATTCTCCAAGTATTCTGCTTGTGGTATTCATATGTGGTCACTCATCAACAATGTACTCAGCAGTGGCCATAACCTCGGTGGGTCTTCTGTCGAATGTATGGGCAATGGCATCAATGTATGGATTAGAGTCAGCAGTGGGTTCTCTGAGGTCTATGCCGCCACCGAACGGGTCTCCCCTCAGCACTTGGCCCAACAGGCTACCCGTATTTATCTTTCCAACTTGCACCATGTGGACAATGGTGTAGAAGAGATCCCCAAAGTATTCGTGGCCAGAGTAACCATCGCCATCTTTGAGCGCATCAATGATGCCAGAGAACACACTGTACAATTCTTCTGACAACCCATGCTTTCTCTCATAGGCCCTGACCATGTCAAGGATTTCCTCAGCGCTGTAGTCGCCACTTTTAAAGGACAATGACAGCTTCATCAACTCGTCAAAGGCTTGGGATGTGGATTCTCCAAGTATTCTGCTTGTGGTATTCATAGGTCTAACCAGTCTAACAAGCCGTTCATGACCCATTCAAGTTTGGATACTTCAGGGAAGGCATTGATGTATTTACGAATCAATTCGAGCGCGGCTTCCTCATCGCCCCCTTCACTCTCATCTGAAGAATCCTTCAGAGCGCGAGTAATGGCCTCCTCAGCCTCTGGCCAACGGCCTTTGATTACATTTATAGCATAGTCGACAGCATAGGCGGCACACCCTGGAGACGTTGCAATGACATCCTCACCCTCTGGGAATCGGCCTTTGATTACCTCCGTGGCATACTTGTAGGACGCTATTGGATCCATCGCAATGGCCGCCTCACCCTCTGGGAATCGGCCTTTGGTCGACTGCGTGGCATAGTAGAGGGCAATCCATGTATTCTTGGCAATGGCCGCCTCACCCTCAGGGAATCGGCCATTGAGGACATCTTTGGCATAGCGGCAGGCCCACCATGGATCCATCAGTTCCCTCTCTGTGGGTGGCCTAACGGATTCTCCAAGTATTCTGTCAGTGGTATTCATAAGTCAAGCCAGTCTAACCAGCCATTCATGAGCCATTCAAGTTTGGCCTCTGGAAATAGTTCAAGATAGGATTTGATAAACCTTGGACTACTCGTTGCAATGGCCTTCTCAGCCTCTGGGAATCGACCCTTGAGGACATCTCTGGCATAGAGGATGGCCGAATCTGGACTCGTTGCAATGACCGGCTCGGCCCCCGGCCAACGGCCCTTGATAATATTTGCGGCATAGAGGGGGGCGTAATAATTGTCCTTGACAATGGCCTCCTCACCAACTGGAAATCGGCCCTTGAGGACGTCTCTGGCATAGAGGTAGGCATAATATGCGTCCTGTGGGTCCTTGGCAATGGCCGCCTCACCCCTTGGCCAGCGACCTTTGATGACATCTCTGGCATAGTAGTAGGACCACCGTGTATTCTTGGCAATGGCCGCCTCACCCTTAGGGAATCGGCCATTGAGGACATCTTTGGCATAGTGGTAGGCCGCCTGTGGATCTTTTAGTCTCTCGTCCGTGGCCTCGCCAAGTATTCTGCTGGTAATGTTAACGCCCATATTCCCCCAGTTTGTTAATGTCACTCTTCACCCTATCTAACAACCAGGCCTGGTCCCTCATTCCCGCATAGTGTATGATGTAAGCCGATTGGTGATTGGGATACCTGTTCCACGAGTAGACTAACGCATTGAAGTCTTGGCCCAGATCCCTGACAGGATGCTTGCCAGTGATAATCCGATAGTTTATGAAAGTCTGATGGCCCATGCCGTCATTCCAGAAACCCTGGGGGTCTGTCCAAATGGCTTTGTCTTTGGCTGTGACACCAAACACACCCAGGTTGAAGTAACGCACTGGAAAACCCATGCGTCCCTCCATGTCTGTGGGCATGGGCAGGCCACACTTGGCCGCATAGTTGATCAGGTAAGGGGTTCTGGTATCAGATATTCCACCAAAGAAGGACTCATCAGTGGCACACATGGCACCACCTGACTGAGTCAGCAACCAGGGTGTGTCATTGGCCACAATGAGGTCAGTGTCCAAGTGGACTATCTCATCATAGGTGTCCAGCCAATTTGGTATCTGGAAATCCTCATAGGAGGGGTGGGCATCTGGATAGATACGGTCACTCTGGCCAACCACCTTAAAGTCAGCACCATGCCTCCAAGCATAGTCAGCGATAAGTGGATGGGTCAGCTCGCCCACTCGCTCGTGGGTCTCACCAAATGAGACAGTGTATACAAGTCTTTTCATAGGTCAAGCCAGTCTAACCAGCCATTCATGGCCCATTCGAGTTTGGCCTCTGGAAATAGTTCAAGGTATTTTTCGGCCCATGTTGGATCCTTGGCAATCGTGGCCTCACCCTCTGGCCAACGGCCCCCAATGACATTCCAGGCATAGTTGATGGCATCGAGTGGATTCGTAGCAATGACTGGCTCAGCCTCTGGCCAACGGCCCTTGATGATATGTCTGGCGTAGTGGTAGGCCCAGTATGGATCCGTCGCAATGACGGCCTCACCCTCTGGGAATCGGACCATGCGGCGTTCAGCGTAGAAGTAGGCCTTCTCAGGATCCGTAAGTAAGTAGGCCTTCTCAGGATCCGTAAGTTCCCTCTTTGTGGGCGGCCTCACCTTTCTGGCCTCACCAAGTATTCTGCTAGTGGTGTTCATTGTCATGAGACGTTCATCTCGTCCACCACATCTTCAGGGCTGGACCATGGACCCTGGAACATGTCACTTATCTGTCTGAGATAGCCTATGTTGGTGGGGGTCACACTTCTAAAATCGTACTTCTCTTCGAATGGGTCATTACTAAGGACACTTTGCAGCAGGCCTCCACTTGGATTGAACTGTCCATTCTTGATGGCGTTCATAACCTCTAAGGCAAGGTCATAGTGTTTCTCTTGGTGGTTGTCCTCAAGGAAAGTATCCCTCGCTGAAAATCTCCCCTCACTAGCGAGTCTTATAGTGGACGCCATAAAATCAAGATATTCTTGTATCTCAAGCCAAACATCTGATCCTAACAGGGCGGCCGCGAGATCGATGTTGGAGGCCTTTTGGATGACTGCCCGCTCCATCCTTTTGTAATCTGGCATGGTGGAATCATAGAGGTCAAAGTCCATGATGATCCGCAACATGTCTAGAAAACTCTGCAATGGATCGTCCTCACTCTCACCCAGTATCTTGCTTGTGGTGGCCATAAAGCTTTCTTGTGTGGTGTAATCCACACCCTGAACATCTTCAGATCCACCAGCATAGTCCATACGGCTATATTTTAAGGAATCTTGCTCCTTCTTTTTCTCGGCATCAGCCCTCCTACGATCTTCATGCCATTTCTTGTTGTAGTCGTTGACTCTCTTGGCCCACGCCTCTGAGCGGTCTATGGCGTCTTGGGTATACTCCATCTTTTTGCCAAAGGCCTGTTTATAGGAAGACAGGATGGAGTCGTCGAAGCTTTGAAGTTCTCTGAGGGCTTTTCTCTGTTCGGCGTAAAGTTGCTGCAAAAGAGGATGATCATGCCGAGTTTGCCATGGTGTGCTATTTATGGCATTCCAAGTGTTTTGGTCAACAGTTCTGCCCGCAAGTATGTCAGCTAGATGGGATACACGTTGGGCCTTTTCTGGTGTCAGGACTAACTGTCCACTGGCTGTGAAGCCGTGGCCCTTGTCAGCAAAAAACTTAGCCACATTGCCCGTCAGTGGGGTGGTTTGTGTGGCTAAATCAAATACTTCCGTGAAATCTGGGACTGCATGGGGCAGACCAGTGGGACTTGAATAGACCCAGTCCTCAGCTGGTGACACAACCAGCAACTTGGGTGAAGTCGCTGAAGCAACCGTGGCTGGACTCACGGCCAAACCACCAGCTATGGTTCCCAATCTCTTGAGGAAACCTCGCCTGCTTTGGTCCACCTCACTCAAACTGTCAATGATGTCTTTGGCCCGCATGGGCATAACTACCTGGCCTGTTGTGTCGCAACCACTTGCTTTATAAGCTGGAGTTTTTTGTCTCGGCTCAGACGCTTGACTGCGTATTCAAGCTTGAGCGCCTCTGACTGTGATCCTACTGGACTTTGGGCCTCAAGGTACACTGGCAACCGGCTGGACGTGTACTTGGCACCCCGCCGGCGGTTGTGCTGACTGAGGCGCTTCTGGACGTCCTTGGCAATTCCAGTGTAGATGGAACCATCAGAGCACCTGAGGAAGTAGATGCTCCACTCAGCCGGTTTGACATCCTCGTCAAATGGGTCACCACACAAAATGAGGGCCAGTTTACTGAGAACGTCCCTCAATTTCGGCTTTTTACTCATGTCCTTCAAGGTCAGCCATTGTTGGCTTTCACATGGGCCACAAAATCGTCCCCGTTCTTAAAGAGGGTTAAGCCACTGTAACTAAAGCCACTGTTACGAGGATAGGACAGTGAGGCAAGCACCTGGTGGTCAGACAACACAAAACCTTCAATTTCCTCCACTTGGCCATCGTTAAGAGCCTCACGTTCAAAAAAGAAATACCACAGGGGGTACGGATCTGTGGGAAGGGCGTCTAGGTAGTCTCGAGTCGAATCAAACCCATGTCTGGTCAAATCGTCTGGGTGCATGCTTGCGGGTTCTTCCCAGTTTTCAAAATAGTTCCCATCCAAGTTGGCCGCGTTCAGCTTGGCCAAAAGGTCAGGGGCGGGGGAATGCTCGTTAAATGGGTCACCACCGAGTATTTTGTCTATGAGGCTCATAGTTCGTAAAATCCACTCAGGTCGGCCCTGTCCCAACCCAGTCTGTTGCCTATGGCCGACATGGCCAAGTCTACGTCACCTTCGAGTGCATGGCCAGAGAGAACGGAATGTAAAAGTGAGGCCACAGGAATTTCCCCGTTTTTGACAGCCCGAACAAAATTGAAGATAAAATCAGCCTGCAGCTCCATGGCCCAATCATTAAGGTCGTCCTGTGAGCCATTGAGGACATCTTTGGCATAGTGGTAGTCATCACAGGCCCGACCTAGTTCCGTTGTTAAGGTGGAGCTGCCATACTTGGCCTCATAGGCCTGAATGGCTTGGTCAAGGGCCACGTCTCCTGGTGAATCCATCACCCGTTCGAGGGGATCAAACAGGGCGAGGGTGTCCTTGAATTGCTCTGAGAACTCTGGCTCAGACTCACCAAGTATTCTGTCAGTTGTGTTCATAGGTCAGTCCAGCCTAAGTATTCAGACACATGGTCGTACACATCACTTTTTTCGAAGATCCTGTCCACGACGACTGCTATTGCGTCTATGACTTGGCGATTTTGGTCAGTCGGGTTCTTGAGTGAAAATTCCAAAGATAAACCTTTCATCACAGAGTGGACAAGGCTGTAGGGTTCAATTTCACCCGATTGAAAAGCCTCAAGTACACTGTTGATAAAAGTTAGCTGATTCCTGTTGAGCCAGTTGGGCCACGTACCCTTGTACTTGGAGGACTTCAACATACTCTTGGTTAGATCAGAGTTCCCATATTTGGCCACGTACTCCTCTATGGCATGAGTCAGAAAGCTGGTGTCACGCTCATCGAATGACGTGGTGGCAGCTCTGGCCAGACCGAGGGCTGCTTCAAACCTCTTGCTAAACTCTGACTCGTCATCCAATTTGGGTGAATCCACAAGTATTCTGTCAGTTGTGTTCATACGATCTCGTTAACCATGTTGTAAAGTTGACCTATTTCAAAGTCCATGGCGTTGGCAATGGCCGCCATGACAGGCAGACTTTCTGGTGTCTTCTCTGAGGTGATGGAGAAGCCAAGAGAATGGCCCATAAGGATGGATTCCAGTTCATCGTAGGGCTGAAGCTGGCCTGAGTTGATGGCCTCGATGGCCGCCAAAGCCGTATATCCGAACAATTCAACCCAGAAATCATCATTCAACCATTTGAACTCCATGGTGTGATCCTTCGTTATCTTGTCTGTTAGTGGTGATCGACCATACTTCTTCACATGCTGGTGGCCTAGTTTAGCTACGGATCTCATGAACATCATGTCACGTGTGGGTGTGGATTCTTCGTCGTCCCACCACATGTCTGAGAGATCCCACAGGTCCGACATCAAGGTCAACACACCCTTGAATTGCTCTGAGAACTCTGGCTCAGACTCACCCAGTATTTTGCTAGTGGTGCTCATAGTTTAGATCCAGCTCACATCTTGGTTGTTGGCCATGGCCCATTGAAGATAGTCAGGGTAGTCCAAGTCCTTGGCCAACTCTACAAGCTCGGGTATAAGTTGTTCACGAAATAGTGCGTATCTCTTGGCCCGCTGCTCTGCGTTCAGAAAGGCGTGGTAACCCACATATGTCTGAGGAATGTTTGGATTCGACCAAGTGTAGTCATGGTTGTTCATGGCCACTGAGTAGTCGTCTCCAATTCGTCTGAATGCGTTGCCAATGACTTCGGTCTTGTCTGGGAACATGTGGCGCAAGTGTGCCTCCACTCTTCTTATATGGGTGGAGTGGCCAGGAAGATGAACGCGAACTGGTGGTAATGGCATACTCTGGGGGAACGTCGACATGATAAGCTCAGTGACACCCATGTTGGGGTCGAAGCCACTGGGATTGTCGCCAATGGCCTCTCCAAGTATTCTGCTAGTGGTATTCATAGGTCTAACCAGTCTAACCAGCCATTCATAACCCATTCGAGTCTCGCCTGAGGGAATTCTCTGAGGTATTCTTTGGCCCACGATGGATCCGTGGCAATGGCCGGCTCAGCCTCTGGGAATCGGCCCTTGATAACATTTACGGCGTAGTATAGGGCCCACTCTCCACTCTTCGCAATGGCCGGCTCGCCCTCTGGGAATCGGCCTTTGATCACCTTCTTGGCATAGTTGTGGGCCGAAAATGGATCCGTAGCAATGACTGACTCGGCCTCTGGGAATCGGCCTTTGAGGACACAATTGGCATAGTGATAGGCTAAAAGTGGACGCGTCGCAATGGCCGGCTCGCCCTCAGGGAATCGGCCCACGATGACATCGTAGGCATATTCGTAGGCCCACTTTGGATCTGTAGCAATGACTGACTCGGCCTCTGGCCAAGGGCCCCCGATGACACCGTGGGCATAGTGATAGGCCAACGATGGGTCCTTGGCAATGGCCTCCTCGACCTCTGGCCAACGGCCCTTGAGGACCGCTTTGGCATAGCTGTAGGCCCAAAATGGATCGTTGGCAATGGCCGCCTCAGCCTCTGGGAATCTTTGCTGGTGTTTTGTGGCCCATGCCACAGCTTTCTCTGGATCCTTGTAGATCCGCTTTTGACGTGGTGTC
>TARA_R110002126_G_scaffold286752_1_pt1 | contig 32071 bp, 30 predicted proteins | sample TARA_R110002126 | Tara Oceans TARA_R110002126 (sample SAMEA4397536) | marine metagenome | biome: Polar Biome; feature: [DCM] deep chlorophyll maximum layer (ENVO:01000326); material: water (ENVO:00002006), including particulate matter (ENVO:01000060) such as... | depth 30 m | reverse complement strand
TTTTACTCTCTTAGCAGGGTGTCCGTCATTTCATGGCAGGATCAGCATGCTTCTACAACTTTAGCGTCATAAAAAGAATCTGCATGTTCTTCGATATGGTAAATAGCGTCATCAATGCTTTTTGCCGGCCTATAAGGACGATGTGAGCTCATGGCCTCGACTACATCCGCAACAGTAACAATTCTCACAGCGAGAGTAATTTCATTACCTTCTAATCCATTAGGGTAACCCGTGCCATTGATGTGCTCGTGATGTGACAATACAATATCTCTTATCGGCCAAGGAAACTCAATATCGTGGATTATCTTCTCACCATCAGAGGGGTGTTTCTTTATAAGATTATACTGTTCGAGAGAAAGCTTGTCGGGAAAAGAGAGGATCTCTGCAGGCACTTTAATTTTTCCTATATCATGAATAAGCGCACCTAAATAAATTCCCGTTGATAATTGTTTACCCAGCTTTAACTTTTTAGCTATTGCAAAAGAGAGCATGGCTACTCTTTTTTGGTGATGAGCGGTATATGGATCTCGCATTGTACTCATGTATGAAATAACGCTTAGTGTTTTCATTAAACATTTTTCCATACAGGAATCTGGTTCTGGAATATCAATATCGCTTGTTATGCTCATTCATATCCTTATTAATCTACTTTTATAATTTTAGACACTTCTTTGAAAATTAAGTTTGAAACAATATTAGATAATAACCATGGAATATTTTCAAAACTATTTTGCTTAATATTGACGATTAATGTCAGTGCTCATGCTCACTATGTTCGTCTTCTGTCGTCGATGAATTTTCTATTATTGATGAAGTAGTCGTATTATTATTTCTATGTGAATGTTGATGTCCTGTGCTTGTTGATTCAGGCAACGATTGAACCCCGATCCCATAACGGTAAACTACTTCCGCCCCAAACCATGCAGTTATCGTCACCAGTACGGCGGTGCAAATCATCATCGATAGAAACACCCATCCCACGGGTTTTTTTCTAAAATAAAGAGCCATTGACCAGATAGCCATAAATAAAATAGTGCTGAATGTAACTAAAGCCCAATTTCGGTGGATCGTCATGGCAAAATGAGACGGTGTATCATGTACAACTGAGTAATAAGCAATAAAACCAGCACTTACGGTGGCAATAGAGGCAAGTGCACCAAACCATAAACACCAACGCCCAACCAGTGCAAGTTCTTTGCCAATATATCGGTTATAAAAAACATATCCTAAAAAATAGCAGCATGCCGAAAGAGGGATGAGTGCAACTGTATAGTGCACAAAAATCGGATGGATATTCGGTATAATCTCAATCATTTTTTATCCTCACGGTTTTATCGTTTTATACGGTTTTTGAATACCGAGCCTTTCCCATAGGTAGTAAATATCGGGGATAATAAGCAAGGTTAAAAGCGTTAAATTAACCATCCTTTCAATCATAGGCGCCGTAATTTGTCGTATAACCTCAGAAACTATGCCAGCACGGATCCTAGCTGTCAAAAGACCAGGAGTAGTTTGCTGATGCGGCCATGATGATTTGGCCCTACACGTAGCACGCTTAAGATAAAACAACCTCACCATGTTTAATATATATTGCCGCAGTTTCACGCTTTTAAACCACTTGGATTTATGGATGTGACCACCGCAAACGGAGAGCATTTGAAATCACTGACACCGAGCTTAATGACATGGCAGCAGCTGCGATAATTGGGCTCAAAAGTAACCCTGTCATTGGGTATAAGATCCCTGCGGCAATGGGCACACCCAGTGCATTATAAATAAAAGCAAAAAATAGATTTTGACGGATGTTGCGCATCGTTGCTTTCGACAGGCGACGAGCTTTTACAATGCCAGTTAAATCGCCACGCAACAAAGTAATACCCGCGCTTTCAATTGCAACATCCGTACCGGTCCCCATGGCTATACCAATATCGGCTTTGGCGAGTGCTGGAGCGTCATTGACCCCATCTCCTGCCATGGCAACAATTAAACCTTTGGCTTTCAACTCACTCACAATACGACTTTTATCCTCTGGCATAACTTCAGCAACAACTTGCTTGATACCAAGCTTCATCGCTACTGATTCACCCGTTTTTTTACTATCGCCGGTGAGCATAAAGATTTCAACACCATCCTTCTGAAGTTTACGAATGGCATCAGGTGTGCTCGCTTTAATAGGGTCTTCTATAACTAAGATAGCAGCAGCTTTACCGTCCACTGCCATGAACATCACGGTAGAGCCTTCAGCCCGTAGCTTATCGGCTTGAACAACTAATGAATCATTATGAGCACCAATCTCCTGCATTAATCGGGTATTACCTATGGCAATCTGGTAATCATTGACGGTGCCAGTCACTCCTTTTCCCGTCGGTGCATCGAAATTTGAAACTTGATTAATAACCATATTTTTTTCTTTTGCTGCCGCGACAATAGCATGCGCCAGAGGATGCTCACTATCATTTTCTATCGCTGCAGCCCATTCTAATAACTCGTCTTCTGTGAACTCATGAGTCGTTATTATACGCGTGAGCTTAGGGTGCCCTTCCGTTAAGGTACCCGTTTTATCGATCACCAGGATGTTGACTTTTTCCATGAGCTCCAACGCATCAGCGTTTTTAATCAATACTCCGATCTTGGCCCCTTGACCAATACCAACCATAATGGACATAGGCGTGGCAAGACCCAGTGCGCAAGGACAGGCGATAATTAACACCGATACGGCAGCAATGAGGCCATAGCTCAATGCCGGTTGTGGTCCATACATCGCCCATAACGTAAAAGTTAGCAACGCAATCAGTAGAACGAGGGGAACAAACCATGACGAGACGCTATCTGCCAAGCGTTGGATAGGCGCACGGCTTCGTTGCGCTTCACTCACCATCTGTACAATGCGTGCTAACATAGTGTCACTGCCTACATGCAATGCTTTCATGACAAAGCTTCCCGTTTTGTTTATCGTCGCGCCAATGACTTTAGATCCGACTTTTTTGGCTATGGGCATGGGTTCACCGGTAACCATAGATTCGTCAATATAACTATGACCTTCCTGTACTTCGCCATCAACGGGAACTTTTTCACCTGGACGAAGGCGCAACAAATCTCCCTCATGCACCTCATCAAGTGAGATTTCCTCTTCACTTCCATCTTTTTTGATGCGGTGAGCACTTTCAGGTATAAGTTTTAGTAAGGCGCGAATCGCACTACCTGTTTGTTCGCGGGCTTTTAACTCTAACATTTGCCCTAATAAAACCAAGGTGGTAATGACGGCAGCGGATTCAAAATAAATTGCCACGACACCTTCTTCACGAAAAGCCTCCGGAAATAAACCAGGGAATAGGGTTGCCACCATGCTGTAAATCCAGGCCACACCAATACCAATGGCAATCAGGGTAAACATATTCAAATGAGTTTTCAGTGATTGGAATGCACGTTTAAAAAAAGGCCAACCACCCCAAAGAACAACAGGCGTAGCTAATAGCATCTGAACCCATGTGGAATTACTTGCAGATATTAGATGGGTTTTACCATGCCCGCTCATCTCAAGAATGAATAGCGGTAACGTTAAGGTGAGAGCGATCCAAAAGCGTCGGCGCATATCAATATATTCAGGACTCGCTTCCTCCACGATCATTGCCGTAGTTGGCTCTAATGCCATTCCACAAATTGGGCAGTTTCCAGGATGAGATTGACGAATCTCCGCATGCATGGGGCAGGTGTAAGTTATCTCTCCAGATTCGTTAGGTAGCCCTGATTTATTATTACTTATACCATGCTTGGAGTGACAGCCCTTGTCCTCTTTTAAGGATTGAGTATGTTTTGTATCATCATGATGTTCATTCTTCATAATCTCACCTCTTCGTATTTTTGAGTGAATTCTTAGTGGTATTATCGGTATAATTCTAATCTTTTTTTATCTTCACAGTTTTGGGTTATGTAATTTTTCAAGACCGACTCTTTTCCACAGGTAGTAAACGGCGGGTATCACAACCAACGTTAAGAATGTTGCACTAACCATGCCGCCAACCATGGGGGCCGCAATGCGACGCATAACTTCCGAGCCAGTCCCGCCACCCATCATAACCGTTAAAAGACCTACAATCGTGGCTGATACGGTCATAATGATGGGGCGAACCCTTAACAATGCTCCATCAATGATGGATTGCTTAAGCATATCGTTATTGAGTTCTATCCCCTTCTCTTTTGCATGAGCTATCGTGGCCCGCCATGCCTGGTTGAGATACACCAACATCACCACACCAATTTCAACAGCCAAGCCAGACAACGCTATAAATCCAACGCCTACAGCAACAGAGAGGTTATAATTCATCAGGTAAAGCAACCAAATACCCCCGGTTAGTGCCAGAGGTAGGGTTGATAAAATCACAAGAACTTCCCCAAAGTGCCTAAAATTTAAATAAAGTAATAAAATTATAATGACAAGCGTTAATGGTCCGACCATCATTAAGCGTGCTTTTGCACGTTGCATGTATTCATATTGCCCGGACCACATTAGGCTGTATCCAGGTTCTAATTTTAAATCTTTTTGAAGTGCTTCTTTAGCGAGTTTAATGTATGAGCCAACATCTGAGGTATCAAGATCAACTAAAATCCAACCGGTGAGCCTCGCATTTTCACTCTTAATAACCGGTGGTCCATCGGCTACGTAGATTTTTGCAACATCAGCTAAAGGAATATGTGCACCGCTTGGCGTCACAATCGGTAACATTTTAATTTTTTCTACTGAATCTCTATCGCTTTGAGGGTACCTTAAATTAACGGGGAAACGTTCTCGGCCCTCAATTGTTTCCGTAACATTGATACCACCAATTGCAGTCTGAACCACCTCTTGAATCGCTTGAACGCTTAAATCAAACCGAGCCGCTGCATGACGATCAATATCAACGTTAATATAGCGACCACCTACAGCGCGATCGGCATAAACGGAGGCAGTTCCAGGGACCTTATTTAAAATAGATTCCATCTTCACACCTATTTTCTGAATGGTAGCGAGCGATGGGCCCATGATTTTAATCCCTACCGGTGTTTTTATTCCCGTTGCAAGCATATCAATGCGTGTTTTAATGGGCATAACCCACGCATTGGTAATACCAGGAAGATCAACCGCTTGGTTTAATTTATCTTTCAGTTTTTCAGGCGTCATACCAGAAGGCCATTCAGACCTGGGTTTGAGTTGAATGACTGATTCGACCATCGTTAACGGTGCTGGATCGGTAGCCGTTTCAGCACGTCCCATTTTCCCAAATACGCTTTTAACTTCAGGAAAGCTTTGGATTAATTTGTCGGTTTGTTGTAAGACTTGGCGCGCCTTACCAATCGATATTCCCGGCAAGGTCGTTGGCATATACATCCAATCGCCTTCATCTAATGTTGGCATAAATTCCGAACCTAAATGCACGAGAGGCCAATAACTAAGCGCGACCATAAACAATGCACCCAATATAAGTTTTTTAGGTGCTTTTAAAATTAGATTAATCGTTGGTCGATACCCTGCTATAAGCGCTCGATTAATGGGGTTTTCATGCTCTGGCTTAATTTTACCACGCACAAAATAGCCTATAAGCACGGGGACCAATGTAATTGAAAGGCCCGCAGATGCCGCCATAGCATAGGTTTTGGTAAAGGCTAAAGGTGCGAACAGACGCCCCTCTTGTGCCTCTAATGCGAATACAGGTAAAAAACTTAAGGTGGTGATCAGTAATGCGAAAAATAAGGGTGGCCCAACTTCGAGTGTTGCATCACGAACAATTTCCCAACGATTTTCATCCGTAAGCGGTGTTTTTTCAATGTGCTTATGAACGTTTTCAATCATGACGATGGCTGCATCAACCATGACCCCAATGGCGATAGCAATACCTCCAAGTGACATGATATTGGCATTGATGCCTTGCCAATACATAACCGTAAAGGCACATAAAATACCTATCGGTAAGCTAATTAAAATGACAAGTGATGAGCGTATATGAAATAAAAATATTGAACAAAGTAAAACCACAACCAGTGTTTCTTCGATAAGCTTGGACTGTAGTGTCTTAATTGCTCGCTGAATCAGGCTGGAACGATCGTAAGTTTCTACAATCTCAACGCCTTTAGGAAGGTTTTTTTGTAAGCTCGCTAGTTTTTCTTTAACAGCAGCAATCGTATTTAACGCATTCTCACCCATGCGCATAACAATCACGCCGCCCACCACTTCACCTTGACCGTTTAATTCGGCAATGCCCCGCCGCATTTGTGGACCTAAGCCAATGTCTGCAACACTTGATAATAAAATAGGTGTGCCGTTTTTATTCACGCCAAGGGGTATATTTTCAAGTGATTTAATCGACTGAATGTAGCCATTGGTTCGCACCATGTATTCAGCTTCGCCCATTTCAACAACGGAGCCACCCACTTCGCTATTGGCTGTTTGAATGGCTTGCTTAACCTGTTCTAACGTTATGCCGTAGGCACGTATCCGATTAGGTTCTAATGTCACTTGATATTGTTTGACCATTCCGCCGATCGTAGCAACCTCTGCCACACCAGGAACGGTTTGTAATTCGTATTTTAATAACCAATTCTGCAGCGTTGTTAATTCAGACAAATCGTGTTTTCCCGTTTTATCTACCAATGCATATTCATAAACCCAACCAACACCTGTGGCATCCGGGCCTAGTTCAGGTGTAACGTTTGCTGGTAATTGACCCGTGACTTGATTTAGATACTCTAAAACACGCGAACGAGCCCAATACAGATCCGTACCATCTTTAAAAATCACATAAACATAGGAGTCACCAAAAAATGAATACGCTCGAACGGTCACGGCTCCAGGAACAGCAAGCATGGTTGTTGCTAAAGGATAGGTAACCTGGTCTTCAACCACTTGTGGTGCTTGCCCGGGATAAGATGTTTTAATGATAACTTGAATATCTGATAAATCTGGAATTGCATCCACGGATGTATTTTTTAACGCGTAAATTCCTGCGGAAAGAATAAAGAACGTGCTAACAAGAATTAAGAATCTATTTTTTAACGACCATTCAATTATTCGCCCAATCATCACATATCCCTCTTGTTGCACGAGCAAACGCGATTACATCGCATGTATTTTAATCACCAGGTAATGACCACTCATCGTTTTAATTAAAACAAAATGAATAACATCATCTGCTTTTAAAGCATCCATGTTCACCTCTTCTCCTACGGGTAAGTCCATGGTCATTTCAGGCATATCAAGTGCGGGTATAGGCTGATGCTTTATGGATACGGTACGATTGCTTTTGGAAACTTTAAGCAAACTCCCCATGCCAACAAATTCTTGTGGTGTATGATTTGTCGTCGAATCACTTGAAGCATCCATACGGTTTAATCCAGCTCGTATACTGGACTCAGAGTCAATCAAAAATTGTGCTGAAGTCACAATACGTTCATCAGCTTTAAGACCTGAAATGACTTGATAGTAATCACCCGATTCAATACCTATTTTAATGGGCTTTGACATGAAACGTCCGTTGTCTAAAGCAATAATCACACGGTCGCCATCCCCTGTGCGAATAAGTGCTGCACGAGGTATTGCCAAGGCATCTTGCTGTGTTTTAGCAAATATCTTCACGTCGGCGTACATTTTAGGTTTCATCATTAAGTCAGGATTAGGGAACAAAAGTCTCACACGTAACGTATGTGTTGTTTGATCGAGTTCAGGATAAACATAATCAATTTCTCCTTGCCACATTTTACCAGGAAGATACGGTAAGGAAGCAACGGCTTGCTCACCTTCTTTGACCCAATCGGCCTGTCGTTCAAAAACTTCTGCGATGATCCAAATATTTGATAAATCCACAATCGTCATTAAATCCGTATCAGGCTTAACAAATTTCCCTTCTCGAACATTTAGATGTGACACAATACCGCTTTGTGTCGCATAAACTCGAATGTGTTCCATAACTTTTCTTGTGTTTCGTAAACGATTAATCTGTGACTGAGACATCCCTAATGTGATTAATTTTTTCTCACCCGCTCGAATTAATGCCGAATTATTATTTTTTAAAGCCAATAAAAATTCTTGTTGTGCATTATTCAGCGTAGGAGAGTAAAGCTCTAAAAGTAAATCTCCTTTTTTAACGGGCTCTCCCGTTGTTTTGACATTAAGCGTTTTAATCCATCCATCCGCATAGGTATGGATATGCTCAATATTATTCTCATCGACGGTTACATAACCTACCGTGTTAATCATGCGAGACAAATCCATTTTCTTCACACGTTCAGTTTTAATGCCTAAATTATTTTCAACCGAGGGTGATATTTTAATAGTACCTACTTCAGGCTTGCCCCCATCGTCATAAACGGGAACTAAATCCATACCCATCGGTGACTTACCAGGTTTATCGCGATGATAACTTGAATTCATAGGCGCGGCCCAATATAAGATTTTGCGTGCTTGAGTACCTGACTTGTTATTAGGGTTTGAAACAATAAAATAACTCACGCCGGCACCAATTAAAAATCCAATGAGCAACGATAAAAAAATATTTTTTTTCATCTTATTTTCCTTGCAAATAAAGTAGGTTAATTCGTGCTAGATCACGATCAATATTTACCCTTAACCCTGCTAACTCTGTATCTAACTCACGGACATAAGCTCTCGCTAGCGTTGGAAAATCTGTTAAGGCATTTTGATACGCTGTCATGGTTGCTTCAGCATACTGTTTCGCTTCGGGTATCAGTGATTGCTTATAAAGTGACGCTCGTTTGTTATGTTGCTTCCACGCTATGTTTTGTTTATCCAGCACTTCCTTTAAGGCTCTATAGTGACTGATTTGATCTTCACGGCTTGAAGAAAGGTTCTCCTGTCGTGCCTTAAGCGTACGATCTTGACGATTACCAGGAAAGATCGGCAAATCCACACGGACTTGCGCGGTAATAAAATCAGAACGTTTTCTTCCATCAAAATTAACGCCCTGTCGAAAATCATAGGCAAGCTCTGTTTTAAATTCAGGCTTGTAGTTTTGCTCAGCCAAACGAACCTCAGCTCTATTTGCCAAAACCAACGCCGAATCTGTTTTTAATACGGGGTGCTGCTTCATGCTTGATTGTAGTTCTGTTACCACTTCAGGCGATGGCCACACGGGTAATTGGGTGGGTAGTGCTCTTGAGGCACGTGTATCTCCGACCCACCGCGCAAGCTCAGATCGCGCTGTAACCAACGCTTGTTCAATGCTAAGGAGACGATCTTCTAATTCCGTCAATTCTAATTGGGCACGAATCACATCTTTTTGCTGCGCTTTATTATTAGCAAGCATGGATTCCGTTACTCTTAATAGATGATCAAAAATTACTTTCTGCTTCTGTACTATTTTCTCAGCCTGGAGCCAATAATAAGTCTCTAACCAACTACTCCGAACGGATTGCAAAATTTGCAACTTCATCACTTCTTTTTTTTGTACCTCAACACTTGAAAAATCTCGCGCTTGCTCAGCACGATACTTAAGTGTTTTTCCTCGTGGAAAATCTTGCTCAAGCCAGACTTGAATCATGGTCATCGGCGATTGAGAAAAATTAAAGGTATCGACAGGTACATTAATGGTTCCTAATCTAAGGTGTGGATCAGGAAGCTGATTGACTGCTATCGATTTTTGTTTAAATTCTTCCGTTTTTGCTTGGTATGATTTTAGCTCTGGTGATCGAGCAAGCGCTATATTTTCTGCTTCTGCCAATGAAAAAGAGACGTCGTACTCACTACACCAGGATGGTGATGATAGTAAAACGATCATGCTAAGCATGACGCGTCGCGCCTGATTTAAATTCATCAACCTTTTCCCTGGTTTTTCGTGCAACGTTTATATATAGCATCATGATATGCTATGACTAAGAATGACATAACTAACGCTTGATAGCTCTTATGATAAACAATTTTATTGTTATTGGAACCGTACTGCTTGTATTAATGCTTCTTTTCAAACGCAGCATACGCCTATCCCCCATGTGGCGTGCTACAGTAACGCCGCTGGCATCCATTATTGGTAGCGGTTTTTTGATTTCAGCCCCGCTATTAATTCTTACAACAGGAAAATTTGCAGTTTTTGTTATGCTAGGCATTGTTATCATAGCTTTTTCCCTTGGTAGTAGCCTGCGATTTAACATCAAATACAGTGAACCACAACTTGAAAAACACGATAAGGGTAACGCTGCTGTATTGTTTCTTGAAAGCATATCTCGTCCAGTGCTGGGTATAGCATACATTATTTCGGTTGCTTTTTATCTGAAATTACTCGCTGCATTCGCATTACGATGGACAGGATCATCATCTCTTATCCTTGAAAATAGTCTGACAACCGCATTACTTTTATTTATTGGTATTACCGGTAAAATCCGAGGTCTTTCTTTACTTGAATCGCTAGAAACCTACTCTGTTAATATAAAACTATCGATTATCGTAGCGCTTGTTGCGGGACATATAGCGTTCAACTTTGACTCCTTACTCGCCAATGATTGGCACCTATCAATCTATCCACATGAAGGATGGGTACCTACCATTAAAAAACTTTTAGGCATGCTCATCATCATACAAGGATTTGAAACATCCCGTTACTTAGGTCATGCATACAGTACAAAAATCCGCATTCAATCCATGAAAAATGCTCAAATAATATCAGGGATAATTTATGTTGTTTTTATTGCATCGACCCTCACGGCATTTAATGATATTCATAGCTTGAATGAAACAACCGTTATTGAAATATGTAAGATGATTGCTCCAGTCTTACCTTTTTTACTGATTATTGCCGCCGTTATGAGCCAGTTCAGTGCCGCGGTTGCTGACACTATTGGAAGTGGTGGTTTGTTAGCCGAAGCTACAAAAAGAAAGATATCCGTTAATACAAGCTATTTATTGATTACTTGTTCAGGAATAGCATTAACCTGGCTAACCAATATCTACACCATTATTACCATCGCTTCAAAAGCATTTTCAGTTTACTACATCCTACAGTTACTAATATCGATTACTCTGTTAACCAAACAAAAATCCATAAGAAAAAATAAAAGCTCTCTTGTTCTATATTGTATTTTATTACTGTTAATGTTTTCAGTTTTAATTTTTAGCATTCCTGTTAAATTATGATATGACACCTTTTGATATTATAAATATTGTTTATCAATCCTAAGAAATTAATAATTACCATAATCCTCTTTGCCTCGTTGCGCGCTATGCTTAGCTACTTTTCATCCAACCGTTCTCTGTATCACCTTTCTTTTTTAACAATCGAAGGCCATTAAAAATAACTATTAACGATGCGCCCATATCAGCTGTAATAGCCATCCATAATGTTGCAACACCCAATACAGCTAAAACTATAAAAATAGCCTTAGTCACAAGCGCAAAAATAATATTTTCTTTAATTATCCTCATCGTACGGCGGGAGTGCTGAATTAACCAAGGTATTTTCATTAAATCATCTGACATTAAAGCAATATCGGCTGTCTCAATGGCCACATCGCTGCCAATAGCCCCCATAGCTATACCTAATGAAGCAGTGGCCATTGCTGGCGCATCGTTTACTCCATCACCAACCATAGCGACTGTAAGATACTCTTTTCGGAGCAACTGCACCTGCTTAATTTTATCTTTGGGCAGCAATCCTGATTGGAACGAATCAAGGTAGATTTCATTAGAAATCGCTTTAGCAGTTCCTTCATTGTCTCCCGTTAACATGACTATTCTTTTAACACCAAGTCCTTTTAATTTCTTTAGCGCATTTTCAGCTTCAATCCTAATTTTATCAGCAATACCAATCAGTCCGCACACATGATTCTCTCGAGCAATGACTATTACGGTCTGCCCTAATCTTTCTAACTTCATTGCCTCTTCATTGGCAAACCAGCTATCCTTCTTATTTAATTTCTCCTGTAATAACCGATGACTACCAATCCAATATAAATGACCGTCAACAACCCCCTCAATACTCTTCCCCTTGATAGATTTAAAATTTTCCACCTGCTTCAAGGTTAATTTTTTCTCTTTGGCTGATTCACTAATTGCATGCGCAAGCGGATGCCCACTATTAAACTCAAGCGAAGCTGCAATCACCAACACTTCATCTTCAGTATGTTTATTAAAGGGTATGATTTGTTGTATCTTAGGCTTCCCACATGTCAATGTTCCTGTTTTATCAAAAGCGATAGCTTCAAGCTTCGCTGGCAATTCTAAATAAACGCCACCTTTTACCAATACACCGTTGCGAGCAGCACAACTAAGGCCTGCAACAATGCTTACGGGTGTTGAAATAACTAATGCACAAGGACAAGCAATCACTAAAATAACAAGTCCTTGATAAATCCATTCCAGCCAAGGTTGATAAGCAAATAAAGGAGGGATTATCATAACAGCCACTGCAAAAATAATCATAAGTGGCGTGTAATAGCGTGCAAATACATCAATCGATTGTTCGGCCTGAGAACGATGGGCCTGTGCTTCTTCGATACTTTTTATGATATGTGCAAACATTGTATCAACAGACTTTTTTGAAACGCAAACTTCAAGGCTTCCTTCCTCATTAATCGTGCCCGCATACACATCATCGCCTAATTGTTTTAAAATAGGCATCGACTCACCTGTAATGGGTGCTTGATTAACATGAGATTTACCCCTGCTAATTTTACCATCTAAAGGAATTTTTTCACCAGGACGAATTATAAGAATTGAACCCACATCAATCGCTTCAACTAACATCTTCTCAGTTATTTTTCTTGATACATCCAAAACACAGGCTGTTTTAGGTGCAGATGCTAATAACATTTGGATAGCTTGCCGTGCACGCCCAACGCTCCAGGCCTCCAACAACAATGCAAGTGAAAATAAAAAAGTAACGGTTGCAGCTTCGAACCATTGACCAATTGCTATTGCGCCAATAACAGCAATCATCATTAACAAATTCATATCGGGTCGAACGTGCTTCAAGGCTGTAAACGCTTTGGGGAAAATAAACCATCCCCCTGTAATGATAGAAAGTGAATAAAAAACCATAGAGCTCATTGGGAAACGTAACCCTACCTCCCCTTTTCCAATTAAAGCCTCAAGAAACTCATGCGTCATTGCATGCGCCATATAACCAAAAAGTAAAAACAAAGCGCTTATTATTGTAAGGATCGCACGTTTATGGCGCACTAAAAAACGTTGGGATTTTTGAGACCGCATCAGATATATTGTCCACGGAATTGCTTTCATCCCTGTTTTTTCAATAGCTTTCAGAAGTTGTTTTTCATTTATATTTTGGGGATCAGGTTCAATCGTTAATTTACCATTGAGCAGATCAAATCCAAGTTGTTTTTCATCAAGTACATAATTAGAAAGCGCACGTTTTAATATAGAAACTTCTTCTATGCAATCCATTCCAAGGACTTTAAATTCAAATTGAGTTTTCATAATTATTCTCGTGAGTATAAAGTCACAATGACTTATTTTTTTTACAAAACAATATTTGATATAAGACCGGTAAAACAAACAGAGTTAATGGTGTTGATGAAAATAATCCACCGACCACAACCGTTGCAAGTGGTCGCTGAATTTCAGAACCAACACCCTGAGAAAACAACATAGGAATTAAACCAAGTGCAGCAATAATTGCTGTTAGTAAAACCGGTCTTAAGCGTGATAATGCCCCTTCATAAACAGCTTTGCAATCATCCATACCCGCTTCAATATTTTGATTAATAGCATTAATTAATACCACACCATTCAGTACTGCAATACCAAATAACGCAATAAAACCAATCGAGCCAGGCACGGATAAATATTGCCCTGAAATAAATAAAGCAATGATGCCACCAATGAGGGCTAATGGAACATTAACCATGATCAATAACGACTTTCCCACCGAGTGAAAAGCAAAATACAACAGCAAAAATATTAATATTAAAGACAATGGAACAACAATCATTAGCCGTGTTTGTGCGCGCTCTTGATTTTTAAACTGTCCACCATAAACCACACTGTAACCCGATGGCAATTTAATTTGAGTTTGAAGTTTCTGCTTAATATCGCGAACAACGCCGCCCATATCACGACCTTCAACATTAGCTTGAATGACCACGCGCCGCTGTACATCATCGCGACGAATTTGTGGTGGGCCAGATTGAATTTCAACGTGTGCAATCATACCTAATTTAACCCAAGCACCATTCGTCGATTGCAGCATTAAATTTTTGATGGATTCCGTAGTATCACGATATTTTTTTTGAAGTCGAACATAAATGTCGTATCGCTCGTTACCATTAATCACCTGCCCTGCCACCTTCCCTCCAATTTCATCAGAAATCAGCGACATCACTTGACCCACCGAAATTCCATAACGCATTAAGGCTTCACGATTGGGTTTAATTACAAGTTGAGGTTCACCTGTAATCTGCTCTAAAGCTACATTTTTAGTTCCAGTTACTTGCTTCACAATGTCCTCTATTGCTTGACCTTTTTCAGCTAGAATCTGTAAATCAGGACCAAATAATTTAATTGCAAGCTGCGCCTTAACGCCTGATAGTAGCTCATCAACTCGCGTTGCAATGGGTTGTGAAAAAGAAAAAAGTAACCCAGGAAAATCATTCATTTTATTTTCCATTAGCTTCTCTAACGCTACTCGTGTTTTAGCTGAATGCCATTCAGAAATAGGTGTTAAACCAACAAATAACTCAACATTTGAAACGGGCTCTGGATCACCACCCAATTCTGGACGACCCACCCGGCCAGATACATAAGTTACCTCAGGAAAACTCATTAACTGTTTTTCAAGATGGTTGGTAACGCTCATCGCCGTCGTTAAATTTACGGACGGTGCAAGCGTAACCCGTACATTTAGCGTTCCTTCTTCTAGTTGAGGAACAAATTCGGTGCCTAAGAAGGGAAGAATGCTGAGGGCTACAATAAATAAAATTATAGCGTTAACAATAATTTTAACGGGTTGTTGTAATGCGGTTGCTAAGAATTTTTGATACATTTTCTCTAAGGGTTTAAAAACAAAACTTTCTCGAGGTTTAGGGGCATGTTTAAAGAGGTACGTTGATAATGCAGGGATTACAATTAATGCCACAAATAAAGACGCGATCATAGCAAAAATAATACTTTGTGCCATGGGGTGGAATAACTTGCCTTCAACCCCTTCAAGGCTGAAAATAGGTGCGAAAACAACAATAATAATTAAAACTGCAAAGAAAACTGGCCTTGCAATTTCTCGAGCAGCTTCTTGTATGCATAATGCAGCACCTTTGTGCTTCAAATCGAGTGAGGTTAGACGTTTGAAAATATTTTCCATCATCACCACAGAACCATCAACAATCATACCAATTGCAATGGCAAGTCCTCCTAATGACATTAAATTTGCAGAAATGCCCCATTCGGCCATTAGCATCAAAGCGAGCATAATAGAAATAGGAACAGATATTAAAACTAAAAAGGTTGCTCTTACGTTATATAAAAACAAAAACAACACAACTAAAATTAATACAAATGCTTCAAGCAATGCTTTAACTACCGTATGTACGGCTTGATCAACTAAGTTTGCCTGGTCGTAAACAGTTTTAATTCCCACGTCTTTCGGAAGAGCCTGTTGAATTTCAGGAATTCTCGCTTTAATACCGTCAATAGTAGCTTTGGTATTCGCGCCTATCCGTTTTAAAACAATACCTGTGACCACTTCACCCAAATCTTTCACCTGATTGTTGGGGTCTCGAAGCATCATGCTCACAGCACCTTGACGGATTTCAGAATCAAACATGACTTGCGCGATATTTTTAACACGAACCACCGTGCCATGCTCTTCTTTAATGGCAATGTTTTCAATTTCACGCAACCCATTTTCACCTGGTTGCAACCAACCCTCACCGCGAATAACCAGTTGTTCGTTGCCTTTATCAAGATACCAACCACCCGCATTTCGATTATTATCTTCAATGGAGGAAACAACATCGTTGGTCGTGATTTGATAACTTAACAACTTTTGTGGATCAAGTTGAACCTGATATTGTTTAACTTTACCACCAAATGACAAAACTTCAGTTACACCTCTGACGGGCAATAATTTAAGTTTAACGAGCCAATCATTAAGTGATCGAAGTTTCATGACATCATATTTCTGAGGGTTGTCAGTGGTTAAAATATATTGATATATTTGACCAAGCCCGGATGTGTTCGGACCAATTTCAGGTGTTCCAACACCACGCGGAATATCTTCTTTTGCTTTTTGTAGTTGCTGAAATACTTGCTCACGCGCAAAATAAATATTCGTACCTTCTTTAAATACAACGGTAACAACAGATAGTCCTGTTTTAGAGATTGAACGAACCTCTTCAATATCTGATAAAGCATACATCACCGATTCAACAGGGTAGGTTATCAATTGTTCCACTTCTTTTGATGCAAGACCTGGAGCTTCTGTATTCACTTGAACTTGCACATTGGTCACATCAGGAAATGCATCTAACTTTAATTTGGGTAAAATAAACCAAGCACTCACCGTAAGTGCAAGCAATGTTAAAACAATCAGCAAACGGTTTTTAATGGAAAAATCGATCATGTTATTTAACATCATTCAATTCCTTGAATATTCGTTTTAAATTAATGATTGTGTGTGCTGAAACCACGCTTTTTTGATTCCGCGTGAACAAAAAAAGCGCCTTCAGTTACGATTCTAATACCTGGCTTGACACCTTTGATGATTCGCCACGAATCAATATTTTTTGTTATTTTAATTTCTTTTGCCTGGAAAAAATTTGGTTTTACTTCAATATAAATCGCAAAATCACCATCCGACATTTGTACAATTGCCGTTTCATTCACGGCTAGAGTCGGTGGTAACTGAGATTGCTCTATTAAACACGTTACAAACTCACCCGGATGTAATTTATCACGTGGATTAGGTACTTTTAAGCGCACAATACGCGTTCGAGTTGTTTCATCTAATTTATGGTGAACACGTAATACCTCTGATGAGAAGGTATCATGCGCGGTCTTAACTATGGCACGCGCTCCCTTTTTTATCACTAGACTTTCACCATTTGATAATTTTGCATCGACCCAAAGGCTTGTTTCATTCACTATTTTATAAAGTACTTTCCCTGGCTCAATCATCTGGCCCTCAACAAAATCAGCCGAAAAAATGGTCCCACTTCGTGGGGCTAATAGAGTAAAATCACCATTCGAGTTATTTAAATCATTTGATTTAATAAGTGCTTCAATTTGCTGACGTGTCATGCCATACGCAAGTAACCTTGAATACGCTTGTTGGTAAGCAACTTCTACCGTTTGATAACGTTTAGCTGAAACAGCCCGTGATCCTAATGATTTAACACGTTTCCATTCTTTTTTTGATAATAATAAATTGGCTTGAGCTTTTGCCATATCAAGACTCGACAAACGAACCAATGCATCACCTTTTTCAACAAAATCACCCATTTGTACTAATCGTTTAACAACTTGTGCTCGTATTCTTGGTGTAACAATTGATGTTCGATTTGTGTTAGGAATAACTTCTCCTGGCGAGCGGATATAAACGGGTAATGATTTTAATTTCAATGGCTCTACTTTTATTCCAGCAGCTCGTTGAGCGCGAGGGCTAATGTTTATTAAATTATCATCACCTTCTTTCGCATGGATTATTGGTGCAATTAGAATTAAACATCCCATAAGTAACATCTGACAAATCTTGCTCATTAAGTCATGCTCCATGCTACATTATTTTTTCGTAAGCCAAACATTCAGCTGTCCAGATGCTTCCATGGCTGAAAACCATTCACTCCAGGCTTTCCCTGTTAACTCGGCACCCGCTATTTGGCTATCCATATGTTGCTTCACTTGAATAATGTATGTGGTCGTATTCATTTCACCAGCCTCCCACAAACGATTTAAAAGTGCTACACCACCATCCAGATCTAAACTATGTATATATGTTTCATTCCAGTGAAACGCGGCTTGCTGCAAAATATTATAACGCGATAACGTCGCCTGAAGGGACGCTTTAACTTTTCGGTGAACATTCATCCGCGTCTGTTCAACAGCAATCTCCTGATAATTTGAGGCATTAACTTGGTCATGAAAATCATTACGAACAAATAAAGGTACGTTGAGCGTTCCTCCGATCAAGAATTCTTTATCCTCGGTACCACTACGAAAGCTAAATGTTGGATCAGCTTTAGCATTTGTTTGAGCAACACGCACAGCGGCTCGTGCAATTGCCACACGTGCGTTGTATATACCGATAAGTGGTAATGTATTTACCCACTGTTCTTTTGTGACTATGGATGGTTTTAATGGTTCTGGTAATTTTGATGGTAATCTAGGCCACAAAGTTGATGAAAAACCTGTAATAACTTCCAATCGTTGGCGTGCATTTTCTAATAATACTTCTTCATCAGCTTGTTGACTTATTGCTTGTGCATATGCCAAAAAAGCCATATCAAGAGCGTCTTGCGGTATATCTCCTTCATTAAATTTTCGTTCATTAAGCTCTTTAAATTTATAAAGCAAATCTGTTCGATAAGTTGCGAGCTTAACCACAGCTTGAGCCGTACGATACTCGGCTATACTTCGCAACGCCGCTGACGCTAAGTTCAATTTTTGATTCGCCAAACTCGCTCGCGCTTCAGCCAGGCCGTTTTCACCAACCTCCGTGCGTGCGCCACGCTTATCAAATACATCAATAGTCTGACTAAGACCTGCAGTATACGTATCAAACTCATTCTCGATTTGAATTTTTTGCCCGTCAATATTAAAGGTTGGATTATAAATTGGTCGACGACTTTGCAAAAATTGAGAGTTTGCTCGTTCTATTTCAGATTGAGCAGATAAAATACCAGGGTTTGTCTTCCAAACCGAATTAACAAATATCGTCATTGATAATGATTTATCAGCTATTGCTATGCTCGGTAATAAAAAAAAATAAAGCATAATAAGTAAAACGTGCGTATAACGAAGCATTTTAATCGTCATGCATTAAACCTCGTTATTTTAGTACTCATGTGGGTATTCTTGCCCATCATCATTCTGCAACGAGAGGTTTACTAGGTTTTGTAGTCATATCGACACCTTGATAAGTTAAATTATTATCCTTTATCAATGTGTGCGGTTCAATTAGACCAGATCAGACAGGAAGGCCGCCTAATGCCATACACCACATTTGACCGTAACTCGGGTTCATTCTACCGGCATTACCAAGAGAAAAAAAATTCGAATACCTTTTAAATGATATAACCCTGGATTAATTAAAACAATGATAAAAATCCTATTAAATCTGATAGAATAAAACCGAACTATAATCTTAGGAAGATTCTTTATGAAAAAAACTGCCATTGCAGTAACCGCTTTACTTTCAAGTCTCTCATTTGCTTTCATTGTCCCAGCGAGTTATGCCAGCTCAAAAACCACATCGAATGCTTCATGCCATACATGTAAAGTATCCAGCTGTTGCAAACAATGTAACGAATGTGACAAGTGTAAATAAACAGCATCGTCAATTTAATAATGAGCTGACGAAAGTGCTCTCCGCCTTTAAATACAGGTATTTACAATTTGGAAAACTTCGAGCTAGAGAGGCCTAAAGTCGTAAAATTTCTAAGTAATGCAATAAGAATTAACGTCTCGTATTCATTAGCTTAAGCGTGTGTGTGGCAAAAGTGTGTCACGAAGGCTAGACAATACATCGTTCTAGCCATGCTGTATATGAGATGAGGGTAGGCCTGTGTGTAGCTAATTGATAATTTAGTTTTTTAATATTTAACAAACATTTCTTTTTTAACCTCAGATATCGTTTTTTTGCTGACGCATAATTCTTTCGTAATCCAGTCATAGCACTTACCTGCTTGTAAGAAAATTTTAATCCTTTCATGTTTGTCTGGGGTGCTTTTATTCTTGCTGCCAGGAATCCTGCCAAATTTTACGCCATCACTTCTGGCTTTTATAATCCCGGCTTTCGTTCGGGCATTAATCATGCCTCGTTCTAATTCAGCAAATACACCTGCTATTTGAAAGAATGCGCGACCCATAGGGCTTGTTGTATCCACTTTGTCACCGGAGTCGAGTGAAATAAAATTTACTTTTTTTGTATTCAGTAGTTCGATGATATCAATCAACCCTTTCAGTGAACGAGCGATCCTATCGATTTTATAAACAACGACGGTATCATTTTTTCTCAGTGATTCGATCATGGCTGTTAGTTCAGGGCGATTATTGTCTTTTCCGCTGATTGATTCACTGTACACTTTTTCACAACCAGCCTTGAGTAATTCTTGAGTTTGCAACTCCAGATCTTGGGTATTGCTGCTGACGCGGGCGTAACCAACTTTCATGATTTTTTTTGTTCCTTATTATCTAATATTTCAAACTGTACCATGGCGGTACATTAAACTCAAATATACTTCCTATACTGTACTGATTGTTCGTGCTGATCATCAGTACAATTAAACTGTAGGTTGTGTGTACTGAAAATAATAAAAATTTAGCAACTCGCCACACATAGGCTGTCGTGAGGAATCCGGCTCGATTCGAACCCCTCAAAAACCTTATACAGCTTTAATGCGCCCCAGAAGCATGATGTTTGAGGCTTTTTAATTTCATTGATATTTCAAAACCACAAGCATGGGCATAATTTTGTAATGTTTTCCAGCTTGGGTTGGTGGAACCGCGCTCAAGTCGTGAAATATTGCTTTTCTGAGTACCAAGTTTTTGAGCCACTTGCTCCTGCGTCATCCCTGCTTTATTACGCATAGTAACCAGTGTGTCAATTAAGGCAAACTCCGGCTCAAGCAAATCATATTCTGCTTTAACAGCTGGATTGGCCAATGCTTTGTCTTTCAGTTGTTGAATGCTCATCGCTTTTCAACCTCCCCTTTTCGTTTCTTAGCTAGTTCGAGATCTGACTTTGGTGTTTTAGTGCTCTTTTTAATAAAGGCATGCAAAATCATGATATGGCGCCCTTTCATGTAACAATAGAGTGATCGCCCTATGCCTTCTTTAGCTTTTGCTCGAATTTCAAAAAGACCATTTCCCATCGGTTCTGTATGTGGTGATCCTAAATTAGCACCATGTTTTTCAATCAGCTCTAGTAGCTTAATCATTCTGGCCTGTATTTTTGGCGGCATATCCAGAATGTCGTCTTCAACCGATTTATTAAAAAACTCAACTGTCCAAGTCATGCTATTTACTTGTTATGATGTTATCATAAATGATAACCCTCTTTTGGGGTTTTGTCAATATTTGCCAGATATTGATTTGGCAAAATGTATGCCGGATGTGTGTCTTTAGGGTCTAGATGATTTCATCTTGGGTGTATCGTAACTCCTAAACCAACCCTATTGAGGCGTAAAAAGTGTCTCATTCAGGTGTGTCGGATAGGTATACCCTAAAAATAATTATGTTAGCTGTATGAAATCCTATGGTACTTTGGTACACCCCTAAGCATGTAGCAAATGTAGCAAATGTAGCAGTGTAGCAGCAAGGGCTAATTGTAATTTATGTTCTAAAAAAGAACTTGATTTTGACGTGATTATTTACTCGCAATATGGATTGAGTTCGATTATAGATTTGTTATTTTCTTTTATAATCCGAATGAACTGGTGTTCAATCAATAACTCAAGAGCATCATCTCGTTGTCTCTTTTCACGTAGCGGACTGAGTTGTTGGATCTCACGTGGTGTTGTTTTAGTCACCCCTTTATCAAGCAACCATTGCAACAACTTTTGCGCATCAAGCAATGCTTCTGAGGTTGATTCTACCGTAAGCAGTCTTCGTGTCTCTTGCATGTGCCAACAGATAATTTCGATGGCTTGTTCGACGTGTTCAGCACCGATATCCCCTGCTTTACCTTCAAAAAGGTGAAAGAGTGCAGCAAGGCGCGCAACATTCTCCGAAGCTTTACTGGCAAAATCTTTGATATTTATCCATTGGCCCTGGGTTGATAGACCTGTTTCAATATGATTGAAAAACTTAATCCAGTGTTTTTTTGCATCAGGGCTCATCCATAACGTGGGTATTTGAATGCATCCTGATTGATCTAGATGCTTGGACTGATTCAAGCAGTCGTTTAAGCGTGCGTCATAACCCTTCATGAAATCAAAGTTATGAGGAGGCTCTTGGTAAAATCGAGTCCCCATAGAGCTTTTGGGGTAAGTGAGAAGACAACGTGCCATAAAACCACTTTGACGATTAATAGCATCGCCGTGCACGCCCATGCGTTGCAATAACAAAGGTTGCATCATGAGATTAAGCGTTAGTCGCCTGTTTTGAATGATGAAGCTTTGAGATGTTTTTCTGTGCGCGGTGAAAGATTTCCCATCCCATAAACGGTTAAGTAGAGCAACAAAACGCGTTGGATTGTTTTGCATGCTATGACTTCCTAAAACGATACCCGCCTCATCACTCCAAAGCGAGGCGCTTGGCCATCCGTTCGCTAAATGAACCGCTAGTGCTTCTTGCGTTGCGTCTTCGAAGTAGAGGGTGGGTAAGAGCGGAATTTCAGGCTCTTGCTCAATCAAATCAGTCAGTAAATCTTTGAGATAATCCGACGCTTCACCCACAGATGCGCATCGTTTAATTTGCGCTAGCAATCCATCACGTTCCATTTGCCAGGCATGATGAAGCGTTATGCCTGCTTGAACGTTTTGCGCACGTCTTTGCCGGATGTTGGACTCCCATTCACGAACCGTCTTTGAAAATACATTATCCACTGCGCTTTTTCGCTCGCCTGAGCTTGCGACGACTAAAAAATAAAGTGCCACCGGACTTGTTAAATAACGGTCACGAGCAACATTGGCCAACGATTGACAAGCAAGTGATAGATTAGCAAGTGCACTGCATGCAATTAAAGGTATAGGTTGTTGGCCATACGCATGGTACGTGGATACGGCCTGTTGCAAGGTGTTGGGCAAAGCGTCTGTGGGGTAAGTAATTTCTGGAGCAACGGCAGGTGCAAGTGAAATAGGGTGATTCCAATCATATTTGTGATGTGTTTCGGCATCCTGAGCTATAGGTTCAACCATTGAGTTATTTGTTTTGTTCATATTCGACCTAAAGCGTATGGATTATGTCAACGATAACCGCAGTCCCAGAAAGAACCTTCCCACTGGCTAATGGAGCCATTATCACCGCATTCGGGGCAATGCCAAAAAATATCCATGCTATTTAAATCAATCGACGAATCGATGCTGCCATGACATTTATTTTTGCCAAGTTTACCCCAGCAAGTGACGTTGTCACGTGGGTTAAGTCTTGGCTCAATAGTGGCATTAGACACAATGCCACCTAACCTATCGGCTAATTTTTTTACTGATTTTGGTAATGAATCTGGGATAGACCCTTTTTCATCAAGAAAATTCATTAAGTTAGTTGCAGATGTTCGGCTCATCGCGATGTTCCAACAGGGTGGTTGAAATAAATAGTAGGGTTCACTCTGTAACTATTGGGCTTGATTTTAGTCGGTCTTATGAGTGAGTACAACAGTGGTCAATATGAATTCAATCAATTAATCGCTCCCACCTTAAAATATTCCATATTCCATATTCCGATTTGGAATATTGTGTTATAATTGAAGAATGCTCAGTTGAGGAGTAAATCTATGTTAAAAGGCCAAGATATTGCATTGGTTATGAAAATTATGGTTAGTCAGCAACTTGGGCGTCCGCTTGAATATGCTGTACTCGCTTATGAACTTTACATCAGTCAATCAGAAGTCAGTAAGGGAATGTTGAGGCTTGAAAAAGCAAAAATTATTAGCCGTTATCCAGATAAGGGATTAGAAGTTCATAAACATGCGTTATTTGAAATGCTTGTGCATGGTTTAAAATACTTCATGACGGCTGAGCTTAATATTGAACAGCGTGGAACCTTAACAGCCTATAGTTCGCCTTGTATTAAGCAAAAAATAGTCAACCAACACACTTATGTATGGCCCTACATTAATGGTCAAGATAAAGGTATATCTTTGACGCCGTTATATAAAACCTTACCCAAAGCACTGGATAGATTTCCTGATGAATCCTTTCACGAGTTAATGAGCCTTCTTGACTTGATGCGTTTGGGTGGAAGTCGAGAAATTAAAATTGCGAGTGAAATGTTGGAGAAAAAAATATGGGCATGATACGACAAGAAGAGAATAGATTAGCATTGTATGAGGCTGCAACTTTGTTACAAGACTTAAATGATGAGGTCGTTTATGTTGGAGGTAGAATCGTTGGCTTGCTTGTAACGGATGAATTAGAAGATGATGTTCGCCCTACATTTGATATTGATGTTGCTGTAGAGGTTACCGGCGTTATTGCTCACTATGCACTTGAAGATAGATTAAGAGCATTAGGTTTTAACCCGGAGGGTTCGATTAATTGCAGGTATGTACATGGGGAAACGATCATCGATGTCATGCATACAGATGGATCCCTTCAAGGGCTTAATACGACTTGGTATCAAGATGGATTTGATCATGCAATCGATGTGAAAATAAAAGATGATAAGGCCATCAAAATTTTAAACTCTGTTTATTTTTTGGCATCAAAATTTGAAGCATTCTATGATCGATCTTACAAACAAAAAAATTATTTGGACTGCAAGGACTTGGAAGATATCGTTAATGTAATCAATGGCCGTCCTGAGTTGGTCGGAGAAATACAAAACGCCAAAGAGGACGTAAAAAAATATATTTCTAATTTCATTGCTTTATTGATTAACGACGCAAAGTGGTTCGATGCAATTAAGTCAATTGCGCGTCAAGAACGATCTCGTATGATTGTATTAAATGCGCTCGATAAAATCTCAAAACTAAGTGAGAATGAATAAAAATCCAGGCATGGCAAGCATATTAACTAAAGTGTTTGCGATGTTTAATGTTAAAATAAGTCATGGGCATCTACAGAATCACCAAATCGTCGCTTTAATTCTTCTGTATAGGCTTGCTTAACTAGTGAGCGATAGTATCCCAGCGGAATGAATGCAAATTGCTTTTTAAACTTCAATAAATCAGTATCATTCATTAGAGAAAAGTCTTCGATGAGGCTTTTAAAGTTTTTATCTCTTAATTCATCAGTTAGGATAACGAGGTAAGGCGTACATAAGATTATCGCTGTACCAAACAAAAAAGATTCCATTGGATTCGTATGAGTGGCTAATGTATATATTGCTACAATACCGATAAAAGGAAGATTTAAAAAAAAGAATATTTTTTTAATAAGAGAAGCATTCCAAATAATATTTTTCATGTTTGAACTCCTACTTTAATCGGTTGTATTGATGTCAGTTAATCATCTGCTTTATTTCTGAATTCCTCACCGCGCAACTTTCCCCGCAAGAATCGTGTTAACTTGGGCTTCCAAGAAAAATAGATGCAAAAGACAAAATAGACAGCAATAATCGTGCTTATCGGCGTTTCTTGCTGGTAGGTAATTTTATTAAAAAAATACATGATAACAACAAAAACCGCACTTTTTATAGCTGAGGATGCGCCCTGCTCTTTTAACAAAACCAAATATGATTTTTCTGCTTCAGCTGGATCGTACAAGTTGCACCCTTAAATCAACAATAAATATTGTTCTTATTTTACCTGATTTGTAAAAAAAATCAATTTAAGTTGATGTTGTTAACCAAATTACTTAAGTGCATTGGCTGTACCGTTATGTACCGTTACTCCACAAGATCCTCATGGAAGTAGTTTTACCTTATTTTTGTCTTAGTGTCGCTGGCATGGAGGAAAGAGTATTTAACATGCCTCGCTACACACAGTCGACGCTAACCCACAATATAAGAGACACATGATCACCTTGCCCCGAAAATAATATTCTTAATTTAGCTAGCAAATTTTTTATTGCCTGCTACACTTAAATTAAGCCGATAGCCAAAGACTTTTGAGCCGATAAGTTTGCCAAGGGATGTATTTTGATGACGGTGTTGTGCTAAACCGCTTCAGTGCGGGAAGCCTGAACTTTCACAATCACAGCCCACCTGAATATCAGGGTTCAAAGTCGCTGGCTGTAGGTTTTTTTCATTATCAGCTAGCTTCTTCCAAAACATCATTAAAAACACCTTGTGCGCATCCTTGAGCTAATTGCTCTAATAACTTCATGTATTCATAAAAACCTTCATATTCTGTGCAATATCGATTTAATTCATCTTGCGAAGAGGCATCCATGATTTCTTTGATTTGTTCCATCTTGTTGCATAAGGACATTAATAATGCTTCTTTCCCACCATGCTCTAGAATGGACTTCGCTTTACTATTCATTAGTTGAATGAAATTTTTTTGTTTTGATGTAATTGGCACAATTAATCCTATAGTTAAATGGAATAAGTATTTTTAAGCTCGTTGTTCCTTTATTGTTTGGAGCACGAGCATTTAGATTTAGTTACCTTTTTTTCAGTATGTTTTTTGAAAAATTTCATTATAAAATTTTCATCACAATTTTTAATATGGCCCTCAACAGCATGGCCTTTGTCATCTACTCCACTAACTGTGGATGTGTGTCCAATAATCGTTGCATTGTGTGCTTTCATCGCATTGATCGATGGTGCCAAAACTAATAGGATGATTATGAGTAATTTTTTCATTTTGGTTCCAATCAATAGTAGTTTTGTTATTTTTTTCGTGCTTCCCCACCTATAATTTTTCCGTCAACTTTAGATTTTTCTCGAAGAATAACGATTCCGTGACGGCCGTCGAATACGATGTTACCTTTAACCCTTGAGTGCTTGTCGAGCACAACCACCTGCTCTTCTTGTTCCGTGCGTGGCATATACAAATCACCGGCAATTTGGCTGTTTACAAACTCAACCTTGTTAGAGTATACCGTTAGCCGATTATTAAATTTTGTTGATGAGGCAACGAGCGACCCTTTAATGCTAGATAGATCGCTCACCGTACAATGAATGAAGTTAACACTTCCTTTTAATTCAACAGATGAAAACGTGGCGTTATGAGCGGAGAAAGCTCCATTGAATACGGTTTTTCCTGTTATGGTGGTGCCGTTGATGTTTGCAGCTCCATCCCCTTTGATGTGTTCAACCTCCCCTCTTCCACAATCAATGAGTCCAGGTAATATATTACAGACATCCCCAGCATGAGTACTTGATATGCACCCTACCAATAACATTGGGAAAACTATGTTTTTGATCGTTAATTTCATTGTTTACCTCCTGACTTTTAGTCCAACCTCTTAGTTGAGGTAATTCAAATAAAATTTATTGCTAAATAATTCACCCGAATCAAACCGATGCTTGACCGTCAAAAAAGTTGCATAGCTGGGGTATGCTGTTTGAAATTGATTTTTTGAAGCATACGGCTGATACGGCAAGTAATAATTTCCATCCAGAGATAACGCCGCATCAATCAAAATTGGTGTCCATAATTCCACACGCTTTAATTCTTCATCAGACAACTTCTGCTCAAAATACAAAACCACAGCAAAAGTACGTTGCGTTGAATAAGACAAGAGTAAATTTGTTTCTTTTGGAACGGAACGAATCGTAACGTTAAGTATATTGATATTATTATCCAAGATAACCTGACGTAAGGCTTGAATGAATTGTGGCAATTTATCCAAAGGTATGAAATATTCCTGCAACCAATCAGCATGGCCTGCCTTCAAATGATCTGAAGCAAATCGCACAGGTTTTTCCATAGCATTATTTCTAGTAACAAGATGGTTATTGTATATTTTACTAAAGATGAGCTTCTCAGTATTCCAGCGTGATTTTTTCCCTAATTTACTCTGTCTTGATAGATTGAAAATAGGCGTTAAAATTTTATTCCATTTATCAGGGTTATCGAGCGCAACCACTTTCTCTGGTAATAGATGTGTGTCTTTATAGGTAATTACATACATATCGCTTAAAAAACGCGGTCCAGCGGTAATATTTAGATGAGCATAAAATAAAGCCACATCTTTTTGATTCAATATTTTTTCAACAAAATAAGATGTAAAATTTGATAGCCCTGTTTCGTGATATTCACTTAATAACAAATTATTATCAGTCAACTGCAATGTGACATCGGTTACAATGCCGAGTAACCCATAGCCTCCTATAACTGATGCCCACAAGTCTGGCTGTGTGGTTGGAGTTACATGAACTCTCTTACCATCCGCTAGCAATATATGAAAAGCTACAATGCTATTTCCAACAGATCCAGAACGAAAATCATCTCCATGTGCATTGACACTCATTGAACCACCTACGGTAAAAATATTAGGCGATTGCATTGACTTGATTGCCAAGTTGTAAGGATTAATTGCTTTTTGCAAATCACCCCATACGATCCCACTTTGCACGGTCACTTGTTTTTTTTGTGTATTAATATCCAGGATTTTGTTGAATGGCAGCATATTCAGTTCGATTGCTTTATGGATAAGCGTATGCCCGCCTTGACTATGTTGTTTGCCCATAATGGCAATAGGAAGATGCAGCTTTCTTGCTTGTTGAATCGCTCTCAATATATCTTCTTCAGATTGAACGTTAACGACAGATGATATAGATGTAGCACTCATTCCACCGTTATCATTCAAGGTAACTGCAAAAGAGAGAGAGCATACAAAAAATAATATTAGTCCTGTTAATCTATTGAAAATAAATTTTGTGCTCATAAGTTTAAACCCATAAGATAATCATCAAAATACGCATCATTAATTTTCATCGCGCGACTTATTGTCCCTTCGATAGTAAATCCAAATTTATCATATAGCTTTATGGCTATATGATTGTCAGTGCGTACCTGAAGTTGTAATTTTGATAACCCATTAGCTTTCGACCAACCAACAGCCAAAGATAACATATGGGTTCCTATTGAATGCCCACGATAGGCTTTCCCAACACTAATGCCAATATCCCCAATGTGTGATAATCGCGTTCGATTAGAGCGATCTAAAAAAAGTTGTGAAACGATTGTATCGTTGATTTTTCCGACGATCATTAATCTTTGATTCAGTTCAAGGCAATTTGAGATAATTTGAATTTCTTCATTTAATGAAACATCAAACTCACCCAAGCCAAAAGTAAGAAATTCGGTCTCACCTCCGACTCGATTAAGAAACGCTATAATATGCTCAGCATCGTTGTTGCATGCTTTTGAAATAATTAAACGTTCATTGTTATCAAGCAGTATCTCTTTAGATATTGTCATGCTGCAATTCCGTAGCTTATTTGGATGCGTTCAACCTTCTTTTTTGCTTCATCTATTTTTTCTGACGCAAGCTTTATTATTTTGATGCTTTCAGGCTGACTTAATAGGTCGGAAGCCGTTTCTTTGTCGATAGGTTTTTGTCTGAATTTGTAATTTTCATGCGTATCAAAATTAGTTAACGTTAACACCCTGCTTTTCGTGTCAATAATTGCCCATTCAAGGATGTAGGTTAATCCATTTGAGTCATTAACATGGCCATGGAATACGAAGCCTTTGGCCTTTCCTTTATTTTGTCGGAGATCAGGTAGTTGATTCGAGCTTGGTCCATATGTTTGAAGTGCGCACTTAAGAGCATTAACACGATGATTTAGTTCTGTGTCAGCGGAGGATTTACGCAATAAGCTTGTATTTAAAATGGTCCAGTACTCATCATTGGCCATTGCCATGATTTGATCTTTATATTCAGGTCCTCTTGAAGTGACCGTGTTAGATGGTTTTGATTTTTCAAACAGTTTTAAGTTTTTCATAAATATTTTACCAATGCCCTATGTTAGGTGAAGATAACCATGGTTCTTGTTTGGGAAGTGGCTCACCTTTTTGTAATATTTCAATAGAAATATCATCAGGTGATCGTATGAATGCCATATAACCATCACGTGGGGGACGATTAATGACAATACCCTCGTCTTTTAATTTCTGACAAGTGTCGTAAATATTTTCTACACAATATGCCAGATGACCAAAATTACGCCCTTCTTGGTAGGTTTCTTGATCCCAATTGTAAGTTAACTCAAGCAAGGGAGCATACTCCTTCTGAGCCTGCTCTAGGTCATCAGGTGCCGCTAAAAATATTAGAGTAAATCGACCTTGCTCATGTTCTGCGCGTTTAACCTCAACTAAACCTAATCGGTTGCAATAGAAATCAAGGGATTCTTCCAGGTTAGAAATCCTTACCATTGAGTGAAGGTATTTCATGATTCTTTTCTCCGATTAAATCGCGCCTAAAAATAATGCCCGACCGACATTTGCAACAACAAAGCCTGCGCTTCTTTTTCGGACTTGATGCCATATTTATTTTTGTATTCTGGATTTGAGAAATTTTGGTTATTGTATGGGTTAAGGCCAAGCATGTTGGCATAGGATAGTGCAATAAAACACGTAAAAATCGAAAGGAATGTAAACAAATACCATATGTGCCTATCTTTAAGTAAAGGTATGAATTCAGACCAAAAACTTTCATTTTTCGAGTACATCAATTAACCTCAATTTAAAATCAAAAGAACGAGAAGTGTTAAGCCCCACAAAAGAATACCGACAGCAACTCCCATAATGAATCGGAATGATTTTTTAACAACTGATAACTTAGGTTGATTTTTCATAATTGAGTGCCTATTCCATGGGTAAATATAGGCTCACACTGTGTTGCTCCGGGAGGACAGTTTTTATTTCGTGCAGGCTTGCTTTTTTCGTGATCGTATACCTTGAAGGAAAAAATTAAAAGACCAGAAATAAACCCAACCGCTATTCCAAAGAAAAACCACCCTGAAAGCTTCTTACAACACGTTGCCATTTATAACCCTATAAGTAATATTTAATTTTTATTTAAGGATTCAATCTTTGCTTCCACCCGTACTTTTCCTTTGGTGATCTTTCCATTTCTTATCTTTTGAAAAAACAAACTGAGCGGACTCTTCGATAAAGAATCCAAGATCGTCTACATTAGCCCATGCGCAGTATTCTTTTATTTGAGACAAAATTTTAGAGTTAATTTCAACTTTAAGTTTATCTTTTTTTTCCGCAATTTTTTTCTGTATTATAGCCATATCTAATCCTATTTTAGTTCGCGGGTTAATTATATCATTTTCTTTTGTCGGTAACGAGTCACCACGGCCGATTAAATGCATTAGAATCAAAAATATGTTCTATAGGTTGGTGTCGATGATAATCATCATAACTTGATCGATAAACGTCAGAAGAACTTGATCCAAAGGCATTGCCAGCAACGTCAACAGATCCAATCATTGGCAATCCTGTGCCAGGGTTAATAAATGTTTCGTGTCTTTTAAAGCTTTCGCCCCTCCAGTTTCCATTATTATTTTTAATTTTTTTCTTCTTGTTTTTGTTGTTAATATTAAAGCCCATACCCCCTTAAAATTAATTTAAAAATTATCATAATAATATTCCTTTTATTTATTAGTTAATTAAGTATTTCCTACAGAGTTAAAGAAGTCAAAAAATCAATAAAATAAATAACGTCACAAACACGCAACTGTATGCGCTGGTTTTGAAATAAAAAATCCCAAAAGAATAAAAAGACCATCTAAATGAATATAGATATAAGCAAATAGAGAGGTACCGGTTCTAGCACACCCGTCGCAGCTTGCCCTGCAAAGGTCAAAACCCTTATAATTCAATGGGTTACGAGCCTTTTTACATTTTATAAAAGCACCCACTCTCAAAATTGTGTATTTGGATTAGAATTGTTTAGCGAATTCATAGGGTTACGCTAAATCCAAATATAAAACAAATACATTTAATGCTCACTAATTAATCAATCCAAATACATTTAGAATATATGGCACATACAATCCAAATACACAGGCAAATACATTTAGAATACATAGGTAATACGTGTGGTTCACCATGATTTAGTAAATCCACACAAAGCAGGAATGCTTCTTCTATATTTTGAGCAGTGTTTTTGTAACATACCGGCAAACGATAAAATGGCTATTTAATTACCTTGAGATAGAGGTATACAAATACATTCCAAATACATATAATATCAACTATGTTACGTTAATATATGGGTCTAAAATATGCCACAAGTTCATTGTTATTTACCTGATAAAACAGTTGGTAAGCTTGAAGAAATACAATCAAATGAAGGCCATGAGTCATTGTCTAAAGCGATTAAAGAAGTGATCGATCTTGGAATTAAAGTGTAC